>Ga0179593_1476754_pt1 | contig 11445 bp, 15 predicted proteins | sample CZODoug2_1_08_16_FD_185931 | JGI IMG/M metagenome (GOLD analysis project Ga0179593, IMG submission 185931) | Vadose zone soil fungal communities from Angelo Coast Range Reserve, California, USA - CZODoug2_1_08_16fungal (PacBio error correction) | ecosystem: Environmental > Terrestrial > Soil >...
TAAGGTGGCACGAGCAAAATTCTGAGGTGAGGAAAGGGGGTGGGAGACCTCCCCGGTGAAACAAAGTGAAGCCAGGGGGGGGACGAAGAAAGGGAAGGGGAGAAGAATACTGTCCGAAGGAAGAGTGAAGGGAAAAGAGCCTGAATTGCAAAATTTGTTCAACCCTTTGGGGGGGGGGGGGGGAATAGATGTAGGGGAAGGGGGGGGGAGACTAGGAAACCTAGATAAGACCCAAGCTTGAGGAGGGAAAGGTAAAGAAAAAGGGGGTCGAATAAAAAATGGGAGAAGCATTCTGCTCCTCTCATTATCGATAATCCTGGAGGGGTCACGGAGGGAGTCCATAACGCAGGAAAATTCCTATGTGGGGACGGTAATAAAAAGGGGGTAGAGTGGCTCTGCTACCGGTATGGCTCATGGTGGATTGAACGGAACTTCCAGAGTATAAGGGGGTGTATTCCGGCCTGAAATAAGGGGGTGTTGAAGGCAACTTGCTTACATCTCTCCATTTACCGGGAAGGAGAGCGTAGGAAGACACAGTGGAGATGCCTACCAAGGAGCTCCTGTCTGACATCGCTGGCTTACTTACAGAACGGGGGGGCAGCAAGAAGGAACGGCACATGCTGATGGAAGCGATGCCGCGCAATTGAAAAAAATGATTGCCGAAAAAAAGAGGGCGGCGGCCGGGATAATCTACCATCGAAAGGTGCGTATCCATATAAGGAGGGATAAGGTGCACGCCTCAATATCGGATGAGCTAGACGGGAAATAGAAGGATTAAAACACTGGCATATCCAATTCATACGCAAACGAAAAAGCATGGGAATGGTGTTTGGGCGAAACCAAGGAAAGAGGGGGGGGGGGTTGTTTTTAAGCCTGCTTTAAGAAGAAGGCTTTCGGGAGGGGGAATCCTTCTTGGCTCTCAAGATATTATTAAAAAATTCGAGGAGGGGGTAAATCTGGGAGATTCGAGGATAGGGGTCGGAATTGCGGTGTGAAGGACATATATGATCTTTAGTGACCATCGAAGAGAACTATCGGAAAGGTGGTACGGGGGGCATGCGAAGAGCCAAACTTATGATGTATCGGCTGTCTTGGAAGGGTCCGAGGGAAGGAGGGAAAAGCACCAACCGTGTCGAAGAGCGGGGGTTGAACAACATTCCAAGGATCGGGGGAGTTGGGTGGTTGTCTCCTAATTTAGCGGGGAACGGTGGGGGGAAAAAGGAGAGAGAAGAAGCTGCCAGAGAGAAAAATATAAAAAAAAAAAACGAGAATCTATTCCAGGTTGCAGGTGATAAGGGAATAGCTTATGTCTTAATTTACGGGGGGGGGTAACCGTGAAAGGCAGATTTTCGGAACTTTTGTCATGTCCGGAAGGTGGGGAGTGTGGCTAGGAAAGAAGGGAAAGCATGATCTTTTCTGGTAAAAGGGAAACGGGTGGTCAATGTCGGATCTTTTGAGGTGTCGCCTGCACAACAACTTTTTTTTACTTGCCCGACAAGAGATCGGGAAGAAAAATCTCGCAGTGGGGGTGATTTAAGGGAAGGGGGAAGAGAGTGGCATACTACAAAATATCCATTGGGGAAGCATCTTAGGGAGTTGGAAACCGATTGCAATCTTCAACTCGGGGAACCCGTAGCTCGGGGGGTTCAGAGAAGTGGTCGCTGTAGGAGCTGTTGTTGGGGAGGAAAGAGGTGGTAAGACAAGAACTGGGAAGGGTCTAATTCATCCCCTCTCCCAAGCCTCCTAGCCCAAGCTCGTCAAAGGGAAGAATGTGGACATCAGCGAAAGGATGGTGCGGGGGCGTGTAGAATGAAGTAACTAAAAAAGGAGGAAAGGCGGAGCGGAGCGTTTATTGTTGTCATTCTTCTACTTAGACTAATTCGTGAAGAAAGTCGGGAGGAAAAAGAAAGGTAAGGGCAGTGCAACTGGAAAGAAAAAAAAAAAAAAGGAGGAAAAGATATAAGAAATAACCTGCCCTAAACGAAGAATTTCTTCACGAAAAGTCGCCGAAGCGGACCAACCTCCAATGAGGAAATGAAGAAGGGGGGGGAAAGGAGGGTTGAGAATCTCAACCGCTCAAATGGGGTCAGGCAAAAAGGGTTGAAGAGAGGGAAACATCAAGGAAGCCCAGCGTGGTCACTACTCAGAGACATGGGAAGGCGGATGGGGGGAGGGAGGGGCACCAAGGCTTAGCTCAAAAACCATATAGGAAAAAACACACCATCACTTCCACTCCGAGAAAGTAGAAACCTATGAACGCAGCCCGTGAAAGGAGGGAAGACAATGGGCAATTGACAGTCCCTAAAAGGCTGAACAAAGGGAGGAATCGTCGGGAGTAAGAAAAGATCTTAAATAATCATCTCTCATCGAAAGAATCGGGGGGGACAATACTAGCAAGAGGGAGAGAACCCCAAACCAGATTGTGTTGGGTGCAGACGCGAAAGAAGATGAGACAAAAGCGAACCCTGATTTGAGGAGACATAAGAAGAGGAGGTCGTTAACAAACCACACCTACGTCAATTGGCAACCAAAAACTTCCCGGGAACCGGCGGTGACAAAAGAAAAGTTAAGCAGCAAATTAGATTCAGTAAAGCAATACTTTGGTAAACCAGAAGAGGAGAGATAGCGAGGAGGGAGAGAAGAAAAGAGAATTAGGGAGAGATTGTTCCTCACACGCCAGGTAAACAAACACCTCCAAAGGCCGACCGGCATTTTGCAAGTAAAGGGGAAGGGAGACAAAAAACGGTTGGGGGATTGGTGAACGACGCGAGTTAAAGTATAAATAAACTCCGACGACAGATAAAAGTGCGGCAATATTCTCAGGGAGAAGAACGTAAACCTCAGAAGTCTTCTTTCCTCCTCATAGACCACGACAATGCAAAAAAGTATCCAAAAGATAATAGACCCCGACGGATCACAAGAAAAGATAGGGAATATAAGGATTTAAGAAAGCAAAGAGCGTCCCGATTAGGTGGAAAGGAAGGAAGAAAAAAGACAACCAAAGCTAAGGTTCTCCACATATACTACAAAGAGGTTCAGAAGGGGGGGGTCGGGGGCGTCTCAGTTGGCAGACTGGGGGGTTTTTGAGAGATGTAGAGTGGAGGGGAGGAGGAAAAATATGAGTACTGGACAATTATATCATGGACGGAACTACCCGTTTAGCTTGAGAAAATGTGAAGGGCAAGATTTTTTGAAAAGGCCAATGCAACTCGACCGGCGAAAGCACAAGAGTTAAGTTGGAAAGATAAGTGGAAGGGAGCAACAACTTATCACTGCCTAGCATAGTGCGCGACAGGGATCTGCCTGGGAAAAAGAAGAGAGGAAGAAAAGATATTAAACACTTTACTTTCGGGAACTCAGGGCGATCCGTGCAAACCAAAGAGCACACATTAAAGTTCAGCTCGCTCCCACCATTAACCATCTGGGCGGAAAAGGAAGGGGGGGAGGAAGATGACATACCACTCGTTCTGGGGGGAAAATTAAAGTAAAGGAATAATTCTGGGGATCAAAAAAATAGGAAAAAGGTCGAGCTAAGGACCAAAATTTCTTATCGCACTCCTTACCGAAGGAGGCTAAAGGAGAAGGAAAAAGACCAATGTAAAAAAATACATGGCTGGGGTGGAGAGGGTAAGCGAAGTGTACGAAACGGAAAACTAACGTCCACACACAATAAGTAAAACTGGACGGGAAAGAGGGAGGAGAAAGCTCGAACACTGTTCTAAAGACGTGAAATGAAGGGGCGTGGTATTTAGGAAAGGAGCGGGGAGAAAAAGAAAGGGAGGAAAAATTGAATCACCTTGTATGGTCCACAAGGGTGGTTAAAATATGGAGAAGCGATGAATGAAAATGTACAGAAAGTCAGGATAGAAAAGGCTAGGAGCAATAAAATATGAAAGAGGGAGAAAAGTAGGAGAGGAAGCGTCGGCGAAAAAATCAAAGGCGCTCGATTTAACCAATCCAAACGAAGGGAAAAAAAGACGGGAAAATGGGCATGCAAAGGGAGGGAAAGAAAATGTGACTTCTGGGGGTCTTAAAGGAGGTAAAGAGAATTTTTGTTAAATTTTCAACGTTGTTGGAGGGGTGATGGTGTTTAGAGGTTTGGGGGGGTGAGGATTGGGATGTTCGGGTGTCGAACTGCCCGCACCCCAGTCATTCTCATCTAGGCCATATCGGAGCGTTGTTAAAGCGGAGATGCGGCGTAAAATCACAAAGAACACGGGTCAGAGTAACGTGTTGGAAGGAAAAAAGAAAGGAAAGAGGGGAGCCCCACACTAAAATCGCTATCTGTGGCATGATTACAAAGGGTGACTGCGAAGGGGCAAAGGAGACAAACTCAAAGAAGCGCCCTTACTCTCGACGGGTGGGTATGTCAGGGAAGGCAAATAAGAAATTAAAAAGGCTTAGGGGCCGAAAAACCACTCGTAACGGATTGATCATTTTCCCTCCACGAGCAAAGCCACACGTCATAACAGAGAGAAGCCAAGCTGATCACAAAAGGAAAAAGAAGAGATGAAACGCGTAGACACATCCAAACCGTAAGCAAAAAAAAAGCAAAAGGAAAAAAAAGGGGAAAAAGTCATCACTTGTACCTACTCCAGAGAAATCACGAGGCCCCGGAAGAATCTCGGAAAAAGTCAGAAAACCGAGAGGGGAGGTTTTCAGGGCCAAGCCCCCACTGTCAGGCAAGAGCCAGAGAAAGGGAAAAGCTAACGTTCAATCTATGAGCCGCGAAGAAGATTAGTGAGTTTTTCGGTGGTCTGTGGGGGGTCTTCCCCTACCGATTTTTCGCTATCATCAAGATGAAAACGGGGAAAAGAGAAGAAAGGAAGCGCACCCGAGCGAATCCTACCAGGGAGAACCACCGTAGGGAAGATAGAGGTAAGGGAGAAAAGACATAAGATTCACTAAAATTGGGGGGCATCAATGACAACCAAGGGGCAATAACCAAGAAGGTTGCTCAGGCAAAAAGCACAAGGAGAAAGAAAAAACCGATGAATAAACGCGATTTATGAGGAAAGACGAAGAAAGAAGGTAGGGGATATATTTTCCATGTTAGGCGTCTATCCCCAAGCGTGAAGCGCCCCCTCAATAGGCGGAGCTGTCGATGAGGGAATTAAGATGGGGAAGGAAGAAAAGAAAAAGGAAAGAAAAACAGATACCAATCGCTCGGTCAGGGTGGGCAGGTAAGGGGAAAAGGGGAACTGAGAAAAAAAAAACGGAGGAGGATAAAGAGAGGGGGGGCTCTCTCCAACAAAAGATTTACCCACGCTCTCTCAGCCCGGCCGGGAGACTTTGGGGGGGAAAGAGGAGTTGGGGTTCTCTTGGCTTCTTAGGGCTACGGTATGCCCTCAGGAAAGAGTTTCGAAGGGAAGAGGTGGCTCTCCTCCCCTACGGCTGGGTTATCGCATCAACATGGCACTATATCGATAAACTGGCAAAAATAATTGACAAAAAAAAGATAAAGGGCCTCACATCCGAGAGAGTCGGACTTAGGGGGGGGGCTAGGAAAGGGTAGGGGGAAGGTCGCTCAATCAAGCATTTTTTGATTTTCTTAGGGTAACTTGGTTGTCTTTTCTGTGGCTAACTGTTGGGGTTCGTGAGGATAGGAAAAAAAAGTCATACGGCAAGAGCAGGTAAATAGGAGGGGGGGGGGGGGAAGATGCACGAGAGGGGAAAAATTTGAATGGGCGAGAATGGGAACTGCGATGTGGAGACATAAAAAATCGGAAGCGGAAATGTGGAACGGGGAGAAGGAAGGCGCGACACCTTGGGAAATGGCGATCATTATTCCCCTGACTTTGGCCCGGAAAACCTCATAAGCGGTGCGGGGTGGAAAATCGAGGGAAAAGGAGCCGTGGGTGAAGGGGGCAGGGGAACAATGTATGCGTGACTCTAAATTTAAACGGTGTGGGAAGGGGGGAAGGGTTGTTGGATTGGCGGTGTGGATGAGCCATCGTCATGGCGGATAGGAAGGGGCAAGGGCCTAACGGAAAGCAGTTGACGTGGCTTGGGGGGGCTAAGGGAGGGAAAAGACCGGAAGCGAGGGGGGGGTTTGATCGGGCACTAAAAACGGTATTGGCTATTTTTGAAGGCAGGGAAAGAAACTTACGAACTAAACAGAAACGTCGAAGTAAAGACGTAGGTGGAGTGCGGAGGAAGAAAGAAAACGGTGGGGGGAGCATTTCTCTGCGTCAGTCGCTTTCATCTAAAGAGCAAGATTATCAGGGGGGGATCACGAAAGGGGAAAAGGGAGGGGAAAAAGAAAAATAAGGTAAACTATACCAAGTTTTGAAGAGAATCATCTGGAAAGGGACATGCGGAAACTGGCTCGCAGCTTGATACATTTTTGTCGACAGAAACGGGTAAAGAGGTATCAAAAACGCAAAGACCACGGGGAAACTTGGACATTTTCGCCCTTTTGTAAGAGAAAAGTGGTGGGGGGGAAGAACGGTAAGAAGAGAAGGTGGGGCGCTCGAAGAAGGGAAGCTCATGGAAAGGGAGGACAGGGAGAAAGGATTTCCGTCATGCTCGCAGCAGCCATGAGATGGAATTAGACACAATCGAACGAAAAAAATCTTTAAAACAGGATTGCAAAACACGGTGCTCAAAAAGGTGAATCCTTTTGGAGCGAGAACTTAAGTTACACATAGAGGGCAGTGGGAGCAAAAGGGCTTTAGATTATCCAAGGTGGAATTGGGGGGGAAGGGAACCCTGGGTGGGTAGAACGATTCTTTTCTGCTTAACAAACTGATCAAAGAAAAAAAAAAAATAATTTTTCACGTCGGATGTTCAGAAGGTCGGGTGGAGGCAATTCTGGGGATAGCAGTATTCGGAACTCCATCTGTGGGGGGCCGAATGACGAAAAGGGGGAAAGTCACGCCGGCCATTTAGATGATTTTACGGGGGCTATAAACTTTGGGGGGGGCTAGGAGGGCTCTAAAGTTCCGGAAAAAAGAGTTGCGGGAATGGAGGGATCAGAAAGGTCATTGGCCTTATTTGGTTTCAAACAGGAGAGACGAAAAAGAGACGCATGAACCGGACAGATCGCGGGTAGACACAAGTGAAACCGGAGGAAGAACAGGCCTACAAAAGACTCGCCCTACTCTTTCTCTAAACATCAAGGTCTCCAATCAGGAACTGGAGCTTTATTAGTATGGAAACTATGCAGCGCAAGATTTGCAAGTTGTGCCGTAAAAAATCTGGACTGGCGAAGGAGAACAAAAGGGGAGGGTCCAAAGATGATAATGGAAGGAAAATCGGGGGATGAGAAGCATGAGGCCTTAAATATATTAAAACATTTAACGAAAGCAAAAGTAAAAAACAAGACAAAAAATCTAATGACGTATTGTTATGGAACCATGACGGGGGGTGTTTGGGGTTGTAAACAATGGAAGAAATCAATCGCTCAGGATGATTAGGGGGACGCGCAAGATCTATAGGCAACCACTGATCGCAGGCTTGGGATACGTCGGGTCTAAGAGGGCTTGACGTGAAGTGTGTCGTGAGATATATGACGTGAAAAGGGAAAGCGAATGCTATCGTGGTGTATAGAGGACATGAAAAAGGGGAGTGCAACCCGCACTGATGAGGCGCTGGTCGTGATTTAAAATAGTTCGTAGTTAAAAAGAGGAAAAAAAACCGTGGTTCTAAAGTTACGGGCAAATTCCGGTCGGCGATTGTGGAGGGTTTGGTGTTACATACCTGGAGATTGTCGTTGGGAAACAGGGGAGAGAAAAGAATGTCTTACACGGAACCCGCAGCCGAAAGAGGACGGGGAGCCGAGAAGAGAGGAGGGCCCGATTTCGAGAGTTTCTGAGGAGGGAGGGGTGGGACAAAGGCGGAACCCACCTCGCTCACTAGCCTTAAAGTTTGTGACAATGTGGGACTTTTATTAACGAGAAGCATTCGGAGGCTGTGTCGAGTGGTCTGCACTCAATCACTAGCGGTTGGGGGGGGATGTGGGGGGAGCCCTCGCAAAACCGTTGTTCTCAAAAATAGATGAAACCATAGTAATTGCATACTCCTTGTGGGTCTATGAATGATTCCGGTCGTTAAGAGATGGCTTACCCGCGAAGCGATGCATGATTGGTAAGTGCTGAGTGGACCGCACAGCGTCAGCCGGGTTGTGAAAACGGACTCGGTAGAAAATGTAGGTCAAGGGAGGATGTCTGGGGGAGGGGGTGTTGGGAAACTCATATAGGGGGGGTAGCTCAGTCATAGAGTGGGGGCCGCAATATCCAATAGAAGTCAAGTGAGAGAAGAGTTTCCGGAAAAAAAAAATCGGCGTCAAGGTGATTGAATCGATGCGGAACCCTGTGGGGGACTTAAATTTTTCTTGATCGGAAAGAGGACGTACTCAAAGGAGTCGCGAGAATGGCAGTGAGGGTGGTCAAGTCGTTATCTGATCAGTGAAAATTCTTGAGGAAAAATCCCGTAGTGGGAAGTGGGGAGTCTCTCAAATGGTATAATAGAGAACGAATACGGGTGGGAAGGGAATTTCTTCACGAAATGGGTCAATAGGGGCAGACTTACCATAAATTCTAATGCTTACTGAAATTTGCTTGTAAAAAGGAGATTCCCCGCTCATTTCTCCGCACCGCAGGTGTAAACCACACACTTGAACTGGCAGGAAAGCGGCTCTCCAACTGGAAGGACGATGGGATATGAGCAGTTCTTCTGGGACGACTCACACACCTGAGAAAAAAAACCAGAAAGCCAACAGAACTATATTTAATCGGAAACGGATTCTCGCACTCTGCTAATAGGTCCAAGCCAGATGGGGAAAAAGAGGGAAGGGGTAGAGCCCTAGGAGGAGAAAGAGAAAGAAAAAAAACATCAAAGCGTAGCAATTATTTCAATAGCTAGTGGTATCGACTACAAACCGGGGGGGGGGACGAAAAAAAAATTACGAAAAAGGGCTTAAAAGAAAGATTGGAGGCCGAGAACAGCAAGATCCCTACTGGTTCTTCCCTCCACAATAAAATGCAAAAAAAAAGGGCTTAAGAAACGAACGAGCCCCCGAGTCAGCAAAGCACAATGGCTAGGCTAAGGCAATACTTTCGCTATTCAATACTTAAGCGGAGAAGAAAAAAGGATTGATAGAAGGGGAAGAAAACAAGCTCCAGGTACTGTCAACAAAACCAAACACCTACCAGGGAATCTAGCCAAAAAAAGTGGAAGAGGTTAACGAAATGAACGAGTGAAAGTAGAAAATCAACGCCGATTCAAATCAGAATTTGCGGCAATAGAAGGATCTAAGAAACACGCAGATGGGAAAGAGGCGATGGAATGGCACGAGCATATGATCGCCCTACGACCACAGAAAAAAAACCCCTGGAAAAAAAGTCGAAAAATTGGGGAAGTAGATTGCGCGCGAAGACCGATTCTACGCCTGCTTCTGGATTCAATGAGTATAAAAACCGAAAAAGAAAAAATACCAGAGCACCGACCACGTTGCGGGGTGTAGGTGGGCAAAAGGAATATTGGCTCGCCACTTTTTTTTTAACAGCTCTATTACGCAAGTACCGATCAGAAGAATCGTGTATCAGATAGTCATAGGTAGCGTGGTACACCCTGGAGGAACGCCCGAGGGGGAAGGACATAAATTGGGCAACTCTCGGACTCTGAGAACTGCCAGCATTTAGAGCAGTGGGAACAGGGGAAAAAAACTGATGGATGAGGCACGCTAAAAGACGTAAACGCGGGGGGGGATCGGGGGAGGGAACGATGTGGAATCCCGATAATGTAACTTTGCAAAGAAGGAGGTCCGCCCGTTCCAGACGGGAAAACCAAATGAACCCGTCAGTAGCACCATAAAAGTGGGGGTCGGGGAATTAGCCACATATCCTCTACTTTAAAAGGAAAATAACCATAGTGAATGGGAGGAGCAATCGTAGCGTCATCAGGACCGACATGTTTCGCAGAAAAGCAGAATAGAAAAATGCTTCGACAAGTGATCGCGACCTTCTGAAGGACCATTGAAGAATTACAGTAGAAGGGTTAGCGAAAATAAACTCAGAAAAGGTCAAGGAATCGGGATCGGAAAAAAACGTGCGCGACGGCACGAAAGAATGTGATCGGCTATGATGTATCCGGGGTCCAGCGGACCCCAATGAGAGCACCGGGGCGCAAAAAGTTCTGGGGGTGTCTGCTAAAAGTCAAATGGCTTCTATCTCCATGCAAAGAAAAAAAGATACATGCAAGAAAGGAGAGCACCTTCGCATGCGGAAAGACCGGACGCGTCGAACGCCAAAACAGATCTCCGATTTAGAAACAAGTCGAGGGGACGTCGAAAGGGGAAAAGAAACAGGAGCGCCATGCAATTTCACGGATAGGACCCAGGAAGATCGTTGGACGGTTACAGCTGTAACAAGCAGGCCAAAAATCATACAAGCCGCGATCCCTCGAGGAGATAAGGGAAAGAGCGCTCTTGCCCTAGGGCAGCCTGAAAACTTTTAAGGAGGGGGTCTCGTGGGGAAGCAATAGAATTCAATTCATCCCCACGACTGGATCTCTTCTAGGATATAACGCTCAACTACCAAAGAACCGAAACAGCTGAGATCAAAAAGAAAAACCACTACGGTGGATGTGTCGAAAAGAAGCGCCTATTTAAATTATCCATTAACGGGAGGTGCCTACCAACCACACTCGTAACGAGGGGGAAAAGGGAAAAAGGGATGCAGCAAAGAAAACACGTCATAGAAAGAAGAAAAGCGCTGATCAAAATGTGACAAGAGAAAAACCGAGCACCGAAAAGTAAGCAAAAAACGCCATAACAGACCAGGACCCCAAAGTTTAATAAAATTCCAGAAAGACAGGTCCGCCTACAAGAGGGGGGAAGGAAGAAAATTGCATCACAGCCTGCACAAACGGAAAAAGAAAAAAAAAGCAACTGAGGGTCCGGGCCAGGCACCCTGGACGCATCGCCATTGATATAAAAGAAAAGAGCACGAATTCAAAGAACCAGGGGAAAGGATGATAGACTCGAAAACGATTAGAAAGGGGGTATCTGCCGGGGGAGAAGAAATGCTGTCTCATTCGAACTATGACATCAAGGGCGAAAAAAGTGAGGGAGCGCCAACCGCGAACATGCCTACCAGAATCCCAAGCGCGCAATAGGCCTTCCGCGAAGGCCATAATCACGAAAACAGTGAAAAATACAACCAGTGGGCATAATACAAGGTGTGGGACTGGTGAGGGGCATCATAAAGGACGCAAGGCATCCGTTCAGGAATGTCGCCCTCTAAGGTGGCTGCGAGAGGTAACGAAGAAAAAAGAATGGACAAAGACTATATTTCCAGTATTCGCTACCCAACGGCGGATAGAACCGATAGCTACAGAGGCATGGGAGGAAAAAAAGAAGCAAAAAAAAGCAAAAAAAAAAAAACAAACCGCAAAAGAAGAAAGCGGGAAAGCGGTGCAAGGCTCTTGGGAAGTCGCGAAGCG
>Ga0179593_1530718_pt1 | contig 11445 bp, 18 predicted proteins | sample CZODoug2_1_08_16_FD_185931 | JGI IMG/M metagenome (GOLD analysis project Ga0179593, IMG submission 185931) | Vadose zone soil fungal communities from Angelo Coast Range Reserve, California, USA - CZODoug2_1_08_16fungal (PacBio error correction) | ecosystem: Environmental > Terrestrial > Soil >...
AGAAGAAAGAAACCAGCAAGGGTGCCGCCATACAAACAATCTCTCAAAACACAGTGAAAAAAATTGGGGGTTGGCCACTTGATTACTACTTTGTGGCGCCTGATCTGGAGAGAGCTTATGAAGGACGCGTAAATGGGTCGGGGGAACATTAATTCGGAGAGAAGTGTCAACGAGATTACTACGTGTTATTAATTCAGGGCGGGAGGTGGGGGAAGGGGGGCGGGGAAAAGGAGGAAGGAAAATGAACATTGTAATTTTTACAGTTTTGGTTGTTTTTAAGGGTGTGTGTTTTTGTTTTGGGTTGGGGTTTTTTGGTTTTTTTTTTGTTTTGGGGAAGCTGGTGGGTTTTTTTGTCCTGGGGGAAACGAGGGAAAAAAAAAAGCCCTGCTCTCAAGCCCCAACCTATTAAGACTTGCTCTTAAAGAAGAGGAGCAGAGTCCATGGGAAACCGCAAATGTAAAGAAAGTTGAGGGAGGATGTTCTGCGGAAGGAGACGGGAACAGAACACTTATTTTCGACTGATCAAATGAAAATAGGAGCCGTTTACCAGTCAACGGGGGTTTCGGGATCACGAAAGAGGTCTGGTTCTCACGCGTGCAAGGAACTTGACATCACAAACGGCAATCTTTTATTTCATGAAATCCGATGAACCGAGGGGGAGAACAGCACAACCCGCCGGCGGGAGAAAGATCAAGAAAAAAAAGAAAAAAAAGATTGCTGGCTGCCAGGGTCATCACGCGGAAGGAGGGGTTCGCCGCGAGAAGAAAAAAGTCAGAGTTGACTTTTCAAAACAGAGGCGGGGAAAATCAGGAGAGGAAGCATGTCGTCAACGGGATCGGATAATATGGGGAAAAAAGTGGATAGGCCGCGGGGGGTTTGCAAAGCAAGGGGATAACGGGTCCATCTTTCTTAAGGAGGATATCGGAACCAACTTGGGGGGAATCCAAAAAAAAAATAACCCAAAAGCGGGCGCCGGCGTGAAACTTACAGGCAAGGCTAATTCTCGTACGCGAAACCCACATCCCGGCGACGGGGGAATAACCTCATATTGGGGATTATGACCGGGGAGCAAAGGAACAAAAAAGAATAAAGAGTCTTGCTTGCCTTTGACACGGTTACGGGGAAAGTAGTGTTTCAATGGGATAAGAGGAAGTGCTCTGATCTTTCGATCGATTACCTCAGGTCGGTGACAACGAAAGAGGAAGAAAGTCGAGGAACCATTGTCGACGTATTACAGGGGAAAGGTATAACTGCGGGAAAACAAGCTGGTTTGTTTGAAACGTGGCGATAAGAGCTTCACGTAAGTTTTAAGAAGCAAGAGAAGGAGCATGAAGGAGCCGCCTACAATTGTAAGGGAAAAAGGAGGGTAGCCGAACGGTTGCCGGCCTTTTGGAAAAAAGGGGGGGAAGTCGCGTCACAAAGAGTCTGGAAGGATTTGGAGGTGGGGGAAAGGGAGGCTTTCGTCGCCAAGCGTCGAGGGGGGGGTTAAACTGTAACCAACCAGAGGGGCATGCCGTATGAAAAGCGCGTACATTAAAAGATACGGGAAACCTGCGGTTACGGTATAAACGACATATACTGACCAGCAGCCGGAAGAAGTCGGTTTGGATCGAAAAAGGCATGACAGAAAGTCGCGCATTGAACGTCGTGGGCAAAAGAAGGGGGGGAGTAAAACATTTGGGCAAAGGCTTCACTGGTCGGCGAAGGAAACGTGAGGGGGAAGGCAGTGAGGTGCACCGCGGTCATTTCATGAGTGGGGGGAAGGCACTTTCTACACAACTAGGAGTAGAAAGAGGAGCTCGAAGCTACACTTGTATGATAATAAAACCGCCTACACCTAAATCAAAAGAGGGATCCCTTTTAGGAAGGAAAGAAGGGGGAAAGGTAGGGAGGGGACGGTCCCTTAAAAGGCTGAATTCAAGCTATAAAGGGATGAGTTTTCGAAGCCCAACGGGCTTACTGACATGCGGAAACGAATCGGGGACGTACCGCAGCTGACGTTCTCCGAAGCTGGCTAAAAAATTTTGAAAAAAGGTAAGAGGGGATCTGTTGTAGCAAGGGTTTTAGAAAATCAAACGAGGGGGGGAAGATTGGAGCGAGACAGGAAAACAATCAGAAGGGGCCGCTCTTTGGTGAAAACCCAAAAAAAGCGGCAAATAATGGGGCGTGACCGGAGAGGGACAGGGTCAAAGGTAGAACGAATATACTGAGGGCCGAAGCGGGGCGATGAGGGGTGACGCTCGTTGCTGTGCCGGGAGCAAAGGAGAATTGTCAGGACCTGTGGAACAGGGGGAAGCGTAAAAATCTAAGGAGGACTGAGCATATCCGGCCCTTAAATCTTTAAATATTGAAAAGGGAAGATAGCGCACGTTCCTCATCTGTTTTTGGGGGGTGGCCCCAAAATCGTTATAGGGAAAGAAGGTGCTGTTACTCGAACCTTGGCAAAGATGCAATGAAGTGAAGGATGCTGTTCTGCCCCGGTAATCGAGGTCGCACATAATCCTGCCGGAGATAGAAGGTGGAGAGGGCAAATCTCCTGGGTCTGGTTGTAGGCCGGAGACCCGCCGATTGAGCGTGTGGGGATTGGCACACATCCCCCCGTGTGGTCGACGAACTCTAAAAAACTAGGGGACCACCTTGGCAAACAAAAACTGGGGAAGGAGAAGAAAAGAAAGAGGAAAGAGGAAAGGAGAGGCTCTATAGACATTGGCGCGGCCTCAGGGAAAATCGGTCGGAAGAAACACAGGATGTTGGAATCCGATGGCAACGGGGAAATTGGGATTTGAATGCCGCGGTGGCACGCAGGGAAAAAAAGGAACGCTAGTGAGAGCCACCAGCAAGGGAGGGAAGCTCGGGGGGTCCTGGGGAAAGAAAGCCGGCATGGCGTTGTTCGGGAGAATCGTCAAAAAGGGGAGGGGGGGAAAAGAAAAGGTCCTTTGGAGGTCAGGGGGATTGGACGGAAAGACGTGAGCCCTTGGGGGGGGGGAGAAGAGACCTCGGGCCGCCCAAGCGAACACCCGTTCCATTTTCTGAGACAAGGTAAAATAGGGTTCCCATCGCCCGTCAAGCTCTGGTATGGAAGTGACGGACCGCCGAAAGGGTGGCGGGGACGCGCCTAATAGGAGAAAAAAAGCATGAGAGGGGCAAAAAGCGCCGCTGGGGCTTGAGAGAAAACCATTGAGAGGGGAAAGCTTGGAAATCATAAACTGGGGGGGGGCCGCATCAATTCAAATCCTTGAAAAGGGAACCCCGAAAAAGCACTAATCGTCTTCAACATGCCTGAGGCAAGGAACCGATTTGAGGGGGTACCACACCCGTGGGGGCGACTCGTTACAGAGAAAAGGCTTCGAGACAAATCAGGCGCCAATCAGTAAAATTAATCACGTGGGGAAGGAAAAAGAAAAACAATCCTCTCACGGATGAGGAAAAGGGGGTATGGCGGGCCAAAGGGAGACTGGCTTGGCGCCGAGGGATCGGAGTAAGAAACAAAAGCGATCCGGCCACTGTGAGGGGAGGGCCAGATGCAGAAATCGAAAAGAGAGGGGTGCTGTAAGAGAAGCGACCTTGTTAAGCCGAATTCATGGAAGGAGGATTCTTGTGATGCTGCGCAAAAGCAATTGTCGAGGAGGTTAAGGATGAGGAAGAGAAAGGGAACTTAATGCTCTCAAGCCCAAGCACCAGGGGGGAAAATTCTCAATGATAGGAGGCGCGACTGAAAAGTTCAAAAAGGCACGACGGGAGTCCAACCTCCCAGCGCGGACGAAACTCTAAGAACGAGGGACTGAAGGCAGAAAAAGGGGGGGGACAGAATGAAAGTTACAGATGGTGGCGTCAACTTTGCCCGGATCTTGAAAAAGGGCTGCAAAAAACGGCCACGAACCGCACAGCAAATGATTTCATTCAATCCTAAACCAACTGTAACGCGAAAAGAAGCCAATTCCTCCTTCAAGGTTATATTCAAGAATACCATCCCGTGAAAAGGTAAGGAAAAAAAGACTCACGATGAAAAGGATGAACTTTGGACAATTGACAGCGTGAAAGGTCCTAAAAGCCAATTTCGTGAAATCGGGGAAGTTTTCCAGAGATGAAACCCAATTAGAAGGAAGCGCCATTGGGGGGCAAAGAGGTTCCTTGTGGGGGGGCCAGGGAGAGGGGAATGCAGGGGTTTGTTGTTGAAGGAGAATCAATTCTTCTGCAGGGAGAGGAACGGCGACTAAAAGGTGGGGAAAATAAAGAAAGCTAGACGAGCCTCTTGCAAAGAAAACAGCAGGATCCTGGAAGGGGCTCGCCTAGTTCGAAGGTGAAATGTTTCAAAAAGAAAAGCTGAAAAGAAACATCAATCGAAAGAGAACTTGAAGGGGGACGGGTCACATGGTAATGAAGGGACTATCCAACCGAGACCTGGGAAAAAGAAAAAACGAGGGAGGCCCGGGAGAGCCCGCAAGGCCGAGTGACTAGAACCAGATCATGGACAGATGTAAAGAGGAAAGAAAAATTAGGGAATCAGAAAACCATTTCTAGAATCGTTACAAAAAAGAGGGGGGGAAGGAAGAACGACCTAAGGTGGGTCAATGGCGTACTCGATGCGGAAAAAAGGGGACCGAGACAAAGGGTGAAAGATGGAAAGGGGAAAGTCCGACGAGGTTTGGGGAAGGCTTGCGCTTGCGCTTACAAAACTTAGGAGGGAGGATTTGCGTGAGGTTAAAAGGCCCATGAGGGGATGGTCCAAGCTGGAGGAAGTTATCAACCTGATAACCAGATGAAATTCCGGAAGGGAAAGAAGCTTTACTCTTTAGTTAATGTGACGGTCAAGAGGGGGAGGGAGGGTCTTGGATGACCTCTGACACTCGTTTAATGCCTATTAAAAAGAAGAAAACAGGACCGACGTACCCGACGGATCGGGAAAGGTCAGGGAAGGAGCGAACACTCCCAGAAGAAAGGGGAATAAGTAAAGGACGAAAAGTCTCTCTTGGAGGTTTTCGAAGGGAGGGTCTCGCCTGCACGACCTATCGGCGCAACAACCACACGCGAGGATTCAGACTCTCTTGGCCGGGAAAGGGGGCAGGAATCTCAGAAATACCGCCTCCCCTCTCCACGCACCCTCCTGGGGGGAAAGGGGGGGGTCGGCAGCCCGAAAGGGAGAAATGGGAGTTGGGAGCCCTTCCTGACCCTTAAAATACGGAGCAAAACGAAAAACGCTGTCGAAGAAACGTGAACTTCGTCCATTCGGAGAGGTGCGGAGGTTACCGGATCGTGGGGCTGACTGCATCTCCGGCTGGGTCTGCATGTGAGGAGAAGTAAAAAACATCTTTGTATACAATGGGGGAAAAAACCGAACCGCTTTTCCCTAACGGAAAAATAGGGCCGAAGAATAACCTGGTGGAAACACGCCGCCACCGCCAACTGCAAAAGGTTCAAGGAGTGTGGGCAACAGTGTAGTTCTATAAGAATCGGCGCCATTGAGGAAAAACTTCGCGAACCGGGGGGGCATAGGTCAAGGGGGAAACAATAGTTTGGAAGTTAAAACGGATCCCTAACTTCTTCAATTCTTAAATCTGCATGGGGGGGGGGGGAAAAAGATCTGTTGCTAGCTGTTTAAGTCTCTAGGTTCCTCTAAGGGGGGGTTTGGCTCTAAAGCCTCGTTTTTTGAGATTCAAGGAAGGTGAAAAGATGGAAACGTCAACCTGCAGAATAGTTAGATGGAGAAAGTTGAGAAGCTTAGCGGAACTACACAACGGGTAACCTTCACAGAAGTGAGAGGGGCCTGGGCGACAAAGGAATGAGGTTGAGTGAGTATTGGCCGCCTCTCCGGAGGGAAAATGCGGGGTGGGTATCCCCACGGGGGGTCGACACTCGACCTCAGGAGGGGCTTGAGTTCACCTGTCAGAAAATGCAAGAAGAAGAGGGGGGTGAACATAACCGGATGGTCAACTGACGAGGGCGCTTCCTTCCTGAGGTCCTAGGGGGGGCCCTAGAGGAAACCGAGAAAAAAAAAAAAGGGAATTGTTTAGGGCCCCTGGTCACGCTGAAGTTCCCGGATCAGGGGAACATCAAGATGGTCAGCTCGTGGGAAATCGAAAAGCTTGGAGGTACTTTCTGCACGACGGTGGGGGAAAAGGAGGATTGGGATAGCGGGGTCAATGTGTCGTGGGCCCAGGGTTCGACACCATAGAAAAATTTAGAGCGGACGAAAAAATTGGAAAAGGGAAAGGCACCGCGCCTTCATGCTGCGCGGGGAGGCGACAGGCGAAAAACGTGGTGGCCTAGGGGGGCCCAAACGTCAATGGAAGGAGCAGATGGAACAGTATAGTGGAAAGGTGACGGGGAGGGAGAATAGTGCGCATATCAACCTGTGGATGAGAGCCTCCAAGGGGGAGAACCCTCGCGGAAGGGAAAGCCATTACCAGCAGATCATTCAAAAAAAAGAAAGCCTTGAAGGGAGAGGCAGCACCGAAAATTTCACGGGGGGCAACCTCCTCTGAAGAAGGAGCCTACAGAGGGGCCATCAGAACCCCGGGGAAAGAGATCTTACAAAGAATAGAGTCATCATAGTGAAAGAAAAGACCAGTTGATACAAATTGGGCCAAAAACCCAATCTCTCGCAACAACACAATGAGGGGGTATTGGGGGGGACCACTGAAAAATTGGCTTGTCGCCGATTGATCGATCTGATTAATCTGAGAGTTGGGTCAACGCGATGAAAAAAGTCGGGGATGATGCCCGAAATCGCGGGGGGTCGCTCGAAGTAATTAGGGAGCTCGGAGGGGGGCTAAGATACGAAGGCTGAAATTATTATCTAAGAGGAGAAGAGGATTTTTGGTTTACTTGGGTGGATACGTGTTTAATAATTATTTGGTTTTTTTCTTCGAGGTTATTTTTTTGTTTGGGGATTAGGCGAAGCGAGGGGCCATCCCTTAGAAAAAAACCGCAACGAGTGCGCGCAGCCAGAGGAGAAAAAAAGGCTTCCTTCAAAGAAAGGAATACAGCGCCAATCAATCAAAAGGGGGGCGCTAGGAACCACAAACAAAATGAACTTCGCGGCGGGTGGAACGACGTGGGTTCGGGGGCAAGTTGCAAGGAAGGTCAAAATTGGGTCCGCTGTGCGACCTGGGCCACGAACTTGGAGACAGAAGAAAAGCTTGAAGAATCAATCCTACCGGGAAGGGGAAAAGAGACCGAACGAAGAGCACGTGGCATCCGTCCAACAACAAACACGAAAAAGTGCTGAGGAGTCTCGAAAAAAAGAAAAAGAGGCTAGAGGGGAAGGGTTGTTCCGATGAAGACCAAAAGATGCCGACTAGGGAAATCGATTCAAATTCAATCTCTTGCCATTAAAGGGTGCAGGATAAGGGGATCTCTAACAGCACGAGGGTGGGGCTGGGCGATGGGGGTGTTTGTTGGTGCCGGACCTGTTGAGGAAAACCTCGTTAGGCAGGAGGGAGAGGGAAAAAAAAAAACCCAAACTGGGTGATTAAAAGAGACAAAATAACCAAAAGACGTCGCGCTAGAGCTACTATCAAAAAGCCAAAAACATAGGAGAAGGGCGACTAGTCTAAGAAAAACTCGGGGGTTATCGAGGGTTTGTGCGAAAAGAAATCTTAAAAGGCGAAACGCAACACAAGCTTGCAGTTTGCAGGGTTCAAGAAAAAAATTAAGGGTGAAGGCAAAAGGAGGCAGGGTCACAAAACGATGGGTCGTCCCGGAGGAAGGGTGTAGAAAGATAAAAAAAGCATACGAGGGGGCCAAACATTGCACTGGTGTCCGATCACTACCAGGGCGAAAACAATCTACCAAAGGATCCGAGGAAAAAGAGAAACGGTGGGAAGCAATGGTTCAAGGGAGGCAGTAAAAAAAGACCCGGTGGGAGGGGGGGCCTGATCTTTTGCAAAAGAGTTTTGAGGGTGGGGCGGAGGTAATCCGGAGAAAGAGGGACGGAAGGGTAAATTCTTTTCGTGCTGTATCCCCTGAGAAAAAAGGCAAGGGCGGTTTATGGGGAAAACACTTCGAACCGAAGAGCCGAGGGAGACAAACAAAGCAGCTTTCGGAATACTAAAAAGAATCAGGTACGAAGAAAACGAAAAGGGAAGGACCATCGGCCCCGCAAGAGAAGGCAGGGGGAAAACTTCAAGGGAAAGATCCCGAGGAGGAGGGCATGCCATCGGGTCCACGAAAGACCGGTCTAACGGAGGCTGAGGAGGTCCTCAGCGGCCACGTTGGATTTAGTGTCGCGGAATGGGAGGAGAGAGTGGGCCAAGACCGCATCTCTAGAAGAAAAAAAACTGAGGAGGAGAGTGGAAGGGTCAGGAGGCGGAGTCAAGTACCTCAAACAGAAAGAGAGGAACCGCAGTATGCGGAAAAAATAGACCGAATAATTGAGAATTGGGGGTCGGCGGCTGAAAGGGGAATGAACATCACTGTACGGATGGAAAGGGTGAAGCCAACGTGAACGGAGAGATTCTGGTTGTCATAGTAGTTGGGAGGGACCGAAGAAAAAACTCCACTGTCTTGTTTTCGTAAAGCGGTTAACGGAATGCCAAAGGGGGGTCAAGAAAGAAAAAACGAGAACACGAGTGGAAGAAAGAAGGGGCACGAAAAAAAAAATTAAATGCACCTTTTTGAGATTAATCACGAAGAAGAAACGCCAATCGGCAAAGGAATGCTGGGAGAAAAAGGAAAACTTCGAAATGGAAGGGAAGGGCATAATCGTAGAATGAGGAAAAAGGCTGCGCTCGGAAGTGAAATCCTGATCACATGGGTCACGATGGTTTTGAGAGTAAAAAAGTGTGTACGTCAGGCAATGCGGGACATAGCCTTGGGAAAGGGAACCGAAACAAGAAAAAGGTGATCGACGGGGGGAAGCGAAAAAAAATATTTTGGTTGACCACGGCCTCGTTGGGTATTCCAAGGGGATTAGTGGAGTGACAACGGCGACGACGATTGAAAAAAGAGTGGGAGAAAAGTTACCCGTCGACTGTCAAATGAACAATCCTGCGGAGATACGCACTTAGGAAGGGTTTAGAAGGTGCAGGGGCTGATTAGTTGGCAAAAAAGAGAGGAACTGGCCGGAGGGGGTGGGGGGGGGGCAGATATCCAAAGGGGTCGAAGACGCATGAAAGATTTGAATGGAGACACCTGGGCCTTTAATTCAGGTAAGAGGGGATATCTATCCCGTGGGGGACTGGGAAAACAGGGATGCAGGGCCACATTAAAAGCGGCCCTATATTTTTTGAAAAAAAATCCAAAGGGGAAAAATTAAATGGGGGGGGAATCTTTCAAACAAGGAGAAATTTCATCCTTTCGGGTCTGGGAGAGATGAAGGAGATAGTGGCGTGGAGAGGCATAAGAACGGGGGGGGGGCTGCGGAAGAAGGGGCAAATGGCGGTGGTAAATAAAAGAAGGCCGGGAAAAGGCTTGGAGTTGCCCAGGGGCGAACCACGCGTTAACGATTGAGACCGATGCATGATGCCTACCGCAAGGGGGACGCAAGATGCTGCTAAAAATTGTCGATGCAGTAGAAAAGACCGTGGGATGGGAAAAAGAGCCCCGGATTGAGCGATGTACCGCCGGAGAGGGTTCGGTGAAGGCTGGAAGAAAAAGCAAAAAAGAAGGAAAGACGTGCTGGGGATGTAGAGCCGCCAGGTCGAAAACTACTAGTCCATCGCGCGCCCAGCGGCGCAGCATCATGAAAAAACGCAGGAAGGGGGGACTTCAGAAACCCGAAGAAACTCGCGTCAAATTCGGAAGGAGAGAAGCCATAGGGGCATCATGGCAAAAACGGGAAGCAATCGAGGGAGAAATCAGAGCGATCAAGAGAGGAATTAATGAAGGACATACCCCTCGCGGAAAAACAAAAAGGAGGGGGCGTCACAGCCGCTCGGGGTATTGGGGAAAAAGTGATAAAAGAAAATAGTGATCCGTGAGAGGTTGTCACCTCGGGAAGAAAGGGATGTCGAACAGAGGGAGGATGTCCGGCGGAAAAAACTGCAAGAGGAGGGGGACCGAAAGGAAGGGGAAAGGCTTAGATACCGAGGGATGATTGCTGCGCGCAGTCGAGAAGGGGGTTTGATGGCCAGGGACCATGCTCTCTCAAAGCCTCAGAAATGCGATTAAGCTCTGCTCTGAAAAGGAGCGCGAAGAGCCTCAAGCTGCGTGACAGAGGATCAGAGAAAATCTCTGACGCGGCGCTGAACAAAAGGAACACGAAGGCTAAAGTGGGGTGCAGAAAACTGAGCGGCGTTTGAACTCAACGGGGCAGTAAAGGAAAATTTCCTTTCTAGGCGTCACGGTAGGGAAAGGCCAGAAAGAAAATCACACAAAGGAAATTGAAGTTAAAAGGAGACTACGAACCTTGTGGTTCGCCGACCGACGAAGAACCGATGGAGAATCACCACTATGAAATGTCCAGGGCTTGGAGAGGGGGCTCAAGGAAGAGAACGGGGTTTCAACGGGGGGGGAAAGCGGGAAACAAGGGCCATAAACTCCAAAAGATCGGTTCAAAAAAAATCGGGGAAGGAACCCTAGAAGAAGAAAGCGGGGCCAGGGCCTGAAGTCAGGGGCGCTGGGGGGGAGGTCTATATAGATGCCATGCCATTCACAGGTGCTGCCCAAAAAGGGTCAGACGAGGGAGGAGACCCAAACGGGGTGGAATCTCCTGGGGACAAAATAAACACAGAGGGAGAGGCTAGTCAGCTCAGGGTCCCCCGGTCGCTAAATCCCGGCTAACCAAGCTTTGGGGGCATAAGGATTTGTGGTGGAAATGTTCTCTGAAAAGTGAGCTTAAAAAAAAGAACCCCAGAAGTGTGCAGTTTCAATAATCGAAAAGTCAACGGGGACTATCAAACGATCGTTTGGCGTCCAAAAGAGGGCCCAGAAAGGGCGGGTCAATCTATTACAGTAAAGGGGGGGAAGACACAGAGAAGGGGGACCAGGGAGAATGGCATCAATTGAAGAGTAGTAGGGGAGATCATCGGTAGGAAACAATCGAAACGGGGTGATCCGAGCAGCACGACAGGGGGAGATGGTTAAAGCGAAAGCGTATTATAATACTATAAAAAAAAATCTCGGAGTTAAGGTACGTTGGGTTTTGGCAGGCGGGGGGGAGGGGGGGGGGAAGCGTGGTCAAGAGGGGGAGAACTTTTACTTCTTGGAGTGATGGGGGGAACCAGCAGGGGAGGCATCCATTCGCGTTTTGCAGGGGGGAAAAAAACAACTTGAAAAAAATGGCATTAGGAAGTAACGCGCGGAGGAAAACGCGAAATGACGGACGGTGGTATCCAAAAAAACCATGACGAGGAGAAAACGAAGGGGCATCAGTTTGGCGCGAAAACGTGACAGACGGACCGCGAGGAAAACTTGGAAGCCGGGGACACTCTCGGGAGAAAGTTTCGCCCGAAAGAAGGAAATGAGGGAGGGAATCTTGGGTCTGAATAATCAAGTTGCTCCTGA
>Ga0179593_1739385_pt1 | contig 11445 bp, 12 predicted proteins | sample CZODoug2_1_08_16_FD_185931 | JGI IMG/M metagenome (GOLD analysis project Ga0179593, IMG submission 185931) | Vadose zone soil fungal communities from Angelo Coast Range Reserve, California, USA - CZODoug2_1_08_16fungal (PacBio error correction) | ecosystem: Environmental > Terrestrial > Soil >...
GGCGGCTCTTTTGGGAACCGGCAAGGGGGGGCGTGGACTGCGATAAAAAAAGCAACGTCTGGGGCAAGGAAAAGAACTGACACAGTACAGAAGCACCGTGAGGGGGGACTAACCTCCTCTTCAAAAAAACCCTCGTTGGGAAAAGGGCCAACTCCCCTTGGATTGGGGAAATGGAAAGTGAATTTTACTTCTGCCGGGAAGAAGGTTGGGGGGGGAGTGAAACGATTTTAAGTAAAATCATAATGGTGCAAGGAAGGTGTCAGGGGGGGGTCGCGCCTGCTTCCAACAAAGGGGGAAATAGGGGACACAGGTACCTAAGGAAGACCTGAGAAACTAAGCCCAAACGGGTAAAGGGAATGTCTCAAGAGGGTGAATCACATGAAAGAAAAGTGAGAAAGGAAACTGAAGTGGGGAGATCTCTACAGAGGAAGGAGCACCGTTCAAAGGAAGTCTGCTCGCGAACAAAAAAAGGGACGTTCGCAGAAGAGAACTCAGTCCGCGGAGGGGAGTTCCGAGCAAGAGGAACCTTCATCAAGGAAGCAGGTAATAAGAACACCCGCAGGAAAAGCAAAACCCCTTCGGGCTCAAGGGTCAGTCGACAGAAAGTTTCGGAAAGAAGAGGGGGGGGAGCCATACATATTCACCCTAAGAAAAGAAAGGAAATCCAAAAAAAATTCAAACAAATCGCTGCGTTAAAAGAAATTGTTTATTGGAGGGGAAGGGAGACAACCCTCTTGCAGGGGGGCTTGAGTAAGCGGTAAAGCATTTTTCTCTTGGAAACAGCAGAAAACAGTCAGCAGGACGAGGAGCAGCAATGCCGTTTCAAGCATCCGCTCGGGCAGAAAAAGGGTGGGGACGAGAAGGTTCGAAACGAAGCTAAAGACAACGCACTTCAAAGGAACATTCGCTCGGTTGGACTGCGGGGGAGTCGCCTAGAAAAGTACTTCAGGACAAGAAGTTGGGGGTCCACCTACTAAATGGGTAAAAAATCGGCAAAGAGGGGGGGGGGGGCAAAAAAGTCACGGATGAATGGGACTAAGGGGGGGTCACCAGAGCGCAATCGTCGAGGGGTCGCATGCGGTTGTAAAAGATTGCCGAGTTTAAAACCAACGGCCCTCGGTTCCCAGGGTCGGGGGCAACACGTAGAGAAAAATAGGGACAAGTCAACAATAGCGAAAAACCAAAAGTGGGGCAATCTTCTAAAAGGAGACGCAATAGGGAAGTGGGGGTATGGAAGACGAAACCATCGCATGGAAGGTTGGGTACACTTGGGGAGTGCAGAGAGTCTCCGAAGGGGGAGGGGTTCGTCGTCTAATTGTAAAGTTATTCCGCAAAAGGAAAGAAGTAAGCGGCGGGAACGGGAAATGGGCATGCTGAAGGATGGTACTCAAGGGGGGAAAGCCGAGGCCCGGGTTACTACTGGCAAGACTCGTGATTCCGTGAAAAAAGGTATGAAAAATGGGTTAAGGAAGGTCAGCGATAAATCAGAAAGGAGAAGTCAGTTTCGAGGACCCACTAAGGTGGGATCATGGCTAAAACAAATGCGCGGGAGGTGAAGGTGTAGGGGGAGAGGTGGGTTGTAGGGGAGAAAGGGGTAAAGAGGAGCTGGGAAGCGGGCGAGACGGTGGGGGGGCGAGGGGGAGCGTGTGACGAAAGTTGTAGGGGAGGGGTAGTAATCTTTAAGAATGTGGGGGGGGGGGGAAGTAAAGGAGTGATGAGAAGGGGGGAAAGGTAAAGTCACAATGAATAGGGAAGAGGGGAGGAGGGGGGTAAGATGTGGAGGTGGTCGTAGGTAGGGGGAGGAGGGATAGCGGAGAAAGGGTATAGTGAAATAGGTGGGGGCGGGGCGGTTTGGGGGGGGGGGGGGTGGGGGAGGGAGGAGGAAAAGAAGAATGGCGGTGGGGGAAGGGGAAAGCTAGAAAGAGGCCATATCGGGCCTTTTCTCAATAAAAGCTAAAGAACTTCCAACTCCATAAAGCAAGAAAGGGACGCCTGAGGAAAATGACAGGAGAAAAGACTGGGGGTCGGCATAGTTGAACTAGTGGAAAAAGCTGGGGTCGAGGCTAACACCTAAGTCGCGCTTGTGTTAAAAGACACCAAGAATCTATTTCGCCAAGGAGCTAAACGTGGGAAGGGCTTAAACGGGGAACCCGCCAAGGAATAAAACGGAACTAGTGGAAAAGTTCTACTATATCGGGTCGCGGGAGTATGGGGACCATCAACTAATGACCCAAGAAACAGGAATAACGTACGGAAGACCGACGGCAAAAACTTTTCAATTCGTCGAAAAAAAACGATTTGGCAGAAAGACAAAAGGGGGGGAAAACGACTAGGGGGGGGAGGGGTTTTGTGGACACTGGAAAGCACGAAGCCCCTCTATAGGACGCAATATTTACAAGGGGGGCCTATCATGGGGTAATAAGGGCGAAGAGACACTCGAATGAAGGCTAAGGGTCCATTTCTAGGAAAGGAATGAAGAAAGATTAAAGCCATTCCGACCGAGAGCGTGCGCCGTGGTCACAAAGGACCTCAAGCCGAAAAAGGAACCCAGAAAAGGGGGAGACAGGCATTCTGGAATCATGACTGAGCAAAATCGTCATCGGGGAGAAAATCCTTCTTTGTGTCAGAGAGGTAGGCCTACCAGCCAAAAAAAATTCCTGGGCTTCACTGAGGAAAGGATGGAAGGCTGAAATAGATCACGGAAGCGAAAAATCGAGAAAAGGGGACAAAGAAGCATTAAGCACCTGCAGATCGAAGGAACAAGAGACATCCAGGGGTTTTACTGAGGAGAAGGGAGGCCGGATTGCGTCTTTCTAGATCTAAGGTAAGCTATGACGAGCAAGAAAAAAGGGACGGGGGGGGAAGTCGAAAAAAAAGGGGTCTATACCCATCGAAAAAAAAAAGACTCCCTTCCAATCGAAATTAAAATGAGGACCGGTTCAGCATCAAAAGACTCCACCATCGTGTCCTGACGTCGTCACAGGCAGTGAATTTGGCCCGTCCAGCGAATCATGGATCCCTCGGGTTAAAAGGATCAATCTTCTCACAAAAAAAAACTGAAAGGGGGGGAGAAAAAGAAACTAGGGAGAAATGGAAAGGAAAAAACATGATTTCTCTGGGAAATGGATGAGTACGAACCGAGGAACGCTGGGTGGGGCGGGTCAACCAAAATCGGGAGGGGGGCCCAGGGACGCGGTTCGGAAAAAAAGGGGGGTCGTCTTTTATTGTCAGCGTGTGAGGAAAGAGACAGGCGACTCATGAGAAGGAGCAAAAAGAAACGTTGGAAGATCTTGACAGTGGGAAGGATATCTCGAAAGAAGGGGAAAATACATCCTCAAATAACCACGCGACACGGAAACCCGGCATTCTTGAAAAGAACGGATCTTCATTGGGAGAGGAGGACGGGGGCGGTCCAGGGGCATATCTCTATGCTGGCGCGGTATCGAGGATAAAGGGGGAAGGGGCAAATCCGTCAACGGTAGACAGAAAAGCTATAAAAAGGAAAGTGTTTCTTCAGTTAGGCGACTATCTAGAAAACTCAATCGCCGAAGGAAGAATGAATCTACGCGACTGATGATGGAGAAGAATATGGCCTGGACCAGTAGGGAAAGGTGTCATCGGAATGACAGGGAATGGAGCCGCCGAGGCCCATTCGGGAAGGTGCGGGAGGGGGGAAACCTTAATGGCATCCGAAAAAAGGAACAATTACGTATCCGGGTATGAGGGACGTTGGGAGGAAGTACGCTGCGGAGGGGCGGGGAAGGAGACGTCAAGGTGTACAATCTGCTCGGTCTAGGAAAGCTCTTGGGAGTTATCAAAAAAGGGAAAAAACCTAATGCGATTGCCCGAGGGGATGCGGAAAAAAAGAAAAAGTGGTTCGCGAGACGACATTGCGCAAGGGGGGGGGGAGAGGTTGAAAGGTGAATGATTGGGGCACTCGACTTGAAGTAATAGTACAGCAGAGATCCCAAGGAGCTGAAAAAACGGGGGGAATTTTCACTCATGACAGGAAAGTGGGGGTTGACTGGGGCCTGCAGATGTTTAGCGAGGCCGGGAATGGCGAAGGGTGATGGCTAAAAAAATACAGGAAAAAAGATAGAAACCCATATCTGGCGCAGGGCTAGTACACTATTCACAAAAGAGAAGATTGGGGAAGGGACATTCGGCACTCGAAAGAGGGCGGGAATACTGGAATCTTTAGTGCTGAGTCGCACCCTAGGGTAAGTAATTCCCAAAAAATCTGGGAAAAGGAGATCCGAAAAATTTTTGGGTTGAACCCGGGGGTTGAAAAGTCTCAGACAAGAGGAAGGACAAGAGGAATATTCGAAAGAAGAGAAGCTACTGGCTAAATTGGAAGATAAAAATGTCTACACCCAATTCAAGTGATCACGTCGCTACGGGGGAAGAGAATGATAGCTCCCTAAAGATATCAAATCTGTAGTCAGAATAAATTTCCACAAAAAAGCCTCCGACCGTCAAAAAGGGAGCGAAATAGAAATTGAAAAAGAAAAAAGAACCCTAGGGCTCGTGTAGGGGAGGGGGGGGCTCAAGTGTCCCCTGAGTGTGCAGAAGGAAGGGGAAGCAGCTGAATTTTTCAATGGGGGTGGGGACAGGGGGAGCGCGCTCGGGAGAGGGAAAAAAAAATGCGAGGAAACGTGTGGCAAACTTAAATTTTGGGGAACGAGGGGAGCTTTTGAAGAAATCGGCAATCTGGTCAAAAAATGCGCACAATCCTGGTCGGAAGGAAACGATCGGGCGCCTTCATAATCAGCCAAAAGAGGGAAGAGTTGGGAAAGGTTGAAAGGGGGGTGGAAATCGACTTGGTCAGAAAGAGAAAATCATAGCGACCGAAAAAGGAAGCGAAAAGAAAGGAAGGAGGGACGCTTAGGGCGGTGGAAGGGCTTGTGTTTTAGGAAAAAAAAAGATACGGGTAAAAAGGTTTGAGAAGAAAAAATTGGGGGGGTATGCGAACGATTTCTATCAGCAAGGGGAGGCAATCGAGTGAGACCGAGGTCTAAAGAAAAAAAAGACGATCGGTGCAGGGAGGAGGGAAATATACAAAAAACGAAGGGCTTGCGTAATTTGTGACTGCCACAACCGAGAACTGCCTAAGTGAAATGGCCCCAGGGAGGGAAGAGAGTCGGAGGGGGTGAGGGACTTGAGGGAATATCTTGCTACCGCCATGACGCCGAATACTGACCAGTCTTCCATGACACGGTGGGATGGGGTTAACCATGACTTGAGGGCGGGACCGAGCCGCAGTTAAAAGAAGGAGGGAAGGTGCCAACGGAAGGAACGGAAAAGAACCGGAACGAAGGGAAACGGCATCGACGATGTCGACAAGACTTGGGTTGGCAGTAAAAAAAAATGAGGTCAGGAGCTGACGCCAAAGCTGTCGGAGGGAAAGGGGCCGGGAACACGATTTCTCAAAAAAAGGGGGGAGGGGTGGAGGAAAACTGGTGTGTTGGAGAAAAAGTAAGCAGAGAGTTTGGGCGGAATTTCCAAGGGGAAACGACTGCTCGGGGTCTTACGCGGTGATACCCAAGCAGAAAAGGGGAAACCACGACAAAGAAATGTGGTACGTAAATCTTGAAAGGACCAAACAAGATTCGCCTAAAGCAGGGATATCGAAAAAAATGACAAGCCCACGGGGAGGGTGGGGGACCCTCGGGGGGGAGGGTCTTTTGGCGGAAGGGGCAGGAAGGAGAACGGAAAGGAGTAAGGTCCAAGTGGTCCTTCTCCCGATGTGGGGGGGGGGATTCAAATCTTCTTGTCAGTCAAGAAGGAGAAACTGTATACGTTCACCCTAAGAGCGCGTTATCAAATAAAAAAAAAAAAACTTAGTGGGAAGAAGAGAATAGTCGATCAAAATGTTAACGAAAGCAGGGGGTCACCAGTCCGAGGCGGTAAAAGATGAGCCATCAACAAGGAGTCGGACCACAAAAAAAAGTAAAGATTGCAACGGTTCTCCGAGAAGGGACCTCGCGTCCACCGCAAGAAAAGAGTTGTTTACGAGGGCACGCCTGGGAATGGATATCAGGAATTTACGGGGGGAAGTCTAAATATTTTTGGGGGGGTGCTTGACACGGGGAAGGGAAAGAATTGATTAAAAGGAAAGGGTCCATTTGGCGCATAAAGGGGGGAAAACCTCGTACAAGGGACAGAAAAGCCGAACCGACGTGAAAAAAAAAAGATCGAGGGGGAATGGGCACCAATGCAAAACACACACGTGAATCAAGGAAAAAAGGGAGAAAAAAAGAAGGGAACTGCGGGAGATAAAGAGGTTAGGAAGGCCATTCTTTAGGGGAAAAGCAGGGGAGACTCTCGAACCATAAATAGGCAACGGAAGATCTGTGTAAAGGAAGGGTTATAGGAGGTCTAGGCGCAATCGAAAGGCAGAAAGGAGAGAGAAGGGTCTGTGAAAGAAAGGGCATCAAGAAGGGTTGAAACACCGCCCACCACGGGCTTCAGGAGCAGGTCTGGAGTGATGGACTGACGAAAGAGAAGGGTGAAAAGGGGCGAAGGCTGACAAATATTAACTCTCAAAAGAGGAAAGACAGGGTCCATAACAAACTATGGTCCTGGGGGGGGAAGTGAAAAGACAGATCAAACCGAAAAGAGGTGATAAGGATGACTGGGCCCCGGTCGAATAGTGGCTCAGGGGGGGCAAAGGGGGGGGACCTCAAAGATGAAAAGCGATGACGCGAGGGAAGCGGAAATTAAAAAAGCGAAGACGCTCCGCAAACATGGGTGTGAACCTGGCGAGGGCGCGAAGAGGGCGTCTAGACTACCCATTCCAAGCGAGTGGGAAAAACGCGAAACAGGGGAGAGACTATGAAAAGCAAGGAGAATGAACCTACGAAGACACTTTAGGGTCCAATTCGCCAGAGAGCGTATTAAAAATTCTCCGTGCTCCGGGGGAACCGCGAAGGGTTGCGGGGGGTGAAAAAAAAGGAGTTGCCGAGGAAAAGGGCGACAGAAACGTTCAAACTGGGGGGGAACACGTTCCCTCTAAGGGGAAGGCTTCCAACCAAGGACGCAATGAAAAAAAACGGGGAAAAATATCCCGAGGGAAGGAGAAGGCCTTGGGACAAGCCGAACCAAGACTAAAAAAAGGAGGAAGATGGGCAGCCTCGGGGAGCAGCTTTCATATCAGCGCCGGTTCGGAGAAGGGTTGGGGGGTCAATTGGGGACTGCAAGGAAGAAAGGAAGAGACAGATCCGTTTCGGGGAAAGGGGAAGATCATAAAAATTCTATCAAAAATCAGATGATTGGGGGAAAAGACTGACGGGAAACGCGTGATGCCGGGGAAGTCTGACTTGTTCAATATCTATCTCTAGAAGAGGGGAGAAAGGAGAGGGAAAAAAAAACGTGTAAAAGAGTTTCCGTCTCAAGGGAAAAGAGAATCAAAGAAGTCCGAGAATAAGACAGATCGGGGGGGGGCGAATCACACTCTAAAAACTGGAGAAAAGCCTCCAGAAAAGCGAGGCGGGACGATGCAGAAAAGGAAGCAAAACGATTCAGTTCTCATTAGGGGGAACATGTTACCGAGGTGGCGCCGGGTACAATATCGTCAGGGGGGTGTTTAAAAGAAAATAGACTCGCTTGAGGTAAAAGAAAAACATCGGAACATTAACAACTGACTAAAAATTCATGTCGGGGGGGTCACCTGGAAGGTTGTTGAAGACTAGATCCGTGGGGGGGCAAATCGCGTAGCATTTCAAAGAACGAAGGAAACAAAATTCCTTCCCAAACACGGTCAACAAAGAAACATCTTGCAGACGGTCTCTGAAAAACTCGAACCGACATCTGGAACCGCGGGGAAAAGGATCTTGGGGGAAAGTAGGGCGCCCGCGAGCAAAAAAAAATGGAGCGAAAGAGGACTCTTTGCAAAAGGGGCTAAGACGATTTAGCAAAGAAAAGCAAGAATTTCCGCTAGGGAAAGGGAGGGGAAATTGAAAGGAGGGAAGGCGTCCATAGAAGGGAAACTAAGACATCCAGCCTTGGTGAAAGACGCGTCAGGGAAGGCCAACGTCAGTAATGGATCCATGAAGGAGGATCTGATCCTGAGGAAAGGAGGCATAGGTCCGGCTAGGAGGGGGACGAGAAGGTAGGGGGGAAGGGGACCAGAAACTTGGAGGGGAACGTATCGGAAGGGACAGAAAGATTTGGAGCCGCAAATCAACAGGACATAAAGAGGGGGGGTCGAAAAAGGTGACGCAAAAACCAAAAGGGAAGATCGAGAGCACCAAGGGGGGTTTTTTAAGGAAAAGGCGTCGGGATAGGGTGAGACGGGCTTTCGTAGATCGCCGGTAATTTTCCACGATGCCGATCAAGGGAAAAGCCTCAGGGGAGTTAATCCTAAAAACAAGTCGGGGCCACTCTTACAACAAGTCACTTGCTACCTGCAAAAACGCGTGCCCGCAGTGAAGCAGAGAACGCGCACCACAAAAAGAGGGGGTGCCGTCGTCGGCCACTTAGGGGGACCGTTCATCGAAATCAAGAACTCAAATCGGGGGTGATTTTCAGATCAGCTCAACAAACACAACGGGGAGAAGGGGGAAAGAAATTTATAAAGGAAAGAACAGAGGAGAAAAACCCAAAGGGGGACGGCGGAAAGACAAAGTGTCTTCCAAGAAGAAGTCAAACGGGGGTGGTCGGGAAAGAGTCAAAGGGTCCCGCGAGGAGTTTCAGAAATCTTTTATGTCATCGGTCATCAGACCTTGAAGAAAATATTCGAGGAAGCAACCAGGGGGAACCCCCCCCGGATGTCAAAGTGACCGGGATCGGGGGAACGGATCGCGCTCAGATGGGGTAGAAAGACTATCAAAGGAGAACACTGGAAAAAAGCGGGAATATGCAGTTGCTTAAGGATAGGTCCGGTGAATCTCACGAGAGCGAGTGATCGAGGGGGGAGGAGCTGGAGGAAAAGGGGACGGGGGAAGGTCCTAAGCAACGAAAGGTGCGGTCTTTGAGGACAGAAGACTTAAACCAATATGCTAGCCACTTAGGGGAAACTGAAAATCCTGGAAAAAAGCCGGAAACATTGAATTGGGCAATCGTTAAAAAGCGGAATTAAACCAAAGATGTCGGGGAGGGGCAACGGTATGTACTGGAATAATCAGGACAGGGCAATCCTTATCCAAGGGACGTGTCGTTGGCCGCTGCGAAATCTAAAAAAAGGCTAACAAATGGTTCAATCTTTCGAATCTCTAGTAAGAACGGGATTTGCTGTACAGCAAAAAAAAGACCTCCGGGAAGGGAGATGGTTCGGCAAAGGGGGGGTCGGGGCGAAAGGCGTCAATAATCTTTTTGCAAGGGGGGAAAAGGGGCAGGACGGTTTTGAAGAGAAGGTCATTCGTAAGGGCAATCAGCGGGAACCCGAGGTAGAAAACACCATAGGGGAAGGGGAAAAATATCCGGGGTGGGAGTTTTTAAAAAAAAGAAGTTTTCGCCAGGGAAGCGATGTCGAAAGGAGGGAAAAAAAAAAGCTCGGGAAAAATATGCGACCAGAGAGGGGAATAACTCAAGAAACGCAGGGGAAGTGTCGAGCCCTGTACCTTCGTTAAGTGAGACGGCTTATGCGAAGACAGGGGGAAGGTAGCTTGGGCTGAGACCACCTAAAGGTGGAAGGGGGATTTAAAGGGGAGGGTGGAGAAGGAGATTAGACCGAAAAAGTGGAAGTGTTTTCCGGAAGCTCAAGACAATAGGATAACGGGAACTATAGGAAGAAAAAATCGAGTAACTTCATCGGGGGTGTATACCGGCGGCCGAAAATGCATAGGAGTCAACATCGAGAGGCGATTTCTCCAAATAGCCGACGAGGATTTCAGGAGCGGCGAAACCGAAAAACAGAGGGGCCGACCGTACGCTCGAGAGAAGTTGTACCAAGGACCATACTGAAATCGAGGTTCGGGGGTCTGGAGGCATTCAGTGTCCGGAACTTCGACCTGTAGCAGATTGCTTTTAAATTTGGGGTTCGGGAGAAACGAGGGGTGAGGGGAGGGACGGGGAAAAGGAACAGGAAGGGAACAGGGCATCTTAAACTCACTCTGGAAGAAGGGGCAACCGATTAAGCACACGAGGGAACGATAAAAAACCGGAGAGGGGACAGGACATGAAAATGTAAAGGAGAGGTGGAAAAGTTGCTTCGGAGGGACAATAACGGAAAAACTACTCTAGAGAAGAACGTCAAAGGAGCTAAAAAAAAAGAGAAAATTGGGAGGGGGGGCGGATGAAAGGTCGAGGGAAGAACTCGAATTGTGGTTTGAGCAACGCGCGGATGTGAGCGAACTAAAGGCAAGAGCAAGCTCCGGCGTCAAAGGAGCAAGGGGAGGCGAGAAAGATCGGAAAAAAAAAAAATTCCATGAAAAAGCAGGGCGGGTGCGGAAGGGGGGGGGGGAAAAGTCACACACGCGGAGCCGCAATGTAAGGGAAAAAACGTGATGTCAGAGAAGAGGGGGGGAGGGGTTGAGGGAGCAGGAGAAGAAAGGCTCTACAGAAAAGATACATGACCAAAAACCATGACGCAAACGAATGGGGCTGGAAAACCACACTGGAGACAGGCGTCACAAAGCAAAAGAGATAGTCCAGGCCGAGGGGAGCCAAGAAGACCGCCCGAACAGAACGCCTTCAGCAGCGGAGGAAAAGAGGGGGACGCCCGACTGGTTCACTGGGGGATCAGAAAAACTAACGGGAAGAATGCAAGGTACGAGATCTCCATGTGAAAAGTGAAAGATTACCGTGAGAACTTTGAACTGGGGATTCACTCCGTTTTGGGTGCTTGAGAAAGTACTTCATCGAAGGGGGGGAGTATGGTCAGGGGCACTGAAAGGGAAATCGTACTCGGGGAAAGCAAAAAAAAAAAGGGGAAAAACCTAACGAATCAATTCTTATGGGAGAGGTGCGTGTCAAGAAACCAAAAAATAAAGGGTGGAGAGTGTTCAAAGTGCAGGGGAGAAATAGAAAAAAAGGAAACTCAAGGGGGGGCCACGAGGGCGGGTTTGCGGGAAAGCGTAGGTGCCGGAAAAAAACGGTGTCTGAAGGCTTAAAGGAGAAGTCCGTTTGGGCAGAAGACGAAAGAGGGGAGTCGTGGGGACGGGAGTCCCGAGAGGGGGGGGTCAAAGATCCGTTCACAAGTGAAGCGAAAGGATCGAAGGAAAAAACAACAAACTAGGGAAGAAGAACCCCATAGGTTTCCAGGAAGAAAAAGACGTCCGAGTTGACAAGAAACCGCGGCGTCATTACAACTAAAGTCCGTACCTTGGAAAAAGGGGGTCTCCTTCGTCAAATCAGGTAAAAAGTCAGCGGGGGGGGGGGGGGCTAAAGAAAAAAGAGGGTGGGCCGGAGGGAAAGAGAGAGAAAGTTGACTTCTGACACATCATGGTTTTATTTGGGGGAGGGAACACTATTTTTACTAGTCTGATTGACCCGTCGTTCAAGGGG
>Ga0179593_1470743_pt1 | contig 11444 bp, 15 predicted proteins | sample CZODoug2_1_08_16_FD_185931 | JGI IMG/M metagenome (GOLD analysis project Ga0179593, IMG submission 185931) | Vadose zone soil fungal communities from Angelo Coast Range Reserve, California, USA - CZODoug2_1_08_16fungal (PacBio error correction) | ecosystem: Environmental > Terrestrial > Soil >...
CGAGAAGGGGGGGGGGGGGATGACGACGGGGGGGGGGGGCATGGAGAGAACGTCAGAGAAGATGGTATCCGCGATTTAACCGAAAAAAAGTCTTGTAGGGGGGAAGAACTCTCCTCAAGGGGCCTTTTCCGCTGGCATGCAAAAAGACAAGAGGGGACAGGAAAAAATCCGCAAGGAGACTCAGAGCCAGGTGCTGTGGTCGTGCGAAACATCCAGGGAAAATGTGGCAAATAAAAGATAATATGAAAAGGAAAAAGTACAGCAAAAACTCATAGCTCTGTAGGAACGGATACCGCAAATAGGAGGAGAGGCTACTGAATGGAATGGGTTGGTGGCACCTTTAAGCTGCTTGGGGCATGAACGTGGGGGACGGACGGATCCAATCTATAACGTGCACATGGGGAGGGAAAAAACCTCACTGAAGGGGCACGGCTTCACGGGACGGTACAACTCTGAACAGTTAGGCGACGAAATGGGAAGGCGGGGAAAGAAATACAATTGCATTGAATCGAGAACAAGACAATTGAATAGGGCTCTAGAAAATATTCAAAGAATGGCGTCGTGGCACGAGTAGGAGCGCAGTCCTACGCGCATGAAGGTCGAGAGAAAAGATCTGGGGTGTTTAAGAGAGAGAGAAAAAAAAAGAAAAAAAAAGGAAGAAAAAAAAGAAAAAAAAAAAAAAGAAAAAAAAAAAAAAAAAAAAAAAAGAAGGAAAAAAAAAAAAAAAAAAGAAAAAAAAAAAAAAAAAGAATTCGACCCCCCCTATGTCCCTCAATCCAGTACTAAAGGTCCAAAAAACACGGCGCCACCTTTACAGGACACAATATCAAGGGGACACAAAGCAGGTAAAAAATCGAGCTGACATTCGCAACGCGCATATCTGGGAAAAGGAGAAAGACACGTTTAGGAAAATCAAAGAGATCAAGATCTACAAATTTCTAAAAAGTTTCATGCGACCTGGAGACACCCCCACGATTTAGCGAGGGAGAATACCGGGGACAAGAGAAGCCAACGCGAGGGGGGTGGAACAGAGTGCAAAATTGTTGCAGAAACGCCGCCCTTGCAAACGGAATCAATACCATATAACGAAGCGCCGCTAGAAGAAAAGGGGTGCAAATCTGGGAAGAAAGAGAGTCCGTCCAGCATGGACGATTTCAAGAAGATTCTCGCGTACTACCTGAAACCACAACCAATAAAGTAGACGAACCGAGGGCATTAATTTTACAGCCTAAGAAAAAAAATGATATAGATTTGCCCGTTCGCAGCTTAAAGAATAGCCAGAAATTCCATCGAGGGAATACGCCACGACGAGGCCAAAGGCAGATCCCGCTCCCTCTCAAAAGGAAAACTCTCCTCTTAGAAACATAGAGAAGAAGGAAAAACGAACAGGCGGTGAAAGAGAAAAGCGAGTAAGAGACTGGGAACCAGAGGAAGAAACTCACCGAGAAAACATATCCCCCTCGTCAAAGAGTCACAACTTGGGAAAAATGGGAGTAAAGGATAGAGTACTAAGAAAGGGTCTATTGAATGGGGCAAGTCGCACAACCTGGGGAAGGGATCACTTGCGGCGGGACCCTGCGAACAATTCGTAAGGGGGTAAAGGGGGGCTTAAAGGATAGAGACCGGTGAAGAGGAGTTACTGGAGTCCAAAACAGAAAATTAGAGAAATCTCAGAAAAGAGGGGTGTCTTGAATCCCCCTACCAAGAAAAGAGAGTATCACCTGCAGAAAAGGGGGAAGAGTCCCATGGGGGGCAGGAGGTAATGTTCAGGATAAGCAACAGGCGGATGAAAGGAGAAAAAATAAAATTCTTAAGAGCTACGGACGGAATGAAAAGGCTGCTTGATGCTGCGCGTTCAAAAGCACGCATAAAAGGAGAAACTGAGAGTCGAAATCAGAAATGTCATCTATCGAAGAGAAAACAAAGAGTATGAAAAGGGAGAGACCTATTGCGGTGGGTTTAAGATAGGAGTTTCCTTCAAGCGGAATGAGGGCTCCACGCATAAAAAAAGAATCTTCCAAGCAGCCGAAGCCGTAGCGGGGTGAACGATTTGGGTTTTTGTGTTTTTCCAAACCAACCAACCCCCCCCCCAGGGAAAGAACAATGGACGTCCCTGGGTCAAGGTTTGGCGGGGTAAGTCGGATTTAAATTTCAAGGCCGAGGGGGAACAAGGGATCCGTAAAAGGGCATGAAGTTAGACTTATCTATTGTTCAAGGTTTATTCATAAAAAACGCGAGGTGGCAAGAAGGGATACCAAAGTTGAGTTTCTGGGAAGTCGACTCAACGGGAGATGTACTCGAGGGCAACATCTACGAAAGGAAAGGGTTCGCAGTTTTGAAAGCCGAAGAGGGACAAGAATCACGCAACGGGACGCGACTGGGGGGGGGAGACGAGACTGATTGGGGAGAAAGTGCTTAGTTCCCTTACGACCCGGTGGGGTCAAAAAAGGTGGCAGACACGGAGAAAGGGGGAATGAGGGGCTCATAGCAGAGGGACGGACGAAGCGCGAACAGCCGGGGAGATAAGAGGATAGGTGAGGACGCGTTTTAGGGGGGACCGAGGGGTTGTCTCAGGGAGGAAATAACGGAAAGGAGGAGGGGGATATGTGCGGGAGAGGAAAAGGGGGTCGGAGTGAGGACAAGGGCGCGAAATGTTGGAAATCCGGAAGGGTTCAAAGCCGATAGCGGGGGATGTTAGAAGACGGAAAACTGTTCCAAGAAGTGCGAACATTGAAGTAGGGGTTGGTAAGGGGCGAGTCTCGGGATAATTCCTCTATAATCTTCAAATGTATGAAAACGATAGAGATAGGGGGCAAAAAAAAATGGAGGGTACTCGCGCAAGATTGTGGAGTATTGGTATTTCTGACTTTTCAAAGGTTGCCTTCCAATAAGAAGACACACCCAAAAGTCAGGCGGTTGGGGAGGAGAGGGAATGTGTGCTTGAAATAAAAAAAATGGGGGTGCTCCATTAAAACAACTTCGAGAGGGGTGCGCTGGATCAGGAGGGAAAGGGGCCTAAGTAGGACTTTACTAAGGGACCCAGATGACGTTGCAGAATGGGGGGGAACTCTGAAGAAAAGTGGGCGAGTGGGCAGGGAAAGGAGGGGTTCCTATACAGGGACGACGGGCTGTGAAGGGGAAAATAGGGGAACTGACAGGGTTAATGAGGGTTTGGGAGAAGGGTGAGGGAGAAATGAAAAAAAGATAGGGAAATACTCGACCTCATTAAAAAAGGGGTACTTAAACTGAAGAAGGGCGGGGGGGAAAAAGACCGGACAAGCACTGCTGGGCGGATAGAGAAAAAACGATGCACTTGTTCGGGGTGAAGACCAAAGCGTCCAAAGGGAGGGTCGCTTCGCTCACCACCTTAGTAGATAAAATTAGTGCGTTTTCCATTAATCCTATCCAAGAGGCAGTTGAGTATCAAAAACAACTGGGGGCCCGGGGGGGACAAGGATTGGAGACGGAATTAACAAAACATAGTCAGGCACCCTCAAAGAAGAAATCAGGGGGAAAAACTAGGATCAACAAAAACAGGAGAAAAAAGAAGAAGTAAGGTACTTGCGTTTCACTTTATCGAAAATCCGAAAGGATGTGTACCATTCTTAAACCAGAAGGTCAGGTTCTTGCTTGGAGGGGTTGCAGCTTACATAATGGAAGGGAGAAGAAACCAGCCGGGATGTCGAACGCTCAACAAAGAACCTGGCTACTACTGATCTCATGGAGGAGTTTTGACTAGGGGTCGATGGTGCTCTGAAAGGGAAAAAGAAAGAATAAAAAATGAGGAGAGTTCGCGCAACCTACGAATCTTTTCTGGGAAAGAGAAGAAGGAAGGGAAGGGGGGATAGACCGCTCAAAGGAAAAACAGCGTATTCCAAGAATATACGCGAGAAAAACAACACACAACGTATTAAGAAAAAGAGAGATATAGGAGGGTGCAAAGGTTTGGTTTACTTGGGAGGTCGGCATATCCCAGAATTTGATATAGGTTGCAGAATAAGGTCGTGATCTTGCTCGGAAACGGAGGAAGAAGGGATCCACTGTGCGAAGGAGTCGGGACAAAGAGGAAATCGCAATAGAAAACCAGAGACTTAGTAGAAAAGTTTCTTGTTTTTAAAAAGGCTGGACCCGACAGGTGCATATCATCGAGTCGGGGGGGAATCAAAGTCAAAAAAGAAAAAAATGCGACACTCAAAGGACTAGATTCTGGGCGGGGCAGGAATGACGAGTCCTGCATTACTACGGCGGGCTTAAATGGAAAAAGAGTTGAACCGGGAAATAGTAGGCTGAAGGGGGGGGGACGTGGTGTCCATTTGTTGGTGGGTGGGGGGTGAAAAGGGAGGTATTCTTGTAAATTAGTGGGTCAGAACAATGAAGAAAGAGCCCTTATCTCATGAAAGAATTTCCAGAAAGGGGGAATAATCGACTACGGAGCCAGGCATGCGCGCAGACCTGGCAGTGGCCTCGCACCCGAAAAGTGCATCTTGGAAGAGAGAAACTATGGGCCCAAACAGGTCGGTGGTAAGGAACTTCTTCGATCAGTCCTCAAGGGGAAAGTCAGGGTGAGGGTAAGAAAAAACTTGTGTTCGCTCTCCATCCATGTATAAAAAACTCTATAACAGGGAAGGGCAGCACAGGAAGGAAAGCCGAACACGACACGGGTCACTCTGAACAAGGAATAGAAAACTCGCCAATAGATCGGCAGCCATGGAAAACGCGCATCGCGGGAAAGGAGGGGACAAAAATCTTGGGGGGTCGGGGGGGCAATCAGAGTAAAGATTACTACAAATTCAACGTTCTGCGCAGTGAAAAGACTCTGAGAGGAGGAAGCAAATACCTCATATCAGAAACTAAGGAGGTTGGGGGGGAAATCGGCAAGGGACCGGGACAAAACTAGAATTGAAACCGTCAAACAGATAAAAAAGAGACCGTAGACGATACATACTCGTGTTGTGGAAAGAGAGATATAGAGGAAGATCGCACAGAAAAAGGGGCTAGTTGAGTGAACGCAATTTCGCGCCCTAAAATAGAAAAAAAAAAAAGGACAAGTCAATGCCCATCCTCATGTCCGTAACAGGGGTGAGACAAAACAGGCAGAAAGCCTTAGAGCTGAGTTGAAAAATCACGTCTAAAAAAGAATCACTGGTAAGGAGAAGGAGAAAGAAGCCTTGCCGGGAACCGCTCCAACAGATAGGAGGAAGCCTAAAACAGAAAGCAATCTAAAGTCAAAAAGGAGACCACGGGCCGTCAGTCAAAAGAGTAAAACTGCACCTGAGAGAGGAAAAACCGAGGAGTGGTCGGATAATTAAAGAGCTGAAGGTCCCGTCAAAAGAGCACATCATTAAAGAGAGATCTGAAAACTGCTACAAGACGTTCAAAATCAGATAGGACTAAAAAGCGGGAGGAAAGAATGTCCAGAGGGGAATTTGCACTTCCGAAAGATGAGAGTGAGACGGAGGAGGTGCCAACTCGAAAAAAATCTTATGTGAGAATCGGAACAAAAACGAAGGCGAAATTCGGGGGGAGGAGTTCTCCACAAAAAAAAAACAGCTAAGGAACTAGAAAAAAAGCGGAGGGTGGGCAGTGTAACCCCTGCCGAAAGAGGGGTTTAAAACGGAAGGGAAGGTTTGAGAGCGCGCCCTAGGGAAGTTAATTACTTCGGGACAGGAGAAAGAGAACGAAATCAAGGACCAAGGAGAAAGGACGTCAAGGAGAGGGCTGCTTGAAGGCTTTGAGGCGGAGATGGGGCACTGAAAAGACCCTTAGAAACTAAAAAAAAAAAAGCGAAAGCCGACAATAGTCCGATAATAGAAACCACACAACTCTTGAGGGGGAGAAACGAGAAAGACTATTGCCGAATTTGTTGAGATAAGGCATGGGAAGCCGCGGGCATGAAGGGGAAGTAACAAAAGAGAAGAATAAAAAGAGTCCAATCCTAAAGAGATGGACCTCCTCTAGGGAGGTTAGAAAAATATATGGTAGTAAGGAAAAGGGAAAGTTAGTCAAAGGACAAACTCTCACCGAACCATCAAAAGTTGAGAAATGAGATAGAAAGGGGGCGTCGTGGTTTCAATAAAAGAATCGGGTGGGGGATTAGGCGAAGTGGTGGGTGGTGGCTGTCTAATGGAACTCCAAGGAAGTAATAAATCGGCCACATAAGAATAAGAAGGGGTCGAAGTTTGTGTCACAAAAACGGGAAGGGACGCCGAGAATCTTCACGCGTGCGCGAACGGGAGCTGCAGCGAAAAGGGGATTTTATTAGAAACGTCTTTATAACTTAAGAAACGCCTATGGGTTAAACTGGGGTTATAAGGGTTTCAGTACTGGGAATGTTTGCTGATTTGAGGAGAACGAAGCGTATTGGGCAAAAGAGAACGAGGAACTAGTAATAGGTGCCAGGGGGAAAGGATGGACGAAGAAAAAGAATTGACCAAGATGGGAGAACGGAGATGGGAGTCTAAAAGCATTTTGCTCAGGAAGGAACTTAAGCGGAGAAGCAAGAGGTTTAAGCCGGGACCGTGGGAATAATATCATTTTGATGTGCGGGGCGAGGCTGACCAGGGGGCAGGAAAGGAAGGAATTGGAGGAATTGAGACGGGGATACGAGGGATCGAGAATGCCGTGCAAGAAAAAGAAAGAGGCCATGATGGAAAGGGGGTAAGGTAGTGCAAAAAAATATTATTATATAGCAGAGACTGAGGTGGAGGGGGGAGGTAGGGGGCAAGGAAAGAAAGTTTTTTCCTGCCACCTGAAGGAGGGGAAAAAACACCTGGAGCGGGAAGTCTCTGTATTGGGTGGGGGACTGGAGAGATACCCGGTTGGGGGGGGAAAAAAATCCAGTCTCAGAAAAGGAGAAATTGTGTAGAATCTTGATCCGGGAGTTTCCTAACTAAGGGAGGAACCGCGAAAGGAACAGGAGAATTGGAGAAAAATCTGGGTGAGAGTTTAGGGATCTTGGTCCGGTAAAAAGGGGGTCGACGTTTTAGTCATTTTACTTTCATTAGTTTGAGGGATTGACGTTAAAAAAGAGGGTAATATATGGGGGGGTAGTGGATGGCACGGCAAACAGAGAGGTGGGGGCTACTCTACCCTTCGAATGAAAAACCGTGGAAGGATTATCGGGGAATAAGGAGCACAGGGGAAAACGATTTGAGGGGGCAGTGATCGGTACGAGCAAGGGGGGGGAGGGGATCATCTTGAAAATGGTATGATCAGAGATAAATACAACTTATCTAGAACAGGCGTTGTGTCGCAGGCACTTGCGCAGGGAACCGGGCATCCAAAGGGAAGGGTTGAACATATGAATTTTATAAGGAAATACAAATTGGAAAAGCAGGGAGCCCAACTCTCTTCCAGAGAGAAGGGGGCATGAAGGAAAGGGGGGGTTACTACCGCAAGGTGAGAACAAGTAAAGTTCTTCCATGGTCTGGACCAGAGTGGAGGGTCAGGAAGTCCATAAACGAGGGAGATTCAAAAAAAGGTCAGGGTCGACGCGACCAACGGGAGATCGAAAAAAAGAGGGTCCTCCTGGAGTTCGGAACTAGGGGAGAAGTTCTCGGGTCAGGGAAGAGCACCGTCCACGGAGCCAGCTTGTCGAATCACCCCCCCCAACATCACGAGCGAGGAGAAATAAACTTATATCAAAGATCTGGTCTGAGCGCAAGAAAAAAGAGCTTACAACCCGAAAGACCTCTATCAACAACAACCAAGAGAGAAAAAATGGGAGGGGGTAAGAAAAGGGGAGTGATGCGGCAGGGAAGAGTTAGGAAGAAAGGTAGAGTTGCAAGAGCTTGAGGTTAAGAGGGGGAGAATCGCCGCGGGGTGAAGGGACCTCTTTGGGGGTCCATAGAGAACATCAGCAGGCAGAACGGGATGACGGAGAGGAACAAAGCTGGTGGGGGATTGGAGACATCCAGTCCTGGGAAATAGTTCACTCGGCGGCAGTAAAAAGGAACTGGGACACCTACAAGCCCTGCAAGCAATCAGAAAGAATCTACGGAGGGAAGAATCGAAAGGGCAGGGAAGAAACAATTCCCGGTATGGGAGAAGAGTACGAATCGTATCTATGGGAAAGGTTTAGGCACGGTAGAAAGGATTTGACACTGGAAAACAGGTGGGGGCGGGTAAATCCGCCTCAATTCCGCAGGAATCAAAAACTTTAAGACAAAGAGGAAGGGAAAGTCGAAGCACTGGGAGCATCTCATAAGTGGGGGGGAAGGGCAGATCACACGCCAAGGGCCGGTGCTCGAGAAGGCAAATCAGTGGCAGTGGCGGATTTCTAAAAAGGATGTACGGAACAGTCCTAAATGGATTGTTCTTCATAGAGGGCAACCGTCTGTGTAAACAACCTGACTAAAATACAAATCTATAACAGCTTTCAAAGGCAGATCCATCCTGAAACTGGAAAAGAAAAGGAAAGGCCCACATTTCAGAGGCAAAATATGAAGGGAAAAAGAAAAACACCGAGATAGACCAATCGGCTAGGGGAGGGAATGGGAGGAAAAAAGTTTAGGCAAGGACTCAGATCAACGATCTACTACCAATTCGGGAAAAGAGGTATTCGCCGTGTCAAAAAAAAAGAAGGTAAAGGGTTGCAAGAAAAAGAAAGACAGCAAGGAAGAAGCCCTATTGGGTGGAACATCAAAACGTCAACAAAGAGAATGCCCCGTCAGAGAAAAAAGATACATCCTACATAGAAAGAGAGGGAACGACGCGGTTGTTTCAATAGAAGAAGGGCTTCTCTCAGAAACGGACGATCGAAAACATTCGAAACTCGACCGTCTCAAAAAAATTAAAGTAATTCCTAAATTACAGGTGCAGGAAAATTCAGCGCGAAAAAAAAGAAAAAAACCTCTCTCGGAGTTAAAAACGTACCCTTGGAAAAAAAGCCGGCAAATCAGGCGCGAAGGCCTTGCGGCAGAGAAAGGGCTCACCCATGCTCAAAAAGACTCCGAAAGAGAAAATGAAGAAAACAAGCTTCGCCACTCACGGAATAAACTCGTCGACAGGAAATATAGAGAGATATCACAAACCTCGCGCAGCCGACTGAACCATCGATGCCGTTCGAACCAAGACACCAGGCACACAAGCATTAAAATAGAGGATCAATAGGCTCAAACTTGCAAACATAATTCTTATGATAGAACGGGGACTTAACGACAAAGAAGTCGAAGGATTTTGTACAACTTCCGGGAGGTGGCTTTTCTGACAGGGAGGCGTAAGGCGAAATTCACTGAGGGGGATGGGCCCTCGATGACATCCGTGACGTAACTGCGAAAACAACCTCCCATTTACGAATACTTCGCTAAGAAGGAGGAGGGGGGGGTGTCGGGGAAATCCACACAGGAAGACAAGAGGAGATTATAACTAGGGATGGCCAATGTTCGGCGAAGGTGTTAAGGAATTAGTGAATGTATAGCAACTCTCGAATAAGGAATCGCCCACTATAATGCTTCAGGAAGGAGAGGAAAAGGGTGGACGACTGAAATGGGAAAAAGGAGGAGACTGGCTGGACTTTCCGGAAGGACAAAAAGCTGAAAGAAGTACGATAAGAAAGTAGTCTGAGAGAAAAAGAAAACAAAAACTTTGAGTAGAAAGAGAGAGAGCGTAGCAAAAGGGAGGGTGTGTAAAGTAAAGACCAAAGTCGCTGAATGCGGGGATGGAGAGGAAAAACCATCAAGCCAGCAGTCAGCGCAAAATCAAGAGAGTGGCATGTCGTATTCGAGATTAAGGGAAAGAGCTGAACGAAGTAAGGAAGGAGGAAGGGCGCGCTCCGAAATCCTGAAGGTTTTAAGTAAATAGTTCGTCATGGGAAGAAACAAAACTCCACGGTGACGAAAAGTTTTGTTATCAGAAAAGGGAGGGGGGTGTGCTGGAGAAGTCGTCACGAAATTCTCAGCGAACGGACTGAATAAGGTCACAGAAAGTTTTTCTCAGTTGGCCAAAAAACAAGTCTGCCAAGAGGGATGCCGGGGCGCAAGTTGTAAAAAAGAAAAGAAGACAAGGGTACTGGAAAAAGTTAAGAAACGGGGGGAGGAGTAACGGAAGAAATGAATGTTGAAGGGGGGGGGTAAAACGAACGGGGGAAGGGGGGTTCTAGGTTGTAGGCGGCGACAGGAAGAAATTCAGCTGGGGAGAAAATGTGAGTTGAAGCTTGGAACGGAGCTGATCGCACCGGTGAAAAAGTGGCTAGTTTTCGAGGGAGTGTAGTCTTTATAGAAGGGGGGAGAGGAAATCGGATTGCGGGCGGGCGTCATCCTAGGGGTTTTAAGCCGGGAAAAAGTTTGAGTCTTGGGAGGGAACGGAATGAAAAATTTCGGCCACCGGCACAGAGGACTGGGGGTTGGGTAAGAGAGCCTGATAAAGAAGGGGACGAGAATCCGAGCTGGTAGAGATTAATTCGATAGCGGGTCAGTATTGCAAAGGGAAAAGGGAATAAATCTAGCGCAGTAAGGGGAAGGCTTTAATGGGAGGATGGGGACGGGTTCAAGGAGCCTTTTTCAATAAAATTCCTCTTGGCCACCCTTCTCTGGGGAACTGGGCGGTATGCAGGTAAATAAAGAGAAAACCTGTGTTCGGGGGTGGGGTCTCAAAGGAAACTAGGCCCGATTGTCGGATAGCTTAGATAATGGGGAAAAAAGGGGAGTGACGCAAGGGGACACAACACTAGGGGGCGCTTGACTTGGCTTCCGATACTGGCGGTCAAGTTGTCTGGTGGCGAGAAAGTGGCGACTTTTTCCTAATGGACGTAAGTGTCTTTCAGGGGAAGGATGGAATATGGGGGTTGGATAAATGGAGGCGAGCGGCACAAAAAAAAGATCGGTGTGAGAAAATCTACAGGCATAACTCAGTGGGGGAGAACTTAAGACGAAGACGTCAAAGAGACCAGGGAACATCAAAAGGAGGAAAGAGGTATAGGGGTAAACAAGGACAAAGTGCTTTTTAGGTGACATCGGGCAAGGTCGCTCACGACCCCAACAATAAGCATGAAAGGGATTGGGGAAAGAAAAGGGGAAGACTTCAAGAGGGACGTGGATCTTCTTTCAACAATGCCCAGATAGGTAGGGACAAAAAGGGAGGCAGACCTCGAGAGAATCAGTCCCAACGAAGGAGTATAGGGGGAAAAAGGTGAAATATTGAATGCGGCAGGCCTTTATCGAACTGATAATTTCCAGGCCGTGCTTTAATTTTAGGGGGGGTTGCAAGAATTCAAGACGTCCGAGATGATGCACCATTCCTTGGAAGGGAAGAATCGCACCAAGAAAACGGGCGAACTACTACTACACTTTGTGCGACTTGCGATTTTTCGAGGGGGAAATGAAGAAACCGGACAACTCGGCCGGCGCGTTAGATAAAAAGAAGAACGGATCGGGGCAGTCAAAGTAAAAGTCGTAGACAAGTCTGTATCTAACACGCGAAAGAACCGATCAGTCCCACCAGAGAAA
>Ga0179593_1508538_pt1 | contig 11444 bp, 14 predicted proteins | sample CZODoug2_1_08_16_FD_185931 | JGI IMG/M metagenome (GOLD analysis project Ga0179593, IMG submission 185931) | Vadose zone soil fungal communities from Angelo Coast Range Reserve, California, USA - CZODoug2_1_08_16fungal (PacBio error correction) | ecosystem: Environmental > Terrestrial > Soil >...
GGCGAGAACTCACCTGAAACCAAGCCAGTCATACACCTATACAAAAGAAAGGGGGTCGATAAGGAAACATTTTGGTCGTGGTGCGAGGTCAAAAACAGGTTTTGCAGTGGCCTGAACTTGAGAGGTGAACTATTTCGGGTGGGTTTACACGGGGGACTGGGGAAGTGCCGCTAGCTCCGGAAGGCAGAGACTTGAGCGCGTGATTGCGGATAGCAAAGGGGTGCACGTTGACGAAACGGCGATCGTCTCCTAGGTAGGGAAAGCATGAGGCCTCCTGGGATTTTGGTTGAATTCAGAGAATTAGGCGTCAGTATCAAGGCCGCACCCGGGATAAGGGATTTAAAAAATCAGATATCATAAGAATGGCCAAATAATCGTTTATCGAGAAAGAAGGATGGATGGGATACAGGTACATGGGCTTGTCTTTGAAGGAAGGCTCCACAAAAAAAAGGGGGAGAAGCTGCTCGTACGTCGTACACGATCGAGTTAAGGAGAAGAAACTAAGGCGGGAACTCGGTACGGTGGGACTTCAAGTTGGGTGAGCCTTGAGTTCTCAAAGAAGCAGAGCTCCTCGCGCACTGACGGCGGGTACGAGTCACATGGACTCCGAAACCTCTTGGGAGGAATAAAGGCGGTATATCGCCTCTTATAGAGAGAAGAGCCGTGCGCCGACGAGATCTCGTCGTCTGTCTTTGGGCGAGGGGAAGGCTGGCACAGTCATAGGGGGAAGACATTCGTATCCGCTCAATTGAAACATTCATTTTGAACAAAGGGGGGGAGAAAGCGGCGCAGAGGGGCAGAAAGGAGCGCAAACAACGCTCGTTCTTACTCTTACACGGGAGGGGAAAAGGGGGGAGACCTGGGCTCAGGGGAGGGCTGGAGGTCCACCCGCCGGTGGCGGCTCTAAGGTAGACGAACACACTTTTAAAAAAAAAGTGCGCGAGATGTCCCACAGATGCTCATGGGGAACAATTAACTACAGATATAAAGACCCTCTCCTTAAACTAGGAAAGAGATGAGATTCCCGTTGGGGACTCTGCTCGGGGGAGACGCGTTTCACTTAAATCAGCGTCTTCTAATTGGGGGGGGGAGAGGAAAAAAAAGAGCGGACGGTGAACCGCTTACGAATGGCAACACTCTCTAGGGCGAGCCCGTTCGAACGATGTCAGTGGGTGACCGAACGGGGAAACGGAATGTGGGCGACCTCACTGAGAGAAGCAGATACTGCGAGTTTCAAAGAACGAAAGTTACTGTAGCAGCGGCAGGGGTAGAAAAGAGGAGAAGAAAGAGGAAAAAGTGTTGGACAAAAAATTATACTCCGCAAATGACCAAGTCCCAGGGGTTGGGGGGGGGGGGGGTTGGGGGGTGGGGGGGGGGGGGGGGGGGGGGGTTGGGGGGGGGGGGGGGGGGTTGGTTGTGGGGGGTTGTGTTTGGGGGGGGTGGGGTTGTGGGGGGGGGGGGGGTGGGGGGGGGGGGGGTTTTGTTTTGGGGGGGGGGGGGGTTTGGGGGGGGGTGTTGGGGGGGTGGGGGTTGGTTGTTTTGGGGGTGGGGGGGGTGTGTTGGGGGGGTTGTTGGGTGGGGGGGGGTGGGGGTGGGGGTTTGGGGGTGGGTGGTGGGTGTGGTGGGGGGGGGGTGTTGGTTTTTGTGGTTTTGGGGGAGGGGTTGGTTTTTGGGGGGGGTGGTGGGGGGGGGGTGGGGGTTGGTTTGGTAGTAAAATCCTGCCATCTAGCAAGCAAAGACGGTTTCATTCCTGACGGGTGGGTGATGGGTGGCTTTCTCGTTTCATCCTGGGAAAATATGGAGGCGGACTAAACGCTTGGGGAAAGAGAAAAAATTTTGGGAGAAGATTATTTTACGGAAGACGGCACTCCCGTCGGGGTGGCAAAACCTCAGTCAAGAAAGTTAAAGACGTTCGGGGGGGGTAAAATTGGACGCCTGCGGATGCCGGGCCAAGAGAATGGGTCCTGGTCAGGCTAGAGGGGGACTTAATAACGCAGGTGTCGTATAATGTGGCCGGTCAGTTGAAGAGGGCGAGCCCAAGGCGAGAAGATCAGGACAAGCATCTTCACAGGACAGGCAACTTAGTGCGATCAAGCAAAAAAAACTCGAAATGGGGAATCGGGTGCCGGGCGATCATCAGAAGACCGACAAAAGACTAACGCTAGAATCAAGGAGAAGGCGAGAAAAAATTTAAAAAGAGAATCCAGCTAAAATGTTACATGTAAGGGGGGATGAATCAACTACACGACGACGTGTTGAATCGGAAAAAAGGGGTTGCAGCTGGGGGCGTGGAAGTACTTGATTCCGTTGACAAAGCTGAGGGGGGGGGAGACCTAAACGAGGATCTGGAGAAAACGATGGAAAGTCAAATAAGGGGACCAAAGAATGCGGGAACACTAAAAGACGAAGGGTTAAAAACTCTTTTAGGGCTGCCGCGTGAGGAAGAAAGAGGACCCAAAAACATCTTCACCTATGAAGTGAACTATAGGGAACTATTTGGCCTCCTTTGACTGGAGAGAAAGAAATAGACGAATTTCAGAGCGATGAGGGAAGGCTAGGAGCTTTCCAAAATTGTGCGGGAGAGGGGAAGGGACAGCTGAAACAAGACCGGAATCCTTCTAAGGGGGAGAGGATACTTGGGTTCAATTCACCCGGATCTGTAGCAAACAAAAAAAAGACAGAAGTATAGTAACTATACGAATTGAAGTGTACGTTTGTTGGGGGGTGTCAGGGGCGGGGGAAAGAAAAAAAAATCAATGAAAGTTTTTAGTAAAGTGGAAATGTTTGCCGAATGGGGGGAAAAAATCAGGGCGGAAAGAAGAAGACCAGGGCAGGTATTGAGGCATGGGTTAAGCGCAAAGGGAGGCACGGAAATCTTCATGGATCCACCGAAAAAGGTCTTGGAAGAGTGGGATGCTTCTCATCAAAACATTCAGGAGGAGTGTGCCCTTCCAATCACCGGGGTTTAAGGGGCGGAAGAATCCTCTCATGACTCTAAGGAGGTTACTCATCTAACATGAGCACGTGGGAAGGACCTAAGTAGGGAGAAAACGAACGGAGGGAAAAAGCAATACCTCCAAAGGGGAAACCCGGTTTTGGGCACGAGCTTACCCTCACAATCACGAAGGGAGAAAAAGACCGACTCTTAGGAAAAGGAAAAAGAGGCGACGGATATCGTTGACCCAGTCATTCTCTAAAGAGGAGGGGGGAAGAGGAAAAAGGATTCGGTTCACTTGCTCGAACGGGGAGAAAGCGGGGGCAACATGTGGGGAGGGGCCGAGAAGGTCGTGCTCTGAAAAAATTGACAGAGGAGAGAAGACTAAACTGCAGAGAGTCCCTCAGAAGAGGTGCTCGGAAATTCTTAATACAATAAAGAACTGGGGGGGGGATAAGAGTCGAAAAGGAAAGACTCCGGGAGAAGAAGGGACCTCACCGGAGAAGGGAAGCGCCAGCGCTGATTGCCCCAAAGGGAGAAAACTAAGCCATTCTGCAGGCCGGTTTTTAGAAAGGGGGGGGGGGGGGGAGAAAAACCTCGGACTTCATGTCACTAGAGACACTGCTCAAAAAAAAAAAAAAAATTAAGAGGGGGCCAAATAGGATCGCCGCAAAACTAAAAGGGGGAAGGAAATCAAAAGACCGTGAAAAATAAACCACGGAAGGAATGAAGGAGGTTGGGAAAAAAAGGGTGGTCGTGTTTGCTGCTCGGGGGGGGGGGGGAAGGGGGGAAAAAAAAAAAAGGGGGGGGGAGAAGGCCGGACCGTCATCCTTTTACTAGTCTAGTTCGTCAAAAGGGGTCTCAAAGATTGATAATGCATTCCAAAGGTAGGTAGTGCATGGTTTACCTGACGCATGCAGTGGGGAACAAAGGTCAAAGTGAAAAGGACGAAGAAAAGCACTGAAGGAAAGGGGGGGTCGCGTTTGAGTACTGGAACAAGAAAAAAAATGAATACCTACGAGTCACTCGCTCAACACTGCCGAGAGCTAACGGTCACAGGAAAGAACGAGGGGAAAAAAGTAAGTTCCAAGGGGGGTTCAAAAAAAGGGAAGGAGTGAAATCGCGCCAACAGCCCAGGAGATGGACGGCCCGTATGAAACCGTGAGCCGAGGGAACATAGCGGAGGAAGAACGGGAGAAAGGAGTCTTTGCGATCCCTAGAGAGGGGGAGGATCGCACCAGTTTGGGGGAAACTGCCTTGGTAGAGCTGAAAGGGTGGAGTTCAGAACGCAGCGCATGCCGCCACCGGTGAGGGAGAGTGTGCCCGAATTGCAGAACCGAAACGATGGGGCCGACGGTACTTACGCGAAGGTGTTGGGGTCACTTAAAAGGGCCAAGTAATCGGAAGTTCAGTTGTGACATACGGGAAGGGAAAACAAAGGGGGAAAGGAGGGGGACCGCGAGCCAAGAGAGATGCTAGGGGCCTCGGGAGATACATTCGCCCAAACCAGACACAAGGGAGGGAAGAAGAGGGCAATTGCTCGCGCGATTCTCAGGGAGGAAGGACCGCCGGCCTCCTCAGGACCACAAAGAGCCTAACATCTGCACAGAGCTAAAGTCGCATAATCATGCGGGAGAACAGGGGGGGGGGGGAAAGTGGCCCAAAGGAAGCCAAATTGGGAAAGCAACTGATTGACCATACGTTTACAAAGTAATCGATCTGTATCCCGAAAGGGGGCTGGCGGGGGGGATAAAGACCTAAAGGAGAAAAAACAGGAAAGAGTCGAAGAACTGGGAGCTCATGAGTGTTAGGAGATGAAACTATGATGTACGCACCTTTATAGACTAAGGAGGTAAATCTCGTCAACGGAGCGTGGGGGAAGCGCAGCAGGAACACTCGAACAGGGGGGGGAAAAACAGTCTGGACCCAAACCGGAAGGAGGGAAGGAAATTAAACTAGCTTCTTAACGAAGAGAAGCCACGGCTGAACAACATTCGATGAGAGAAAGAGAAGAAACCGACATTCATCGACTGGGATGGGAATAAGCCTGACCGAGAATACAAGGAAGAAAGAAGGGGTCTGCAAACACCACACCCCCAAGATAAAGTGACTTACTCAACAACGACCAAACGCGAAAAACACTCGAAGATGTTCAACAACAAAAAAAGGTCATATCTGAGATACGGGGGAGAGGCGTAGCATGCAGCGGGAAAGGGGCTTTTTCTCTAGCTACTCTCCACAAAAAAAAGAAGGAGGAAGGAAGAGATTATATGAGAAAAGAGAACGAGTCTGCGGGATCTTCATCTCAAGGCTATATCCCCAAAAGGTGGGGGCTTTGGTCAAACATCTCGATGCTGAGGGGGAAGGGGGGGGGGTAAACGTGCCGCGTGGAATATGGAGGTGTTTTCGAACAGCTGGATAAAATAAGTGGGACCGGCTAGGGAGTCTCATAAGACGCGGGCGAACGTGGATTTGAGAGAAGAATGGGGAGACGGTGTTCGTACGAACCCCCTGCTCGCGTCCCGGGGAAGGGGAGCATGGAAAGGGGAGGGGGGGGGGGTGAAGGACCCCTAGAGGGTCCGGTAGTCAAGAAAAGACCGGCGTTGCCACCCTCATGGTCCGAAAAAAAGGGAAGCAATAAAGAATGTCCACATGAGTGGCTTCTATCGGTCTTGGAGGAAAGGGTCATTGCTGGCTTTGAGTGAGGAAGAAGAGCCAATTCTCGATCTCTCGAGTTCGGAAACGATGTCGGATTGAGTCGAAACCGGGAGGAAGCTTTCGCTAGTTGGTTGGAAGAACCTTCGTTCTCCAGCCCAGTCAACCGAGACGCAACCGGAGGCCGATGTCGCTCTATGGGGGGGAGGGGAGCGGCTCCTGGACGTATCTCGAGAGACGCGTCGTGGGAAAGAAAGGCAGAAGCAGGAAATGGTGAGGTCAGGGGGGGGGTGTAGTGGGGGGTGATAAGGAGGGAGGGGGGACAATCTCGCAGTTTGCTCGCATCAAAGGGAACCGGAAAAGCCAAACAGTTTAATGACGATGTAGCGAGGGAGAGGGTCCAAAGTTTACTCCATTGAAAAAAAGAGCGGGGCGGGGACAGTACAGCTGAACACGAAAAAATCACCAGTAATAAAAGGCAAGGGTTTTAGGAGAGGGGGTCGGGGTGGGGGACTCCATCCCCGTTGAAAAGATCAAAAAGGAGAATTGTCGGGATCTGCGAAACAAGTTTCCTCACGAGGAGAAAAAATCGCGCGTCGCGCACCGGAAGAAGTTTGACTTCTGATCAAGGTGCATACGTGCATACGTCGTAATCTCTGGCTATTTGGGGAGCAGGAGATCCGCGCGTCAGGGGGAACAGGAGGGAAAGTCTGGACAAAACGAGGGGGGGAGTCGGTCAGCGGAAAGAACCTTTCGCAAGGGGGCAGGGGGAACGGGCTCAGTCATTGAAACGTCATTTGTTCAGAAAACAGTCTGTAACTAAGGTGAAGTGCGAGGGCCGGAAAGGGATTCGTCGTACGGCAGGTAACGGCAAACAGACCGGACGGGGAAGCAAGGCCCAAGGGTGAGGAAGGAACCTTGGCCACTGCTTACCCTGGGAGAATCATGACAACTCACTTCCAGATCATCGGGGTAAGGAAAGAGTTGTGGGACGTGCGTGCATCTGAGGGGGGAGTCAAACGATTTGCCTCTCTTCACTTGAGGAGGAGGACATGAGTCGAAGGGAGCCAGACGGAGGGGGACACACATCGCTGAATGCAGCAAATTTTCAGAGGGTGACGCATGTGGATAGGAGGTGGATGCCCCGAGGGGAGAGGCCGAACGCATCAGGAGGGGGGACTGGAGGGCTACGTTTAGTCAGGTCGCTAACAGGGGGGCCTGAGGTACGGAGAGCCCACCCTTAAGGCGGAGGGAGGACATCAAGATTCGTCCGGTACAAAAGGAGGGGGGGGGAGATTAGGAAATCTATACTCTCTGGCCAATTAAAGGAAGGATATCACTCCATTGAACAGAGGCAGCCGAGGAAAAAAGCCTGGGGAAAAAAACTTAAGTAGACAGCAGCAGATGGTGCAACGAAAGTGGGGGAGGAAGGCGGGGCCGACACTAGGCTACTTGTTTGTGGGGCTGAACGAGAAAGAAAGGGGGTGGAACATAAATGGGAGAGAAAGGAACTTGGAGATTTTTCAAAGAGGCTTTCACTGAAAACAAAGAAGGGCTACGTGCTCTTTCTCTTATGCCATTCAGTCTGACCTCTAAGCCGCAGAAAAAACTCGTTTATGGTATAGAATCCACAGCAGAGTCAGAAGCGGAAGAAAATCGTCGTGGACAAGTTGGATTTTCGTGGTAAGGAGAGCTAAAAAGTCTTTACCTCGGAGGAGAAATTCCATACGAGGGGAGGGGGGGGACTGCGTCTTGTAGCGTACGCGGGGGCTTTCCCATGGTCACATGACAGAACTTTAAAAAAATCCTTCTCTTCGTGTCCAAGTCAAACGACGGTCAAGTCACCCTGTCTTAAACTGGGGGAAAAGAGGAGATCCTGTTTGAATGAAAGAGGGGGGGGGGTGAGACCAGACACTAATATAATAGGGGGAGGTGAAGTGAATTTGCTTGGGATTTAAAAATCTCTACGCTCAGAGAAAGCCATCTGGAGCTATGGAATCGCAGGCGGGAAATAATTCACTGGGGGGATAGTAGACCAAAGAAAAGAATCGTTGCCGAAAAGGTGGGGACCGATTGATCTGCATAAAGATGTGATCGACAGAAACAAGGGAGGGGCTCGATCCTTCGGCTTGTCGCTGCTTCGTCGGTGAAGGGAACAGAACATTAGTCAACCGTGTCTAGTGGAGAGGGGGAGGGAAAAACACGTCGGAGTCCAACGCATCAGGACCGCCAAAAAAAAAGGCAAAAAAGGGTTAACGAAAAGCCGAATCACCGTCGTTCTCGGGTGAGAAAAAAGGGCCAGCCTCTGCTGCTGGATGCATCGGTAGGGTCAAAACACGCTAAGGAGACGGGGGGTCGATCTGGAAGTAAATGGTCTCGGAAAACGCCGAAACCTTTTGCCTAGAGAATTGGGGAAGGAATGAAGCCCGAAGGGAAAAAACGGAAGGAAAGTTTCAGATCGGAGACGCCTAGGCCCTGAAGAGGGAAAGACATCCCACTGTTATCGAGAAACTTCACTTCAGCAACCACGGAAACCTCTTGAGACTGGGTCGGCATCACGGCCGTCAACCAAGGGAAATCGACGAAATGACTGACAAGGCGGGGGGTCGACGGAAAATGAGCTTCATGGTCACTGCACCTCTCACGGGAAAGGGATCAAAGCGTTTTCGCCGAGACAGAGGAATTCCAAACCTCTCACCACAAAAATGGGAAACATGTCCGGGTGGGTAACCGAATCTGGAGTGGTGAGGCGAAAAGGAAAAATGGTCATCTGTTACAGTCTAGGGGAGAACACGTTGGCCCTCTAGTCGAACTGGAACGGAGGGTCAAGGGGAAGGGGTAAGGCCGGAAGGTCGAAAAGCCGGGGGGAAATACGGCCTTAGAAACGAAGAAAAAGCGCACTGCGATAAATGGAAAAATGTTCCTTTGGGAGGTGGGTCCGAGGAACCAAAGACACATGCTCGTCGGAGAACGTGCGCACGAGAAACTGGTTCGACTCTGTTTCCAGCGATTATGGACAGACCTAGCGTATCTGAAAGGTGGGGGGAGAAAAAAAATACGAGGAGATAAAAGGCACCAGGTCTCAAGGGACAACTTGATAGAGGGAAGGAGGGGACTAAGAGAAATAGCTGGGGGAAAAAATCTGGATTTGTGGTCTCACATTGAGGCGTGGGGAACTCCTGGGAGCTATGTTATCCCACGGGTGGGGGTTCTAAAGATAATGCCAAAGAAGGAACCGGGGGGCGGTTTAAGTTGTGAGCAAAAAACTGTCTCCTGAAAAAGAAAAAAATCATAAGACTGGGGGCGGGAGTTACCCGACGCGCTGGGGGGGGTAGGTTAGAAACTCCCCTGTGCTGAAGGAGGAAGAAGAGGGGTGGTCATAAAAACTGTGGAATAATGAAAAATGAGGGTACGAGAGCGAACAGAGGGGGCCGAAGAGGGGATCACAGTAAGAAACCAAATACCGACGACCATGAAAAGCGACAGAGCGATACTCGATTCTACATCGGCAGGAAAAAAATCAAAACGAAGCCAGAAGGGGGTAGACCTAGTCTCAACAAAGCGGCTACCGTGGAAAAAGAGGGGAGTACGCATTGGAGAACGCAAAGAAAAAAACTTTGAAAACAATAGCTCCGAGTTGTCCTGTCTGAATAATCAGGGGGGCGAAATTCTTCGAAAGAGTCAACATTGCAGGAGGAAAAAAGGGAACGGTGAAATCCACAAAGAAAATAGAAAACGTAGGGCAAACAGGAATCGGAAATGGCAAAATGAAAACGACCGCAGTTTCCATCTGACTACAGTCCGATGTGCGATGACACCGTTACGTCTCGGGGACGACCGCAACGGACTGTCTGGAAAAGGAACATCGGCGAGATAGACAGTCGTACCTAAAACGTTCCCCCTTCTTGACGAACAAGGGAGAAGCGAAAATCGTCTGACCGGCGAGCGGGTGAGAATGAGAAGGGCACATGTACCGTTTCCCGTATGCCAGAGGAAAGGAGACACGCCCTAGTATTGTCGAAAAAAGACGACCGCCAGATGCCCAAGACAAAACACTTCTCAAGGGTGAAAAAAGGGGAAATATACTCGCACACGGGGGGGGGAGGAGGGGGGGGGGGGTGGGATCACCTAAATTGAGTTATCTCAGTAAAGAAAAAAAAACAACACTTATTGAGAGTAAAAAATGAGAGATACTATAAAAATGCGCTTCAGGTGTCCAAGGAAGATCAGGACAAGTATGTGAGCGATGGACATTTGGGAGGAAAGTAGACGCATTGGGGGGGCGGGGGTTGGAAAAAAATGGTGGTCAGGCTACAACGTTGAATATTAAGGAGGGGGTGACGTCATCTGTATCCGTAGAAGGGCCCGGCTAAAAGGGAAGAGCTCCAGTTCGCCGAAGTGTAGCAGAGAGGATCGAAGGAGAGTAATGAGACCACCGGCAGCCGACCGCGGGATGGGGGAGGGAAGCCGGAGTGTTGTTCGATGAAGGGGGAATGAGGGTCAGGAGTTCCCCCCCGAACCGGGAAAGGCTGTGGAGAAGCAGTAAGATGTGCCCAGACGGGTTTTGCTTAGAAAAATCGGGAAGAGGCGATAGTCCGAATGGAAATTTCAGGGAGGGCAGTCTCACCGCAGCAAAAGAAAAAGTCAGAGACGCGCAAGGGAGACACGGCGATGGGATTAGGCGAAATCGGGCTAAGGACGAACTTGGTTGGGGCAGGTGGAGAAACTTCGGTCTCAAGCATAACGCCTCCGAAAACAGGTAGGAAGCTGGGAACGGTCGCCTCATATCATACAGTGGGAGGCTGCCGCCGGTGGCCGCTGAGTCGCGTCGCGAGAACGAGAAGGCGAGCACTTGTCGTCTGGTCTTGAGAGACATGCTGGCACCTAATAGCAGGATCGCAACCGGTGACCTAAACCGGCAGTTGAACATCTGGACGGAAGGCCAGGATAAGGGGCAAGGGGAAGGTGAACCCACCTCGTCCCCGTTAGAGGGCTGTCATTCGAATGGGGCCAAAAAGAAAAGGGACTCCAACGCAAAAAAGGGCAGGTGAGGTAATACCAGCAACGTGAAAGCACAAGGAGAAAGCTAGGGAATCTACCAGTTAGGGGAGAGCATAACTTCTCGGAGGCTCTCAGCCGCGCTGTGGGCCCGTGAGCTCACGGGAGACTTTCATGTCCTTCGGTCTCCCTTAGGGGGGAAGAGAAAGACGCTCTGAGGACACCTGTGAAGTATGGCCCCACAGGGGGAGAGTTGGGCGGTCTAAACCGGTCGGAAGCCAGTGGGAGGGTGAAAAAAACTGAAAGAGAATGGTGAGAAGCAACGCGCAGGGCTAGGACCTTGATGCGGTTTCTAGGAAAGAAAAAAAATGAAGGGGCTGCAGAACTGCAGTAACAACGGCGTGACAGCGCGATGTGGGTGTCAGGATCATCTTCAAACACGGGGAGCACCTTCGCTGACAAGGTAAGGAGACCATCAATATATTACGGTGCTAACTCCTGCCATCTAACAGCGGTACCAACGACAATGGCATTAAGAAGGGGGGGTGAGGAAGCTTGCCATCCTGCTGAATACGCGGGGCGACTAAACGCATGGGACCTCTTCACTTTTGAGCAGGATGAAAGGGGTGGAAGTCCGTGGAACATGAAGGTCTCTCAGCAATGGAGACAGAAGTCCGAAATTACGCCGCTGCTTGCGCCCCAAATGTCGAGGAGGGGGTCTTAAGGCGACGTAGTCGAGATTAGATGGGAAAAGGCGAAAAAAAAAAGGTGCGCTCGAACCAGGCTTGCGGCGCCGAAAAACGTCGGAAACTGGCACGCGCAAGGTCGATCCAGCATGCACGCCGATCCATCATCA
>Ga0179593_1508937_pt1 | contig 11444 bp, 18 predicted proteins | sample CZODoug2_1_08_16_FD_185931 | JGI IMG/M metagenome (GOLD analysis project Ga0179593, IMG submission 185931) | Vadose zone soil fungal communities from Angelo Coast Range Reserve, California, USA - CZODoug2_1_08_16fungal (PacBio error correction) | ecosystem: Environmental > Terrestrial > Soil >...
TAGGCGAGAAGATGATCATGGACGCTCAAGGAGCTGGAGGCGGAAAAAGGCAAACTGGAGAAACTGCGTGAGTAGGACATCTCTGCTGCAAAGAAGGAAAAAGTTCATTCCTGAGAGCACGAAATACGAGAAGCTGCAGGCGAGAAAGGGTAAGAAGATGGAAGAGTAAAAGGATTATGCACCGCGAAAAAAAGCCATGACAAAGTCGCTGGAGGCGGGGAAATCAGATTGCCCTGCTCATCAAGTTTAGAACAAGGAAAAGAGGAGCAAAAAATGCATCCAATTACGAACGCCAGATCCGAAGAAAGGCCTGGAAGGGGGAGAAGGAAGAGGAGGTCATGGAGCAAATGAAAGCGGGCACGCCTAATAAGGGGAGAGCGAGAAATCGAAAACGACTGGAATGAGCTCCGAGCAGGATAAAAGCTAAGGGGCAACAAAGGAACGACTAATGTCTGAGGCGCAGCGGGGGACTGTTCAGGAGAAAAAGGAGATTCAAACCGCCCGGAGATGGGGAGGAGGTCGAAGAAAAAACGTAAACCGGGGCCGGGCGCGTGGTAAACAACATCAGAGGGGGGCAGGCGTCCTACAGGAAAATGCATAAGAAGAAGAAACTTACGGAAAGTTACACAAGGGAGGTCCGAGTAGACAAGGCCCGGCTCTAAAACTATGTATTGGCAGCCAAATGCAACACAAGCACGGGGGGAACGAGTGGGGAGATGAGCATAATTACTGTACCGAAAGAAACCTCGCATTACCAAACTGCGATGTGGCGAGAGGGAGCGGAAGGAAGGGAAAAGAGTAGGCACGGCCAGATCCTCAGGGTGACAATCAGGAGGGGGGTATTGGTGGTTTCATATCAACATGGGGACGGAGGGAAGGAGAAGAAAGACAGTATGGAGTGTTTCCATGAAATTCAATAAGAAGGAGAGATTGCCCAAGGAGGACGACCAAGGTTAAACAGGCGAATGCGATCCTGAGACAGTACAATGCGTATTGACCAAAAGATGAAGTTTGCGTCTCCAAAGGGGCAAACAGGAATGTTCGCTGAAAAACAAAAGTCCGACCAACCATAAAGAACGATGAAAAAAAGAAGGGAAGAGAAGGGGAAATGCAGGGGGACGAAAAATTTGTCAGACCACAGGGAGGTGAAAGTCCTACATATCAGGGGAGGGGGCAACCATCGTGTAGAATAATACTCCTTAGATACCTGCAAAGGTCAACGGGGGGCTAGAGCTCCGGGCGCACACATGAACAGCTAGTAAAGAATATTTATAATCGAAGGCACCTATTCGACATCAGGGCAAGCTCACTCATGGAGCGGATCCGTCTATCATACGGGATCAAGGGGGCAACCTGGTAGGCGGAAGAAGACATCGAATGAAGAGGGCTTTGAGGGAAAAACATCCGTAAGGGAGCAAAAAGAAATAGGAAAAAAGACAGGGGAAAAAAAGCTGTAAAGGTCAAAAAGCGATTGAAATAAAGCTAAATTCTAAATGAGAGAACCCGGGGATCAGGGGCAGGAAAAAGGCGAGGAATGGGGGGCACAAACTAGCCTCGACGCGGGCAGGTGAACGAAGAGGGAGTGAGGCATATGAAAACCAATACCCTTATTCGACGGAGTCAACATGTGTAACAGGTCCGGAACGCCACGCGGCTTACATCAAAAAGATGAGGAGAAAAGTCGTAGTCTGGAATAAGCGGAGGCCCTTGAGAGTGAGCGGAAGAGGGGGACTAAGACTACGGTTCCGCGGCGAAAGCCGCGATAAGAAGCGAGCTATAGATAAGGGAGGTCGAATGTTCGCAGAGCATTAAGAAATTGGGATCCCGGGAGCATCAGTGATAATGAAAGGAAGAAATCCCTAGAAAGGCTCAACAACGGAGACATACGAGCTGCCATGGAAGACGGGAGGAAAGGAAACACAGAATCAATCGAAAAGGAAGCACGAGGCGGAAAATCAAGAGGCGGGGGAAAGCAAGACACCTGCTCAGGAAGGAATACAATGACAGGCTGGGACACAAGAAGAAAAAAACCAGGGGGAGAGACCGAGGAGTGCAAACTGAAGAACGTCCGTTTTGGCTGGTAAGCCTCCATCGTAACACAGTACCAGGCGATCTTACAATTTCAATAAAAGAAAAAGCAACTGTCGAGATCTCGGCTGCACATCGGCGTAACAGAAATGGAACTCAATAGCGAATTCGACGAATCGGCACACATGAGGCAGAAACAATTTTAGCTACTGCCAACAGTACACGGTCACCACGATCACAGTGGGAGGAAACTCGGAAACAGAACAAAGGCGGGGAACCAAGGACAGAGGCAAGTCCAATGAGGGAGAAGGGAGCAGGTACAAGTCGAGACCTTCGAGGGCTGACGGCGCTAGAAGAAGTTAAGAAGGGCGGGAAACAAACAGCGCAAAATACCACGTCTCGGAGGAAAGACAATACCACGGGGAGTAATAACTATCCGAGACCAGTCGTACGGACAGAGAGAGGCCTGTAAAAGAGTCGCGGGGTGCAAAAAAGAAGAAAAACCTAGAGCAGAAAGGTGGAGGATGATTCAATCTTAGGCTTAGGGATGAGGAAGAAATTATCGACACCGGCGCGAGGTCGGCAGTAACAGGGACCTTCATATTTAGCCAGGGGCATCAAAGGGGGAGGAACCGTAGTCGCTCATAGAGCAGACCGCACGTTGTTCTCGTGTCCAGAAAAAGACTGAAAAGAGGAGACGGAGGAATCCTTAAAAACGGGGGAGCTGAAAACAGAGTCGGGATCAACCTCGTGCAAACCGATGTGGTAAACAACCGGAAGGAGAATCCATGAGAAGTAAGAAGCAAGATAATAGTGCAAGATTAATTCTGGCGCAATGCACGATAGAGCTGGGCCAAGAACCATTGGGGGTGGATAAAAGGGGAAAACAGACAGAAAAAACGCATGGAAGAAGAAAGTTCTACAAAGGGAAAAAAAACCAAACATATGTCAAGAGGAGGGAGGCGGAACAAACAAATAAAAAAAAGGAAAGTAACGAAACAACGATCTGAATTATCAAAAGAAGCATTAGGGAATGCAGAGCCAAGTCCTAAGGAACGAACTAAAACACAGTGAGGATCAAGCGGACCCGATCGGGAAAAAAAAAGGGTTAAGATCAGAAAAAAGACTGACACAACAGAGAAAAGTCTAAAGGCGATGGAAGGTGACACGAAATGGAGAACAAACAGGCGTCAGCCCAAAGGAACAAGGAGAGGGGAGCAGGAAAGGAGGTAGAAGGAAGAAAAGTAAAGGAGACATAAACAACAAAAAGCGACCACGAAAATGACCAACAGCAAAGAAGGCCTTAGAAAAACTTCTTGGGCCCTAGAGACGGATGATAGAAAAAGCGGGTAAAATTCAACATGTATTCTATTTCAGAAAAAGACAGGGGTCGTGGTGCAGGGAGGGGGGAATTACATAAGAGGACAAAGGAAAAAAAACCTAAGAAAGAGGCGAAGGAGCATTTCCGTCTCTAAAAGAGAAGCAAGGAACCGAAAGGACGTCCAGTAGTAAAGGAGATGCGACAGAAATGGCCTATTTGACTAGGAATCTGAGTAAACAGGCAAGGGAGAAAGGAAGGTTAACCCAAAGAGGGAGACAATGAAAAAAAGCTTGGAGAGGTCAAATAAGAAAAAAAAAGAAAAGGGAGCAGGGAAGCGAGAGAGGAACCGGGTTATGAAACCAGGGGGCGGAGGGTCTGGGTACAGAAAAGGCTGCATCACCCAGAGACAGAAAGAAAAGCAAAAAGGGGAGGGGGTTGGGTCAACGGGGAGACAAAGGAATCAGGAAACTGGCTGGGTAAAAAGATGACGGAATAACTAGGAGGAGACAAAGGAAACCGGGCAACAAAGATAAAGATGAAGAAGACAACGAATCCGGTATTTCTGAGCGATGGAGGGGCAAAAAAGAAGGTGTAAAAAAAGAAAAAGACATGAAAAGGGAGGGGGGGGAGGGAAAACGAATCTCCTGAGCGCGCGGAGATCCGCACAATAGTCGACTAAAAGAGAAAAAAGAAAAGTCAAAATTGAGCCTGTTAAAACAGGAGAATGATCGGGGAAAGATCAAGAAGAAAGAAAAGGAGTCGGAGGAGGGAGAAAAATGTTTGGGTTGGGGGGGAAGAGAGAGCGAAGCCGAAAAAGCAGAAAAAAGTAAAGAAGCTAGGAGGGGCAGGACACAGAATGGGCGATACCAAAAATCGCAGCGGCTTTAGAAGGGGGAGAGAGACGGAGATTCTTGAACCAGAGGGGGGATCGCGGAATATAAGAAGAGAAAAACAGGATGAGGATAGGAAAGGAAGAGATAAATAGGCGAATATCGGTCGCGAAAAAAAGTCAAGTAACGGTAATGACGGAAGATTTTGCAGACTGCAAAAAAAAGATAGAGGTGAAAAAAAAAGAAAAGCACGAACATGAGGGGACAGCAACTTGAAGGATAAAACAAAGGGAAAAAGCGGAAGCAAAAGAAGACGAAGGCAGAACATGAAGATTGGGAGCCCCGCGCAGTATCCGGGGAAAGAAAACACAAAGCGATAGCGACCCTCTAGGGTAATTTTTGGAACGAACATCGCTCCTCTAAGAGGTAAGTAGCGAGAGAAGGGTTCAAGAAACCAACCGAAACTGATGAGTAAACACATAATAAGAAGGGAGCTAGGATGAAGGAGAATAAAAAAGCAACTTTTAGGGCAAACCCGCTGTGCAACAGTGACAAACCTTGCTACGAAAGAAACAGGGAATGAAGACAGAAAGGAAGGGGGAACTTTCGTATTAGGAAAGGATATAACCCAAAAGGGGACGGCAGTAGTTATCACTACATCTGTCGTCACCATGCTGAACCTAGGCAAGGACAGCTTTTCGGCGAAGTTTGAAAGGGGGGAGGTTAAATAGAAAAACACTCTTCGACTCTAAAAAAAAACAAAAAATTGGAATGGGAATAAAAGAAATCGAGGGGGGTGAAAGGGGAAGAGCGGCCCCGACCCACCCCCCACCCGGCAAGACAAAAAAAACCCCCGAAGAAAAATCCAAAACCTGAGGACAAAGTCGCGTCCTGGTGAAAATTCTTCGAGAATCAAGGGGGGTTCCATACTCTATCCTCTTTCAACAGCTCCTACTCGGAGAAAAGTTACATGGGGAAGTCGAGTCTTCAATCGTGGGGAGAAGACTGTCCTCTGAGGGAGGAGGGGGATGCATGGTGGTAAAGAGGGGGGACTTGGTAAAAAGGCTATCCTTTCTCTCCTAAAGTGAACAAATTCTTTAAATCAGAAAACCCGAAGGGAAATATCGGAGAAAAAGAAAACGGAGTGGAATAGCGAAGAGAAGGGAGGCAACAAGACGGTGGGAAACATGTGACAAAAGTAAAGAAGGGAGACATCGGAATAATTCTCCGAATCCTAGGAGGGAACACCTTCGTGTCCGGACTAAAAGACTTCAACCAGTTACACGCCAAGGGGAGAAAAGTTACAAAGTTGCCAATGAGATTATTGAGGAGCCAGGGGCAAAGAAAGAAAAAAAAAGGAAGAGAGAATGACGCCCCAGAGGGAGAGCCGTGCTTCCCCTTTATCAAGAGAGGAGCCTGATAAGCGGGCCTGTGGAAAAGGGAAGGAGACCCAAAAAGAAGAGAAAAATATGAAATCCTCGAGATAAGAAGGTAAAAGGAAAAAGCCCAGAGAAACGACTCCAGAAGAGAGAGGGAAAAAAAAAAAAAAACCACCGGGACGCGCCTGGGAGAGAGACGCAATGCTAGGGGAGCCACGCTGAACACTTGAGCCTAAGGGGACCAATCCTCGAATCCAAAGGCCGCCATATATGAAAACTAATGCCAGAAAAGAAGAAAAAGGGAAAAATAAGGACAGAGCATAGAAAGAAGGGGCGAAGAGAAGTCACAATTTCCTAGCGCATTCAACCGTCGGGGGTAGAACGCTCTCCACCGCATCGGTGTCCGACGGCGAAGGTCATCAAAAATAACTGAGTAAGGAAAGAAACTAACATATGAGGAGGAGGTGGGGTGTATAGAGAGGAAAGACGAGGGGATTGATAAACAAACTGGGGAAATGTCCCATCTGCGTAGGTGGAGGATAGCACAGAACGAGTCGATAGGCAAAGAAAACGAAGAACCCGATGTTGACAGGGGAGCAGAGGGCAGATCAAAAAGAAACATGTCTAGCAAAAAAACATTACTCGGGGAAAACCCATAAAAACTTGAGACAAGAGAAGTAGCATGAAGAACATCGCAGATAGAATACGACGCGGCATATTCACAGGCAAAGAAAAGGACGTAGAAATTCGGAAAAAATTCGAGGGAAGGGGAAAGACCTCACGCAGGGAGAGAGGGAAGGGGAATTCAAGAAACCGAAACAGCAACGACGAGAGAGAAACGGTTGGGAAGCATGTCTTCGTTCAACGCGGGGCTTTTGGAGGAAAGGGGGGTAGGGGCGCAAAAGGTAGGGAGAGCACGGAAAAGGAGGGCAGTGCCGAACAAAGGAAGGTCACCGATAAGAGGACGCATCTCCCACGGCCGGGTTAAGGAGACGGGGGGGGGGGCTGATGTGATGCAAGTGACCGAGCACAAGAGGGGAGGTAAAAATCAGAAAAACGGGGACGAGAGTAGGGGGGGAGAGAAATTCAGGCGCGGTCCGAAAGAGAAGGATCCTACGGGACCCCGGGGCGGTCGAAGCGAATTGGCGGGACCGGGAAGGGGATGGGCATCTGTTAATAAAGTTCGAAAAGAAGAGACAGAATCTTATGGGTGGGGGACGGAAGGGGGACGCTTTTCTCAGAAAGGGGAGGGTGGAACTAGGCACGAAGGCCGTGACCAGAAAAACTGTGTCCTAAAGAAGGGCGGAGCCGAAAAAAAAGAAACAACGAGAAGCAGGGACAAGAGAACGGATTAGAGATGAAGAGACGCTGAAAAACAGGCGGAGGCACTTTTGAGCAACAAAAGGAGGGGTGATCGCTGTGTGATTGGATGGAACAAGGACGGCATTGAAGAATAAAAAAAGAAAAAAAAAAAAGAAGTCTATCAAGGAGAGTCGGTAGAAAGAAAAGAAAGGAACAATAAAATCCGAGAAGTAGTAAAAAAAAAAAACAGACGAGGGGGGCTCAAGGAGTACAGATGAGAAACCTAAGGGGGGGTGTATCGGAAAAGGGAAAAGGGCCAAGGGCACTGAGGCAAAAAGAGAAACAGGATTAATCACTTCAGAGGGAGGACCGAGAGTCCGTCTGAAAAGGAGGGGGACTAGCGTTGACGCGATACGCCTCTCTAAAGAGGAGGAAGTGACGATCAGCCTGAAAAAGGCGCAACGGCTCAAAAGTAGCGACTCGAATAGACAGGGAGAGAACCAGCGACGGGAGGAAATGCAAGACAATTGGGGCTAAAGGGGAGAGGAGCTACCACGACGAGTCAGCACACAAATAGCCCCAAGGGAAGAAAAGAGGGTCATCCTAGCTCTCTCTTTTAAAGGAAGAGGATGGGGGGACAAGAAGTGCCCAATAAGGAAGCAGGTGGTCCATGAATGACGAGCAGGGTAAGGGTGGCTCGTCGTTGAAGGAAGGGGGTATCATTGGGTACGGAGAGAAGATAGGAGTCGTGAGGGGGGGCGATACATAGGGGGGGAAGCGGGGGCGAACTCGGGGTCAAAAAGATCAGCGAACCGAAGGCTCTCTCCTCTGACAAGTCGATCAGACGAGGGGAAGGGGGAGGGAAGAGGAGGGACGGGTCCTCATTTAATCGAGGGGGCAGAGGAGGGGGTGGGGATTCTGAGGGTTGTCATGGACCGGCGTTTCTTCGTTCCTGATTCTCGCTAGAAAGTCGAACTGCGAGTAAACTGAGGAATGAAGGAACAAGAATGGTCAAAAAGGGCATGGAAGGGGAAGCTTCCGTCATCGAACAGGGGAAAATGACTAAGAAGATATAACGTGAAGGGAGAGAGGGGACTGCTCTCAAGGGAGGGGGAGGAATATAAAAGCCGATAGGAACGGGAAAGACAGTCTTTCCGAGTCTGGTTATAGTATGGAAGGACACAGAAGGTATCATGGTTAGGGGGAAAGCCTGCGAAAAAGAAAAAAATGAAGAGAGGGAAAGAAAAAAGAAAGAGAAGAAATGTACACTTTGGGAAACGGAAGACAGGAGGGAAAATACGATCTGGGGTCGCTGAAATGTTCGCCGCTTTTCAAGTCAAGGGGGAGGAAAGAAAAGGGTTCTGAGGGACTGAAGGATGGGAATGAGATTGAGGAAGGAAAAGGGAGAGGAAATGGAGGGCTCCAGAAAAAAGAAAGGTCGATCGAAGGTAAAAATCAAAAAAAAGGGGGAAGGAAACGAAAATAGAAAAAAGGGGCGAAAGCCGGATCGCGACGATTTTAACAGGGAAGACCAGCACGCCAAGGCAAGTTAGGGAATTGTGTATCCCCGGACAAAACAAGGGGGGCGAAAAGAAAGAGGGGAATGGAAGAAAAAATCCGAAAACTGGACCCAGTGGGGGGGAGGAGAAGGTTAGGGTATGCTGGGGGGGAAGATCATAAGAATCAAGGGAAGAATGTGCCATGGCTCACCTAAGGGGAAGAATGGGTAAAAGGAGGGGTCCGAAGAAAGGATACAAAGAAAAGAGCGTAAGATAAAAGTAATGCAGGGAATCAATGGGAAAGGGGGGAAAATTGCAACATGAGACAAAAGGACGATGCTATCTGCACAGGAGTATGTGAGATAAAGGGTGCGTCAGCGAGGGAGAGAAAAACCGAAAAAAAAAGTCAAATAATTGCGAAAAAGTCGGGGAGGGGAAACCGTAGAACCAGGGGAAGGACCATTGCAAACACCGGGGGACGCGTTCTACCGAAGACGGAAAAGATGTCGAGGCGCTCTGCCAAGAACAGGGAGAGCGAGAGGGGTGAGAATCGGGAAAAAGGCGATATCTAAATAGGGAAAAGAACGAAAGGGCAGCTATCTGAAGGGGGCAGGGTCGAGATTAAGGGGAGGGAGACGGGCGGGGAGGCAGGGGGGACGGTAGGGAGCGAAACGGGGCCGGGAAATCGATGTGCAAGACAGGCGTCGGCATCAATTCAAGAGAAAGAAATGATAGATAGATAATCTTCAGCCCAAAAAAAACGACAGACGAGGCGGTCAAAGGAGAACTCACAAACGCCGTGGGGGACGCTATCTAAAGTCGATGTCCGGAAGGGGGAGAAAAAGTAAGGTACAATAAGGAAAAGGAGAAAAAATCAAAAAAAGAGAAAATTAGGTTAGTAAACAGGAGAGAAGTGTGCATAATAGAAAAACAGAGCCATAGAACTCAGGATTCAGGGGAAAGAAATATCCGAGGAAAAGAAAAGAGGAGCTAGATAATCAGGGAGAGGAAGGAAATAGAATTTCTCGGGGGCGAAAAGGGGTGAAAAGAATTAACAGGGATAAGGAGGAGAGATCCAATATTGGGGAGTCGGGGAAGGCCCGTGAAAGGGGGAATCTATCCGGGATCCAAGGATCAGTAAACTTTAACTATATAACCAGGGGGGAAAAGAGAAACGCCGGGAAAGCCTAAGAAACTTCGGGAAAAGGACAAGCCTACAAAAAGAGAAACGGAGAAAAGGGGGAGGAGGGGGGGGAAAAAATAGAACAGGGGAATAAGAATTGTTTTCATGGGAAAAAGAAAAAAGCGGTCCGTCAAGTCGATGGAGGCGGATTCGAGAATACACACTACAATCGAAACGAACTGGAATGTCGCGCGAGGGCAGAAACAAAGATTTGGGGGGGGAAGTGGAAGGAATCCAAGCGCAACTTGGTTTCTTCTATGACTAAAAAGGCAGCCAATTGGCTGGAAAAGTCGGAGCGGATCTTCAAACTGCGGGCTGGCTGGCATAATGGAAGGATTAAGATCAAAGAAGAAGGGGAGCTTGAAAAGGGGGGGGACGGGATCCGAAGCGGTCAGGCATCGAGCTGAAATTAAAACTCATGGGCTGAGCACTGGATTCTGAATCAAAAGGAGGGAACGATAGCTGGAGGGCTAATGGTTGGTGACGAGGGAAAAAACAAAGAAACTTCTCGTCGAGAAATCATTATTTCAGTTGAACTCAGGCAAGAAAAAGTGGTCAAACAAACCACCTAAAATACAAGCCAGGCAAGCCGAGGGGCTTTTACATCTGGATCAGCCGTGCCGATGCCAACAAAGAAGCGCGAGGAAGAAAGGGAGGGAAAGGCGGTGGGATCGTATGTCCAAGAAAGGAAAGGTGTTACAACGGGATCGGAGAAGGAGAGACCGCATGTGATTAACCCCGGACTGAGAGACGAGACCGTATCAGGGTGCGAAGCCATTTGTGCTGCGAGAGGAGACGAAAGGAGGAAGACAGGGGATTCGCAAAAGAGAAACGGAAAAAAAAACGACCCTAGAAGGGGGGAGAGGAGAATGAAAAAAGGAAAGGGGAAAGCGCATTCAATCCTTAAAGGGACAAGGAGAAAAGCAAAAGACGGCTAGAAAAGAATGACATTAACGAGATGAGGGGATCTAGGGCAGGGGCAAAACGAAGAAAACGACTAGGAGTAATCCGCTTGTCTTAGTTGCAAAGATAAAAGGAGACAAAATCACAAAGGCTCAAAAAAGAGGGGGAGGGCAAGGAGGAAGGGGAGAGGGAAGTCAACGGGAAATTGGCCTGAAAGAGGAATGAAGGGCTGCTCACGAGGGAGCCAGAGAGTACAAAGAGAAAGACAAGGAAGGAGAGGAAAAATTTGAAGCGGGGCGCCAAAAGCTGGTTAATGGCAAGGCTCCATCCGCAATATAGAGAAGGAGGAACCAGAGAGAGCCAACCTTAGAAGACATCCAAAAGGGGGGAAGAGGCCTTCAGAGAGAAGCAAGAAGACCGAACGGAAGAGTGTTTATAGCGTACTAAGGGAAACGCGCTCGTGGATCTATTTTAGTTCGAGCGGCGGGGAAAGGTGGCTTGCGAGGAAGAAAAGAAACGGCAAGGGACCTGTTCTCGGAGGGGAAAAAAAGGACTGCCAAAAGAGACTAGAAGAGGCAATAAGCTTGGAGGTAAATACCAAGGATTCGACCAATATGGGAAAAAGCTAAGTGAATCGTCGGAAGAGGAAGAAAAAAAAGAGAGGGGGGTGGGAGACTCGAAGCCGGAGAAAGGGACTATTGCTAACACAGTTTGGTAGGATCGAGGGGAAGGGGGGCAGAAGGAGAAGGGGGAAAGCCGTCGAAGGGAAACATTTAAAGGGAAGCTAGAGGGACGTAAGCCGTATGAAGGAATATATCTCACCAAAAGTCAGAAATCAATACGAAAAGAGAGCTCGCCCAAGGCAACCAAGAAAATACGGGGGGGAATTTGTCAAATCCAAAGGAGAAAGAAAGGGGAAGCAGCAAAGGTAGACCAAGAAAGAAGGAGTACGGCCGGAAGGAATACGAAAAATATCAAATTAGAGGGGGTTATGAGAGG
>Ga0179593_1624064_pt1 | contig 11444 bp, 17 predicted proteins | sample CZODoug2_1_08_16_FD_185931 | JGI IMG/M metagenome (GOLD analysis project Ga0179593, IMG submission 185931) | Vadose zone soil fungal communities from Angelo Coast Range Reserve, California, USA - CZODoug2_1_08_16fungal (PacBio error correction) | ecosystem: Environmental > Terrestrial > Soil >...
AACAAAAAAAATTGTCAACCTTGTCAAAGGGGAAAAAACTCGTCGGAAAAAAAAGGAAAAACCCAGAGAAGCCTCAGAAAACAAGAAAGCCGCGACGTCCGCTTGGCTAAAGGGGAGGTAGGGACCTGAATGAAAAAACGGGGGAAGAAGGAAAGTTCGAAGAGTCTAAAAAGAGAAGGTCCGGGCTGAGATACGCTTCATGCCTTGTGACAAGCCGAAAGAAAAAAATAAAAAGAGATCTGGGGGGAAAAAAAAAAGGGACATCAAGAGGGGCGGGCAGGGAAAAAAAGGAGACACGGAATTTCTTCAAAGATACTCAGAAGGGGGGGAGGGGAAGCTTGTGGCCAGCTCCTCGCAGAAAATGGCACTACATTACCACAGAATAAGGCCATTTGCCGAAAAGGCTTAAAGGCTCCGGAACAAGAGAAAAAACCGGGGAATCATACTCTCACTCCTGCTGGAACCTTGGAAAGAAAAAAGAAACCACGAAACCTAGGCAAGGATCGCTAAAGTCCAAACGTCTCCATCTGACTGGTTTTTGAAAGCTTGAGAAAAACATGGCAATGGGGAAGAAAGGGGTCTCAAATGTAAATAGGGATTTATAGATGAGGAGTCACAGAAACCATTAAAGGAAGGACTGCCCAAGATGCTACCCAGGGCAAAAAAAAGGGGGATAGGGGGAATCGTCCAGGACGAGGGAAGAGCTCATCAGACTGATCCTGTGAAGAGGGAAAAGGCGGGCATCACAGCTACGTTGGGGATTGGAGGGAAAACGGCTTCGGAAAAAGACAACAAGTCGGGAGGGTGGAAAAGGACAGCTTGCCATTGTTTAGAAAGACACAGGGGGAGTGGAGAAACCGAACTTCAAGGAGGCAGAAAAGGGCCAGGTATGAATTTCCACTAGGGCACTAAAGAAAGACGGTCATACATTGGGGGGAATGGAGCGGTAAGGGGATATGGGCCAGGGGGGGGGATATCTGTTTTTGGCTTAAAGAAAAAAAAGCTCTACAGAAAAAAGAGAAAAACTGCTCTGGGCGGTCAGAGAAACTTCAAAACAGTCCTTCCTTGCAGAGGGAGGGAGAGGGCAAAGGAGGTATCGCAAGGGAGGGGGGAGGAACAAAGGGAAAGGATCGAGGTAGGCAAGGGGGGGGGGGGTAATAAGCAAAAAATCAAACTAACCCCTAGATACCAAGGGGTTTGGGGGGAGGAGGGGGAACTATCTTCTGTGGGGGGGGAAAAAAGTCTTGAGAAAAAGCAGTACCAATCAGATACAGTTCTTGGAGGGTAATAGAACTCTTCATAAGAAAAATAGATGAAGACGACACGACAAAAGAAGAATTATTGGGGGAGACGGGTGGCGGAAAAAGGAGGAAAAGGTGACTTTTTCCCGGAGTGAAAGGGAGGGGCCCTTGTGCATAAAAGAGAAAACGTCAAAAGGAAGAGGGGCTTCAAAAAGGGCCAGGCGGGAGAAAAGAGACCTCGATGTTTTGCCGAAAAGAGAAGCATCAGGATGAGAGCTGAGGGAAAGGATATACGAAGATCGGGAAAGGTTTTAATCACATCATAGAGACTACGCGAAGTAAGAATTCTTTCCGGAAGGTCTGGGAGAGAGATCTCGATCTATAATCGTTTAGAAGGAAGAAGACCCTCCCCTAACTGCCAAAAAACTTGCAGGAAGAAGAATATTATAGTATGAAACTAGAAAGGGGGGGGAAAAATCTCTCAAAAAAAAAGGGGGAGAAGAAATCGGGGAAAAAAGGAAAACCAGGTAAGGAGTAAAGGCAAGTAAGGCCGGGGGGGGGTCTAGGAAGGAAACCGATAAGTAGAAGGGGGAGGATCCTCTGAGGGGAAGAAGTCATTCAGGGAAGAAACCTTCAGGGGGGAGCATGATGAAAAATCAACCCACCGCTTCCCGACAAAAAGGGTAGGATTCTTGAAAAAAAAATCGATGAAAGAAGAAAGAAACATCTGATAAGTTAGGGGAATCCCCTGAGAAAAAGAATCGCAAGATAACCTACGTACCGGGAGAAAAAGGGGGAAACCGCCAATCAATCAAGTGACTGAGCAATAAGAAATCGGCGGCGGCGAGCACTCCATCCTGAGAGGTGTATTAAAGAGATGTGATTGGGGAAATTATCTAGAAGAATCCTCAGCGAAAAGTACCTAAGAACCGGCTGCTTGCACTCAGCAAAAGTCGCCAAAAAGAAAAAAAACGTTTGTGCGGACTGGCTTGAGATCGTAGGGGCTTCCTTGGGAGGAAAAGGGGTTACACAAAAAGGTCTAAAAAGACCGTCAAAGGGGGGGGAGAAGTCAAGAGATTCCTGCGCTCCCGAAAAAAGTGCCAAGAGAGCCCGGACTGGGGGGGGAGTGACAAAGGGAACTCCTGTGCTGCCAAGCTGGGGGGGAATTGAGCGTTGCCGTCCGCCTGCCCCGCAATGATGGGGGTAGCTTGAAGGGACAATCCTCTCTAAAAGGAAAAGGAAAATGGGGGGGGGAAAAAAAAGGAATGAACAAAATTGCAAAGGATAACAAAGAGCAACAGGGCGGGGCTGTGCCTTACTCCTATGGTGACGACACGGATAGAAAGAGAGAAAAGAATCTTTAAGGAGGAAGGTCCGAGGGAGGGGGAAACAAAGAAAGGGAGTACGAGTGCAGGGACGTCACGCAGCCCCCTCAGCACGACAATCCAAAAAAAAAAAAAAAATAGAGACGTTGAGGTCGATTGAATGCGAACTCACCAAAAAGTCCGGAAGTGATTACGAAGGCATGGAGGTCCAGAAAGGGGGACCGGTAACAAAGCTTATGTCCGACGAAGACAGCTCCCTCTCTGAAAAAAAAAAAGAAAAAAACGGGGATCTTCAAGGAAGTGGTCACCTTGGAAAGGGAAAAGTATCCCAGCTAGAGAAATCCATATACGAGATCAAAAGAGAGGCAGGCGAAACAAATGCGAACCAAGGCAAGGAGGGGAAGCGTTTTTTGAGGAGGGAGGGATAAAGATCTCTAGACCTGGTAAGGATGGTGTTCATCACCAGCCTAAAGAGAGAAGCAGAAAAAAGGGGGTCGCAAAGGGGGGGGGCGTTGGGAGGGGGGAAAGGAATTCTGGTCTGAGGCCTCCATAAAAAAGTCCTATGATATCGGGATCTGGAAGGAGGCGATGAGTCAGGGGAAATCTCATTCGCCAGGAAGGGAGGGTCAGGGGGAAGGCAGCAAGAAGGGGCAGTGTAGGTGCTGGACCACTCGGAGGATGTCAAGTGGTCAGAAGAAAGGGGAGGCTTATCACGGGGGGGAAGTTCTCCCAAGAGAAAGGCTTCCGGGACTTTCGAAGGAGATGATGGAAATTCTGGAAGGGAACTCTCAAATCAGTCCCGTACCCTTGCCATGCGGACTTTCCCTGAGAGGGGGAGTACCTCTCGTTAAGGGACGAGAGCAGGGTCTTCAGGGAAAGAAGAAAAAGACTCGTTAAGTCAGTCTTGGGAAAACAGTGGTGATGGGAGAAAACACAAAAAAGATTAGGAGGAAATAGTAAGAAAAAGCCTTGTCAAATGGAAAAAAAGGGGAAGAAGGTACTCTCTAAAAAAGGGGGGGAAAAACTCCAAGAGAGAAAAATATCCCCGGAGGGAACCGAGGACATTGCAAAAGGGGAAGCCCGGGATGTGCTTAAGGACTTCTTAAAGGACCTAAGTCCTCAAAGGGAGGGGAAAAAAAACTCAGAGGAAAAAAAAAGCGCCTACTCAGCAGGGGAACATCCTAAAAACAGGAAAAAAAGCTGACTTACCAAAGCTCAACGATGTGGGATGCAGGAAAAAACGACTACACGGAAAGACTTCTTTAGGAAAGAACTGGAGAATTCCAGAGGACCTTGCCTACGAAGGAAAGGCAAGGAAGTGGCCGACGAAGGGCGGAAACCATAAGGACGCCGTAAAGAGAGGCCCATAAAGACCTGTAGAAAAAGGCGTTCGAGGACTTTCCACGGCTTACCCACTTCAAAAGGACGAAACCGGAGCATTGAAAGAGAGGAGAACTAAAAAAAAACCCCAAAGAGAAGATCCTGGGGACCATATTAAAAAGGAGATTCCCTGGTTGCTCAAAAAAGAAGGAGGATCGGGAAAAAAAAAATCGTATCTCGGGAGGGAGGTGATCGATTAAAAAAGAAAGAAAGAGGGAAGAATCGAAATATAAAAAAAGGGGAGACATATTAAGGATCGGAAGCCACGCAAACTAAGAAGAAAGGGTCCGAGACCTGTTCTGCCGTCACGAGGCGTAATCAAGAAACTTGGGGAGGAGCTTTTGACGGGGGGGAGGAACCGACACCAAAAGAAAGGAAGGGGGGGGGCTCCACCCACACAGGCTGGAAAAATAAATGGTCACAGGAAGACCCTAAAATCCAGATATTAATCTTGCGATCATGCAAAAAAGAGGGGCAGGGTGGGAGAAGAGTGTTGACAAAGGGGGACTTGGGGGGGTAAATCGAAAGATGCGGGGGGAGGGGGGGAGTTTCATGTGGGAATTTTCTGAAGGACAGTCTTAAAAGGGGAGAACGCTAAGGAAAAAGGCTCGAAAAAGAAAAAAGGGAACTCGAGGGGGGGAAGGCATCTGGAAAAAGGGAAAAGGACCATACCATTCCATTAAGAGATGAGAGAGGGGAAGAATTTAAGCAGGAAATGGGGAAAGGAAAATAAGGGGAGGGTTGCAAGGTAGCCGTCTTGCATTGTGTATGGGCGAGTTGTGGGGGCAGATCATAAGACGGTATCTGTGGGATGGTTGAAGTCGGGCATCAACCAACAAAAAAAAGGAGGACCTGTTATTTTGGAGGGGTGCAAGAAGGAGGAGAGTTGCGAAATCAGGGGAAGAAGAAAGGGCATGAATACAATGGGAAAAGGGGAATCAATAGGCTCAAAAGAGCACAGAGAGAAAGATTCTCAGTAAGGGGGGGGGGGGGTCACGAAAAAATTCCGGAGATGGGGGGGTAATGGATTCCGCGCAGCTTGAGAGGTGGAAGAGAAAGTCATGAGGAAGGGGGGGAGGAACTCTGCGGCATGGGAAAAGGGGGCGAAATGTGAGAAAAGGAGAGCTACTATGGGGGGAGAGTTCAAAACCTAGGGTCTGCGATTTCCATCATCTAAGAGCCTAGGGGATTCTGGTGGGGGCCCCTTCCAGCTCAGAAAATAGAGGGACAACTTCACGTCAGGGGGGGGAGGAAGGTCTCAGAAAAAAGACGTGCCCTCGAAGAAGATACAGGAAGGAACTATTACTGAATCGAAGCTATTCCTAGAGAATTCCTGCACATATACTTGGGAGGATTTAAAGAGAAACAAGCCACAAGGGGGGGAGAGATATTGGGGGGAATATAGCGGGAAGGACATGACGTCCAGGGTGAGGAGGAGTGGTAAGATGATCATTATCTATAAAGAGGAGAAAGAAGATCTTGGGAAACTTCTAGGAAAAAACCTTAAAAAACTCTCGGGGAGGAGCTCTTCACTAACGCGAAAAAAAAGTCCGAGAGGGAGGAAAGGAGGAAAAGCATTCGGTCCTCTATTAAGTTCCTCGAAGGCAACAAAAGCGATGATCAAGGGGGGGACCTTGCGACCAAGAAAGATGCCAAAAAAAATAGAAGAAAAAGATTCATGACGGGAGAAGACCTAGGCTGGAGGTGAGGGGAAACAGCGAAAAGCGTTCCTGGGCCCAGGCAAGGAACCAAATGAGAAGTTGGAAAAGAACCTATGGCGATCGGAGAGGACGCAAAATCGAGAAGGTGACTTAGGAGAGGGATAACCGCTCTACCTGCTGGTGCAAAAGAAGAGGGAAAATAGGGACAAGGGGAAAAGAAGGGTTTTTTAGGACGGAGGGGGTTTGTAAAGAAAGGAGTACACCAACCAGGGGAAATATGGATACTAGCCGTCAGTTAATTGGAAAAAATATTCATGAGAGAAAGAAGATGGCCCGCTTGTAGAGAGAAATCTGGGAAGGGGGGAAGTTAAAGGAAGGGGGGGATGAGGGGAAACTTTTGGGAGGAGAGGTGTGAGCCTGGCATCGTAGCTGTACGCAGGGGAACAAGAACATAGAAAGACCTTTGGGGGGGATCCGGGAAAAGGAAATGGACAGAAAGAAATGTCTAACCTTCTTAATGCAACGGGACAGAAGATCGACTCCCAGAGCATAAGAAGCTCTGGAGGGGGGGAGGTTTCCCCGGAGGGAAGGACAAAGAAAAGGGCAGTTAGCGAGCTTCGGGAAACATTCCCTAAAAAGGGGAGAAAGGGTCTGGTACGCCATAAGAAGAGTTCACTCAAAGCAACAAAAAATAAGGATTAGTGGGGAAGAATGCTGACGCATTAGACCGCGGTGGGATCTCGGGACAAGGTTCGAGGGGAAGGATCCCGAAAGGAGAAGGATATCCACCCGGGCATCTCTTCGAAGGGGGTCAAGTTGATCCCACTTGAGCCTCAAGAAAACGGGGGGGCTCAGAGGAAAAAAAACTAATGAAAGAATAACAAAAGGAAGGAGGAGGTCTATCAAACGAAAGCAGGGGCCCAGGAAAAAGTGTGGTTCAGAAGGATCGGCGATGCCGACCGTTCTAAGGCGGGGAAAGTGGAAAAATCACAAACGTCCTTAGTCGGGGGGACGTTTTGAGGAAGAGACTATGCGGGAGGGGGAAGGGAATCGCGGAGAAAAATCGGGAGGGAGGGCTCTTATGAAGAAACTATCCAGGAGAGGACAGGGGGAAGGGGTCACTAGGACTTTGCAGAAGAAGGGCACTAGAAAAGTTAACCTTGTCGTAGGGTCTGTCCGATAAAGAAAGCCTCGGGATGGCAATGAAGCGGTCGAAAGGGGAAGGAAAGGGGGCTTGGGACTTCCCAGAAGCGGGATGGTATGCGGCAGTTCGCCTTGCGATGAGGTGAGGCCGTTGTGAGGAAAAAGGAAAGGACATAGTCAGGAAGAAAAGGGAAATTAAAGGAGGAACGCCGCTGGGAGGGGGAAGAGCTGTTAAGGGGGAAGGCTTGAAAGGATCCTGATGGACTAATCTATTCCGGCGCGTTTAAGGTTGCAGACCTGACGGGGGATTGAGAGAGAGGAAAAAAACTGGAGTAGGAGGGGAAAAGATCAAAAAAGTCCTGGCAAAAAAACGCCCGTAGAACATAGCGTCTTTCCGGCGCCCGAGCATGAAAAGACTCTGAGTAAGGGGAGAATCTCACTGGAAAATGACTGGAAGTGATCCTGAGAGGGAAAAATGAGAATGTACCCGTCCCCTAAGAAGAAATTGTGGTCAAGAACTCATGCTCCCCTGACCTAGGCCTACGCCGGAGGGTAAAAGGCGCTCTGTAGAAGGGGGGGAGAAAAAAAACAGACTCATGAATCAGGTCCGAATACTCAGAGCGGGCCTTCAGAAAAAAAAGGGCGGCACACGGGGAAAGGGAAAATCTTGCGCCAAAAGGGAAAACTTACAGGAAGAGATTGAAAAAAGAACGCAGAAAAGGGGAAGGATCCAGAAGGAAGGGCCCTGACGAAGGATAAATCGAGAAGGGCAATACCAATAGAAAAGAAGACCCGGGGCGTTCTAGATACAAGGAAATTGCCCCCTCCCCAAAGGAAAAGGGAAAGCCTGAAGTATCGAGGGAAACGCTGAGAAAGAAAATGCTCAAAATTTTAGTGTAGTGCATGCGATCTGAAAAAAAGTTACAAAGTACCGGGTTCTGAGAGGGGGAATCAGAGACAATGCTCGGGAAAAGGCTGTGACGAGGCGGAAAAAATAAGCGGTACAAAGGATCTAACACGGTGAAACGGTAACCAGTTCTGATATTGGGATTTGAAAAATCGCAAGAGGGAGCATCAATAAAAACTCCAGACACCTGGCAGGAGGTTGTCATGTTCATCAATGGTGGGTAACTCATCCAGGACTTTCTGGTTGGTTCTTGTGACTTAGTGCGAAAAAATATCCTGAAGGGGGGGAATGCTTGGGGGGGAAAAAAGAAAGGTCTGTAATAGGAAGTCGTTTCAGCCGAAAACTGTAAAGCGTCCACACAGAGAACTAAGAGAGGGGGCGATCCGGGGAGCTTAGGGAAGGGGAAAAATCCACGGGGGGTAGGTTTGATTGGGGCAGCTTGGGGGGGAGCCCGTTCATGTAATTGTTCAGGAAAAATGAGACAATGGGAGATACCCTGAGAAGGAAGGTCTACGGATACATGACAAAAAAAGGGGGTTTGAATCTTCCAAGAGGGGCGGACCAGGCCCATTAAGGGCAGACATGAGAAAAAACGTTGCAGTGAAGGAGAACACCTCAACTTTTAGAAGAGGTGTGGGGAGGGGGGGGGACTACAAAAAAAAGCCGAAGGAAGTCCCGAAACCCACAAAAGGCCGGAATTGTTTCGATTTTGCCAGAGGGAGGAGGGGGGAACTCCAGCGGAGGGGAATTGACAGAGAGAAAAGGAGCTTGGGAGTTAGAAAATCTCAGAGGCGTAGTACATAAAAGGACTTTAAGAGAAAAAAAATATGCATTAGGGGGCGGTCACGAAAGGGTATGAAAGGGTCGGGACTTTCCGAAAGGGGGAAAGTTTCCTCATAAAAGGAAGGGAAAGGGCAGTAGAGAGAATGTAGGAAGGAGTTGGAGAAAAAGAAAGAAAAAAAACGTCGAAGATGTGGGAGTCCTCGGAAGAGATCAGCCATCACATGATCTCTCGGATATTTTGGGGGAGGCCTCAGAAGGGAGGAAAAAGACTAAGAGAAGGAGTGCCGGATTTTGGACGAAAGATGAACAAAAAGAGAACACTCTTCCCCTCTTGAATCATGAAGGAGCGCCCCTAACCGGAAAAAGAATCGCTGGCACTAAAAAAGGAAGAGGAAGCCCCGTCTAAGGGTGATTCGGACAACTCTCTCTCATAAAAAACCAAAAAAAGGAAATAGAGGAGAGGGGGAGCAAACTAGAGGGATTCCTAGGAAGGGGGAAGTAGATGCCGTTGGGGTCTCTAATCGAAATGGGAAGAGGTGACGATCCATTCAACGCGACAAATAAGCATGGAGCAGGGAAGGGGGAGAAAAAAAAAACTTTCGAAGCAAAAAAAAGAGTGCTAGGGCCAGAGCTCCCAGAGAGGAAATCAAGGAACACCATCGTAGATGACATTTGGGGGGGGTGAAGGGGACAGGGGCGACAGAGGCCTTCCGCTCGGTATGAGAAGGGGAGAACCTCTAAGGAAGATTTAGGAAACAGACCTGGAGCTGGCATGGGCAAGTCAGATGTTAAAGCAAAGAGGAGAATGGGAGTCCAATAAGGTAAACATCCACAGGGACACGAAAGGCCAACAGGCTGGAACTACTGATAATCCTTACGAGCTGGAAAAAAAGATAAGACCCTCGTACAAAACAGGCCGTAGGGGTGTGATCGGCGGAAGGGGGTAGTCGAGGATGCGCAAAAATAATGCAACTTAAGAAGGGGAAAGCTTGAAGGGGGGAACCGAAAGCGATGAAGAAGCAGCTGGACAAATAGGCACGATTGAAAGGGGACCAATTGAGATTCGTCACACCGCTTATTAGGGTAAGGGACCGAAAGAGAAGGGGGAGCTAAAAAAAGGGGGAAATCATCAAGAGGAGACATTAAAAGTCAAAAAGGGAAAAAAGTTTCTCGATTGTGATTCCAATAAAAAGAATCAACAAAGAGTGTAAAAAAACTTACTAAAGTGAACTAAAGCCAGGGAAAAGGACCAATCTGATGGTCGAGGGAAAGGTGGAGGGGGGTTAGGAAAACTACAAGGGGGTACTCGGAACTTTGAAACCCATAAGAAAAAAAGTGGAAGTACTGTCGGTGGGGGCTCAAGGAATCCACCGAAGCCATACACTCTGGGGGGGTCAATGCTGAGGGAAACAAAGACAGGACAATGGCGGGCCTGGAGTCCGGGAGAGGTGCGGAACTAAGGAAGGGGAGGTAAAATATCCCAGAGGGGAACGTTTCATGATCGGAAACTAGCTTAAAGGGGGGAACTGCAGGGAGTTCTAACCTCGAAAAATGAGGAAGAACCTGGAGAGAAGAACAACTTATGCGGGTTTGGGGCAGAGGCAGGAGGAAAAGACTGTAAAGGGGGAGATTAGAAAAGGCGTTCTTCCATCTGGGGGGGGGGCATAAAAACGGGAAGTCTCATCTCTCGCCCCTCGTTAATCCACAGGTGAGGGGATTTCTAAAGGGACTGGGGGAGCGTAAAATGATAATGCCGAAACGTCTTAAGATCGGGGGGAAAGAAGAGTGCATGTTCTTCGAAGGCTCTGTCATAGCAGGACTCCGTAACAGGGAGCAGATTCGTTGAAAAAAAAGGGGCCTGGGGAAATGTCTGCAAGAGGAGATCCTCAGACCGTTCTAGGGGAAAAAGTGGCTTTCGCTTTGTGTCGAATACCCGAGCATGCAGGAGGGGGGGGAGGGGGGGGGGGGTCAGAGTGATGGGGAATTCGATGACGATCGAGGGGGAGGTGAGTGGACGTGGGGTGGGGGAAAGAGGGGCAGGGGGGGTGGCTCGCGAGTGTGCCGGTCAGTGGAATACAGTCCCAAGGGGAGGAGAGACGCGGCGAAGGGGGAAGGCAAGGGGGAAGAAAAGCGCGTGTGTGAGGTTCAGAGGATACCTGTATGTATTGGAGCTGTGAAGGTGGACCAAGGCTGTCCAGGGGACTCAACAAAAAACTTAAGGAAGATCAAAAAAAAAGACCTGTCAAGAAAGAAAAGTCCATGGATCTAGGATGGAAAAGAGTCCCCGCAAAAAGGGAAGTACCGTTCTATAAAAAAAAAAAAAAGTTCTAGGGTCCGAAGAGAGGGGGAGTGACTCTGATCCTTATTGGACAACGGCCAAAGGGGAACGCCGACGGGGGAAAAAAAACCTCTACATTCGAGGCTGCCGACCCTACCAAAAGAGGGAGAGAAGAGCTCAAAATTGGACATCAAGCGAGGAGGCGTCAGGAGGGGAAAGACCCCACAAGGAAAACTGACTAGAAAGGTGGGCTCAAATGGTACCTGAAACCTGGGGAGGGCAAGTCCGTCCTACGCAAAAAGACGAGAAGGGATCCCTCTATAGAAAACCTGGCCCTACATGGAGGATGAGAGCATGGGGAAGAAAGACCAAAAAGAAGACCTCCCTTACAAAAAAAAAGGTTCTGCGAAGTCGACGTCTGTAAGGGGTCCCCACTCCAAGCGGAAAACGGCCACTCGAGGGAGAGGGGATAAAGAAGAGGATCCCCCACACACTGAAATATGCCGAAAGGGGGGGGGAGCAAACCCGCATCCTTTTGAGAAACGAAGAGAGCAAGTCAAAGAAAAAAAAAGGACTATATCGCGGGGAAAGGGGGGCTGGAGGCCATGAGGGAAGCGCAAGGGCCGAAAGGGAAAAGAACCCATGCATAGGGGATGGACATCTGCCATCAATCATCCAGAGGGAAACAAAACTATAAGGGGGAAAGGGGGGAGGTAAGGAAGGAAT
>Ga0179593_1334332_pt1 | contig 11443 bp, 18 predicted proteins | sample CZODoug2_1_08_16_FD_185931 | JGI IMG/M metagenome (GOLD analysis project Ga0179593, IMG submission 185931) | Vadose zone soil fungal communities from Angelo Coast Range Reserve, California, USA - CZODoug2_1_08_16fungal (PacBio error correction) | ecosystem: Environmental > Terrestrial > Soil >...
AAAGCGCCGCGGGTTGGGGGAGTCTGCATAAATCACGCGTATGGACAAAGTGGGAAAAAGGGCATAACATGTAAAAAAAGAAACCAGCGTGGACTGGAGCTGAAGGTTCCTCTGAAGTCAGGTGACAGGGGGGCGGAGCTGAATCCGGGCTATATCATGAAGTGGGGAAACGGGGGAGCATGGTCGCAAAAACAACCACAAGAGGAGGTGGTGCAGACAAGGGAAGTAAATAAAAACGAACACTACAATACAGGGCTTGTGACGGGTGCGGGCAGCAGGTCGTCGGACCTATCAAGCGGCGCTCAAAAAAACGGATCTGGGAAGGTAAGCCTCAGCAAGAAGAAAGGGTGGGAAAAAAGAATAGAGGCCAGAGAAAAAAAAACAATTTCAGTGGTTGTGTCAGGGGAAAGGTACGAAATGGAACTACAGGGCGACACCAAAGGACAGCGGAAGGGCCGATTGGTGTGATGTGGAAAGAGACAGAAAAAAAGTGAACGCCACTAGAGGCACGTGGGGAAAGAGAAGGAAGACCGTGGAAGTCGAAGTGAGGACATCCGTGTGCAGCAGTAAAACTGGGAAGGCCGAAGATAAAGAATGGATTCTCTGTGGACCCGCATACATCTAATTTGGGACCGTTACGCTAGCGAGGACGATAGCATCAATGGGAGAAAGCAAGCGTGAGGAAGAAAGAAGCAAAACAGTCGGCCAAAAACGGCTCAAGGCAAGGAAAAAATGCAAAGCAACTCATGGCCTCGCTGGAGAAGAGACGGGAAAAAAACACTTGTAGGGGGGTAAAAGGGGTCACAAACTAGTAGAGTCGGGTGGAACAAACATGATGAAGAGGTCGCAAAAGCGCCGCAAAAGGCTGAGGATCGCGGGCATACTGGTCTTCATATTTGTAAGAAACTTACACAAGGAGGGCAAGGTCAGTCACCATCCACAGGGAAGGCAGGAAGAAATGGCGAAGGTGCAAGGGTGATGACACCTAAAGTCTTGGAGAAATGAAGTTACATTATCTCTAAACGCATCTGAGGGGGAAGTGTGCCAAACCAGGTGTTGAGCCGAAGTCCTGAAAGTCTCTTGGAGGGGGGAAAAAAAAATGTAACACCCGACGCCAGCCGTCAAAAGTTCGCGGCCAAGACGAAAAAAAGGGTTGTCACCTCGTCCAAAAGGTAGGTCAAAGAGACTGTGTCGGCGAGACGGAACTAGTAAGAATGTAAAAGGAAAAACCCAACGGACAAAGGGAAGGGGTAAAAAGCAGGTGGGTCAGAGGACTGCAGGCGCGTGCGCCTGTTTGAAAAACGCGGGAGCAGGGGGCGAAACGTAAGGGATACAAGACAAAAAAAGAAACTAGATCGATTAGAATTGCGTCGGCAAAAAGGAGGACGTAAACCTAAAGGAAACCATAAATGTAGAGGAAGAACATAAAGCAAAAATTTCGAAACAGATCCTGAAAAATACGGACACATGTAATGAGGGAAAGAAAAAAACACTGTAAAAGTATACCCAGAGGACTGAACAGTATGACAAAAAGATCCGTGCCGAGAGGGAAAGTGCCACGTAGTCATATTAAGACAACAAAAAAAAAATCCTGGAGGTAGGGCAGCTCGGTGAGGGGGGACGGTAGAAGAAAGCGTTCCTAGAAGTGGGGACGGGGGAATGATAAATCCGTAGCTCACAGTAGAAAGAAGAAAGGGTGACGTTCGCTCAACCTCCGGATGGTAATTGGGCGATGAGGAAAAATGTGAGAAAGGTAGGCAAGTCTTTTCAAGGAACAGCGGGGGGAAAAGGAGTCCTGAATGAAATGACCAGATGAGGTGGAAAGACAGGCAACGCTCGGAAAGAACATTGTCAAACTTCAAGTGAGTATCTTAAGGCGGAGCGTAGGAGAATGGAATCCTGAGCCCTCGCTCTTGAGAAGGAGTTTGGGGGTGGTCGGGGAGCTGTTGATCAAGGGAAAGGGGGCAACGCCGCTGCTTCATTAAGTGAAGTAAAAGCGGGTCCGGTTAGGGACAGCAGAAGGGTGAGATACTGAGGATAGAAATCTGAGTTGGAGAGCAGGAAAAAAAGGAAGGGGAATGCTGTTTCTGAAAATCTGGGACCAACATAAGACAACGGACAAAAACAACTGGGGACTCCGAAAACGTTTATCGGGCCTTTGAAGGTCCTAGACCACGGAGTGGGAGAGTGGGGATCAGTAAGTGACCCCGGATCAACGAAAAAGAGACAGTCAAGCATTTAAGAATGTGGGCTTTGGGGGGCTTGGATTCTTGAGACAAGGCGGGAAGGGACTAGAACCCATCCTGGCAAAAAAACTGATCTGCCGAGTGAAGAGGAATGAGCTGTCACTGGCAGCGACAAAAGAAAATGAGAGATCAAAAGCAACAACAACCACGGGGGGGGGAAGGAAAGTCAATAAAGAAAAATAAAAGCAATTAAAAGAGGGGGGGGGTCGTAAATAAGCCCTCCCTCATCCAACTCGACCTCAGGCAGACTCAGGCACTCTGGGGTCGAATAGAACTCTTTAAGGCTCTAAGAAGACAAAGAAATAACATAGAAAGAAGAACTGGATCGGTGGGCAGTTTTATCAGGGATGGAGATCTTCGCAAGATAGAATATCACTCCTTTTCTGAATTGGACACGACATCCCCGTGGGACGAAAAAAACTAAGATGGGGTGTTCCGAGTTTCTAGACAGAAAGGGAGACTGGCAGGATAAAGAGACACGCATTGGAACTGGATATACGAGGGGGGGAGAACCTCAAGCTTATAAAAGGGAAAAAACTGACTTTCTGCGCTAAAAAAAGCAGAAAACATTAACGAACATTAAAAAAAGCGAGGAGAAGACATTACCGAATGGTACATAGTGACCATACAATAAGACGGTAAGGAAGGGGAGGAGGAGGTTGATGATCAACCCCTAAGGACGTCTTCAGTCCTTGAGAACGTCTTCAAAATTTCAGGGAAATGACGGCACTCTTGAAAAAAGGAGAAAAGACCCGAGTCAAGAATGACAAAGGAAGAAACGGTATTGATCTTCGCGGGAACGAAAAAACGGGATTGCGGAGGAATACATGTAAGGCGGATAATCAGTAACTATCTCGCAAGGAGACGAAACCGGGTGAAAAAAGGTGAGCAAAAGACTCATGGGGGGGGGCGGGGGGAAGTTAGGGGTGGGAAACAAAACGGACGTTGATGGGGGCAAGAAGGGGGTTTGGGTGGGGGGAAGACATAGACTATAAGGATGATCAAAGTGGTGGGGGGGTGGTTAGCAATTTTGGAGGAGTGTCTTGATGAGGGTATCGGTGAGGGATGAAATGTTTCAGGATATTCATTTGTGGGGGGGGTCATAGAGTTACCGTTCAGCAGAAAAAGTTGGTGAAACAGGGAAAAAAAAAAAAAATAAAAAAAAAAAACACAAAAACAACAAACAACAAAAAAAAACACACAAAGAATCGACTAAAAGGCGTGGGTGACTTGGACGATCAGGAGAAAGGGGGGACGTAGATGTTAAAAGGAATGGGGACGCGCAACAAGGAGGCAGGAGGAATTGGCCGATGGTGGGGTTGGGAGTGTGCGTCTCAAAAAAAATCATCCGAGGAGGCGAAAAAGGTGCAAAGGGAGACTAAAAGGCAGCATGGTTGGGGGGGGAGGAGGGGTCGGAGTAGTACCGGAGACAGCAAGATCTACTTAAAAAAGGGCAAAAGAAGAAAACGTTGTATGGGGTGGGGCGACAGTTTTTCCATGTCCCGGGCAGGAAATGAAAACCCTCAATAACGTTGGTGGCGCCACCAAAAGGAGAGGAAAGAAAACGTGTTAGAGGGGAAAAAGGGGATTCATGACAAAGGATCAAAAGCAATGCCCGCGGTCTCCGTCATCGCGGGTGAAAATGATAGTTCACAAAAACTGGAAAAGTCTGAGAGAAAGAAGGTGGCAGAATTGTCTTCGGGGGAGTAAATAAGTTTTCCGCTTTGCAGGGCAGGTCGAATTGCCCACGCGCGTCTTTAGCAAATTGCCGGAGCTTGGTCCGTTAAAAAGGCAAAAAAAGTCGGAAACCGAATCTTATTATTTGAAAAAAGAGGGGAAAAGGGAATGCTAGAGTCCTACTGGGAAAAAAAAGGAGAAATAAAGTTCTACGCAAGGAACGTTACAGCCTTGCCAACAGCTTCTGGTAGGGCTCCTGGGAGAACGAGCAAGGCCACTTCCCAATCCAGCGAGGGATGGGTGGGGTGACCAGAGTACGGAGAGTAAAAGAAGAAGAAAAAGAAGTAGATGAAATAGGAGGTTCAAAAGGAATTAAGGGAGGAAAAGGTAGGAGTGTCTGATTAACGCTAAAATGTGTTGTAACGGCGTAAAGAAGTCCGACCGCACGAAGCAAATAACCAAAGGCCGGGAGGCAAAAGGACGGGAGAAATTCCCACTTTGGACGGAAGGGGAAAGGAGAGGCGGTTGGGGGGGGAACAAGTGGGGGGGACTGGTCTGTGTTGATCCTCAAACTGCGACACAACACTGATATGCCCGGATGAAGCGGAACTTGAGCGAGATCCAATTGCGTCACGAAGGAAGAGAAGACTCCAAGAACCTGGGTGGGAAAAGGTGAAGTAACAAACAAATCAACAGTGGTGGCCGGTTGGGAAAAATGAAAAGTCAGTTTTTTTTGGGGTTTTGTTGGGGGTATTCCCCCCTTGTCACCGGATTCTTTTTGACCCGTCCTCTAAGGCGCACAGCATACACGAGGAACCAGAGCCACGGCCGCAGGAATACTAAAGGACTATCTCGAAAAAAGGCGCGGACATGTGGAAATAAGAAAGGAGAGGGGGGGGCGCAGATGGATCCGCGTTGGGATAAGTAGAAGAATAATTTATGCGTACCTTTTGGGGGTCAAGGGAACCCTGATCCTGGACAGATCCCCATGTTGGGGGACGAAGGGGGAGAAGGCCTACGGGGGGCAAGGGGGGAGAAGAAAAGGGAAGGGGGGGAGGAAAGAGGGACTTAGAGAAGAAAGGTGGGATCAAGGGGGGGGGTCGCGCTGAAAAGACGGGGAACACAACCATAAAGAGTTGCCTTGGAGGAACAGAGGGACGGCACGAGAAGGGGGGAAAGCCGGGGGCTTGTTTGGGCAGGAAAGGGCGCCGATCGATTAGGAAGCGTATGAAAGGAAAAAAGAGAGAGCAGACAAAAAAAAAGCGGTTGGCATCAAACAGAGAAGAACATCTATCGTAAAAAACAAAAAGAAGACTCACGTGTCAAGGCGAAAAGGGGGGGCGAAGAGCACTGACCACTAGGGGGAAAAAAAGAGTAAGCACTCGGAAGGGGTGAAATGAAAAAGGAAAGTCCAGCATGTCCAGAAACTCTTTTGCAGAAGTGTATCGCGTCCACACTATCTTATCCAGTGCTGTGGAGGAGGTGGAAAAGTAAGTAGGAATCTAAGCAAAGAGGGTCGGGAGCTGGGACACCCGGAAGCCAGTGTGGAACAGGATACGCTCTAGCGCATGAAAAAAAAAAGATGTTGGATGAAGAAATGAGGGAGTGGAAAAGAAAACGGAAGCGGGAAAACGGAGAGGAACAAGAAAGAAAATGAGAAAATCCCCACGGAGGGAGGGGGACCTAAGGAAAAGTTTTTGGAGAGACGGAACATATCGCGGGAACTCAATCGGAGGACTTATTTTTGTTGGGGGGGGCTAGGGGAAAATCTAGTAACAATCTTAACATATAACAAAAAACTGGAAGGGCCGGGAGGCCAAAAAGGAAACGCTTCAAGTTTCTCACAAAAAATCTTGAAGAATTCAGGGCAGGAACGGGAAATGGAAAAGGATAATAAAAAAGAAAGATAGGATAAGAAGGCGAAGACGAGGTCTGAGCAATTGAAGACTCAGGCAAAACGCTAGGGAAGAGAAAAGGGGGGGGGGTAGAAGACCGTACCTGAAAATATCAGGTGGGAGGGGAACTAGTAGATAGGAATGCAGTTGGAAAACTAAAACGTAACTAGCCCTTAAGCGCAGGGGGGGGAGAAAAAAAAAAGGACGTTTAAGGACAGAAATCAAATTGAAGGACGATCGCAATAAAAACGGGGAAGAGTCAGGGGGTTATTGTAAAAGCAAAAAGTTCAGGCTGAAAGAATCCGCCGAAACTGACAAAAAAGGAATAAGAGAGGCTGACCATTGTAGGAAACAACTAAGGGAGGGACCGATCACAACAGCTAACTACGAAAGGTGAGAAAGGGGTAAAAACACAACCAATTAGACCAAGGAAGGAAAGGACAGGAGGAAACACTCAAGGGGATTACCCTAGAGGAAAAGAACAAAAAGGCGAGATATAGGAGTCTGGGGACTATTAATAAAAAGGGGATCCTCTCATGGATTCTGGAGGGGGTCGGACCCTTCCTGACCGGGGGGGGGCTGAAGATAAAGGAGGGGGTCCTGGCTGGAGGGAGGGACCGAAGGGGCGTGGGTGCAAGATCAGGAGTGAAAGCATTGTGTGCACAGGGTGAAGTGGGAAGACAAAGCGATGGGGGGGGAATCTAGCTTGATGAAGCATCAAAAGTCTCTGAAAAGTGTACTGTAGCAGGTATGAAGATGGGGGTTATCAATCTACTCAGGAAATCCTTGGAATGGGAAGGGAAGGGGTGCTGGGGTTTCCTGAGGGCAAATTGTAGATAATAAAAAATAGGGAAAGGGAGGTTATAAATGTGGGTGTTGAGACAAACGAGGTATTAAAAGGTACCAAAGGGATGTCTTTTTGTAGAAAAAAGAAGGGGATAGGGTTTTATGACTAGGAAACAAGGATCAAAAAAAACGGGAGGGAGTAGTAAGAAAGGGGGGGGCGGGTCTTGACCATATTTCCTATGGACAACTGTATTAGGGAAGTTAACTGGTCTGGAGATTGAGGGAGAAAGAAAAAGGGGCCCGAGGAGACATCAGGAGGAGGTTCCAAAGAAAGGGGTCTTGGGTGTGCGGGTGTGGGAAAGGCAAAGGTAGAATTCACGCGGGGGGTTCGGAGGAAGAAAGAAGGACAACTAGAGGGCCATGGGGGAAGAAAGTGCGAGAAAGGGGAGAAAAAGAACGCTGTACTACCGCCAAAAACCCAAACAACTGAGGAAAAGAGTCATAGCGCGCGAAGAACACCTCCGCATCCCTAGAAAATATATTGAGTAGGTAGGGGGGAGAAAAAGCCGGGAAAGACACAAAGAACAAAAATAAAATAGAAACGAAAAGGAAAAAAGTCCAGACGGATATGGGTGGCAGGGGGGGGGAAGGTTGCACAATATGACTTATCAGAAAGCAAATTCTAAAAGGGGTATGAAGAGCAGGGAAAATAAGCTCCAACATACAAGAGATTGAGAAAGAACGACGTGTTTTTTTCAACGTGTTTCCTATCGGAACGTCAACAGTGTTGCTACGGGGGAGGGGGGGAGGGGGTCCGTAGTTCGGAGATACACACCTCCTGCGAGGAAGAGGGGGGCGGGGGGCAAATATGAAGATGGATAAAGAACTGGCCCCTAATAAAAAAAGGAAAAGATCCAGGCATGCTGAAGGAATTACTAACAAATTCCCTTAGAAGAGATAAATACATTTCCAGACTGTGATTTCATAAAGAAGGAAAGGGATAACTTGGACGGCTTCGCGAAAAAAAAGAAGTCAAAGCCTAATGAGTCCTTGCGACGGTATTACAAATTTACCTAAAATTACACTGCAAGGAGCCAGCTAGACTGCCTGCGCTGGAAAGAAAAGAAAAGGAAATGATAGTCGAGGGGAAGGAAAAAAGGGTGAGAAGAGAAAGGGGGGGAAGGGGGGAGTAGAGATTAACAGAAGAAAGTCTCAGGAGAAAAATTGGTGAAGGAAGGATCAGGGCAATTCAAAAAGGAGTGGGGGTGACACTGCAACTCATAGGTTCTTCTAGGAGGGGGGGGGTTTGGTGGTAGACATGGAAAAAGGCTTCGTTGTGGGGGAGGGAACGAGGCGGAAGGGGTCAGAAACGATGAAGGGGTTTAGGGAGGAATTCCGTTCCAGAGCCAGTGGGGCCGCCATAACATAGGATGGGGTTGACTTGAGATAAAGTCAGCAAGGGGGGGGGGGGAGAGAGAGAAATTCAAGGGGGACGCGCAGAGTCAGGAGGGGGCAGGGGGACTGTTTGCTCAAAAAACGGAGAAGACAGTAACTCCGGGGAGGGGGGAACAAATGATGGGAATAGAAACCCAAAATTGGCTTTGAGGTTGGCCTCTATTGGGCGGGTACTGGAATAAAGAAAGGAGACTACTGAGAGGACTGGTGTGTGGAGGGAAAGCAAGTGGTTGACAGTCCTGGCACTGGGAAGAGGATCAATACCTTTGGTGTTGCGCCACCATTTAAGCGGACGAAATGGAACTAAGGGGATTGTGAGAAAAAGGGGGAGAAAAGGACCGTCCATATCAAAACAGGGGGCACATAAATGGGGAAGCGGATTGGCTGAATCTTGAAAAAAAGGGGTAATGACTTCTTCTAAGGCGGAAGGAAGGGGATCCTTTTGCTGTGAAAAAAGGTAATTTGGACATTTCAAGCAGGGCAGAGTCGTGAAAGAAAAAGCTTTCCTAAAGCACAGGGGGGGGGCCAAAGGAGGAGGTGTGATTTCCATAAAAGAAGAAACCGAGGATAGGGTCCACGTGAGAGTATTCTATATTCCCACGGGAGATTTCCGGAGCGCGAGCTTGGGCGAGAAATTCACGGGGAAAAGACTGAAAAGAAACGGACAATCGGCGAGGGTTTTCCTCGAAAGAAAGGGCCAATCAAAAACACATGACGCAAGTAATTGGACACAGCGTCCGAGGTGAATAAAACACCAGGGGGAACATGACCTCTGAAGGAGGGAGAAAATAGGGGGCGAGATAGGACTATTTGAGGCAAAACATTGGAGGGTAGGGGAAAGGGACGCGCTGTTTTAACGTCGGGTAAGAGTAAACAGCACTTGCCGCAAATACCGACAGGGAGAAGAAGGGACTCGGGGACGAAAGGAGTGGAGAAAGAACAAGAGGGAGGGGATGGTTTTTGGGCAACAGATTTTGAAGGGGGGGTGATAACTCAAACGAGAAAACAAGGGGGAAATATAGCCCTTATGATCTTGAAGGTTAGAAGGAGAAGGAAAACATGGTCATCCCGAGCAATTCAGAAAAAAGAAGAAATCGGTAAAAGGATAGGGGGGGAAAGGACAAAGGGGCAGGAAAAAAAACGAGTTCAGGGAGGGAAATCAAGATCTCTGTGATAACATCCTATCTCAAGGAGAAAAAAAAAAAAAAGGAGGGAGAGTGAAATATAGCATAGTCTGCGAAGGCAGGAGAAAGGAGGGGGGGATGACTTGCATGCTAGTAAGAGGAGGACGCGTGAGGTAAAAAAAACAAAGAGAAGGGAAGGAGAAAAAGGTGAAAAAATGGGGGTAACTTTACCTCAATGGATGCAAGGGTAGTAAATTAAGCCGAGGAATCGAGAAGAGGAAGAGCTGGGAGTCGACTTTGGGGGAGATCATAAAGAGGTTGCATACACAACCAGAAAAAAAGAAACGGATGCAAAAATCGGTCAGGAAAGAAAGGAATGGACCGGAAGGAAAAGAAATGGATGGGGGGGGGTCTTTGAAAGGCATGTAGGAGAGGAAATTGATCAGGGGCGGGAAAACCGAGGAAAAAAAAACCGCAGAAAGTACCGACTTTTTTAAAGAACAAGAATATAACAATATATGACATCGTGGAGAAAAAGGGAAAGGATAGGATGAACAGAGAAAAAGGGGGAAAAAGGGGGAGTAAGGGGACGAGTGCGTTTGGGGGGTCCTCTTCGACGAAAGCAAAGAGGCCAAGAGCGACTTATCTTCAGACGACCCGTCTAGCGGGGAAAGTATGGTCTAAGGAAAAGGAGAAGAAGAGAAACGAGTTCTTGAGAAGAAGGAGCTTGGAAAGAAAGAAGGGGGAAGGAAGAGAGATGTCTCTCGGAAAGAAAATACGCCCTTGAAAAAGAGGTGACCATAAAAAGAAAATTGGAAAAGAAGGGAAACTTATAAATTAAAAGCCAAAAAAAAAAAACGTCAATCAAAAGAGAGGTAAAAAAGGGCAAGGAAAGTTGTTGAAAAAAAAGCCAAGGGAGGGGAAAAAGGTAGACGCGGGCAGACTGGGTAAAGGGTTAATATAAGGAAACATATAACACTCCCTGTCATAAGTCGCAAGTACGAGGCAAGGGGAGCAAATGGTATAAGGCAAGGGACGTACATGGCAGGGAAAAACATGGGAGCAAGAAAAACAGAAGAAGGGGGAGACTGGAAAGTCGTCGGGGGGTAGAAGCTGTAAAGAGAAGGAAAGGACTGGAAAAAGGAAAAAAACTAAACTCGGGGTTTGAAAATAGGAGAAAGTAAAATTTTTGTACAGGAAGGAAAAAACACTAAGCATGGATTCCGGGGGACAATAACAAAATGACAAACACCGAAAAGGGAGGGGGATCAAAAAGAACTTGGGTAAGAAGCGAAAACGAATTGCTGCAACCTGAAAAGCGCAAAAAAAAGGGGGACAGAAGCATCAGATTATTGGCGCAAAAAAAGGGGCGAAAAGGATCCGCCTAACATCTAAAAAAAAGGGGACATCAGAAAAGGGAGAAACGATAAGGTAAAAAGAAGTAATTGGGGAAACAAAACTAAAAAGAAAGGACTAAGAGAGAGTAAAAGGGGAGTACTCAGTGAAAAAAACAAAGTCAGTGTATGGTCCCTGGGGGGAAAGGCAAAATAAAAAAAGAGGGGCGACGGGCGGGAAAGGGAGAAGGATACCTAAACCAGAGCAATGAGGCGGAAAGCACCGGCTTGACAGCGCTAAGAACTATAAGGGGGTTTAGGGGAAAGGTCGTCGTACGTGCTATTAAAGGTAAACGTCTTCACTGCTATTTCGCGTGAGGGGAAAAAAGGAAGGAAGCAACTCAAGGGGAAGTCGGAGGAGAAGGGCGCTTAGTAAGAAAAACTGATGCTAAAAAATTGGGAGGGACATTAATTTGTATGGCAAGATTTACTGTCCGGGGGCAACGGCTCGGATAAGTGGAAGGGGGGGGGGAGAGGAGGAAAGGGTCGAGAGTGGGAAGGGGGATCTCATAAGGGGGGACGTTGGCGGCTATAAAGGAAGGGGGAACAGATTATATCCCATGATGCTTGTAAAATAGAAGACAAGGCAGTTATAAGGGGAGTGAGAGTAGGGAAAGTAAAAAAAAAAGTAGTGGGAGGAAATTGGATTGGAGAGTCACCAAGGGTAAGAAGGAAAAGGGGAAGTGATAGGGGGAGACTTTTTGATCTAAAGTGTTACCCTTATCAAACCAGGAACCAGAGCCCGTCGATGCATTGAAGGAGGGGATTGTTAGTCAGGGGAGGCCATCAGGAGGAGAAGGGGCAATGGTCGGGAGGATGGTGTATTCAGGGGAGGGGGGAAGAGGATGATTTCAAGGCTCTAAGAG
>Ga0179593_1341823_pt1 | contig 11443 bp, 21 predicted proteins | sample CZODoug2_1_08_16_FD_185931 | JGI IMG/M metagenome (GOLD analysis project Ga0179593, IMG submission 185931) | Vadose zone soil fungal communities from Angelo Coast Range Reserve, California, USA - CZODoug2_1_08_16fungal (PacBio error correction) | ecosystem: Environmental > Terrestrial > Soil >...
GGGGGGGGGAGTTGACAAGGTGGTGAGGTTGGAAAGGCAGAGAAGGTGACAGGGGCAGAAAGAACAGAGAAATTCCTTTTTGGGGGGAACTACTCTCTTTAAAGGGTTTGGGGGCCGGGAGAAGAACATGAATCAACAACACTTTAACAGAATTCGGTCAATATTAGACGTTTGCGAGAGAGGAAAGAGTCTGAAAATAAAATCTGAAACCTCAATTACCACCCAGAGAAAGACAGAGGCAAAAAGGGGAGGGAGTTGAGTGGATTTTTTGGTGGGCTGTGAATGTGGGGGTGAACCTTTGTCATCAGATTATGACGTATTACTGGTAGGTGGGGGAATGTGGAAAAGGGCAACTGCCATCCTCCTCAGAGGGTGGGGAAAAAGGGGGGGGAGAAACGGTAATGAAGAACGGAAAAGCTCAAGTTATGCGCATAGACGAGTAAGGGAAAAAAGAGGGTAGGACAAAAAAGCGAGTGGGGGTCAATTTCTGTATTACTGGGGGGGGAAGGGAGAAAGGGTAGGGGGAGCCCAAGGGCGTAAACCAAAAGTCGCCCTAAACAAGAAAAAGATGAACGTCGCCCAACCCAAAACATTACCTGAGAAAAGGAAAGGGTGGGGGAGACATAGGTGGTGGGGGATCTGGGGGGAAAACACAGAGGAAAGAGAGGAAATAACAACATTAGTACCAAAGTACACAAACAAGCTTTGATCCCGAGTTAAGGCAAGACCAGGGGAAACTAAGAAAAAAGGAGGGGGCAGCGGTTGAACCCCACTGCAACGCCCTGGCAAATGACCAAGTCGTCAAAGCAGGGGAAGAGGGGAAAAAGTGGGGAGAAAGAAAGAAGATTGAAAAGTGCCTTGGGTGGCTACACCGCTAAAGATCGGGAAAGAAACCAGCAGAAGAAAAAGAAGAAATGGGGGGACTAAAAAAATTCAAATCAAGGGGAAGTGAACAAGTGTCTTCCGGTAAGACCGCATACTCAATCCTTAATTTCAGCGGTCAAGATCTTCTTGTTGTTCCGAAAGAACAAATAGAAAGATTGAAGGAAAAGTGGGTGAGAAAATGAGAGCGGTAAAAAGAGGAAAGGAAAGGGAAGAAGGGAAACAAACAAGAGACCCCAGGACCGAAAAACTTACTATGAGGGGAAATGGGAGAAAGGGTCCATTATTGATGGTGATGGTACACCGAGTGGATAAATGGGGGGACAAAAGGAAACCAGAAAAACGTGGAAAAAAATAATTTTAGGGAGTAGAGAGGGGAGAAAGGAGCCCACCAACTGCCCTCCCAGGGAACGGGGGAGAGGGGGGGGGTCTTTCAGTGGCAAGGTGAAGAAAAACGGAAGATATGTGCGGCAGGCTTGAAATTGGATGACAAAGGGGAGTGAATCTCAGACAATTCCAGATTCACAAAAAGAAAAGAAGGGAAAAACCGGAAGGAAAGTTTTTGCGCATGGGTCCCGCCTCAGGAGGGTTTCCTTGTCCCCACTGGGCAAAACGGAAACGGAAAAATAAAAACGATTTAAGGGATACCATGCCAAGGACAGGGGAAAGAGATCAAGGGGGACTGTTCTTCCAGCAAGATCATTATTGGAAAGGAGTGGTGAGGACTTTGCCTCGATGTTTACGCAAGAAGAGAAAGGGGTGGAACATTGTCCTCCGTAAAATGGGGGAAAAAACCAGGTCTCCCCGATGCCCTAAACCAGTCCGTTGGGGGGGAGGCGGGGGAGAAACCTTTTCGCGGTGGAATCTGTACTCAAGCAGGAAGATGAAAGGGGGGGCACCCCGCGAAGTGAATGAAGACTGCATGAAGGCCACACGGCAGGGGTTTCCCCACGCACCAGAGGAAAAAGAACTGCCGTTATACCTCCTCCGTTGGGGGGTGGAAAGAAACCCGGAGTGGGGGGTGCATGGCCAGTCCAAAAACATGAAAAAAGAGTTGGAGGGGGGACTTGTCATTCGCTGGGCCGGGGTAAGGGAGGAAAGAGGCGGAACGGGGGGACAAAATTTCCACCGCGTGGTTTTGAGCAGGTCCGAACAGCAAGATGAAAGTTGGAACCGTTGAGAGGGCAAGATCCCCTCTCCGCAGTCTCAAAAAGGGAAACGAAAAACCGGCGGGAATTCCCCTTTGACCCTAAGAAAGAGGTTTGAAGACGGGGAAAACGTCGAACGGGGGTGGGAAAGGATACAATTACCTGTAGAAGAAAAGAGGGAAATGGAGGGGGAAAGGGCCCAGGAATTATCCCTTGGAGGGATCTTACCCTAGGTAAACTCAACGTCACTTACGGGATTTGTATGGAGATGGAAAAGGGCAAAGGGAAAAAACCGCACCTGGCCAGAGGAAAAAGAAAAAGATATATTCGTTACCTCCACTGGGAGGGGGGGTGTTGGCGGGGATTTGGAGAGAGAGGACGAAAGAAGAGAAATAACACCCTAGGGAGGGAAAAAGAGAGATAGAAAAGGGCAGCGCCCCTCCCAAATCACCTCAAAAAAAAAAAAGGGGAAATAAAACTGAGAGTCGTCTCAGCAGGAAAGGGTAAGAAAGGAAGTCTGATTAAAAAACAGCATAGAGAAATCCACAAGACCCTTCCCAGTGACAGTTTATTAAGGGGAAGACTCCGAAGTATCATGCTTGGGTCACATTCAAGATGGCCGAAGGAAAAGAAAAGTTGACGAAAGGTCACCATCAGCAAAAGCAGTTCTGGAAAAATGAAAGGAGAGAGGGGTGGAATTTTTCCAGAATGTTTTCACGGGAGAAAGGGAAGGGAGGAAAGTACCGGTTCCATTCCAGCTGGATGGAAAGGGGAGAAAAAGGGAAACATGTGTGGACCCCGGTCACGAGGCAAAAAAAAGAAAATAAGCCCCCTCGAATCATCAAACAACAAGATGTTAGACAGGGGGAAAAAAGGAAAAATTCGGGAAAGACCTCTCTACCTCCCCCAAAAGGGGGAGAGGGAAAAGGAAAAAAATGAAGAAGGAAAGGGGGGGACGATCTTAAGCAAGCTAGGGGGGGGAAACAAGGCCAGAGGCCTCTGAGGGCCAGATCCAACCGGATCTCACCTAGTCCCCCCCAACACGAAGTAAAGGGAGAAAGGACAGGTTTACGAAGGGACCAATTGTAAAAAAGGAAGGCGCTAAAAAGCGAGGCCAAAGGCCTCCATTAAATTCGGGGGACAGGACTCCACGACGTTCGTGCTTGAAAAAAAGCGGAGAAAGGCCAAAAAGGAAGTCAATTGTTACCACTGACCGAATGTAAGGGGAGAGGGGGCAAGAGGCCCAGTGGTTAAACCACCCCATGCATGCTTGAACGGAGAAGTAGGGAAACAACTTGAGTCATTCATTCAAGTAAAAAAGTTGGGAGGGGACTGGGGGCAACGAAAGAAACTCAAGCTAATCAGAAGGAAAGTTCAGTGCCTCCTCTTTCCAAAGGTGAATATGCACCGGAAAAAAGGAAAGACGCTGTGGGAGGCAGTTGAGAAACTATCTTCTCCACGATCTCCAGCAAGAAAAATTAGGTGGGTGAAAGGGTGGGGGTGGGAAGGCGTGTGGTTTACCAAGTAAAAAGAATTGGGAAAGGGCATCAAACGGCATTCTCATGATCCCAATCGTCATTTCGGAAAGAGAGAGGGGGGGTTCTCTCTGAGAGGCTATGCAATTAAGCGTAATCCGATAAAAAAAAAAAGAAAGAAAGGAAGGTTGGTGAAACAGGATGATTTACGAGAATTGGGAGGGGAAAGGAGTACGGAAAAGAGCCCCGATTACTCCCCGAGGTCCTGGTGGTGGGGGGAGGAACCACCCTTTCGTCGGGGACCTGTTAAGAGGAAGGGGGAGGGAAGAGAAAAAAAGCAAAGCGACCCTCGCCCCTGTCATCAAAAAGCAAAAGAAGTAGTTTGCCTCCGGTAAGAGGGGAGGGAGGCTGAAAAACGAGACAACTGAATATTTGAAGTGGGGAAGAGGAAGGGTATGGGGAAGATAACAAATGTAACTGCGGCATGGTTGGCAATCATCAATAGGTTGGACGTGTACACCCATGAGATAAAAAAGAAGAAAAAAAGAGAGGGGTAATCCACGTATTTGTGTTGGTCGGGGGGGAGGGAGGGGGCGGTGTAGGTCGAAGGAGAGAACAAACCTGGACCTCCATAACCCCAGGAACCACGTTCACAAAGGGGGCTACAAAAGACAACGGCTCTTTTGTATTTTTGGGCAGACCTACTTCACACTTTTTTCCACTACGTAGAAGAGAAACCACCGTTTCTTGTAGGCCAGTGGAAAACCAAAGAAAGGAAAAAAAGAGGGTCCAAAAGGAGGGAAGGCTCGCGCCCAAAAAAAAAAAATTCCAGAACGATCCGGCTGACAACTGTCAAACAATACAGCAAAAAAAAAAAAAAACCGGACCTGGGGGGGATTGAACATTGTCCTGTTTCCGGAGGGGACGGGTGGGAAGGGATGGGTGGAAAGGAATAAAAAAATTAAACTGGAACCTATATTTGGGGAAGCTGGGGTTTTTGTATGAGAACGGCACCAAAATTCAAAGAGAGAGAAATAAGTTCCGCCTGAAAAAAAAAAAGAGAATCCTCCTCTCTGACCTTTCCCACACCTCTGTTGCACAATCAAAAAAAGCGAGAAAAAAAAACGAGGAGAGAGAGGGGGGGGGGGTGTGGCATTGACAGTTTGGGAAAAAAGATTTTCTCAACAGGACGTTGGGGAGCACCTGCCGCTGACTTGAAGAAAAAGGAAAGGGGAATTTGTTTGTACCGTTTTTCTCATCCACAATACAATCAAACACTAAGAAAGTAGGGAGGGAGGAATGTAAAGGATCAACGGGGAAGAAAATCACTTAAAAAGGGAAAAACCAAAGACACTGCCAATCACAAGGGCATTTTCCTTTTGGGAAGGAGGGGGGGGGGGGGGATGTTGTTTTTGGACAGGTGGAACAAGGGAAAAGAAAGGGTGTGGGTCTGGGGACCAGGAGATCCAGAAGAAGAAATCACAGATGGAGGGGGAAGGAGGGGGATCAGGAAGAACAGGGAAATCGACGAAAGAAAAGTGCTAAACAGGGGACGCAGGAGAAGGGAAAAGTAATTGAAAGGGCAACAACAAATATAAGTTTTGGAGCTTTATGTGTGAAAAACTGGGAAAGTGGGTACGTTATTGAGGTCCAGTTTTGATTTCCATCTAAAGAAAGAAAAGGAAGGAGGCAGTACAAACCCCTCCCTACCGAACTGAAAACCAGGGAAAGGTGGTGATTATGGGGTAGCTCTGTGTTTTTCCCACCCGTCAAAGGGGGAAATGATAACCATTAATCCGAAGGTCAAAAAGGAGGAAAGGGGGGAACAACAGTTTAGGACTCAAAACACGGGTAACAATAAAACGGAGAACAGGGTGGGGAAAACACGACCTACTCCTTATCCCGATGTACCTTCTTCAAATCCAGGGAGAAAAAGTGGGGAAGATGGGATTTAAAGCTTGCGGGTTGGAAAACAAGAACCATAATATGAGCAACAGTTAAAAGAAAGGAGCTGGGGGGATAAAAAAAACAGTCCTCAGGGAGGACAGGGGAAAAAAAAGACCTGCCGGTCCCGCCGATATCCTCACGAATTGAAGTCAGAAATTGAAGGGGGAAAAATAAAAAAGTTGTAATTAGAGTTATTATTCAATTGGTCAGGCTGAAAAGATTTAAGAGCCTCAGAGCATATGACCACCAAGAGACTCCTCCCGAAAGGAAGGAAGGGAAGGAAATAAGGGGGAGTGAGACACGGTCTTTTTAATTAAATCTGAAAACACGCTATCCAAAAAAGACCCACAAGAAAGGTATTTATTGCGGGAGATCGTGAAAAGAATCTTCCCCCTGGAATCCCAAACGCAACCAGGGAGGGGGGGCTCCTGACCAGAAAATTGGAACGAGGATGCCGAAGTACTGACGTGAGTGGAGGTGCTCCCATCCACAGGCTTTTTACACAAGGGGGACTGGAAAGAAGGAAGGACAAGGAGGGGGGTGCGGGAAGAAGAACCATGGAAGGTTGGAACAGGAAAAACTGGGACATCGACCTACAGATAAAATTGACCGGCAGTTAGTGGGAACCATTCCTTACCGAAGAAAGAGAGAAGAAAGTCACAAAGATGAATGAGAGAAGGGAAGGGATTTGGAATGCCGAGGGAGGGGGAATCAGGAACCATCTCCCTTCTTCTGTGGGCAGTGGGTCTCCAAGAAAACCTGGAAACCAACATATGTCTTCACACACAAAAGAAAGAACAGAGGGGGGGGGGCGCCGGGCTACCCATATTAACAGAGGGAAGGAGGAGAAAATAGAAATACACAAATAAGGAAGAGGGGAGTTATCCTAAAAAAAAACACTGAAAGGGGATGAAGGCCCCCCTCCCAAGGGAGAAATGGAACACAAGTTTGCAGTAGAGCAAAGACTTGGGGGAAAGGGAACGGCTTACAGGTTGTGGGCGTGGGGGCGCGGGGACGGGAAGGGGGGGGGGCGCGGCTGAACGGAACAAAATGTCCAAGGGCAGTGGGGGGGAAGAAAGGTTGACCGACAAAAAGGAGGTGGATAAAAGAAAAAAGGAGTACGCCCATTTTCACAACATGCGGAAGACCAGGGGGGGACAAAACAAAAGAGAAGGGTTTATAAACTGGAGACCTGCGGAGGGGGGAAAAGAGAATACCAAAAAAACATCTATAAAACAGCAGGGCCGGAATGAACAAGAGTACTAAACTTCACTTACTGGATGGGAGGAAGCCTGGTAATGGACAATCAGCATCTCTTAAACATTGTCAGGGAAAAGGAGGAAACCAAGACTCGGTCACTGCAAGAACGAAAGGAAAAACTTGGGACCTTGTTGTAGGGCCCGGAGGGGGAGTGATGCCCTTCACTAAAGAAGAGAAAAAAAAAACGGGGAGAAAGAAATGGGGATGGGCGAAAGACCGCGCAAGGCCGGCCGCCCCTCCCACGCCTGCCAATCGGAAGACAGGGGACCCGTTGTGTCCAAAAACGGGAAAGGGAGAAACTGCAGGATTTCAAAATGACATGAAGAAGAAAAAGTAACGAAAAATGAATGGGAGAGGGTTACATATCCAAGTGGACTTCTTTTTCCTGAAAAAAGGTCTAAGAGTGGTGGGTGAGGACCCTGTCCCCTCAGCCGCAGGGAAAAATGGGGAAGAAAAAAGGAAGGAAGGGGGGGTCAATTGATTCCTCCAGGGTGGTGGAAAGGAGAAAAAGGAGAGGGAAAAAGACCACGGGAAATTCAATACCTGAACTGTCGGGAAACTGAAAACCGCGGGTGACTATTGTCTCCTGTTCTTTCTGAGTCCCCTCCCCCAGTCAGCCACGAAAAAGGGAAGCAAGCGAAAAAACCAGAATGAAGACTTTTCCAGGAAAGGAGGGAATCTAGACGAACAAACAAGGGGAAAAGGAACATGAAGAAGGTTGAGCGTGGGACGAGGATTATCAAAACTGCTGATGGTGCCGCCAAAAGAGGGGACTTGAAGGGGAAAACTCCACTCTGAAAAAGGTCTCCGAAGTCCCCAACAAGAGGGGGAGAGGGGGAGAAATAGGTTGCCCCATTGGCTATAAGAGGGGTAAAAAAAAGAATGGATGGGAAATAAAAAAAATGTCCCGCCATGACAAACTTCTTGGGGAAATTCAATCTAAACTCGCGTGATTGAGACAGCCTAGGGAAAGAAAAGAAATAAGGCATGTTATCACACTCCCGCTGTCAGGGGAGAATGGAAGAAAGGGGGAAAATGGGGAAAAAAAAAAATTGAGGCTGGAAAGCAAAGGACGGGCAAAGGATGAGCGGGACCAACGGGGGAAAAGGGAGCGCAAATTCAACCTTCATCGCTATCGAGACCTTCATTGCCTCGTTCGCAAAGGTGCAGAGAGAAAGAAGGGGGAAAAGCTCACTACGCTTTGTAGCCGGGACTATCTCTCACGATCTACCATCAATAAGTGGGGGACGGTGGGAAGTGGGGTTCCAAGCACGGGACACAGGCACAATCAAAAAGAAAAAAAAACAAAGGTCATAAGGAAAGGAGAAAAAAGCCAGGCACATAGAAAAAAAAAAAGCAAGAAGGAGAGTTGTTGAAGGAACGAAGAAAGGATAAATTGTGATTGGGGGGAGAAAGAAAGGGAAAAATATGACTCCCAAGCCTGTTTTTGGCGAAAAAACAGACGGAGAAAAAACATTGTGAGGGGGACGCAAAATGGACAGCTTTCGAAAAGACTGAGAAAGGACTCCTACTCCTGCTTTTGACGAAGGTCACTAGGCGTAAAAGGGGGGAAAGGGGGGAGGAAGGTAATATTGAAAGGGGAGGAATGCCTTTAAGGGCTTAAATAAGACAAAAAGTACATAAAGGAATGGGAGAGAAGAAAAAACCCCATCCTGCACACAAGTAAGAGGAGGAGGAAAGTTTCGGAGTCGAAGTAAACGACCCGGACTCCGACCCAGAACGTTCCCAACAAGTGTCGGAAGAAGAGGGTTCATACATTTCGAGTCCAATGGTCCCGCTCTTCTCCTGCCGCATTACCTGAATTTCTTGTAAACAAAAGGGAAAAAAGCCGACCCAATCCAGCCCTGAGAGGGCAACTCCAAAGGGCGAAAGAAAGGCTCATCAGGATAAAAAGGAAAAAAAGAAACCCAAAAGCAAAAAAGACAGGAAGAAAAAGGACCGTTTGATGAACGCTCGGGTTGTCACTTGTGACGGGGAGAAAATTCGGCTATAAATGAAAAGGATAATAAGTGACGCTATATGGTCATGGAAGGGTGAAGGGAGGAAAACGAAAAAGACGAAGAAAAGTAAGTCATCCGAGGGACTCAAAGCAAGGAGCACTCTTAGGGACCCCGAGATGAAAAAGAAAAAAGAAGACTCAACAAAAACGAGGGTTAGGAAAATCTAGACTGGTGTGAAGTGACAAAGAGTGGAAAAATATGCTCTATCATCTCAGGAAACGCCGACTTACTTTGCTCACTCTCTTACTGTGGCCCAGAAAAGAAAAAGAGGAAATATAATAAGAGACGGCGGGGGGCGAAGGGGAAAAGAAACATCAAGGACAACAGAAAAATGGAAATCCAGTCAGGTTCCGGACGGCGGTTTATGGTGGGGATGGAATTGTTTTGGCAGAAAAGGGAAAAAGGGATGGTGGGTTTATTTGGTCCCAGGAGAAGCCCGCATCCCGACAGGAGAGACAAAGAAACGGAAATGAAAAGGTATTACGCAGGAAGGGTGAAAAGACCGGCCCTGTGAGGAGCCTTTGGAAACGTTGGCAGGGAGGGGAGGGAAGAGTTCCTCTACTCGACTGAAAACACGAAGGCACACTTTACTAACCCACACCCTACCGCTAAGAAGAGAACCCTGAGGGGGAGGGAAGAGATGGGGTCCCAAAAACCGTAGAATGATAACAACCAAGGTCAATCCGGTACAAGGGGGGGAGTTTAAAAAGACCAAGGAAAAAGACCATGTCAGGAATCGTATGGTACCCCCACTTTCTACGCCTAAGACCCGTCCGCAAGCGGAGAGGTTGATGAAGGAGAGGGTATATGCGAGTCAGTTTTTGGCACACCATCAAAAGAGGAAAGAAGGAAAAGGAGAGGGGTGGTTAAAAAGGAAAAACAGGCACTCTGAGTTGAAATAGGAGGAAGGTACGAACAGCAGCAAAAAAAAAATTAGAGGAAAGAAGTTCGGGGGGACTCAGTAACAAAGATGGGGATGAGGATGTGCTGGCTACTTACACTCTTATGCAAGAGAAAGAAGAATTAAACACAGAGACTCCTTCCAAGGAACGGATATTATTCATTCATAATGCCATTTAAAAAGGGGAAAGACACGGAAACAACACTCTTAGAAGACACCACAGAACAAAAGGGGGAATGTATCGAGAGAAAAATAAATAGCGCATTTGAAAGGAATCATTGAATCTGGAAAATAAAAGGAGCACTGAGGGAGCAGAAGAGAGGGTGATATGGCTCAGAACTCCCAGTCAGTGCAAAAGTGAGACTGACGGCATGAAGCAATAAGGTGAAGAAAAGAAAGTCCGAAACTGGCAATGACCTACCAGAAACGGAAAAAGAGGAAGTGGAGAACAAACCAATAAAGGAGACTTGATATCAGGCTTGCTAAAGCACGCAGGAGGAGAAATGAAGAAAGGGCAACTGGAGAAGGGAAAAGTGTTGTACCGGAAACATCGCCCATTCCTTGTGGGAGCAGAAAAAGAGGCATCCGCAAAGACAAAAAATATTGCTTCCCAAGAGGCAAACGAGGGGTTGAACAGAATAGAACCTTAGAGGGTTGGGATGACCCTCATCTGCCTCGTTTTTTTTTTTGAAATTGATGAAGAAAAAATCTCGGGTTATGAATCCTCATTGACCAAGAAAATAGCGGTGAAAAGGACCTCTCCAGGGGGGGGGGGGAGAAAGACAAAACTGGGTTACCTTTACAAAGCAAATGAACAGAGTTGGGGCGTGGATGAAGGGCGGGAAGGGCGGCATTTTAGGTGTCTGGGCTAGAAAAAACGGTGAAAAAAGTTCCACCGGTGTTTGTTTGGGGGGGAGAAGGGTCCCACCAATGACATGGCCCAGTGGCTTGCGCTTCCCTCACGAAGTCAGTCCCTTTTCAAAAACCTTTGAGGTAATCCATTGAATAGGGGGAAGGTGGAAGTAAAATGCTGGGAACCGGGAAAGGGGATGACATTCAGAACCATCGTTTCAGAAACAAGCAAGAACTTGAAGGAATGAAAGGAAATTTCCTCAACAGTCCACTTTGACGGGAGGGGGGGGCAAACGGGGAGAATCAGGGACCGGTCGGCCTTCAAAAGGAGAAAAGGATGAGACGCCCTCTCGGTCCAGGCCCCCTTGGAGAGTGGTGAGGGTGCGGGAAGGTGCGCGGCCCTTCAGACTATATACTAAAAAAAAAAAAGGAGGAGAGGAGAATATATATTCCCCTAGTCAGAGAAAACTGACCGCAACTCCTCCAATAATTGGAGGAAGACCGAGCCATTTCTGAGCCGCCTTGGCAGACAAAATTGGGAAAGAGGCGGGGAAAAAAGCAAGGGCTCAAACCCACCTCCAGTCCAGTGACTTGAGAGATTGGAAAAAAGGACCGAATGGTTTCTTTCAACTATTTCTGCGAAGGGGTGGAACTGCCTTTCCCTAAAGAAAGAAGAGGGTCGTGTCAAAGACCGCGGTCTTAGGTCAATTGTAACAGTGAAAGGCACTAGGGGGGGGGCCGAAGTGTCACGGGGAAAAAAGGGACTTCAGTTTCTTACAATGAGGTCAAAAAAGGAGGGGGAAAGTGCACAGTTCAGCCCGAATCACACTCCACCTTAACAGAAAACAAAAAGAAGAGTCCCACAACAAATTAAGACTGTCAACAGTAACCATGTCTTTCCGCCCTCGAGAAAACCCACCACGGGGACTTAAGACGAAAGGAGCGGGTTAAAAACTG
>Ga0179593_1342710_pt1 | contig 11443 bp, 15 predicted proteins | sample CZODoug2_1_08_16_FD_185931 | JGI IMG/M metagenome (GOLD analysis project Ga0179593, IMG submission 185931) | Vadose zone soil fungal communities from Angelo Coast Range Reserve, California, USA - CZODoug2_1_08_16fungal (PacBio error correction) | ecosystem: Environmental > Terrestrial > Soil >...
TTCCCCTTACACTGTCGGCGATAAACTAGAAGAGGAAGCACAGCATAGTGAGGACTGGTTCTTGAAGAGACAATGTCTCAAACTTACACAAGCGCATGTGGCCGGGGAAGCACTGCTCTAAGAAGTCAGAAGGGGGGGTTCTGTACCTGAGCATTTGTAAGAGTCTCCACGTTTGGGATGTGGCAAGGCCTTTGGCGTCTGGGGGTCTGGAAAAAAAAAAGAAGGCTATGGGGGAGCCAAGAAAGGGGATGGGCGAAGAGGACAGGTCTTTGGACTTGCAGAGAAGTCCAAGGCGACGAGAAGCGTGTACGACCTTGGGAAGGGGAGTCCAGGAAGAAGAAAGAGGAAGGAGGGGGAAAGGGGGGGGGAAGAAAGCAGGCAGTTAAGGGGAAAAAACTAAGAGCTGCGACAGAAAGCTGGGATCGGACAGGAAGCCGTTAATAGGGTCCTACTAAAGGGGAAGGAAAGTGGAGGGAAAAAAAGGGAACGGATTTACAAAGAACCTACCGAACTTAGAGCCGGTTTGATCGTGAAGGAGAATGACGAAAGGACGTAAGGATCATTACCTCAAAAATTCTCTCCCACAGGGAGGCAAAGCCAAAAAACCCCAACAACCCAAAAAAAAAAAGCAAAACAAACCACTGCCAGGAATCGGGAAAGGATGGGACGTAAAGACTTCTGTTTACGGATGATGCGACGAAGAAAAGCTAGGAATGGCGAAAAACGCCGAGAAAGGGGGGGAGGATGAAAAAAAAGAAATTGGGGCTCTCTTTAAGGAACTACCGTTAGATAATGATGAAGGAAGGTACGGTAACAAGATCTTAGGCTTAACGATCCAAAGAAAGAGATAGCAGAAGAGGAGCAAAAGGTTTCAACTTAAAAAACGGTTTTACGAAAGCGGACAACATAGAGGAAAAAAGGGAGGGGGAAGAGTAGGGGACCGAAAAGGCGGTTGGTGGAAGTACGTTGGACCTGCAGAGGTCGGGAAAAAGAAGACTGGGGGACAAGGGCGGATGAAGAAAAAGGAAGGGGGGGTAATCTTTCAAATGGGGGGGAATGTGCGGTGGAGGGGGAAAGTGGCATCCGAAGAAATGCAATAATATCAAGGTTACTGAGGAGTCGGGGAGGGGCCTAAAAAAAGAACGGGAAGGTGTGAGGAGAAAGGCTATCGTCTACGGGTTTTGCCGGGGCGGGGAGGGGTGCTTTGAATAAACAAAGGGGGTAAAAGGGACCAAGAAGAATCGGGGAGAATCCAGGAGGAAGAATGACTTAACCCGAAAAAAACCAAATAACCGTACCACTCAAGCGAAACAGGACCGGATACTCCTCAATTCAAAATGGGAGGAAAAAAAAAAGAGAGGGGAAAAAAAAAAAAGAACTACAAAAGGGCGGAAAACGGACGAGTGAGAATGCACGGGACTCCTCTGAATAGCAGTGCAAGAAAAAAAACTCCTATAAAAATGGCATCTCAGCAAAACTGGTTGGGAAAAGAAATAAAGAAGCAAAGAAACAAGAAGAAAACAAAGGGGAAAAAGGGAAGGCATATCAGGGGGGGGACTTATTTCACTAGGAAAACTAAAAATGAGGAAGAGGGGGTTCATGCTGGACGAACGGGAAATACTATATTATGTACGGACGGCACGAAAATTGAGTCGCATACGGGTGTTCGGAAGAAAAAATATCAGACAAAAAAAAAAAGGGAGGGAAAGAAATCGCATGGGGAGGAGGAATAGCTACCAAAGGGGAGAAAAGTCCTTACCGAAAGGGATGCACGGTCGGATTCCAGCATGGAAAGGAGAAGTGTTCAAGGGGTTTGCTAGGGAAAGGAAGAAGATATCTTCAAGGGAAGAGGGGGGGAGAAGGCAAGAGGATCGGGCACTTTGACTAAAGAAGCTTCCTATTAACTGTGACAAGGAGGGAGGAGCAATGGGACTGAACGGGAAACGCTGTATGAGCAAGAAGTAGGGGAGGAGGTCCAAGCCACTTTGGGTAGGGACTGAGAAAACTCTTGAAGGGGGAATTCCTGCTTCTGGAGGAGGGCGGGCAAAAGGGCGATGGCGGTGTCTAAAGGGGGGGGGGGTGGGCAGGGGGAGGATTACATCGGGGGGCAAAAGAAGTTGTCAAAGGAGGCGAAATTTTACCCTCAGCGGAAGAAAACTACACAAGAAAACCCAAAAAAAAAGGGGACTGTAGGCGATGGAATAAGGACCCGGCCTGGGGGGAAAGGAAAAATACGAGACGAAGGACCGTGGGCAGAAGTAAATCGAGGAAGGACAATGTTTCCCGGACCAGACCGCAGACCTCACAATAAAGAAACCAATGAAGATTGGGCACAAAAACGAAGTTCGGCCGAAGAAAAAGTAAAAAGCAAGTTTCAGAGGAGGGAGGGAAGAGCTCTCTAGTCTGAATAATCACAAACCTGTTAGAAAAAATCCGTTGGGAAGGTAAAAAAAACTCCGCTATCTAACGGGGCAGGCTCGGAGTACTCTGGCAAACTGCACCACAAAGATGAAAGCAGAATTGGGAGAACGAATCAGACTTTCAGTAAGGATGTGATGCTCGGAAACGAAAGCAGCTGCCTGGCATCCTTAGTGGAATGAATAAAAGCAAGGAGGCAAAAGGAAAGGAAAAGACCTGACTAGGAGGATTCTCACGAGAATCGGGCTTTTGGAGGAAAAGAGGGACGTTGAAAAGAGTGTTTCTTAAAAACGTCAAATAAAACACTTAAAGCAGAAGGCCAGGGGGTTCACGAGGGGAAGACAAAAATTTATACGGGGAGAAACTGAATACATAGTCTCTAATGCATTGAAGCAAGAGAACACTTCTCTAAGGAAGAACGGGGGGAAGAAAAGTTCAGGGAGGTATGAAAATAAACTTAATTCAAACGACCGAAGTGGAACAGGACAAAAGGCTTAGTCAATAGACTCAACACTGACTGAAGTCTTCCCCTGGGGAGGAGGGGGGAATACGTCCAGGGAAGAGAGGGAAAAAGGTCACGAAGATTGGAGCCGTGAACAGAGGGGATTGACCGAAAAAGGTATGTGGAAAATAGTCCGTGGAGAGACGGCATTCTTCTTACGAAGAAAGACCTTGAAAAGAAGAAGGGATGCCGGCGTCAGGAAAAAGGGGGGGATCAGGGCGCAAAATTAGGAAAAATCCACAGAAGCAAAAACAAGCGATCTACAACAACGCGTTGGAGGTACAAAAACCCTTAATAAAAAAGGGGAAATCAAAGAAAATGCCGGGGAGGGAAGAAAAAAAAAAGTGGAACGGTTCATAAATAATTCAACAAGCAAAAGTATGACTCGGGAAATGTTATAAACCGAAGGGGGGGATCTCTTCGACTCGCAAAAAAAAAACAAAGGAGGGATGGAAAAGAAAATAGAGAGGTCCAAAACGGAAGGGGTAAACAATCAAACCAATCATGAAAGATGGGGCTCCGGATACTGAAGGGGGGGACCGAGACCAAGTCTAAAAAGAAGCGGTCTGAGGCCGTATAAACGGGAGTAAGTTTTGGAGTAGAACAGCCGAAGGGGAAAGAGTCTCCCCGGGAGGGGAGAATTGAGAAAGACATGTTAAAAGGTGTCTATAACCCCCTTTCAGGCATTCGAAATACAAGAGGCCGACGTCTGCAGGTGTCTGGAGGGAGTGTAGCTCCGTCTCAGGCGAAAAATATGGTTAAAAAAGGGGGGGCACGGGAAAAGAAATCATGTGGGCACGGCTAAATCTTATGGTTGGCGGGGAAGATAAGGGCGTAATTCAAAGCAGACGAACTGATAAATAATCTTGAGAGGAAAGCTGATACGGATCTTGGGGCGGTCACAGTAAGAAGACTGGACGGGAAATTTAACCACTTGAAGGTAGGGAAAAGGAGTCCAGGGGAACTTAAATAGAGGAAGAAGGGTTTTAAGGGGGGTGTATGCAATACGCGGCACGTTGGGGCGTAAGTAGGGGAGGGGGGGCGTGACCTCTCCCGGGAAGATCACAACAGGGAATACAAAAAAAAACACCACCCCCCCACCAGACCCCCAACCACACCACACCCCACCAACCCACCCAAACCCCCCCCCCCCCAACACCCCAACAAACAACCCCCCAAACGCCACGCAACCCCCAACCCCCCCCCCCCCCCTCCACCCCAACCCAAAACCAACCCCCCCCACCCCCCCCCCCCCCCGACGCCCCCAGACCCCCCCCCCCCGCCCACAACAACCCCACCCCCCCCACAACCTCCCCCCCAACCCCACCACCCCCCCCACCCCCCCCCCACCCCCCTACCCCCCCCACCCAACCACCCAAAATCAACCGCCATCCCCCCAACAACAATACAACAACCCAACAGGAAAAACCCCAACCCAACAAACGACACCCGCCACACCAAAACAAAAGAACAACCCGCACCCCCCGCCCCACACCGCGCACCCCTCCCCACTCCACCCCCCAAAAAAAACCCCACCCCCCAACCACCCTCCCCGAACCACCTCCACCACCCCCTCCCCCTCAAAAAAAAACCACCCCCCCCCAACACCCCCCCCACCCCCTCCCCCCCCCCCCCCACGAAACCACAAAACACGCCGCCGCCCGACCCAACCAAAATAACCAAAGAAAACCCCCCCAAACCCAAAAACAAACCCCCCCCCTTCTTCTAACAACCACCACCCCCATCCCTCCAACCAATCCCCCCACCAACCCCCCCCCGCCCAAAACACCCAACCTCCTCCCGCCACCCAAAAAAAACCCCCCCCGACCCACCCAAAACCCCCCAGAAAAAAACCCTCTCCCCCCAAAAAACTCCAAACACCCCCCAACGCACCCCCCCACCCCCACCACCACCCACCCCCCCCCCTAATCAAGCCCGACTGACCCAACACCCCCCCGCAAAACCCCCCCCCCCCCGCGCCCCCGCCTCAAAACCCGCCCCCTACCCCCCGGCCCACCAACACCCCCCAAACGCCCCGATCGGAAAAGCGCCACCACCCCCCGCACAATCCAAAACACCCCCCCCAAACGACAAAACACACACCACTCTACCCAAAAAACCCGAGATCAACCACCCCCCCGTGCCTTACTTCTTTTAAACAAATCAGGGCGTTACTAAAGACCCTTACGGATTGGAACTGAGAAGGATACGAAACGGGGAGAAGGCGGTATACTGCACGCAGCATGAGAAGGGATTTGTCTTGAATGTTGACCAATTGCTCTCAATGATTAACAGACAGAAGGAAGTGGCAGAATTACTGGAAAGAGGGGGGGGAGTAGATCAAAAAAAGAACGAGAAAGGAGAGGAAAAAAGTTCGGGAGTACAAGTAGTGGGGGGGGGGCAACCGGAAAGATGAAAGGCAAAGATATTTCCACATATAGGGAGAGACCGGCAAAATCAGGGGGTGGGTGGTTGAGAACAGGGAAAAAACTATTGAGGGAAGGAGCGAATAAAATCGGTACTAACCAGGGCTTGCAGTGACAGAGTGCAGAAGGTGGTACATCTTTATTAAGGGGGGACATTCGTTGGACGACCCGGAATGGAAATAAATAGTTCCATGGCCTGAAAGGGGAGGTCGAGGAAAAAAACGGTTAGGTGGAAGCCGACTTCTATTCAGCCCGGTTAAAGTGGGGGGGAGGTGGTAATGGGGGGGAGAGGGCTCCCAGAAGGGAAAAAGAGAAGGAAGCTAAAAAGAATCCTCCATGCCTCATTGCAAAGAACAAACCACCTGACAAACGGGAGAAATCAAGCATCGCACAAGAAAAGGGAAAGCGCGCAAAATGAAAAGAAAAAAGAGCGAGTTGGAAGGAAAAGAAACAGAAAGGGGAAAGAGAAGAAGGAATGAATCTTACCAAAGGGGCAAAAAAACTTCAACAAGAGGCGGAACGACAGGAGCGAAAGGATCGAAGGTTAGGGAAGAGGAGATCCGCGAAAAAAAAAAAAAAAACGAAATCAAGGAAAGGACGGAGAGAGATGGCCAAAAAGGACGCCTGGGAGTCCCCAGGCGGAAGACCGTTGTCAGGAAGGATAAGGAAGAATACAGGAGAAATGGATAAAAAGACGGGGGGGGGGGTTCAGAAGGAAAAACAAACATTTGAGACGCGCACCCAAAAAGGAGAAGGGGAGGGGGGAAAGAGTCCAGTGGGTCGGAGAAGAGAAAACAGAAGAAGGCGAGCAATTTCGTCCCGTCCCGTACATCAAGTAGGCACCCACAGGAGGTCGAGTCACACCGGGGACGATGGGTTCGGGGGGGGGAAATAGGCAAAGACGAAGAGAAAAGGGGGGGCTATAAAAACTTTAATGAGGGGCGATTGGGTCGGCGGGAAAAAGAGAAAAACCGAAGAAGATTCAACCCACTCCTCGTACTTTGACAGAAAGCTACGCAGGCAAGGAGGAGGGGAATGAAGCAAAAAAGAAGACGGAGACCGAAAATTGTGGTATTTCTGGTGCACAACGAGATATAAAGAAGGGGGGGGGAAAGGAAAAAAGGAAAACAAAAAAACCCAACTTATTCGAGGGGGCGTCAGGAAGGGAGTGGCTGTGTCCTTGGGGGGTTGGGGGAAATGGGGGGAGGAGAGATCGGCGGTGGATCAGGGCTATTTCGATGAAAAGAAATGGGGAACGGGGGGAACTAAAAAGAAAAAAAAACCCTCTAACCCACCTCAACCCCCCCCGGTCAAAACTTATCCTGAAGATGCGTTCATAAAAACCAGGGAACGGGAGGCAATAATTAAGACTTTAAAGGCCCTTGGAGGCTATAACTTCAAAGGGGCAGGCCAGAGCAAAAGCACCCAACCATAAAACAGTACAAAAAAAACGGTGACAATGAAGGGAAAGGGACCGGACCCAGTTAATTAGGGCTATTTCCGAATCGAAAGAGGGCTAGAATCGAACCAGGGGATAAACAAAAATGGGGGGGGCCGTAACTCAGACTATAGTTGGGCATAGAGGGAAGGGGAGTCAAGAGGAAAGGGAACAAAAAATATTAGGATTCACCAGGGAACTGGGGGGGAAAGCCTCAGGATGATGGAGGTCTCGCATACCGAATGGACTTTCCTTAGGTTGCAGCGGCGGAAAAAGGAGCGAAAAGGGAGGAAAAAAAAGAAGGGATTAAATAAAGGAAAAATAATGATCGTCGGGAGGAAGAAAAATCGGTGACGAGCATCGCCGTGTGACAATGAAGTAGTTCGTCAGTTACAAAGGTAAGAAAGGGAATGACAGACTTCTGGACATGGGGAGCAAATTATGAGAGGTCAGAAAGAAAAGTACTCCCATCGGCTCGGGGAATTCAAAGCCAGGATAAGTAAGGGAGGAAGGACAGGGGGACCGAAGAAAAAAGATTGCAGGTAAGAAAAGGAAGTAAGACTTGAGGGGGAAGAAGAAAAAAACAAGCAGCTTCCGTCAATCTTCCTATAACCGATGGAGCATAGGCCGAGAATTAATGATTGAAGAGGGGAAACCGTGCCCATCCAGTGACCCGAAGAGAAAACGGATTGACCCGGGAACCAAAAATTCTTTAAAAGGAAGCGGAAAACGAAGGGAATGACTTAGAGCCAAAGAACCGTAAAGACTCAGCCCGAAAAGGCGCAAGCAAGCACTGGGGAATCATCAAATCGCAAAGGACAGGGACAGAGCGCCAAACAAGCTCATAACCGGTCGAATATGAAACGCAGGGGGTGCAAGACACCCACTTAGGGCCGGAGACATAAAAATGAAGTCACAACAGTCTAATTTAATTTGACCGGGCAGTAAGAATGCCCGAACAAAAGGGGATCTCTATTTGAAGGGGGATCACACCGTAAAAGGAAGGGGGGGGGGGAAAATCGAAAGAAAGAAACAAAAAAACGGAGGGAGAGAAAGAGAGAAGAATGTCCACCGTCAAGGGTAACGGGGGAGTACAGAAAACGACAGAGAATGGGGGATGAACGGAAAGAAATGGGATGACTCCACGGGGGAAAAACCTTCCAGGAAACGGTCCGGGAGCCGTGGAGGGAGCGTCATAAGTGGGTTCTTTACTAAGGGAAGAGCGGGGGAGGATGAGCCGTCGTGGGAGGAGAAAAAATTTTTGCAAAAGAGGCGAAGAGGGGGACTTGGGGAAACACTTTCCTGCGAAGCGAAGAAGGCGGGAGGTCATGAGGCCAGGGGGGGGTAGGTGTTTGGAAAGGAAACTAAGGAGAGAGAAAAAGCGGCTACTTTGTAAAAAGGGGACCTGAACGCCAGAGGTCACGAGAGAAATAAGGTGGTCACTGGGAAGGAGTATGACCGGTTACTGAGGGTACAACAGGAGGCAAGCTAGAAAGAATCGTTCTACCAGAAGTCGAACCTTGGGGGGGGGAGAACGGCCGGATAAAGGTAAGGGTTCCGGACCAGAAAAGGGGTGACCGTTCGGTGCCTTTCTAACTGTCATTACGAAAGACGGGGGAGCTGGACTAAGGAGGAGCGCCGGTTTTAACGGTAGGAGTAGGGGGGGGAGGACCCGCCAAAAAAAAAACCGAGGCAAGCCCCCCCCACCCCCCAAACCCACCCAACAAAAAACCCACCGCCCCCCCAAAACCCCACACAAAAAACCCCCCCCCCCCACCCAACTCCCCCCCCCCTCCCCCCACCCACCCACCCCACCCCCCACCAAAGCCCCCCCACCCCACCCCCCCCCCCCCCCAACCCGCCCTCACAAACCCCCCCCCCCACCAACGCCAATCAAACCCACGCGCACACCCCAACACCACACACCCCACCCAAACCTCAAACCCCCACGCCCCAATGAAGGAAAAAGTCCCTGGAAGAGTTAGAACTACTACCAAATTGTCAAAACATTCTAAAAAACTCAATACAAGGGTAGATTTAGACTCCGCCCGCCGATCATTAGGGAGGTAACTTTTATCATGCTCTCTTCTGTCAAGAAAAACGATGCTGGAATGTGGAAGAACCAAGGAAGTAAACCTCTAATCGGGGAGTAAGCAAAGAAAACAGAAAGGAAAGGCAAGGAGGGCGCAAAGTTGAAGGGGAGGAACTAAAGAAGCGGGGGGGGGGGGGGTGCCTAAAGGACTACCTCATCTCTTCAAATTAGAAGAAAAGCTTCAAAAAAAAGGTGTGGATAATGGGAAAGGAAAGCCTGGAGCGAGAAACTTTCCGGGCAAGGCCTTATGTTCAGAAGGCAGTAATTGGCATAAATTGGGGGAGAGGTGGAGGACGGGAGGGACCTTGAATGGGGGGGGGGGGGGGGGGGGAAGGGGGGGTCATCTCAGACGCCAAGGAAGAGAAAAAGTTGCCTCCAGAACAAGTCAAGTTTTTAACGGACCTAAAAAAGCAGGAAAGGTTGCATGTGATGGGGGGATTGGGAGGGGCAAGCAACCTACCCCTAGTAAAACTACCGCTGCTCAAAAAAGGCCTACAGAGTAAGAAACAAAACAAAACAATCCGGACACCGATCAGCAAATAAGAGACACACAACAAACCCATAAAAAAATCCTCCTTACAAATGAGATTCAGTCTGGAGTTGAAAGACCTACAAGTTTGGTGGAGGAAGAAGACATCACTCTGGGGCCAGAGCAAAGGCGTGAAAGGATGCTGTCAGAAAAAAAATAAGGGGAGGGCATGTCAGCGAAAAGATATGGGTAAACGGAAAGAATCAGAAACCGAAAAAAGAAAACAAAAGAAATGCAGGGAACATGGGCCATCCAACTCACATTATGACCTCAAGTTTCCAGGGGAGAGCGACCGTTGCTAAATCGTATAGAGTAAACGACCAAACAAAAAGTGAGTCGCACTTGTTGACTTATGAACCCCCCATGTTCGCCAGAAAACACACAACTGGGAAGGGAAAAAAAAGAAAGGGGGTGGACCGGGCATAAAAACGAAGGAAGCTAGCGGTTGGGAGGTAGTGACCGGGAAGGAAGATAGAGGAGACCCAAAGTCTCGAGAAAGGAAGGGGGAAGACCGGCATAATTTTCGTTGTAGCCAGACCTCCCGCTCTGAGCTTACGGAAAGGAGGGGGGGGGACAGGAGTTGTGGAGGAGAGAGAGAGGAAAGGTGTCAAAAATAGAAGAGAGGAAACGGGACAATCAGCAAGGAGACGAAGCAGCGGAAGCCTTAGAAAATCGTAGGGAAAGGGTCAAGCGGACTGCGGTCGCCAAGGGTTAGTCTGCTCAAAAAAAGTTCAAGGGGGGTAGGAGACAGAGGTTTACGGGGGAGGGGGGGAAAAGGGAGGGATATTCCAATTGGGGTGGGGAGGAGGAAGCATAATGAAAACGAAAACTTCCCGGGGTACAATCACGGGGGGATGACAAAGACAAGAAACAAAAAAACCGGCAAAAAAGGGACTCGGGAAGAGGGCAAAAAAACCTGACCAGTGGGAGTCCCTCATTATAAAGACCTTGAGAACTGGAATAGGGGCGGGAAGACCATAAAACAACTCGAAAAATGAAAATTTCAAAAAAAAAAAAACAACTTGCCGGAAACTCCGGGGGGAAGTAAAGCAACATTACAAAAATACGTCACACCAAAAGAAAAAGTCTCTTCTACTCGGCCTTTATCAAAAATGGGGGGGAAGGGAGACAGAGAGAAGGGTTGGGGGGGGGGGGGGGGAAGCATGCTAAAAAAACCGGCACCACACACTATTAAGGGAAAGGGTACGAAAACGGAAAACGCCAGCGGAAAATGTCTGGTGAGAAACATGGAATTCCCTCCTAAGAGTTGAGCAAATGCAAGAAGTAGGGACGGTAATAAAAAGCAATATACAATGGAGAAAAGTATAAAAGAACTGTATATGTAGGGAGTCGAATAGCAATCGGGCTGATTGGAAGATGCAAGAGCCGAAGTAATGTGCCGTCAACCCGCAACCCGGGAAAGAATGAGGATTGAAGATGGTGAAAAAAAGAGAGGAAAACTAAGACTAAGAAAACAGAAACTGCCAGGAGGCAGGAAACTACAAAAAATACGAACCGGGTCAAGAAAGGTAAGGGAGGGACGAAAGGGGGAAAAACAATGAATCGTCCTACGTTCGAAAAAAAAGATTCCGGAATAAAAAAAGGTACAGGGGTGGAAAGATTCATTCCTAAAGTCTGTGAATGGGAAGTTAATAGGAAAAAGTGGCAAAAACGACGGGGAAGGTCTACAAAAAAAATTGAAGGGAAAACGGTGCACACGAGTAACAAGAGAGCTAATACAGTAGGAAAGACAAAGAAAACTTTCGGCGCACAAAAAGTACTAAGCAGAAGGCAAGGTGCCGCAAGAAAAATTCAAAATTATGGAACGGGAGTCGATAAAGAGAGAAAAAACGGGGGCCAATCTTACACATCGGCTGGACACGGTTACAAAACCACTGGCTACAGCAGACTAAGGTCCGATACGAACCTGACCGTTGCGGGGGAGAAAGGTGGGAATAGCAGACCCAAAAGATTAGAAGGCAGAACGGAAAGACTCTGGCGGAGAAAGGGGAGAAAGGCGGGAAGGGGGAATTTCCAA
>Ga0179593_1413027_pt1 | contig 11443 bp, 17 predicted proteins | sample CZODoug2_1_08_16_FD_185931 | JGI IMG/M metagenome (GOLD analysis project Ga0179593, IMG submission 185931) | Vadose zone soil fungal communities from Angelo Coast Range Reserve, California, USA - CZODoug2_1_08_16fungal (PacBio error correction) | ecosystem: Environmental > Terrestrial > Soil >...
GAGAGATGTTGACGCAACAGAAGGAGCCACGTGCTCGTGTGGGAGCAGCTAGCCATTTGCGGACCCAAAACCAGGGGGCGACTTTGCTATACTCGAGCCAAAACAAAACCTCTTGAGAAAACAGGGTTTACAATCAGGACGGAGGGCAAGGGGTGACGGGACGACCGTAAAGCGGGAAAGGCCGATCTGGCCCTTCATGATGGACGAGATTCACCACTTCCTCAAAGCGGGGGAGTTGTTGGGAGGAACATGGGGTTAGAGGAGAAACCAAGGTCAACAAGAGTGGAAGAAGTACCCGGCCATCGGGGAGGGCACGAGAGATTACTCTATGGAATTGCGAAACGGGGTGGCCCCATGGGCAGCCGGCCAGAAGTGAAAAGGCTCTCCAAACAAGAAGTATTTGAGTGCGAAGCGGAGGCGCGGGTAACGGAGCTGGGTCAGAGGGAAAAAATACGCCCCGAAAACTGTCTAGGGGTGTGGGTTGCCAAGTCCAGGATCGGAGCAGAGTGAGGAAACGAAGACGGGGGGGTTAGTTGGCAGAGTTATTTGGGTGACAAGAATTATATGGAAAACTGAGTCAATTGTTTTTGGACGAATGGGAAGGGGACACAAAGTACTCCGCGGTAACATCAAAGACGGCCACCAGCAACTGGCAAAGCGTGGGAGGGCCAAGGTCTTACCCTCGGGGAAGTCGGAAAGGGGGGGGGTTCGTAGGGAACGAGATACGTGGTCATGGAACAACGGAAGTTTTCAAAACAAACACATTTTCACCATTCCCTGAATGCGGAAATTTCTAAGGGTGTGTGAAAAAAGGAGAACAAAAGGGGGACTTAGCAGGAAGGGACAGCCACACGGGGGCGACATGCTTTCCCGACGGGGGGTGTAGAAAGCGAATCATTAAAACTTGCAGGGGGGGAAGGACTTGTTGGAAGACGAGGTCGGTCCACCGGACAGGACGAGGGAGGGGTAGAGATGCATCGCAACAGGGACTCGGCTGAGATGCAAAGCCCGGGGGGACATTATCCAAACAAAGAATAAAGAACCGACGGGGGGTTCAAGGTTGAGTTTATCCAGTCTTCGAAAGATCGAGGTCCGTGCGGGGGCAAAACATCCTCTTTGGAGAAGGAAACTTCTCCTGCAGAAAAGTTCGTGTAAAGTGGAGGGAGTGAATCCCGGGACCACCAGGGGAATTTCGAGGGTCCAAAGGGCCGAGGGGGCAACCAAAACAAGGGGACTATCAACTCTAAATCCAGGATACTATTTTGTCGAAGAAACAAAAAAGGGTAGAAAACCGCGGTTCACCAAAGAGAAACGAAAATCATTCTTTTAAATCCGGAGATCGGCCAAGATGAAAATGGGGCCTCGATTGCGAGGAAGAAGAGGGGGTGGGGGACTGCCTTGCCCATGAACCGAGGGGCTGGAGAAATCAACCTGAAGGTTTGAAGCAACACCCAATAAGATTAAAAGGGATCCGCTTCCCCCCGGTATTTTTCGTCCGCAAAAGGGGGGGGTGGGGGGGGTGTCAATGCGGCGGGGAAGAAAGGAGGGCTTGACGCGGGAAAGGGAATTTGGAGAATGTAGTGTTCGGTTGGTTGGGGGGGCATAACAAGGGGGTTGAAAGTTGTATAACGGTATTTCAGCAGACCGTGGCTAAGGAAGTTGGGCCGGGGAGGGGAGTATTGGTCTGCACGATGGGGCAATCGAGGGGGGGGACGGGGTACGTTCACAGTTGGCACGGATCAGATCAAGGTGTTTGGGGTTCACAAAGTGAAGCCGGGGTTAAAAACCGAAGTACGGGGGGGCGAGCCAACAAAAATCAGTTGTCACGAAAAGGCTTTGGCCGGTCTGCAGAAAAGAAGGAAAAAGTAGACGGACCGGACTCCGAAAACAAAAAAGGGAAGATGCGGGACGAAAGTTCCAGTGTGCTCAGAGTGTGAACACGTAACTGGGACCCATCCCTGAGGAAAAAACTGAACGAGGTGGATCATCACGTAGAGATGGGGAAAAATCAATAGTTGATGCAGGGGTTGGTGGTGTAAAGGGTTCGAACGAAGAGGGGGTACTGGATGATCAAAGGGAACCCGGGGGTATCTCCAAGAATGGGGGAAGGACTTGCCAACAAACCGCGTCCAAAACCCTTGGTACAAGATCCCAGGTAGGGGGGATGGAAATTAAAAGAAAAGTAAATTCATGTTATGAAGCACCGCAGGGGCCAAAACTTCCCTAGATGGAGTTCAGGGGGGGGGGTCTAAAAATCAAAGGAGTGAAGTCACACATAAAGGGGAAAACCGAATGCGAAGGGAAAGGAAATTCAAGGAGGATAGATGTGGGGGTCTGGAAGGGGAGGTTTACATGAAGATGTGGGGTTGGGAAGAGTTCCTGGACTTTCCATTAAATTAGGCAACGGTGGGGTCAAAGGCCAGTAGGGGGTGTTTCTCGTGGGGAGGAATAGCACGTGGGTTGAGGATTTGCACAAGAAGAGGGTGTCCACGACTTTCACTAAAATTGCGGGGGGAGGGAACAAAACAGTTCGAGGAACATGGGTGGGCAGAAGGCTATCAACAAACACAAAGGAAGTAAGAGTAACAATGCACAACTCCCGGGGGGAAGGGTATACTAACAAGTGCGTGGACCGCGACACTACGGTCGAGTAATCTGCGTGCTGGACAAAGTCGAAAAAAAACAGGCAGTGACCCGCCATGAACTAGAGAAAGACATGGACCGAAGTGAACCCGGGAACGGGACACAACACGGTGCAAGAAAGTGGAGACGGCTTGGAAGCCAGAAATAAGCTACCCAAAAAAAAATGGCCCATGTAACAGGAGAAGAACATTCAAAACCCAATCATACGAACCATCATTAACAGTGACAATCTGAAAAGAAGACATAGACCAGCCGAACACGTGAGGTAAAGTCAATCCTTTGATTGGCCAAAAGAAGTCAAGCGGGAAGGACGCGGGGTCGGGGGAGTCATAAATTCCAGTAAGGGGGAAATAAGGTTTCTATGGACTAAAAAGAGGGATCTTGTCCTAATACGTTTGAATTTTCCAAGTAAAAAACCGGGTCGGAAGGCCATTGGGGGAACATCCCGAAATTGACTCTCCGGGGTTAGCATCCAGAAATTCAAAACAAGAAGCTTCGGGTTAATAATAGCCAACCCCCTGCATTCAAAGGGGGTTCCAAGTGAAAAACCACGCCAGGAACCTATCTGAACATGCGTCCGGGGGTTTTTGGACAGCAGGGAACTGGGGGGCCGGTTTTTCACCAGGGAACAAAGGACACGACAAAATGACCGAGAAAGGTATCTGGGGTGGCCGCAAAGGGGAAAAAGGTTCACCCGTCGTCCTGCTGTCAACAAAAAAAAAAAAACGAACCGGGCCGGGGGTTCGTGACTAAGGTTGAGGGGGGGAAAAAAAAAAAAAAGAAGACTTTGAATTCGTGGGAAGGGGAAAAAACAATGCTGTATCCCAGGTGGTCACGTTGAGCACTACCGGATTTGGCCCGTCGCCAACGGAAAGTAAGCAGAGACGTGGCAAAGCGGAATCGAAAGTGAAACTTAAAAAATGAGGGGGGGGTACCGAAATGCCGACACCCCTGACTGGGGGACGAGAAATTGAATTTTGACGAAGGATACAATAAAGCAGACCCTCGGATCCCAAAAAAAGAAAGAAACAAAAAAAAGAGGGGGGGAAAAAAACTGCCGGTCAAAGCGAAACGCCACCCTGAAGACCACTCAGCAACGCCTCATCGGACTCACACATCAAGGAACCTCGGGAAAAAGGAAACGGGAAAAAGAGGAGGAGGGGGGAGGGGAAGAATTGGGCAGTGAAACAAAAGAAGTCAGCTTTGGTCGATTGGTAAAAACTTTTCCCAAGAGGGCGCCCGGAAAAACAGATGAAGGGGAAAGGGCACGCTAGCCTTTGCACAAAAAAGAGAGTATGGGGAAAAGCTGGTCATCAAACAAAAAGTAGGAAAAATGGAGTGAGCAGGGGAGGAAAGGTTCAAAAAAAGAAATGCGTGCAGTCAAAGGCGGAGCTAGACGGGCCCTCGCCAAAGCGAAAGGAAGATAGGGCTTCCCTGAGCATTTTCAAAGCCTGGAACCACGCCAGGTGGGGGGGGCAAAACGGGATGGGCACGAAGAACGAAGGCGGCTTTGGCCGGACGAAATCCGATGACACAGAAAGGAAGGGGGGGACAGTTGAAAAACAACAGAAAGTTGAAGGAAATAAAGATGGTGGGAGAATTGGTAACGACGTGCGCGGGGGAAAGAAAAAGGGGGAAAGAAAACCTTGATAAAAAGGAAGGGGACCTTTTGCGAAAGAATTACATCGAGACCTGGCAAGCTCAAGGTGGGGCCGGGAGACAGCGTCTCAAAAGAAAGAAAGAAGAAAAAAAAGCGCAAGACCGAAAACCCAATCTTTGGAAAAAAAAAACTTAGGGGTCATAATAAGGGTCTGTGCATGCAAAATGGAAACGGAGGTTCTCGAACGAACACAAATCAAGAAAGAAAAAGCACAGAAAGGGACCCTAGGGCAAGGGAAAAAAAGGGGACAAGGAGAAGGTGGGGAAAGCCAAAAAAAGTCCCGACCGCAACAATTGTCCGTCGTGTTGAAAAGAGGACCAAGGGGACCCATGTATCAATATAACGACCCGGCAAACATTCAATCGAAAGAAGGTCTCGTTCCGGTTTAGCTAAAGTGATCCTGAGCCTAAACTTGACCTTCATCCATGAACCAGAAAATAATCTCTCAACAATTTAGGGGTCAACAAAAACGGAAGGACCAGAAAGAAAAACACAGCCGCCATCAAAAAATATATACCTCCGCTAACTGGAAACCCAATCCCCAGAAGTGAAGGGCGGAGCAGTTTGGGACGACTTAAAAAAGTCTATGACAAGCCAGGTCACAATCACACAATAAAACGGACTGTGGCAGTCAAGGTGGGCGTAAGATTACTGCAAATAGAATTGGGCAAAAGGGTGTGAAAAGTAGAAAAATAGTCTAAGAAATCAATCCCCCAGAGTTTGATCAGAGGGGCACCCGTGCCTTGGAAAACATCTTATTGAGCAGGTCCGTCCAAGGAAGGCCGAGAACAAGGGGAAGACAGCAAAATGTCAACAGCGCGAGGAAAATGGCACGCTCACGAGCTGGGGCAAACAAAGCCATCAATTAAGGGGGGGCAAAAAGGGGGAAAGAATGAGTCTGGGACTTTCGCTAAAGTGGAGAGTCCACCCGGGAAGTCCGAGTATTAGGAAAAAAAAAAGAAATGGGAAAAGGGGTTTGTTTGGAAACGAAAAGGAGGTTCGCGGTGATCTCCCTTATCAGAAAGAAAAAGAAAAAGATGGGGGTCCGAGAACCGGGGGGAGAAGGGGGGGAAAAGAGGGAAAGTGGTCAACTGTCAAAACGAACGGAGAGGACTGGAATCAAAACTAAGATACAGGGGCGAAATCCTAGCAAGCAAAAAATTAAAAAGAAGAGAGATGACGCTTGTCTCGAAGACAGCAAGCTCCCGTTTGAAAACGAAAAGGTGCGAGAAAGGCAGAGGACCATACCTTGAAATTGTCCAAATATAACCAACCCGCGGAAACAAGAAAAAAAAAAACAGGGTCCAGCGGGTAATACTCGGGGATTCGGGGGAAAACTTCTGGAACAACAGTCGTAAAGCAAAAGAGAATCTTCATGAAAAAAAGGGGAGAATGTGGGGGCGAAGACACGCCTCGGGCTTGTAGTGGAATGGCGGCAGTCAGGGGAAAAGGCGTCCCAAAAAATAGAAGGGCACAGGATTGTTGGGGAGGAAACACAAATATTTCCCGGGGCGGCGTCTCCAAATGGGAAAAAAGTGCCACCTAGAAAACGCCCAGAAGATAAGGGAACAAAGAGAGAGAAAAGTAAGACTTGGTCGAGCTGGCCAAGCAATAGAAGGGCGGGCACGGCCCCCAGACGAGCCCAGGGAAAGGTCCCTGGGTTGGGGTCCGTGCGAGCAATCTCTCGTATACTGGGGGTTATTGGGGGTAAGGGTGGTCGGCAGGGGGAAAAGGGGTTGTTGACACTAAGTATGGGATGGGTGTTACTGGTTTGGGAAAGGGGGCCGAGGCACTGTCAGGGGGGGGTCCTCCGCGATAGAAAAGTGGCCTCAAAGCCAGACACAGAGACTTCAAAGAGGGGATTGCGAAAGGTAAGGATAAAAAGGACTCATCGTTGGGGGGTATGGGGGATGAACGCTTAGGGCGAAGCTCGGATGCATCGAAAGCTTGAATGGAAGAAAGGGTTTGCCACTTGCCCAGGGGAGGTGTGCCGGCGTGAAAAAAAAAAAAAAAAATAGGACATTGAGTAAATTAATGCACCACACGGATACCATGAAGAGAGGTTGTTCCATCCGGGCACTCCATTTCGTATCCAGGGGGGAGAAACGAGGTGGGAGTAAAAAACCGAAAAAACAATTACAGGTAAAGGGGGTATCACAGAGTCCAAAACCATGACGACGTTAAAGCCAACCCGGTCGGAAAGCAAGAGGGGGGGGGGGTCGGAGACTCACCGATATTTACAGTTCCAGGGGAGCTAACTTGGGTAAATTTCGGCAATCGAAAAAGTTGAATCTGGGAATTCAAAGAAAAAGTTGAGCGTTCATTCTGACCTTCATAAAACACAATGGAGCAGGTTTAGTAGAAGTTTTGGAGAAACAAAAAATTTAGTAGGAGCAAGGTGGAATGTGGTCCACGAGACCCTAAAATTCCAAGAAAGATTCACAAGGGGAATCAAAAAAAAAACAGGCTTTCCAATAAAAAAAGTAGGCCCATATAAAAATGGTGGGTACCATCTCGTGAAGTTAAAAGGAGCGGCGCAAGCAATGTCAGGGATCAGGGCATGTGCAGAGAGAAGGATGTTGGGAAAGTCATCCACATGCTCTGGGACCTGTGGAGAGAACTATATTGGAAAGGAAAAAAAGCAACCATCGGTAACGCTTTCGCTAAAGCGGGGGTTTACGGTACAGAAAACGAGTGGGGGTTGGTTTGAGGGAGGGGACGTACCGAAGGTAATGGGAGACTGTTTGGTTCACCGGCAGGGGTACACAAAATTTCAGGGGGACACACGGGGGGGTGGAAGGGGAGTCAGAGGGGGGTTATATTGTAAAAAACCGAGCCGGAGTGAAAAACACACCGAAGCATTTGGGTGGGCCGGCGTTTGAAAAAGGGGGGGAACTCTATTACTGACGCCCACTGCAAGAGTTTCCCGGACGAAAAAAAAATGCAAAAGGTAGGTGGTCAAGGTTTGGAATGAACGCAGGGACCGCTGGGGGATGGAGTCGGGCGAAAGGCAAAAATCAAAAGCGTTGTCCACATGAGGGGCACGGGGATGAAAGAAGTCCCTAGAAGGGACCGAGAAGCCGGTACCACATCGCTCTAAGTGATATATCTGTGGGCACCGTGAAAAACGGGACGGCCCAAAGTTGTCATTTGTAAAAAAAAGGGGGACTATTCCCCAGCAAGGAGAAGTATTCTTGGGTGTAACGACATCGGGTTGGGGTCAGGAAGGAGAGATTCGAAAAGAGAAGGGGTTTGGCAGATGGATGAATCAAGACCCCGGGAAAGAAGAGGGAGGGATCCAAAACCTGGGAAAAAAGGAAAGAAACCTCAGGGACATCTTGAAAAAGGGAAGATCAGGTGACCAAGAAGATTGTCTTAAATAAACCGGAATAGTAATGGATGAAGCAAGGGACAGAAAAGCAGACGCTGGGGGGGTCTTGACAAGAAGATGAAGTCACCAAGAGGGACCTTGGGGGGGGGGAAAAGGAAAGAAGGGAGGGGATGAAGGGGGGGATGAAAATTTCCGGGGTTGTACAGGAAGGGGTGGGGGCACCTTGTCTGGGCGAAAAAAAATCGAACAAAGTCGTGAAAGGGTGAAGTACTGAATACAGGGGGGACTTTAGTCGGGGAGGAGGATCGGAGGGGGGGTGGAGGAAGGTTTCGAGAAAGGAGGTATACGTTCACTAATGCAGGTACACATCCATTTCTGGCAAGGAAAAATAATTAGAAACACAAGAAGGGTAGTTAAAGGGGGTAAAAATTCTGAAAGGGGAAAGGGACTACCTCAATTTAAGTTACGAAAGAAAGAAGGGTACGAGTGTTTACTGGCAGTCAATCCAAGTCCTAACCAGACAGAGAAAGAGAAGAAAGATGAAAAGAATAAAGAACCGGTGAAAGGCAATACTTGTGTATCAGAAAACGGCCCGAAGATCGCGAACACGGCGGTCAAAAGCAAAATGAGAGAAAAAGAAAAAATCAAACTCAGAAGTGATCATTCACAACAGGGGGACAAAGGCGAAAAAATTAAGCGAAAAAAATACCTCATTGTGGGACTTCAAAACCCTGGGGTTGCAAAACGAAAGAACAAGCGTCCCTCGAACGGTGCTGGGGGACGGACTTCATCCCATGACGAAAGGTCAGAGGTGTTATAGAAGAACTAAAGTGTAAAAAAGCAGGGGGGGCACCCAACCGAAGATCACGGGGGAAGCGGTTAAGTTAGGGAGACAAAGTCCTGCAAAAAATGAGACATTCAAAAATCTCTAGGAAAAAGGTAACGGGGTTTGAATCATGACACCACATCTGCCAAACAAAAAAATCTTTTCCTATCTCTAGCTAACAACCACCCAAAAAAGAAAAGCACGAATGTGGAAAACAAACAGACAATCAGGGATATCATGCTGGAAATCTTCCCTTTTTGGAAAGAGGTCCGGAAAACTGGGACGGGGGGGACACGTTTGGGTGAACCACGAAAGGGAGCAAGAGAAGTCATGAGAGGGGAAAAAAGGAATGGTCTGGGGGAAAAATTACGTAAGGGAAAGAACTGCTAATAAAAGTAAACAGAAAGTGGAAAAAAAAAGGAAGGTTGTAGTTAATCCAACGGGCGAAAGAGGCCAAGCGGAAGCCCTTGGGTAAAGAACAAACTGGATAAAAACATGGGGAATTGTCAAGTTAAAAAGAAGGAAAAATTAAAAAAAAAGGCCAAATAGTTCAGAGTCGGGGAAAGAAAAATCACCTATCCATATCAACGAAGGCAACACAACTCTAAATGGACACTACTCTAATGTTTCACAGATAATGGAAAAAGAGCAAGGATAGACCAACATCTAATGCCCACGGTCCATCAAAGAAGCGGAAACTGTCCTGCCGGTCAATAGTAAAATAGACCGTCGAGACAGAATCCCTTCGATCCCTCGGCTAGAAAACCCAGGCGGGGGGAGAGGAAAGTACACTTCAATAAAGAAAGAACCTTGCAGGAAAGTAAGAAAGAGCAGTCTGGGGGAGACGAGAACAGAGGAGAAATGCAAGGTCGGAGAGTCGCTGCGAAAAAGGGGGATCAAGACGCAGTTTAGAAACCACACAATTATCCTGGGAAATTGGAGGGGAGCCGGGTCGAGTCAGTAACAAATCGGGAGATTGGGCTTTCCGCGGGCGAGCAGTGAAGGAAAGGGGCCCACTCACGAGAATTGTGTTGGGTCACGATTCTGCCCACTTGGGGGAAAAAATTTACAGAAAAGTGTAAAAGAAAATGGGAAACGTTCAAAATTTCTAGCGGGAAAGAAGTTCTGGGCACCCGAAGGTGACTGCCTTCATTTTAAGAAGGTGGATAGGTGAATGGGGGAAAAAAAACATCGAAGACACCAATCCGTGGCTGAATACTCGGAAGGGGGCGTATCCTTGCGAGGTTGAGGAGTTCTCAAAAAAGGCCTCCATCAAAGGAGGGGATTTTTGTCCTGAGGCCATAGATATAAACATTCAAAAAAAAAATAGATCAAATTTTTCCGGGGGGGAAATAACGAAAAACTAACCTCCCCGACCACCCAGAATGGAAGGGAAAAAAGAGACGTGTTTAGTTTACTAAACGGTCGTTCTAAAAGAATGTCAGGAGAATGTGCATGACGCTAAGGAGGACGCCGGGGTTAAAAAGACGACCCTAAACAAAAAGACAAAATGGGAAGACAAAATAGTGACGGACAAAATTGCAAGGGAGGTTGGAGAAAAGACAGCGAAAAAAAAAAGGAGCAGACAAAGATCCGCCCTGACCATTTCATGCAGAAAAAAACCACAAAAAACCGGGGGAAGGGGAGGCACGTAAAAAAAATGTTCAACGAGGCGTTGGGGGGGATGGATGGAGGCCCGTTGATCAGCACACCGTGAGGGGGAAACGGTGTCGAGGGGGGACAAAGACCTAGAAAATAACTCCAGCCCCCCATTATTTACAAAACAAAAAAAAAAGGGAATCGACCGACCAAGACGCCGCACCAAAGGCAAATCAGCACAATACTCTCTACGAACTGCATCCCCAAGGGGAGGAGAAGTGGGGCGGCGCGCCTGGGAAAGAGAAAAACACAAAAAGGCACAGGGGAGAGAGAAGGAAAACTGAAGAAGCCTTCTGAGCCAAGAAAGTAGTGTTTCTCAAGATGGGGGGGGGTAAGTATGGCGATCCATGGGGCAAGGGGTCGCCAGGGAAAGGGAAAAAGATAGAATCACTCTGCCGCCTCCGTATGGGTAAAATTGAAAATAAAAACGTGCTTCCGAAAATCAAGGGTGGGGGGGGGAAGCATTCTTAGAACTAGAACAGATAACAAATTTCCCGAAGTATTAACCGTCTCTACAACAAGATATCATTAAGGAAAGATGAGCGGCGACTGACTAGGGGACAAAGGGGGTACCACAAGAGTAAAGAAAGGGAAGGGAAATAATTAAAAACTTTAACCATTGTGTTTTTAAGACAAGATGTTGGCTCGGGGAATGAAGAAAGGTCAAAAGGGGGGGGGGTAACAAAGGCCGTGGAGCCAGAGAATAAAAGGCAAAAAAAAGAAAGAATTTATGTTTCACAGAAGATAAGGAATCATCGAGGAAAATCTGAAAAGAAGACAACAACAACGTATGAATAGGGAAAAGAGAGAATTTCTTGACGTGAAAAAAAGGAAAAACACCGTTGACGACTTGCAATAAAGGGGGCAGCATTGAGTAACAACAGTTAAAAAACAAAAGGTCATTGCGATAGGCGAGCAACAAAAGACTCTGGGAAGGTTGGTGTTCCAGCGGTAATAACTCAAGAAGCAGGTTTTGTACGTCGGTGGAAAGGACGAGCCGAGGTACGCCCAGTTCAATGGGTGGGAGAGCGGAAAGTGTTAGAGGGGGACGGGACCTTTGTTCGGGGGGTCGTCCAAAGAAAAAGAAAAGGGAGTGAGCCCAACCCATAGGATGAAGATGTGCAACAAAGAGGGAATTCCAACTGGCTACAACGCCGAGCACTATGAAGTAAGCGAGAAAAAAGTAGGAACAAAGCTCCCAAGGGAAACTCTGTATCAAGAAATGGGCGGGGCGAAAGGAGTCAAAGGCATAGAGCTTGTGGGTAAAGGGAAAGCGAGAACTCCAACTTTCTACTCTAGAAAAATAGTGCGGCGTAGCGGACCT
>Ga0179593_1455726_pt1 | contig 11443 bp, 13 predicted proteins | sample CZODoug2_1_08_16_FD_185931 | JGI IMG/M metagenome (GOLD analysis project Ga0179593, IMG submission 185931) | Vadose zone soil fungal communities from Angelo Coast Range Reserve, California, USA - CZODoug2_1_08_16fungal (PacBio error correction) | ecosystem: Environmental > Terrestrial > Soil >...
CTGGCGATACAATCCACAAATGTTAGAAAGAATGAAGAGGCATGGTCCTGAGTGAACAAAACCCGAAACTGGGGAAGGGACGAGCCCTGGGACGGGAAATAAAAGGGAATGCATAACCGACACCCGGAATAACTCGTGCGGGGTGAGAGCCGAAAAAAAGACAGACGATTCTGCCGGCAGCAGTCAGACCGAGAAAATCAAAATTTAAGGGGTGGGCGACCGATGGAAAACACCGGGGTAGGCCAGGTTAAGACCTTTCTACATCATCTCTCTGAAGTGTTCCAGAACAGGACCCGAAGTAAAGACGGGAGGTCAGAAAGTAAGAGAGACAGGAACACAAATAGAGGAACGAGGACTCTGAAGAGAGGAGGGAAAAAAGCACCGAGACGGGGTTCATGAATGCTCTTATGTTGCTATACGCCGGCTAGAGAAGAGAGGAGAAGAGCGACAGACAGGGACATTCCAAATCTTGAGCCAGTACGGACGCAGGGTTGACCGCGGTGTAGAGACCTAGTATACACGGTGGTCTCAGAAAAAATCGAATACGACTCAGGGCCAGAAGGAGAAGAAGAGCGCTTCGAAAGGATAAAGAAAAAAATGAGGGGATGTACAGCCACGCGTATATAACCTTCATCTTCAGTGCCGCCTGAGTAACACACCCCCCATCGGGGGGATTAAAACCGAAAGCCGGAGTTCGTCAGGATCCTCCTTCACAGCAAGACAATCGAAAAGGGGAGAGAAGCAAAGTAAAAAACCGCGTAAGTCAGTGGCTCCCGCCCTGTATTCGCTGAACTACAGGAATTAACGAAGATGTGAAGAATAGAGAATCCTGAAGAATTAAAAGGCCGATGAAACAAGTAATCAACTCGAAAGACTACCGTGCCGGGATCCATGCAATCAGTCATCACGCCGGGAGGGTACGACAAGTAGGAACCGAGTCCTGCCCAACGGCCTCAACACAGAAGGACGGAGAATTAGGAACTCCCTTAAACTTCTCGAGTCCGGCGCAAGCGATCTCGAGGAAATCGGGAAGAGAGGAGAGGAAAAAAATCCACGGTAAAAAGTCAGACCGGGGAGCCCCCCTTCAGCAGGAGGGTTAAAGGGAAAGGATGGGGGAAGCGAATTTTCCTAAAGGGCTGTTCAAAACAAAAGGGTCGACTCAGGGGCTTCAAAAGATGTCTGTAAAGGCCTCGGGTCGCCATCATCATGCCCCCTTTCTGTCCCGACATGTGAAAGAAAGAGAAGAGACAAAAACCCGCCCCAATGGAAAAGGACCTACACCCCTCAACCAATCCGTGGCGCGGCAAATAAGAGACCCGCACCCTGTATGGGGGATGATGAACATGGAAAGCGGCGAAACGGGCAAGGGACTGGAAAAGGACTTAAATTTTTAGCAACCAGAAGAGACCTCCAACTCATCTGTGACGTCTTTCAAAACCGGCCATACATGAGAAGACCAATGGCTGGAACAAAGAACACCTGGGTCTCCCGGGTTTTCCTACTCAGTTCCTCAATGAAAGGGAGATCTCCCCCATTAGAGGTGGGGGGGGGGGGAGGTGAGCCAGGAAAAGTCCACAGAGCGGGCGAGGCTTCCTCATCCCCGTTAACTGAAGTCGAGGAAGGAAAGTTACCACGTACCAAGAAAGGTAAAAGAAGGAAGTTGCGGAAATGGGGCGGGCGTCGACTTCCCGACGACGCAACCCCAGACACACTCCCTCCAGTCCGAAAGGCGATTCGCAACTGGGGAAGCTCGCCAGGACCCGACGGACGGAGGAAAAAGGTGGTGTCAGCCTATTCTTTTAGGAGTATCCACTTATTTCACGGTCTGGAGCAGGGTCGTACACGCAACAATGCGAGAAGAAATGTACTAACCCGGAAGTGCTCACAGGTATCCTGTGACACAGTTGCCCTGCGCTGCATGATGTGGCAAGGGAACAGGGGATGACTTACCGAAAGGGAACAGAGAGGGGGCAAGGTTCAAGGGGAAGGAAGAAGGAAGGAAACGTAAGAGTTGCGCAGAAGCTTGAGGATGATTTGCGGCCCTGCTTCGGGAGCCCTGAAGGGAAGGGAAAGCAAAAAGAAGAACAGGATTGCCAGTTTTGCTGGGGGTGAAGGCGAGGACTTCCATAACTCAATCCCAGATATGCCTCTCAGAAAACCGTGGACGGACAGGGAGGGCAAGACTCTGCAGTGAGACTTGAAAAGTCAAATGGACGCGGCTTGGTGCAAAGGACAGGAGAATCTCCACAAAACCACGTATGGAAAGTGTCCATATATATCCTGTCCGGAAAAGCCGAGGAAGGAATGAAGTAAGCCTCAGAGGACGCAAGGAAAAGGGAAAGGAACCCTGGGGCTGGAACCCTTAACAGGCGTTATAATTTCCTCCGCATCGAGACAAGGGGAAAGAAGAGGGACGGTCCTCCTCCGAAATGCAGGGAGGGGGTCGAGAGGACATAAAGAATGGCCGCCAACCGCCTCAAGGGCTCTCACCGCTGCGAGGTTAGTTCCTCGTCACTTGGACAACAAGGGAAAATGGGAGGAAGGAAGCAAAAGGTAGGCAAGGGCATTACCCCACGCAAAACGAAACACAGGGAAAGGAGCAAAAAGGTAAGGGTGCACGGGTTATTCACATCAGGGCAATAACCGTGCGGACAGGGGGATACGGAGGGAAAAAAAAAAGCCTGCGGGATCCACCCCCCCAAAAATGAGGGGGGGAACGCCGTCGGGGAATGTGATCGAATTGGAATCTCATGTCGAAGATGACTCTCTGGGGAGCGAAGGAGGGGAAGGGATAGAACTACTCAAAGGCGAACTCAAAACGGGCGGAGGGTGATTTGGAAAGGTTGAAAGGTACTACATTCTCTACTTTGACCTGAACATGAGGAAGGAAGCCACAGGGAAGTGACGAGCACCAGCAGGCGGAGGGTGAGATCGAGGAGTGGTCTTGTCCTTTGCCTATTCCTCTTCTAATCCACTGGTTGACTCGAGGAAGAAAGAAAGACAGGCTGCGAAAAGGGGGGGGCTTGAAAAACTAAAGTGAGTGCTTGGAGGTTCGGCGGGGTCGGCTCCTTTTCCGGTCCTGCCAGTACAGTAGTCTCAGGGGTGGGAAAATAAGAAAAGAAGGCGGGGATAGGTTGACTGGACTCCATGCGGGGACAGCCTGGGTAACAGGGGGGGACGGGAAAAAAGGCCAAAAGTGACTTCTTTCCGTCGATCTCTGGAGCAAACGGGCCGGAACTGGTTGCCATTAAAGAGGTGTGGGGCCGTTATGGACAATCCATCCTGGTAAGGTGGAATTCCATCTCGTTTTGCGCCCCAACCTAAGGGCTTCGACGGCAAAGGTGGAGTTGAATCGAAGGGGGGAACTTGCAACAGACTTATGAGGCGTCTCTCGTAATTCTACACGTTCTACCTTTTCAGCTATAAAAGGGGGTGAACATGAAAGAACTACGGCGGGGGGGGTGGTATTAGACCTGGGAGCGGAACCGCGAAAGGTGGGGTACCGAAAGCCCTCTTATGTGGCTTTAAAAGGTTCGGGCCTACCAGGGAGAAAGGAAGCAAAAGGCGACGGAGAGGGAGGAAACTCGGGCAAAGCGGAAAATTTCAGACTCTGGAGCAGACCCCACGGACGGAGAAGTAGCGCTGTGCGGGTGTCCATGCCTGTCATTTCAGGGAACGTTTACTCTATACAGGGCGTTCATCTGCCCAGGAGGTCCGGCAGTTTGGTAGGCGGGGGCAGTGGAGGCGGTAACTAAAAAGTTGCTTAGTCGGACACACGAAGCCCCGCCCTCTACCTGCCGCCCGGGGACTGGTACGCCGTTCAACTTGAACCCAGTTCATGGGCGGAGGGCTCCAGGGGACGCAGACGGGGAAATGCATTCGTGAAGTACCCGGAAAGGCGAAGAAGGGGGAGGGAAACCCGTACCAATCTATCGGGGAACCCCGCCTCACCGCGTTCAAAACACATGTACGAGAAGGGAGGGGGAGTGGAGCGCAACCCGGGAAGAAACGATGGGGTGAATGGAGCATAAAAACGAGGGAAGGGGGGGGAGGGAAGGTTCTTGGAAAACAACTGCGTTCCTGCGCAGGAACTTCTCTTGCTTGACTAGGGTTCAATCTCTTCCTCTGAAGGTCAACGGTGTTCGGGGAAAGACCTTCAGGGAAAAGGGGGGACCGTTCAGAAAGGCCAGGGAGGGAGATCCGGGTATTCAGGACCCGTCCGTGCATGATTCCGCATTAAAGTATTTGAAAACGGGGATACCACGGAAATGACGGCTAACCGGAAATCAGAAAAACCAACCCACCCACCCCCACCCTCGGGCATCCTCTAAGCTTGGTCTATTAAAAGTAAAGGGGAATAATTTAAGAAGAGGAAGATGGACGGCGGGGCTTGGTTCCTGCCGTGCCATTGAAACTCAAAAGTTGGACGGAGCCAGGCGCCGGCGGGGTGAATTCACCTTTACCATCGCCAATGAGTAGGTGCTGATATGGAGCGCAGATAGAGGTATAGCTCAAAAAACCAAAAACAGGAGAGAAAGAGAGAGAAACGGAGATCGGAGGGGGGGGGAGGTATCCATCCACACGGAACTATAGTACGCCCTGGACGGCGCTTTGGGGCCATTAATTCCACCAAAGTCAGAGGGAGAAGAAAGAAGCAAAGAGAAACATTGAAAACCCGCTGGGAAAAGTGAGGTACCAAAAAGAGGATGGGGGGAAAGGTTGGACTTTCATACTAAAGACTCAATGCGGCGAGGATTCTCTCGTCACATTCGCCTTTACTCGAAATTATTGGTTAAAGGGGGAGAAAGAGAAACAGGTATCCATTTACAACTCCTTGGACCTGGAGGGCCTGCGAACAGGTCCGGAATCAAAATTCAATTTCATAACTGTACCTGTTTCAAAACCCTTATTCTTACCTAAACAAAAGGTCCGCGGGAAGCAGGGAGATGGGAAAAAAGCCTCTTCACTGACCAATAATGTAGATGCAAGGCCGCAGGTTGGGGTCTGAGCACCCCTTCTTCAGAAGGCGATCTCCGCTTGGGGGAAGCATTGACATAGCGGAGGAGGGACCGTTAAGATGGTGTACAAAAGAGGGTGGGAGGTGGAACAACAGGACGGGAGACCCTCCAAGGTCCTCTACCTGACAACTTCCGGGGCGCCGAAGGAGGACCTCGTAACGAGACAGGGACCATGAAAGGGCTTCGGGTCAAAACTCGATCCCAAGCGTAAGAAAGGTAGAAAGGGGCGAGGGTCTTTCCTATCCTGCCGCGCTTCCAAAAGCCAGAGGAACCAAACATCCGGGGGAAGACAATAAGGGGAAGAAAAGGGAGAAAAAGAAGGGGATTATCTTACACGGGAATCATTCATGACAACCGCCCCCCATACTGAAGGGGGAACTACCTAGGGAAAGCGCGAAAGGGGGGTCAACTGGCTAGCGCCAGCCAGGAAAAACTCTCTAAAGTTGGTGTCAAGTGGGAGCCAAGGAGTACGGTAAAATGCAATGAAAACTTCACAGGCTGAGAACCGATTCCTCAGGGTCCGCGCCCACTCTCATCACGCAAAAATTACTGTGTGGAAAAAGGGAAAAGCAACAGACCCTTCGTATCGAAAAATTGACCATCACACGAGAGAATGAGAAGGGAAGAGGAAGAGACCAGGGCGTATCTCTTCTAGGGTACCACCGCAGTTCTCAACTACGACTCCCCCGAGGGGAGGGGGTTCGTGCTTTAATTCAAACTGGCAGGAACGGAGAGGGAAACGGCCTACATGATGGCAGGTCAGCTCGGCTGCTTCACACTGGAAACCGATTGGCCCGCTTGGCGGGAAGAAGCCGCAGGGAAGTGGACGGGCAACAAACAGGAGCACAGCGCGGGGACGCAATGGGGACGGCGGAAGGTAGGGCACGTAATATTCCTGATACCGTCAAAATCGCAGAAAACTGAAAATGACGGGGGGAAGGGAGGTGCAGTCAAAAACGCCAAACAAAAGCCATCCTCATCTTGTAGGAGGGCAGGTACACCCGAATATTAAAGTCCTCGGCTGCATCATTCTTAACCTACCGGTTCAGGAAGAGTGCAGCGCACAATGGAAGCAAACCGGAAGGGGAGGGATCTCCACCCGGCCAGGACAGTCGTTATATCACGTTCTCTTCTTCGAAAAAATATAGGGAGGAGACGCAGGTGCAAGTGCCGTAAGAAATGTAAAGTGAAGAAAAAGGCAAACAGAATAGACAAGGGGGATCGTCTTGGGAAAAAAACGGAACGGCGAGGAGGCTGAAAGACCTGCAAATTTAATGCAATCAACGGCCGGAAGCCCGGCGAGTGAAAGGTTACAGAATCAAGGTACCAGGACGAGGGGGCTACCGGGGTGTTTAAGTGCAGAGGGAGACTTTGACAGGGGAATGAAGAAACATTATTTGGACTGTTCAGTTTTTGAGTCGAAAACACGGCGGGGGGAATGGGGGAAATTACATCAACCGTATCAGGGCGTTTTGAACGTTTCTTCGCTTCGGGCAGTAGGGCCTGGCCCGAGCTGGCCCTGCGGAAAGGGCCCTCAAGATGTCCGAAAGGGGTGTGAAAAGGCCTTCAGCAGGACGCGCCGGGGAGAGAAAATTGAGGCCCGGGGAGTTTAGGCCCCTTATTCGGGACTCCCGCCCGGGCAGCTGCCATCCTCCTCCGCGCAGGACAAAGTGTTCATGGGCTGGGCCAAGGCTGAAAGTCATACTAACGGGGAATGGAGACTGGAGGCCAGCCAGGGTATTACGGGAAGGGTTCAGCTCGGCGTGGCAGACGGCCTCAGGTGCAGGAGGTCTTACATACATTCGCACAAAACGGAGGAGTGAAAATAGATGTACAAGGGGAAAAAGTTCGATCACAAGGCAGGAAAGAGAAGCCTATCTTAAAAGAACTTCCCCGAAAGAAAACAAAGGGTGGGGAAGCAAAGCAAGCCAACTGAATTAGGTCCCTGGGCCGCAGCCTGACCAGCAAGGTAAAAGGGCAATATCTGGGAAGGGCTCCTTCCGGCGGGGAGCCGAGATCTAGGTGGGCCTCCCCTAACTCCTAAAAAGATGGTGGGTCGACGGAGGGAGAGAGGAGAGGCCGGCTGGGAACCCCTGGAACCTCGCGCCTCCTGGTTCGGACAGGTAATCCAGGTCCTTCCCAACCTTCCAAGGAAAAGGCTGCCAACCAGGATCGGGGAACAGAAGGGGGAGCGACCATCAGGTTAGAAAAACAATGAAAAAAGCCAAGGAGAAGGGGGATAAGCATTAATTCTCTCTGACGTCCCCCCCAGGCGGGACTGGGTGAAAAAAGACCGGCGGGACGAAGGGGAGAAGGCGTTCTGACCTGTTAAAAAAATAATGAAGGTTAGGCGAACAGACATACAGGAAAGCGGAAGAACGCGACCCTGCTAAGGATTTGTACCGGGGGAAACGATTACCTAGAAGAAAAAAGCTGCCGAAAGAAAACGAAGAGGCCAGACGCCGAGGATTAAAAAGGCACAAAAAACTGGCAAGGGGAAGAGAGAAGGTCAATGGAGGGGTCCCTGTGGCGTCACTTCGAATCCAAAGGTCTGGGGTACCGCCGGATGAAAGCCACGCCAGGGCCTAGTTCTGCAACGAAGAACCCTCTGCTGATTCGTTCCGCTTTGGGAAAAAACTTTGAAAAAACTTGACTGAGGGAGAGCCGCGGTGGAAAGGGGAGAGAAAGCCCAGGAAATTGGACTATGTTGCCGAAAGTGTGTCTGCTGCGCTGTGAGACAGGTGTCTTAACGCCGGGGATGCGACAGTGGAAGGTCGGTCACGCCGAAATAACCCAGGGGGCACATGGAAAGGGCCGCCGTACTTTACTCCTCATTTAGAACTGATCCATCGAAGTACGCAAGAGCTGTTCCGGTAGGTTAAGAAACTGAGCTTACACAAGGCTTCTTCTGACCCCTCGAATGGTCAACCCTGGAAAGAAGTTGAATAGACGGTTGCATGACCGACCTCCGGCAAGCGTTATTAAAAGGAGGGCTCGTATCGTGACAACCGCCCGCCCAGTGAGGACGGCAGACGTGCGGGATCCGGGATCCCGGATCAAGTCGCTTCGCGTTATTTGGGAGGAGACCAGTGGGGGAAGGTCAAGCTTCGAAAAATAGAAGAACAAGCCGGAGTGTGGTCATGAAGGGGGGCATTGGGGAAAACTTGTCAATCATCCCGGGCGGGTAACATGCCTTCCGGAGCATGTGGCTAAGGAGGGAGAGGGGGAGCGGGGGGCGGAGGCGGGGCGCGCCGTGGGGCATGATAACGAAAGTCCGCACCGGCGGAACTGCCGCTGACTGGATAGCCTCAAACAGCAGGGAGTCGGAACGTTCAGTCACGGCGCGCAGGTGCGGACCGACTTCCGCCGACTGACGTCATCGATCCTGATGGGGGAAGTACAACGGTGCTAGAAGAAAACACGCGGGAAACCAGCGTATGGGACAGGAGCAACCAGGGGAGGAGAAGGGGGGGGGCGTCGCTAGTTCTCCTAAGCCCCGGGCGGACGTGCGTGTCGACAACCCGAAACATCAGGGAAAAGGGGGGCGAAGAGGGGTAACTGACTGTCAAAAAAAAACCTCGGAGGTGGTGAGGGGCAGAACGGATTACGGGGGAACATCTTCCGTTTAGCTGACTTCCTGCTTCGATCGGATTCCATCTAATGTCTAAAGGGGAGGAACGTTCGACCCGGTGCAATTTCCAGGAATACATGCTAGACAGGGGGGGCAATCGGTCAGCCTCGCAAGTTCTGCTCGGTCCTATTCAAGGGGGACACGCCAATTGCCCCTCGTGCCGGGTCAGTTAGGGGACTCCTTCCGTTGACTAAATTAGGTTCTCCAGGCAGGGGACGGAAGTGACCCGGCGGGGGGACTTCCCTGTGCCCCAACGGTCAGGCGTGAAGAAGGCGAGTGACTGGTGGGGTTAATATCTCCGATCTCTAAACACAAAAAACTGATTATTAAAGAGGAAGCCGCGAGAGTGGAGATGAAAGCCACCAATGAGAAGGGGGAGAAAAAGCCTAGCGGGCCAGGGGAAGTCCAAACCGCCCGTACTGCGAAAGTCTCCGGCGAACGACGGGGGTCAATCCCGCGTCCCTTAACCCGAAAAACTCAAAAAGGCGAGGGAAAAATGAAAAAGTTGGCAAGACTCGGGGCGCTAAATAGTAGGCTAAGGGGAAAGGAAAAGGGTGAAAGAAAGGGTAACGGTACGTACTTCCCATTTTACGTTGCACCCTATTCAAGGGTAGCCAGGGAGACTTAATCAGAATCCGCTGAAAAACTCCAAGAGGGGGGGGGGAGCCGGCAGGGTCAGCGGAAGACCAGGGAGGGCCCGTAAGCTGAGACACAACGGCGAATCAAAAAAGCGGTAACTCTTAGAATAAAATCTTGACACAAGGCCAGGGGTAGCTGAAAAAAGTTCCTCAAGTGGGGTGGAGGGATCCAGAAACGGAAAAGCCCCAGGCGAGGCGCAGCAAGCAGCGCGCTGCACGGGTTCTAATGTCACAGTGACTTCTCGCAATGGGGGTGAAAAGGGGGGAGGGGGATGCGGCCGGGGCCTCTTGGCGAAGAACACGCAGGCAGAAATTGAAATCGGCGGCGCTTCGGCATCAGCGCGGGACTGCAAGAACGGCGCCGCAGATTCAGAAACGAAATCCAAACGTAAGACATTTAAACGTTCTGCGGGAGGGATGGAGCCGAAGAGGGGGGTCGTCAAACGCCACCTCAGTCCCCGAAATCCCACAGACCGGAAAAATGAGCCGCGGAACAGATTTGCTCACCCGGCAGTGACAGAGGGAAGGCCTGACCACTCCCCAGGCGGGACAGCCTTGCTCGAGCCGAACTAAAACGAGGGGAATTCCACGTCTAGGAGGAAGGCTAAAGGGGACGAGAACCGGTTCCAATTGAACCTGATGGAACGGAAAAGGAGGTCCAAAAAAGGGCATCACGCGGTCGGAATTAGGGGAACGATCCGATGTAAACGAAGGAAGGAAAATAACGCAATGGGACTGTATCCGAAGAAAACGTCTGAGAAGGAAAAGAGGTCACATAAAGAGCTCTAGCTCACTGAGAAGGAAAAAAAGGGCGTACTCTTCGAGAACATCCACGGGCCCGCGCCCGGACACCACGCGGATCCGGGGTCTCTTCCGGGGGGTAATTCCTGGTATGAGCCCAAAACCAGGGGTAGTTGGCCGGGCCTAGGATGGCTTTCCCGCCGAGGGGGGCCGCAATCCCCGATGCCGATTGGAGTTCATCCCTAAGGAAAACCGACCCCGGAAAACTTGCCTCCCACCGTCTCAACGCGCCGCCGCAATGCGGGACTGGCCCTATCACGCAGGGGGATGAAGGGGGGAACACAAAAACCTATGAACAGGGCCCACCAGGATTTCGACTGTCGGCAGGAACGGCAAGGGAAAGTGGGACGTGCTATAGCAACTACGGGGGAAAGTGCCTGGGGAGGAGGCAAGTCACCGTCCGCGCTCCGGTAATCGTGTCAAGCAGAGGTGGCAGGAATACTCGAAAAAAAAACCAGTTACCGGGGGGGGGGTCGATCTAAACACGGTCCGCAGGTATTTTGCTACGAAAGCGGGGGGAGGGAAAGGGACTGCAAGGGAACTCAACGTGTTAACTGGGGGGGACTTCGAGCGTTTCATTAAAAAAATGGGGAAAAGTCCCATCCACTCGATAGGTTAGGAAGAGGGCTGTCGGCTCTATCCCAACTACTTTAGGACCCAGTTCATCAGATCAAGTAAAGGGGCCCGCAGCTTCGAAGACCCACTGGTAGACATGAAAAAAGGCTGGGGGAAAGAACGGTGGTGTTGTATTGAATCAACATTTTCATAAACAATCCCAATTTGACGGGGGGTGGCGAGCAGGGGTGAAAAAAACTAGGGAGATGGAAGGAAGGGGAGACTCTGGAACCGAAAAAGGAACCCGGGGGTCGTGCTCTGGCAGGGGGGGAGCCTGTGGTCCTTGCCCTTGGCTTAAAAGGCCCTCGTAAATTCAAGGGGTGGGCCGACTCGAAGTCGGTGGCGGACAAGCAACGGTCTGCCGTAAACGTATGCTCTCGAGGCACAAGGGGAGCGGGGAATGAAAAAAAGCCTCTCTGGGAACCTGGTTCCTGGCGGGTACTGGACAGGCGGCCACTCAACCAGCGCTTCCTTTGTCTTAGGAAAATTTGCACGGGGTAAAGGGGCAGCGAGTCTATCACAATCACATCTCGTAAATGTACCGGCCCAATATCTAAAACCAACAAAACGGAGGGGAAAAAATATATAGTTTACAAAGTCCAAAGAGAACCAGGACGTAAATCCGGGGGAAAAAAAAGCACGTAACCCAGCGACCCTGTGGAGGGAAACCAGGAGAGGCGCTCGGATGAAAGTTTCAAAGGCCTCAGAAATTAACCGGGATATGGGGTTCGCCGAAGGAA
>Ga0179593_1658585_pt1 | contig 11443 bp, 17 predicted proteins | sample CZODoug2_1_08_16_FD_185931 | JGI IMG/M metagenome (GOLD analysis project Ga0179593, IMG submission 185931) | Vadose zone soil fungal communities from Angelo Coast Range Reserve, California, USA - CZODoug2_1_08_16fungal (PacBio error correction) | ecosystem: Environmental > Terrestrial > Soil >...
ACGTCACGGTGGAGACTTCACAAAGTTCGGGGAGGACGTGGGGGGGAGGGGAAGGGTCAATGCTGGCCCAAAGTGGGGAAAGTAGTACAACGCGTTTAAATGCAGGGCAGGGACGGGTCAAAGGGAAGAATCAGGAGAATAAAAAAAAATCGCCGGAATAAAGGGTCCAAGGGGGTCCAGGGAACTTTAGGTTGATTAGGGAAAAAAAAGAATCACGGACCAATGTGCATCAACTTAAATGCGGAGGAGGACAGAAAGAAGCAAAAAAGGAGATAAACCAAAGAGGCTTGGAGGTTGGGGACGAGGGAAAATGTGTCTGCTAGGGGAGGGAAAATTAGGGGGGGTACGGTTCTCATGGACGCTGAGGTAGGGGGCGTCTCATAATAACGGCAACAAAGTGTCGGGACAAAGGAAGGAGGTCCCGGACAAGGGAATAAGAAAGGAAAGGTAAGAGGAGGGTAAAGGGTGGGCGGGGGGAGGGGGTTGTGCGGGGCGGGTTTCTCGACTAAAGAGGCTGGGGGTTGGGTGTTTTGGTGGCCTAACCTTTGGGCGGGGGGAAACGAAGCCGCCCAATTATCTAATCAGGGAAAGCATTAGGGGGGCAGTGGCCACACACCACAGCCCAACAGGGGGAATAAAGAAAAATCAAACATCTTTCAGCGGGGGCAAAAAATGGTGACGGAAAAGGGTTTAGCCGAACCGGTGTGGAAGTTTCTTCACCATGGGGAAAAACGATTTCAGAGTGGAGAAAAAAACAGTTCATCGGAAAAAAAAGAAAAACGCAGAATAAGTGGGGGTGGGGGAGCATACATACGCCATCTGGAAAAGTCCAAAAACAAAGGAGAAGAACGTTGGGGGGGGGTTAAAAAAACCATTTGGATCAAAAAAAAGTGGGCCCGGCCAGAAAAAGGGCTATAGAAACACTAGGAACTTCAGGGAAACGAAGAAAACCCGTAACCTAAACACCTCAGGCCATCGGGGCCAAGAGCTAAAAATGAACTCACAAACTGAAAAGGGTAGGAAACACTGCCATAAGGGCATTGCAGGAGAGAGGAACTTAAAAAAGGCCCTAGTTCTTCTGAATCACAGGAATCCTGGGTTGGGAAAACTGGGGGGGGGGAGGTGGCCACAATTTATCCTATGTTGAAAAGTCAAGAAAAAAAGGGTGGACACCCTTCTGATCGTACTTAAAGAGGGGAATCGTGAACGCCGGGCAGGTGGTGTATGAAATTAGGGGCCGTGATCAACCGAAACTATCCAGTCAGTGGAGGGAATGCGAAACAAGACGGGGCGGACGTAGAACTCGGAAGGCAAAAAGGAAATTATGACCCGAACTCAAGAATGTTCTAATCAGAAAAGTAGTAAAGGAAGTGAATACCAGGGACAAACAGGAAAACCATAGCGTGGGCAAAAAGACGTGGGTTCATTGGAACAAGTGGGGGGGGAAAAGTCTATCTAGGGGGGGGGGCAGGAGCGCGCCAACCAGACTGTTTCGTTGGGGGAATTATAAAGGAGGTCCAAAAAGCTTCCGTAGGGAAATTAAACCAATAGAATCGGCTTAAGAACCCGATAAACAAAAAGAAGGGTTAGGAAACAAGTAAGAGAGAAGGGGTGCACTCAAAGTTAGGTCCGCGTAAAACGGCAAGGGGAAACCAAGACAAAGTGATCCACAGAAAGTAAACGGGTTCGCCTCAATAAGGGGGAAACAGTCATTTTCAACGCAGGAAACCGGGCAGGGCACCAAGAAGGAAAAACCAAAAAAAAAAGGGATTCCAACTTGGAAGGCATCGGCATCTTCGTGACACGGAAGGGAAAAATCCTTAAGGGGTGAACGTACAGGGTAGAGAAGTGGAGCAGAACACTACTCCATTAAAAAAATCTCCAGGGAGGGTGAAAGAAATGATAACCCTGAGGCGTGGCCCGCTGTGGAATGTCACGACCAGGAAAATCCACAAAAAAAAAATCCAAATAAGCTTGGGGATGGGCCATAGGGGGGGAAAAACCACGCAGCCATTGCAACCGGCAACCGACGAGTTGGGGTGGAGAAAAAACTCTCGCAGGAATAATCGAGGAATAAAAAGACAGGGCTTTTAGAATAGAATTGGGGTGTAGAGCGTGCAAGGTGGGGGTTTTCGCGGGGGGGGGAAAAAGGGAGAAAAAAAATCGAGGTACAGGTCAGCGACGGGGAGTTGAAGATACTGTGTGGGGAGGGGAAAAACCTGTGGAAACGAGGCAAATGGTGGGACTTGGTGAAAAAGACACAGTTGTGGGGGGAGGGGGGACCGTATACTACAGGGGATTGGGTGGTTTACATAATTCGGGGGAGAGAAAATCAAGGTGGTTTCGGCCCCGGACAGGGCAAGGAAAAATTGACAAGACAAAGAGGGAAGAGACCATAAAAGAAAAAAAAAAAGGTCCACAAAGGGGGCAAAAGGTGAAGATGTTGCAAAAGGTGGAAGAAAGGTGGAATGAATAAAAGGACAGGGGGGTGCGGGGAAAGCATAAAGGAATGGTCGAGGAAAGAGGCACAAAGGGAGGTGCAAACACCAGCAATATTCTAGTGTGACCAAAAGCCAAAGGAGGGTTCACCCGCCATCGTACCATAGTGGTAAAAAATTGCAGTAAAAAGTCCAATTGAAAAAAAAATCCGTAAAGCATCTCATGGAAATCGGGAATGCAAAGAGCAAGGGGACATCGCAAAAATGGCAGACAAGGTCAAATCTCCTCTCCTGTTGTTAGGGGAAGAGGGGAAACGGACGGAAGCTTAAGATGTCATTTCGCCACGCCCGGGGCAACAAAGGGGGGGAAAAAGCAAAGAGAGGGGAACCCAGAGAAAAGGGCCGACCCTGCTCCTAAAATCACACAAAACCAGACACGCAAAGAACGGGAAGAAAAAAGGGATACAAGAACACCGCCTTTTGGACGGAAAAATCGCAAGCGAAAAAGAAAGATGGGGAGAATTCCAAATAGAAAAAAGAAAGTGGCAAGTTTCTGACAAGTGGATACAGAGGGAAAAGTGGCACGGCAGACTCGACACGCAAGGTAAAAAAGCCACTAGCTGGGGGAAAGTGGAGGGCTTGGCGAGAACGGGGCACGGCCTGCCAGTCAGGGAAGAAGGGGAAACAAACAGGATTCAAGGGGAAACCTGGAAAGGGGGGCAAAGGGGGTGGAGAAGCTATTCCTCTTTGGGGGAGGAAAATTGAGATATGACAACGAGAAAGAAGAAAGGCCCTAATATAGCTAAGCGGGGAAAAAAAGCGTGGCCGGCGAGGCGCAGCACTTACTGGAAAAAAACAAAAGGAAAAAGCTTGGTAGGAAAGGGGGATCAGGGGGGGACAGGGAAGAAAAGAGACTCCCTAAAGGGGGACATCGAAGGAGGTGGCGTGCACCGCAAACCCGACAGCCAGAAAGGCGCACGTTAGAGTAAAGTGGTGCGGGAAACCGGAGCGGGGGGGGGGGGGGGGGAAGCGTCGTAAAACCTAACCCACCAACCCGTCCCGGTTCATTGAAGAAAAAAAAAAAAAACGAGGGTCCTGAATTAAAATGGTCGTAAGAGGAAAAATGGAAAAAAAAAAGCCGAAACACCAAGTATTGCGTGCGCAAGGAAAGGGAAAGTGGAACAGAACGGGCTGAGAGCGAACGAGGAAGGGGAACACAATCTCAAACTGTATGGGGAGGGGGGGGGAGTCTTGAAAAAGAAAGGAAGGAAAAAAAACAAAGAGAAGGGGGGGAAAGGGGGGGTCTTCATCTGATGCAGGGGGAGGAGGGTTGACTCAGACGGGAAATTGATGAGGGGGACATGGGGTAGTACATGGGACCCAATGGGGAGGGAGGGAACAACGGACGGCGAGGATGAACATGTTTCCGTGCCAACAGCTAGAGGAAGAACTAGGCCAGAAAAAGAGGAGGGATCGCTCAACAGAACGTCAACAAATTAGGGTGAGACATACGAAAAGGGAGAATAGAGAAGAATGTTCCAGGGGAGAAAAATTTGTAGTAAAAGGGTGTCACCCCGGGGGGTAAACCCTTTGTAAGCTGCCCGGGCTTGCAAAAAATGAAGGGGAACAATGGAATTAACTTCGAAGGTCGAGAAAAAAAAAAGAATCGTGAGGACTCGGGCACTAGGGAAAAACCAGGCAAAGGGAGAGGGGTGGGAAAAAAAAAGGGAGGGCTTCCAAACAGGGGGGGGTAACAAGGGCAAATACCAGCGATTGTGATAAAAAAAAAAAAAAACGTAAAACACCCATCATCGATGAGAAACAGGAAAAAAAGAAGAAATGCACCGCAGTTAGCCCAATCAAGGGGTGGAGGAAGAAAAGGCTGGGGTTAACTAGATTAAAGAAGGGGAGGGTCAGGTGTTGGGAAAGTCTGATCACGGCAAGGAAAAAGGGAGTGGATCTGTCATGTGGGAGAAAAGGTTTAATAAAAAAACAAAACCACCAAGTGGAGCAGAAAAAATCGAAGGAAAAAGGCGCCGGAAAATGGGGGACTGACATCGCGGGAAGGCAAATTCAAAGCCCTTTTGTGGCGGGGGAAAGCGGAAAGGAACTGTCCCGAGGGCGAAAAGGTCAATACGCGGACACGGAAAACACCAAAAAAAAAGACTAAAACCGGACGCAGTTCTGGGGGGGATCTTTTCCCGTCTACAGAAGGAACAGCCGGCAACTGACTCAAGCATGGATGAAACACATCCTTGGTAAACAAAAAAAGCAATGTTTGAAAGGAAAAAAAACTGTTGCCCCACGAAAACGGCCTGAGACACCCACCCGGCGTGAACGCCTGAAAAAAGGAAAAATCTCAAGAGAAAGGGAGGGGCCAAACCAGGCACCTTAACAGCGTCGAGGAACTAAGCCTAAGTGGGAGGACAGAGCGACGCCAATTCAACTCACTGCACAGTAAGGAGCAGAAAAGGGTTTAGCCTGCCACTACGGCTCTTCAAAGCGGTCAAGTACCGCGGCAAAATACGAGTCCCAAGAAAAGTCGAGAGCGTAACTGGGGCACATATTGTTGACGAACGGAAAACGGGGCCCCTTAGGCCAGGAAAAAGTAAGTTTTTTCGGAGAGGTGCAAAGAAAAAAGAAATGGGGGGATCATAGGTTCCCGTTCAGAAAGGCAATTGGGACTTGTCAAAAAAGGGGGCCTTGCGAGCAAAGCGAGATTGAGGAATCTCGACTGGGAACTCGTGGCCTGGTTCCCAAGAGGGTTAAAAAAAAATCAAGAGAACGAGGGATGCCAATCAAAAGCCCCTGACGACGGGAGCACTGAAAAGTTGAAACAGACGCCGTCACCGGAAAAACCTGGGGGGGTAATGCCATGACGGGTGGAGGTGCGCGGTGGCGCAAAACAAAGGTAACGGGTGGGGAGAGGGAAAACTTAGATTACAAGGAACGGTGTTGCGGGACTCAGAAAATGTCACCTTGGGATTTGTCGGTTCAAATTCAAACAAAGGCAAAACACGGGACAAATCGACGATGGCGTTGACACTGAAAACCAGGGAGGTGGTTCGGGGTGCGTGTGTTGGGGGGTCTCAAAGAAAACCTTAACTTGGACGTGGGACCATTGGCGGTCCGATTCAAGACAGAACTGATATCAGCAAAGGGAAATTGAAAGATGCACCAAACACGGCCAGCAAAAGATTAGTAAAGAAACGTCGGGAGTCACCCCAAGAAGTTCAATTCAAGGGCCAAGAAAACAAAACGCTTCATCCGGATTGCAACAGGTGGGGGAGGAAAACCAGGGGGGGGGGAAGGTGAGGGGCGAAGAAGGGATTTTGGAGGCACGCCACACCGTAAACTCGGAGGAGTTGCGAATCATGCGCGGAGAAACACAGAAAAGCCACGGAGTTCTTGGCTGCACAACAGGTGGGAGAAAAATCCTTTTACAAAATTAAACCAAAAAAAAGGCGCTCGTTTAGGGGGAACCAGGTGGGCGCCAAAAGGGTGTGGGACCGCGGTGTAGCTGTGGGAAACTGGGCTCTCTGGAAAGTTCCCGAAAGCGAAAAACCACGGGAAAAAAAAACCTGCGTTTGACCGAAAGAAATTCCCAGAAAAAAACCGTACAATCAAAAAAATCCAAAGGGGTATAGAGGGAGGGGAAATGAAGAACAAAAAAATTCCTTAAAAAATATAATCGGTAAGCGGTGAATTTCTTAAGTTGGTGAAAAAATTGAAATGGACGCAGCCTCTGCTGCGCCGCGGGGCGCCGGGGACTGGCTTAACTGTATAGGATACTCACAATGGCAAGCGGGGAAAGCAAAGGAAAAAGAGGGGAATAAAAGTGCGTCTTTAAAGACCCGGCGGAGCTTCAATTGTTGCCAATAGGCCGTCGGGGGGCGGGAAGAAGATCCCAAAAAAAAAAAAAAAAAACGGAAACAGGATCAAAAGTCAGCCAGGGGACACAATGTCCTCACCCCTAACCTAAACGAAAAAATTACTAGCGATTCAAAAGTGGAGTCCTTGGCCGTACCTAGAATGGGTGCCCCCAAAATGAAACCTTCGTTTGGCTTAAGAGCAATGCAGTTGTAACAAAATGGTGAGATGTTTTTGACGTGGAATGAAAGGGCGTACGCAACATTTTTGGATTGGCGAATCGGTCCAACACCACTTACGGCTAAAGTAGCGAATAACGTAAAGTCGCGGATCGAGATAAACAACAGAACAAGAGGAGGAAGGAAAATGAAAGATAAGGCTATTGCCTCTAGATTCAAAGGAGACGGGGGGAATCCGATCATGGCGAAAAAAATGTTAGACCCTCCAAACAGGGAAATGAAAATCACTCTCTGAAACATGGGAAAAAGGAAATGGTCAAGAACACCTGCGGGGGACAGGCCGGGGATAGGGGAAATCTCAGCCAGGAGGGGTCCAAGGACGGGGACATCTTGAAACGGGTGGGATGACATACCGAGGACGGTTGAAGCGGGGGTCGAGAGGGTCCGCGGTCAGGAAAGCACAAACCCAAAACGACGCAAATGAAGAAGCACCTAGAAAAAACGGCAAGTGCTTAAAAAGGGGGGGGAAAAAAGAAGGTTCAAAGAGTGATGGGCCGCTCCCGATGGGCGGCAAAGGGGGAGCCACATCGCCGAGCTGCACGGTTAAGATGAGTGGGAACCGAACATCCCAGGGGAAAAACCGACATTGTCCTCGGTTCTCGCAATGAAAAAAACCTCGGATGAGAGCACCAGGGCGCGTTGAAGGAAAAGGTGTTGGGTGGGAAGGCGTAGTAAAAGGGGGGGGCACGTTTTTCGGGGGCGTAAGGAAGCCCGGCCGGGAAAGGAAAGAAGAAAGGGGGGGACGGGACACACGTTCGGAGCGCCCACCGTGGTGGAAAAAAAACCCTATCCGCTTGGGTGGGAAGGTGACAATGTCCTCCCATTTTGGTTGGGGGAGGAGCACAGGGGATCTCGTCTACATTTTGTGTGGGCTGTTGGGAAAGAAAACTTTGCGCAATGCATCAGGGAAAGACCGTTGGGCCTCAGGGAAAAAACGTCAGCCCAAAAGGAAAAAGCTAAAAGAAAAAACCAGCCGGTCAACAAATGTTTGAATCGCAGGGGCAGGGGTCGCACGGAACGGGGGTGTGGGAAAAATGAAGCTTTACGAAAGGTCGTCACTGGAGGCAAGAGAGTGACAAAAAAACAACAGTTTAGGATAGTCAGACAAAAAAAAAACCACACAGGCGAACATCCGGACAACTCAGTAACCTTCAACCGGGGGGGAACAAAAGGGGGCAATAAAGAAGCCTTCACCAAAGGATGAATCTGTAATAAGCGCATACAATTGCGACCTCACCGGCCAAAAATCATCCGAAAAAAAAGAACAAACTCAACTTGTGGAACCCAAAAAAAGGCCTCGTGGGGGAGGTAGGAGGACGATGCATTAGCCAGCTGGGATTCAAGAAACAAAGGTGAACCAAGCACGAGCAAAGTTGGCAATTCCGATACGGGAGGAAGAAGAAAAGAAGGTGCCAGAGGAACTGTAGAATTCATCAAAAAGTTTTGGGCAGCCCCCACGGCGAAAAGGAACATAATCATGGAGAAATGCAAAAAGCGAACGAAAAAAAAATTTCGTGCGAGGGGAAAGTTCAGGCGTCTTAAGACGCCTGGTGTAACAAAGAATGAAGGAAAGAAAGGGCAACAGAGAAACCTGCCGCTGGGGAGGACGTGTGCGGGGGGAGGGACGAGCATGCATAAGGTCATCGTTCCTCAGGGAAAAGTGACTCACGGGGTGACGCGAAAAGTGCGAAAGGAGTTGGCGGGGAATTCTGTCAGGAATCACCCGCGTTGGTGTAGGGGCGGGCAAACGGCCGACAGGCGGAACCAGCAGAGGGCCGAAAAATAGAAGCCTTGAAACAAGATTGATACCGGCGAGATGCGGCAGACCAGTTATCCGGACAAACAAACCAACGGTGGAACCGGATTTTCAGACGGGACCGTGGGGAAAACAAGTCCGTCCCAACCAAGAAAAAATAATTCGGCCCGAAGCCGTGTATGGCTCAACAAGCCAAAATCGGGCAGGAAGAAAACGCAGGGCGGCTCGATTTTGACGAATCGAACAAGGGTGGTGGGCGGCCGCCTTGGGCGTGGTGGAGCAAAAGATAAAAAAAAACCCGGGTTAAGAAATGAAACAAACGATCTTATTCAACAAACTGGTGAAAGGGGGAGAAAAAAATATCCAAAGACAAAATTTGCATGGAAGGGACTGCGACCCCGTAAAGCCAGCCAACTCGGGGAAAAGGGTTCGGGGCAAAGAAGGAAAAAAAGACAGGAGGGGCGGTTAATGGTCGAAGACCAATCGTAAGGTGACGGGGAGCGAAAGGGAAGCGCGTTGGATCAAAAAACGAGGGGGTTTTGAGGCCGTCAAATGGGGGGATCCTGACCTCGACGAGGCGGGCCCACCTGTGGGGGGTTGAGTTCGCAAAAGGAATGAAACACAATCGCACAAGTTCTCTTGATCGCAGTCAAAGAACAACAAAACAAAAAATGATGGGAAAAGAGAAGAATAAAAAAACGAAAGGTCCGGTCACAGGGGGTACGAAAATTACCATAGGTTGTCACAAAATGCAACATCGAACAGTTGAACACCCGAAAGACGAAGTATTGATAACCTGGGACGCATCAAAAAAATTGTTCATGTCCGGAGACTCAAAGGAAGCAGTACGGGGTCAAAAGGCCCCAGAAAAAAAACCATTAACGATTTTTTGGCTTGGCCGTATACAAAGAAAAAACCGGGCATCCATAAAGGAGAGGGTGGAATGGCAGCGGGGCTAGCATAGCAGGATAGCCTGACCGGGAAGAAAAGTACTCCATCAGTTTTCAGGACCTGCCTGGACGAAACAGTTGAATCAAGAAGCAAGGGGGCTACGACTAATTTAAAATTAGGTTGGGGTGGGGTGGAGATACAACTGTACAAAAGGCACGCCCACCATTTCAAGCGGGGAAAAGGAAAGACAATCTTTTCCGGCGAAGGGTAGAGGGGACAACGTGTGCACCAGGCCGATTCAAGGTCGCGGTATTGGGGGGGAAAAAGGAAAAAAAAAAAAACCTTCCACATTAAAAGGCAAGAAAGAGTAACGGAACGACAACAAAAAGATTAACACCACCGTTCGGGGGGGAAAAGACAATTCCTAGCCTTCGTGCAGAGGCACGACTGCACAATAAGATCTCGGGGGTCAAGGAAGAAGGTAGTTCCGCTGTCAGACAGCCGACGGAACCCCAAAACAAAAAGCCTGAGTCGGGGGAACAGGAAACACAAAGCAGAAGGGCGGAAGTCGAAGGCAAACGGTGTCCAATAATTTCAGCAAAGTCCGGGTCAGAGAAAGTCTCTGGGAAGCCATGCAACACGAAGTGCAGAAAACTGTTGGTGCGAAGGGACTCAAGACATTCACAATATCTGAGTTCAAAGCGAGGCAAGAGAATAAGAGCCTAACTAACTGATTTTTTGGCGGGGGAAGACTAGAGCCCTGCAAGAAATACATGGAAGGACTGTGTGTCGTGCACTGAGGCGCCGGCAAAGTTAAGACATCTCAAAGTTGTCATCACGGGAAGCGTGAAGGGAGATCTCGAGGAACCGGCCAACCGAGGGATAATGCGCACGCTCTAGAGGGGGGCGGGTGAGATACTCGTATACTCACGGGGGGGGGTTGTTCGGAAGAGAAGGCGCGGAAAATCAATGGAAGCGAGGCCTCCACTACTCAGCTTGAAAAACGAAGGGGGGGGGAAGAACATGAGGGGGGTAAATCAAACGGTGACTGCAGGAAAGGGGGAGGCCATCTGTTTGTTGTCTCATGAACCAAAGTGGGAGCGGCTACATATTTCCCTTGGCACTTGGGGGGAGGGGCACAGAAGGCATCAAGGGTACGATCGGGACAAATAAATTGGAGGTTACCAGGGGCTTTGGTGGTGTAGGGGGACTAAGTAGTTTCTGTGTTTTCCCGCCTGGGCGGGATCCTCAACCGAGGGTCGAGAGACCAGGGCGTACCATTTCCAAACAACACCCTAGATCAAGAAAAAAAACAAAGTCTTCAATCAATGCAACATTGGGGGGGAAACCGGGTCGATGTCTTGAGGCTTGAAATGCAACGGAGAGGGAAGAGGAGCCAAAGGGCCCTAACTTCGGGATGATTGCGACAACATTCACCTAAGTTACAATTAGAAGCGGAAATCTCAATTTAGTAATTTGCTGCACAGCAACAAGTGGGCCCCCAAAGAAAAAAAGGGAAAGAAACACAAAGCCGCTCGGTTGGTTCACCAACGGTGGGCGCCCAGCAAAAGGTGTGGCAAACACGTCCACAAGCGCACTATTCAAGTGAAACTTGAAAGGAGGGGACGAACGCCTCCCCACGCTAAAACCGGCATACACATGAAACGGAAGGAAAAACAAACAAGAATCTTCTAACAACTGGCCGAACGGGGAAAAATTGGAGTTCTAGATCTTCCGTGTACCAGCTCTAAAGAAAAAATTGACGAGCGCCAGGTTTCACTGCAGGCCGGTGGGGACAATATTATCCGGTACAATCATCCGTCCCGCGCTGTGTAAAAAGAATCGACTGGGTAAGAGGGGAGAAAAAGAGTGCGACCGTTCTCAGTGATCAAAGGTTCCATAGGGACAGGAAGGGGCGGCATTGGTTACATGAAGAGTTGGATGCGCAGACCCGATCGCCATTGTGTCACCCCAACTAGTAGCTAAAGGCAGAAGGGTGCCCATGCAGTATCACCCAGGGGAAGGCGTGCAAGAAAGGCTTATCCAAGAATTTGGAATCCCGGCGGGCGAGGTGAACCGGAAAAGCAGGTGCCTCAACGACGTGTCCCATGCGGGGGGGGTAAAGGCGAAGATTGGATTTTTGTTTTCAAGAATCTGAGGCGCGCAAACCCAGCACCGATGGTGAGTTGGATGACGTCCACCAGGGGTCCCAGGTGACCAATACCGCGTGAGACCTAAACATCGATCGT
>Ga0179593_1676277_pt1 | contig 11443 bp, 9 predicted proteins | sample CZODoug2_1_08_16_FD_185931 | JGI IMG/M metagenome (GOLD analysis project Ga0179593, IMG submission 185931) | Vadose zone soil fungal communities from Angelo Coast Range Reserve, California, USA - CZODoug2_1_08_16fungal (PacBio error correction) | ecosystem: Environmental > Terrestrial > Soil >...
GGCTCGAGGGAATGGAGAAAGCCGTTCTGCCTTCTTCACGGGAGGAATGCACACAGAGGATGCCTCCTTCAGAAAAAAGAAAGGGGCATGAAGGAAATCCAGTCGGGAGGTCCCTCTCGATAAAGCGCGCTCTATCCACCGGCATCCGTTTTTCGAAGAATACTCCCAAGAAGCCGTTCAGGGAAAGAGCCTTGCAGAACAAAAATGGGGACTAACCGCCTCTTCTTTCTTCCGAAGAGTCCTTCGGGCGACAAAAAAGGCTAGATATAAGATCAGGAGCCTCCTAGGGAGGAAAAACGATCGATTCCGAACTCTTTAAGGGGACTCTCGACCTGAGAGAAAAAAAACTGGGAAGGAGGGGCGTAGATGAGAATGGCGGCTAGATCCTGGGGGAGTTGCGGCGAATGTGTCTAGGAATTGAGGCGGGAAGGGGGGCGGAAAGAGGCCTCCGACGCCGCCGTCCTCTTTATCAGGGGAAGATCGACCTGGAGGCTTAGAGAGAGAAGGTTGGGGCGACGTCTCTATCATACGGTGGCCTAGTAAATGAGAATCCGCAGAGGGACAGGGGTGCGGGAGAGGGGGTACAGGCGGAAACTGTCCAAGGGAGGCGGGTCAAAAGGGGGGTGAAAAACTTGCCTATCCCGCGCAAATACCGAAAGAGTGCCGAGGCCGAGAACGAAACTGGTCAAATTAAGAAAACCGGCCGATGGGGAGAACCTTGATCTGGGGCGTTTGCGAGGGCAAAACGGGCTCGGGGAAAGCGAGGTCGAGGGAGGCGGCACGGACAAAAAAAAAACATCTGCTAAGGCCCGCCCAAAAAAAAAGAGTAGCTGAAAAGAAAGGGGGGACAAATAAGGAACGTGCTGCGAGACTACAGCGCTGTTGATTAAGGCGCTTTGATTCCGAGGGGGAAAAAAAGGAATAAAAATGGGGGACAGCAAAATAGTAAACGAAGACGTCTATCATTAAGAGAACGACGATGCCAGAAGAACAACCGAAAAAACTAGAGAATCTTGAAAGGAGAAGAATATCCACCGGCACATGAGAATCGGGGGGGAGAGGACGGAGGATCAGGGCGAGAACCCACTTGTCCGGGAACCGGGAGGGGGGATTCAAAAACATGCAAACTGAGGGGGTGTCTGGCGGCTTAGGGGGAACGGAGGAGAAAACACTTCGTGATAGGATAAAAATAGTCCCATACGACGGGGGGGAAAGGTCGATCACATAGTGTCAGGACCAAAGAAGGATCATGAGCCTAGTCCTGACCAGCGTACAGGGCTAAAAGTCCTATGGGGGAACCAATCTATTTCATAAAATTCACCAGAAGGGGACTTGGAAGGACGTCGGGAAAGATCCTATGAGAAAGTAAACGCCGGGTCAATTTAGGCCTCTTTCCAGGTCCCCCTTAAAAAGTGCTCCGGGGGCCGGCCGGATGACCGCAAGGTCGGGTCCAGGGTTTCTTCTGGAGAACACCTAAGCTAAAAATCTTTCGACTGGGGAAAAGGGCGAGAAGCCTAGGCGGACGTAGTAGGCATCGGAGATCGGGAAACCGACAAACAACAACAGAGGAGAAAGATGATAGGGGGAAGTCGGGCGCGAAAGACGACTACGTCACTGCCGGCGGCCTTTTAAAAAAGAAAAATATCAAATGGGGGCCTACGAAGGAGTCACCTAGCTTCAAATACGAGGCCGGTCACCAACGAGCCTGTAAAGGGGGGGAAGATACCTCGGGAAAAAACCAAAGACCGAGGAGCTCAGCCATAATCAAGGAAGCCGAGAGGCAGGAATCTCTTTGGGAAAAAGTCCTATCTTGAGAAGGCGACCGCCAAAAGAGGAAGCTAGTTTCCTAAAGGCCAAAGAAGGAAACTATGGAAAGATCAGGAAGCGCAGGAAGAGGGGGTCTACCTCTCCAGAGAAGAAAATGTGGCCATCGGAGAACACCTACCAAAAAGAACAGCTGGAGGAGTCGGAAACCTTTCCAAGAACACGCAAAGTCGAAAACGTCCGGGGATCTGGTAAAAGGGATAGAGGAAAAAAGGGTCTATTTCGTTAACTGCTATCTTTTAACAATAATGGGGGCCGCTGGAAGTTTCAGCGCCTGTCATTCCGGGAATCCTCTCTAAAAAGAGGAGGCCTAAAAAAACTGGAGAAATCTTATAAGAAAAATCAAGACGGGGAAATCACATGCTCGGAGCTTGGTAATAAGTTCATTTCAAGGGGTCAGAAAAGCTTCGGCCCGCCTGGTAACCTCCGACCTTGGGTACCGAAGGAAGAATCCGGGGAGAATGGGGTAGAAGAAATCAAAAACAAAGGACCTCCGTTCAACCATCCATTTCTCAGCTAATAGGCCCGGGGGAAGGGGAAAAGGGTTCACAGCGAAGGGAGGGAGCTTCGATAAAAGGAACTCAGAATCAAAAACTCACAAGCACATCAGAGGGTCCTCCGAGACCGTTGAGTACGGACCGTCGGGAAGCCTCGAGGCCCTCTCCAAAGGGATCCAAAGACCCAAGGGGGTTCAGTCCGAAAGACCTCGACCGTCGGAGGATCGCAGCATCGCCCGGTCCGCAGGCTGAAAGCCTGAAAAGCTATTCCGAGGCCATCTTTCTTTCTTGGTGATTCGCACTCCGCTCTGGGAAGACCTAAAAAGAGAGGGTCTAGCTCCCAGTCTCCCACGAAGAACCAACCCAAAACCCAAACACCAACCCAAATAGAGAGAATCCCTACTCGCCCGATCTCTCCTCGCCTACTCGCCAAATTCTGGCTGAACTACTCCCAGACCGCCATTAAGCTTACGGGAAGGGAAAGATGTGGGAAGGGCAACGTCGGGTCCCTATCTGATCTCTCGACTAGAGCGCCAGAAGGTCGTCTTCAAAGCCCAAAAACCGGGCCAAGTGAGGGTTTGAGTTCCACCCTGCCGTAAAACTGCCTACTGGAAGAGGAGCCTCCTTCAGGGAAGGCTCAAAAGCACAGGGATAGCGCCTAGTAGGGAGGGGGGGTCAGGGAAGAGTTTCTGGGCCTTCCTAAAGAGGCTGCCTTTTTGAACGGTGACCAGATACGCCGGCGAAGAAAAAAAGTGTGAAAGAACAGCCAAAAAAAAAAGTACCCGGACATCAACGATAAGAAAAAAGCTGGGACAGACGAAAAAAGAAAATTATCCTTTCGATAAAGCGCGCGGGGATAAAAAGTGGGAGGACCAGCGAAGAAAAGGAGAAGGACTCGGGAAGAGAAAAGCCGCGAAAGAAATTCCCTCTCGAAATTGGAGGTGAGGGAATTGGGATGGGATGTAAAGATGGGGGGAGGGACTAGAATTAGGTAAAGCATGGACGAAGCGGGAGGGGGGTAGAGGAGATGATGAGGCGAAGCACGGATGAGAGATAAGGGGGGCAGTTAGCGAAGGGTGGGGTAGTAGGAAAAAGGAAAGATGAGAGAAGCGGGCGGTAGGTAGAGGAAGTAGGGGGAACGGGAGAAGGGGGAATAAGGAATGAGAGTAAAGATGTAGAATTGAGGGAAGAGGAGGAATAGAGTAGCGACGATGTGAAAAGATGATTGGGGGGTGTGAGGGGAGAGATCGAAGAGTGGACGGGGATGGTGGGCTAATAGGGGGAGGGTAGAAGCTGGCGTTCAAGTCGCGTGTGGAGAGTGAAATGTAGGGAAGGAGCACAGCATAACGGGGGGGGTGGGAAAGGGAGAGGGTGGTGGAGATGATAAAGAGCTGAGGAATAGCGCGAAAAAGGGCTGGGGGGAAGGGGGGAGAGGAAAAGTGGGGAGTCGACGACTGAAAAGGAGAGAGGGCAGTGGGAGAGGGGGAGAGAGGGGGAAGAAGGGAAAGCGTTTGTGAGTGCGGAAGAGGGGAGAGAAAAAGGGGGGAAAGGCAGTCAGGGAAAGGGGGGAGGTGAAAGAAAGTGGGGTGTAAGGAGAGGTATGAGAGTGTCCAACAACCCCCCACAAAAGAGAGATCCATGCGGAAAACGAGAGGTGAAGAAAATGCAGAGGTCGCCTTGTCTGAAGCCACAGACGTCTTTCGCTTGAGATTATGGAAAGGATAAGCCAGGGCCTTCACTTTCGGAAAGGGAGTTCTTGCAGAGACTGTCAAGTCGCGGGGGAAAAGGGAGATCTTCCTGCGGGCCGACTCCCTGAAAAGATTAAAAGAGTCGTAAAAGAAAAAGCAGAAAAGGTTAAGCCAGGAGAAGGGCTTCACTGGGACGTCGGCAGAGAAAAAAATTTAGAATACGGGGTCGAGAAACTCCCTGGACTGATACTACACCTTTCCTTTCCTATTGTGGAATCCAAAAAGCCGGGGACCAGAGAGGTCTTCGTAAAAGGTCGCAGAGGCGGCCGTCGAGACTTCTCCGCCACTGAAGAAAGAGTCAAAAAGAAGCAGAAAGGGTTAACGAATTACGATGCGATGCGGGCCTGACTGAACGTCTACCTAGAGGGAGAGAGTCGCGAGTAGGAATCCCTTGGCGAGGAATGCGAGAGCAGGAGAGATTGCTTCTCTAGAGCCTGGAGAGGGGGGAGGAAGAAGGGGACTTGGGAGAAAAAGAAAAGGCGTCGAAGAAGGAAATCTACCCGATGAGCGAAGGGCGTCTCCGGCGACGACCGGTGCTTTTGTCAAGAGATGGGGGGGGGGAAGCGGGTTCGAAAAAGAAGGGGGCCTCGACCCGCAGAGGGGGCCGAAACCTTTTGGGCTATGGGGAGGAGGTAACTGACCCAAGCCGTTCGGGAGGGAGAATCTCTGGCCGGACGTGAAGGAACGACCTCCCTCGGTGATCCACGAAAGAAAGAGGGAACCGCAAGAGAGGGTCCAAAAAGTTGAACATGCAGAAACTGATGGTTGCCCGCGGCGAAATTATCTGGCGTCGAGGGCGGAAACAGGGGATTGACCGAAGGAAAGAGTATGGCCTGTACCAAAGAGTTTTCGGTCTAAAGAGACTGATCAGGAGCTAGAACTGAGGACAATCGGAGTAACTTCTATTTGCATGACTAAAAAAAAGATCTTTTTTTGGCTGACTTCAGGGAGGTAAGAAGGGGGGTTCGGGGACAAGGGAGTCGAAGGGGAGAGTATCTATAGGCAGGTGCCTTGACTATCCTAATACTCGTAACTAAGAGAGAAGGAACATGGACTTTAAAGAAAGGAAATTATCGAACTATCCAACAAGGAAAAGAGAAGACTTCAGAAGGGACGAGGGGGGAAAAGGAGGCCCACGGACGTCCCTGAGCGTTTTCTTTACCAACGGACCGGGGGGGGGGGATCACCGAGCCACATATCTCGCTTGTTTGGAGGGAGGGGGAGGGCCACCCGGGGGGGCGCCCCCCTAGGAGTAAGCGGGGAGGGGGGGTAAAAAATCGTAAAATCAAGGGGAGAATCGGTGCGGCGGCGCGTTACAGACCGACGCGGCATGAAAAGAGGGAAAGAGAAAAGGGCCGAGGGAAAAAGATAAGGACAGGACGAAGTACTAGCTTCGTTGACGGCGTATTGCCTCAATACGGAGATTTAAGGGAGGGGCCTGAAAAGCGGGGAGGGAAGCCAAGGAACTCCGCGGGAGGGTTACCCGGAACTTCCGGTGCGGATATGGCCTGGGAGGGGGGTCTATAGAGCTGATAAAAAAAAGGCCTCCACGGGGAGAGGTAAGGCGGGTGCAAATCCGTGCCACTCCACTATACTGAGAACACCCTGGAAGGCCCGAAAATCTCAACAAAACAAGGGAAAAAGAGCGTATGTAGTTTCCGAAGAGCAACTGCCCTCTTCCTACGATTGCCGCTAGGGGGGGGGATTGGGGGAAAAAAGGGGGGGGGAGCAGGAAGGGTAGCGTTGTTCTGTGAAGCCGACGCAAAAAAGGTTATCGAGTCCACCGCAAAAGTCATGATACAGGAGGACTGGGAAAACTAAACGTCAGAAAAAGCTGCGATTCAACCACCATAACCCGAGATCACTCATTAGGGGGGAAAGAAAGTAGGAAAATGAAATAAATAAAGAAAGAAGATGGCATCCAGTAATAGCGCCGTTTAGATCCTGGGCTAACGGACTATTCGAGATTGAAGAAGAGAGGACGGGTCAAAGGACACCAGGGGATCAGAGGAAAAGATTTCCGTATTGCTAACTCTAAAGACGATTACAGGCAAGGGACTCGGGACGGAGGCCACAAGAAAGCCAGGCCCATCTCGAATGCAATGCTTTCTTCTGTGGGAGAAGCAACGTTACCCGAAGGTGTTAAAAAGGAAAAATTACGTGTTTCTGACAGATCCCTCTTTATTCTTCGATGGATGACTGTTCTTGGGATAGGGCTTGATCCTTTAAATCCTTCGCGGACCAACAATGGTTTCGCCGAAGGAGGATGAGAGGGGGGAGAGAAGGCGGGAGGGACTAGGATTCGCCCTGAAAACATCTGAATCCCAGCGCCGGACAAAGCAGGGAAAAGAGCTGCGCGAAACAAGGCAGTGCAAGAGGGAAGCGGATAAGTACAGCGAGAAATCCTGTAAGGGGGGAAGGGAAAGAAGGAAATATGAAGTAATCTAAAGGGAGAAAAGGAAGTATACGGATAAATCAGCTTTCCCTACCGTCCTGCAACAGATCATTTCTCGTCGGGGCAGAATTAAAGGTGAAAAATAAGACTCTGACGACTAAAGGAAAAAGATCGGTGTCGCACCGCGCTTCTCCCTTTGCATCACGAATGCAGCAAGACAAAAAAGCCTCCGCCTCGTACGCCCTCCACGAAATGCCCACCAGGTAAGCAAATGAAAGACAAAAACCGAAAGAACAGGGGAGATCAAGAAAATTCGTCGACAATAGCTCCAGGCCGTCTATCTGGAAAGAAAGGCGGAAAGGAGGTAAGGAAAGGAAAAATCGCCGCCAGCTCATACGGAGAAAATCGCCCCGAGGCCCTCCTCGCCCATGAGATCGACTCACTCCTCGCCCGTCGACGAGCGAGAGAGAAAAGAAATCCTAAAAAGACCGAAACGTAGGAAAAAATCGCGCAACCGACGGAGGCCTCTTTCACTTTAAGGGGACCAAGGGAGGGACATAGGAAAAAAACTACGGAAGGAAAGCCTCTTAGCACTTCCATTTTGAGATCGTTGTCTAATCTCTAATAGAATCTGGATTTTAAGGACTGACAAAGAAGACTTCGTACCGTCGAAGATGCTCCCCGGGACGTTGGATAAAAGCGCTTCGAAGCCATATATTCAAAGGGAAGGCCAAGAAAAAGAGGGACGGTTGAGGAATCCGAAAGTGAAGACGGAAAAACTTGAGCAGCCTCTCCGCAACAACTTTTCCACGCCGCCGAAGCTGAGACAAAAGGGAAAATCAGCCAGAAACAGCAGAGAAATTATGCAAGAGTCCTTGAAGACGCCCTTTTGGAGACAAGCAGAAGAGGCGCGGCCGCCGATCAAGACGCGACGAAGAGGAAAGATCGAGGATGGTAAGGTGGGGGGGGAGCGGGAGGAGAGGGAAGGGAGGGATGGAAAAAGTGGGGGGATGTGCTAGGATGGATGGCTGACAAATAGTACGGGTGTGTTTGTAAAGTAAGAATTTAGAACGGGGCGGAGAGAGAGGGGGGAAGAGGGCTGTGAAGAAGGAAGGGCGGAGGGAGAGAAGAAGGGAAGGTACAAGAGGGGAAGAGCGAGGGGAATAGAGGAGGAGGAGTAGGGGTGGGGAGGAAACGGAAAGCAGGTAAGGACCAAGAGGAAGAAGAAAACCTCCCCAAAAAAAAAATAACCCCCCAACCCACCCCCCCCCCAAAAATAGGTGCCACCTTCGTTCCTACTCTGGGCTTGGGAATAAAACAGGTTTCTGAGAGAACTTGGATAAAGAGGATCTTCCCAAAAAAGAAGGAAAATCTACCATCATGCCGTCACGTCGATGGCTGGTACCTCTATCTTTCCAGCAAAGTTAAAAAGAGGGGGGCGCGGGGGGTGGGGCAGACGGGAAAAGGTTTTGCTTCTGCGAAAAAAATAAATGCTCACGTACGCCTTTCACAGAAAGCATGCATCCTTTTCATAGGGGACATTGGAAGGAAAAAGGGGGAGCCAACGTGTGGGAAGCAAACTGTCCCGAAAAGAGAGGAACTGCGCATCAGCGCTTGAGCATTCGGTTCTATCGGTCAAGGGAAAACCCGGAAAAGGGAGGGTAAAAAACAAGGAATTTAGGATTAGCAGAACAAAAGATCTCCACTTAAACCGCTAGAAAGGAAAAAGCTAAAACAGAAATGAGGAGGAAAAGGGGGGCCCTCAGCGTGCCCATAAATTCGTACGTCACCTCTTATGAATACCGGGAAAAGAGGAGTGAGCTATAAAAAGGTCTTAACGGAAAGCCGAAAAGGGCTACTAAAGAACGGGGAAGGGAACGGCTAGAGGGAGGGGGATATCCTGTGTCAGGAGATCGACGAGCCTGATTATTTCTGTCACGTAGGGAGGAGTAGGGGGGGAGAGTATGTCGGGTGAGAAGTCCGAAGAGGGAGGCGACCCTATCAACGTCGCTCTTCGTCGCAGTCTTAAACAAGGGGGGGACTGGGGAAAAAAAAGAAATGAAAGGGACTTGCCGATCAAAAAAGAGAGTGTTGTTGGTGAACCCAGCCCCGGGGGGACCATTTGTTCTTTACTGTAGAGTAAAAAGAGGCGGCAGCCGGGGGGAGAAAGGGGGGTCTGCACCTACGTGCGACGGGAAAATCTCTCTGTTATCCAAACAGGGAAAGGTAGGAAAAAGGGAAAAAAAAAAGGCATTGTAAAAGAAAAAGCCTGATGTTGAAAAGACTGGATCTGGGGCATACTTCTTGCAGTCGGGGAGGGAGGGGGCGAAAAAGCGGATCCGGAAAGGGAAGAGGGAAGCGGAGACCGAAAAAGCAGAGGCCCGCTGAGGAGAGTCGGACAATGGCATGCAATTAAAGGTGTGGAGTTTTCTACTCCGGGATCGGGAGAAAGGAGGATTTTATTAAAAGAAGGCAGAGGTTTCAAGGAGGGAAAGGGCACTTCTATTCCGAGAAACTATCCTCTATCATTAGGAACAAAAAGGCAAAAAGAGGTCCGATCATCGAGAAAAAAATTGGAGTCCAAAGAAAGGGGGGGATAACATGATGCCAGGAAAGTAATATAAACCCCGAAGCACATCTACAAAGAAGAGGAAGGGAAGCCAAAAGAAAGAGAAGCGCAAAGAAAAGGGAAGACATTTTCGACGTGGTACCACTGGCGGCCGAACTTCTGCTAAAGACCGAAAAAAGGACGGAAAAAAAAAAGCGAGCGGAAGATGGTAAAGGTTATTTGGAGAACGCGGCAAGTCTTTCGTTCTGGCGGATCAACCCAAGTCCAGAGGGTCGCTGAAAGGGAAAACCTCGTTGTGTGCCGCTTAAGAACAGTCCAGGCGAAGGGGGATATACGGAAATAGAAGAGGGGGAAGAGAAAACTACTAATGCCGGGGGGTGCCAAGAGAAACGTGAACTGATCATCAGATGAATCAAAGAGGATGAGTGATTAAAAGAAAGGGTTGGTACGAGAAGAGGCTGGAAAAAAAGGTGCCCACTTAAAAGACTACGTCTGACCCTGGGGGGGGGACATGGATTGGAAGGTCCGCTGACGAATACGTAATCGTCTCCATCACCCGACTCTAACTCAGGGAAGGCATCGGAGGCCGTAGAATGGAGGAAATCGGTTCATTCAAAAGAAATGCTGACACTACACCATCGAGAAAGGGTGAAAAGGGGGGGGTGTGTGAAGGAGACTGAAAGGAATGAAGGAGACAATTCACCTTCTCCTGGTGTAAAAAGCGAAAACGAAAATTGAGGTGTCACTGGGAACTACTCAACACCTTTACGGGTGAGGGGAGATGAAAAGACGGCAGCTCCGTAGGGGGGAGGGATTTGCAAAGCTCAGGCTGACCGCGGATACAACCTAACCAACCGGGGAAGAGAAGGAAGGCCAAGAAGGACTGCCAAAGCGCTGCGACATCAGGGGGGGAGATTAAATATGGCCTTATCGCGCCGTTTCGAGAAGAACTGCGATTACTGAGTGGAATGAAAAAGGAAGGAAAACAATAAAAAAAAAAAGTAGAGGCCCAGGCGCAGCGGAAAAGGTGAACCTTCTATAGGCGCTTTTCCTTGGAATACAAGCTAAGAGGCTCGGGGATGCACATCAATCCTCCATAAAACACCCTCTCTAATCGACGAGTAGGAAGGGAGAGAAACACCCTTAAGCCAGTGGTAACAGCCTCTACAGGAAGGCGGACCGCTCTGGGGGTTTATCGTCAGTAAATGGAGGAGATGATTTGGACGGCTAACAGCCGGTCAGGTGCCAATCTGCCCGGAGATAAGGGTTCCTAGGGCTCTGCCATGAAAGATGAAGGTAGGAGATACTGAAAGCCTGAAACCACAGAAGGGATCCCAGAAAAGAGATCAAGCGCCGGAATCAAAGCTTCTCTGTTAGTCGAAGCACGGGTTGAGGTTCGAGTAAGCAGGAAAGGCCTTGCAAAGAAGCCAACCGCCGGCCAGATTGGGGTTACCGGGAACAAAGAAGTGAGTCCCAAAGAGACAAAGATTACACCGCAAAATCAGTCTCCGCGGGCATCATGCCCGTTGCCTGGGGCAAAAAAAGGAGGGAGAAATAGCGCTAAAGGGCGGGAGAAAAAAGAAAGGGAGAATAAGCACTCTCGCTGTCAGAACCGCGATCCTACTGCCACGGGCACGTCGAAAGAAGAGTATCGAGGAAAAAAAATGTCAGCTCGGGGAAACATGCCGAGACAAAATCACCGTCATGCTCAAAAGCGATCAGCACAGACAAGAAGACGAAAAAGGGTAACAAAGGGAGGATAAAAAGGCGCTCGGAGAGGAAGGGGGATATCGCCGCCCTAAAGGAAAAGGCTCTCGACTGGAAAAAGCGACCATGCCTAGGAAAGACTAAACAGCTAAACTGCACGCCGCCTCTCAACTCTCTCCAGAGACGAACAGCTCAAGAATCCCGTGGAGGAGAACGTTCGCGCGTAAAGTCACCGAAAGGAAGGGCCTCTCCGCACGGTGAGAGAGGAAAGTCCAGGCGGGACGAGGGAGAAGTAGCAGACAGGGGCGGAAAGCAGGCCAGGGGGAGCCATAACTCCAGAAAAACGGCGCGGGTTCCAAAGGTACGAACCGCCAAAGCTGGAGAAGGGACCTCTCGAAAAAAGGGAACCCGGAGCTCTCGACTGAGAAGACATAGTATTTAGTGCCGCCCAGCCCGTGAAGAACACGGTCTTACCGTTTTCACGACGGGAAGGACGAGAGGGAGAGGGCTTTGCCAGTATCAGGAAGCCGCAAAGAGGTTAAAAAAAAGAGGAAACCCGCCGAACCGCGAGCCATACCGATGTGCACTCGGAAAAGAGAGGAAAAGCCGGAAACAAAGGTAGGCCTTGAAGAAGAAAAAAGAATGTTGCGACAAAAAAAAAACGCGACGGCGCGGGCCGTCTAACCGCAGCGCTCCTACGCCG
>Ga0179593_1705213_pt1 | contig 11443 bp, 10 predicted proteins | sample CZODoug2_1_08_16_FD_185931 | JGI IMG/M metagenome (GOLD analysis project Ga0179593, IMG submission 185931) | Vadose zone soil fungal communities from Angelo Coast Range Reserve, California, USA - CZODoug2_1_08_16fungal (PacBio error correction) | ecosystem: Environmental > Terrestrial > Soil >...
CAAGAATCAGATGCCCATGTCATCGCTTCAGGTAGCTCGGAAGGGAAGAAAAACAGACGGGGGAGGGCCAACGAGGAGAAACGGGCTCATCTACACTCGTTTGTCTTCTGGATGGCGATCTTAAACACACGATCCCCGGACACACTGATATCCCCTTATTTTCAGTCCTTGAAGAAAGAGAGCAAAAGAAGGGAAAAGGGCGCGGCCCTTTCTCTCGGCAAGGTTCCTGTAGTCTCGGATTCTCCTCATACCTGTTCTTACTACGGAAAAACGCCACGAGGACACGACCAACTACGCGCGAATCCGTAAAATGACTTGCTAATATTATCGGCCAACCCAACACCCCCCAACAAAATCGCCGTTCTTTTCCTTAAATCCGTAAGAGAAAGGGAAGGAAGGGTTGGAGGGGGATAATCAACATTCAGGCGGTGACCAAGGACTGTTCTATTCCATAGAGCTCCGTCAGCATGGCTATCGAAATTCCATCTCTACTTTCTGGGGAGGAGGGAAGGGGGAAAGGGGGGAGGTATGATGCCCTCCGCTAAGTTCATGCTTTGGTCGGCAGTCGGGCTGATCGGCTCTGATCGTTCAAGGTAGAAGAAGGAAAGGCGCGGCCACTGGCGGTCGTCGTATATCTGAGTCTGAATCGCAAGCCATTGGCCACCAGTGGTCCGGATGTTTTTCAACTCGCCATCAAAAAAGGGGAAGGGGAAGTTTTGTTTGAAGAAATTTAGTTAGTGGAGGACGGTTTCTCACAAGTGCTTGCTGAGGTCAGAATCTCAGTGTTTCCTTTTCTTCATCGGAGGGGGGGGAAAAAATGGGAAAGTTTATGGGTAGTTTTTTGTACCCTTGCGTCTTAGAGGGTTACGTTACGTGGCGTCTTCGAGGGGAAAAGGGGGGGTTAGTCTTTTCTAAAATCGATTGTATGGGTGCGGCTTCCGATCGCTTATGAATTGTCCCTGTATTTGTCACGAGAAAAAGGAAAAGAAGGGGGGGCTCTGCTCTATCCCGTCGGACCAATTTACCACCTTGCTTTCCTCATCGAAGAAAGAGGTGCTTTTATTTCTGATGGTTCGAGGTGTCGCCCTTAAGGGGAAAGACATGGAGGATCTCTGACGTTGAGTGGTCCTCTGCTTTGCTTCGTGGAAAAAGAAAGGTTTGGCGGGGCAATCTTCGACAGCGCCCGTGTGCGTATCGCAAGGAAGAGAAGGGGAGGAAAAATGTTTTTAAGTGGCAGTGTCAGTTCTTGCCCCACTTTTTATTCACGAATTCATCCATATCTTTTCTTGGGCTCTAGCTTCGCCGATCTTCAAACGGGAAGGAGGGGGGGATGGGGTTGCGCTGACCTAACTCGAGCGTGAACAGGCAGGAAGTCGTCGTTCCAATGGTGGCTGTAGGGAAGAAAAGGGAAAGAAAGAAGAGGAGGAGGGGCCTCATTATCTTACATCTAATTAAGAAATGGCACGCTTCGTCTTCTACGAAGGAAGGGGCGATGATTTTCGTGGGAACTGCCATCTAGGTGGGGGCCGCCCTCCTTCTGGGCTCCTGGAGAGAAGAGAAGGAGGATCTGCATTGCGACACTGCGCGCGTTTCCCCTGTGACGAGGGGAGAAACTCGGGCCTCAGATTTCTACTACTATCAAGAGAGAGGGGGAAAGTATTGGGGAGGTGAACACAATTGTAACACGTGACCTTCCTCGGGGATAATTTGTTCTTCCTTGAGCCGTTTTTTTTTTATTTTTTTCTTTAATCCTTCGACTCAATACTTTTTGGAACATTTTGGTGCGTACTTTGCCTTTACTTCTTTCACCTATCTCATAATTTCAGAAAAGAAGGGGGGGGGAAAGAAAAAAAGAGAAGAGATGTCGTCTGTGTCGTCGGCTTCTTCTCCAGGGCTTCAGTGAAACAGCTTCTTCTTGGAGGGGAGGAAAAAGAGGCTCTTGTTTTATGGTTGCTATTTTATGCCGATCCCTGACCGTTCGGTAGAGAGAGGAAGGATTGCGGTCCTGACGCGCTGGCTCGGGTGCCGGTCCTTTCTCTTCTGCTCGCCCAGAGGGTAAAAAGTGGGTAAGCGTCTTGTTGTCCGGTGTCTGTCTCGGTGGAATGCTGGGGCCGTTGTATTTTTTTGTTGTTCCTTCCTTTGCCTTTCTCCCTCTTTTTTCTTGAGGGGGGTTTTTTTTTGGGGTAAAAAATTTTGTTTCGCTTCTTCTTTCTTTTTCCACTGTCTTTCTCTCCTTCGGGAAGGGGGAAAGTAAAGGAAATTGGCGGCTCTTGGCTTTCGACTTGTTTACTTCCTCCCTGTGTGGGGGAGAGGGAGGTCCTTCGTGGTGCAGGGTCGAAAGGGTCTCTCGGCTCTCTAAGGGTTTGGGGTGCTTGCAGCTCAACGCCCATTCGAGCCTGGTCATTGTGGTTTTTTGGGCTTGTCCTTCTCAATGGGGAATAGAAAAAGGGGGGGTCTTTCGCGTTGCGATTCGAAAACCAGAAGAGGGAAAGAGACGTCACTACCCCTTTCTTTTTTCTTTCCGTCCTCTTCCTCCCTCCGGGTTGGAGGAGGGAGACACATCGAATCTTTTCCTTAAGTGCGGTGCTTCCTCTCTCTTCTCTTCCTTCGGGAGGAGGAGAATTTTTTTAAATGAGGGTAGGGTGGTGTGGTCGGCGTAGACGTCGGGCGCCTACGCGCGGCCATCTATTCTAAGAGGATGCTCTCGGACCTGTCGCAAGACTCGAAAAGAAGGGAGGAGGGGGAAGCGAGCAGTCTGCCGGTTTTTCGCGTGGAGATTTCGGAAAAGAATACGGACGCGGCGTGCTGTTGTCCGTCTCCTTAGCGAGGGGAAGGGGAGGGAAGGGGAGGAAAAGGGGCCTATCTCTGTCCTCGTTTCGGGAAGAGGCACCGTCTGGAGGTACTCTGCCAGGAAAAGGGGGAAAAGGGGTGGAGCGCGCCCCGCGAAAAGAAATCCGTCATCTCGTCGTCGATAGTAGAAAAGACAGGAAAAGGTCGCGTTTCGTGATTAAAAAACACGAGGAGGGAGAGGCTGGAGGAGCTCTTGGATTGCTGGGAAGAAGGTTTTTAATTATCGGTAATAGGTGCTGGTTTTTCCCCCGCGTTCTACGGCTCGCTCCCTCTAGAAAAGTGGGGAGGGAGTGGAAAAAAAGTCTCTCTTTTTCAGAGGCAATCACCGAGAAGGAGACTCTCCTCTCTCCAACAACACTTATATTAGGAAAAAGGAGGTGGGGAGGAGAAAAGGGGGAAAAAGGGGGTAGGGGGGAAAAAGGCTGATATAAAAGGAATTAATTATATCACTCTTTAGGATAGGGCGGGGCCTGTCGAATAGCGTGGAACACCAGTTCTCTACTTTTTTCCCTTAATTCTATCGCGAAAAGGAAGAAAATTTGAAAGATGATGTAAGAAGCCTTTGTTAATCACTGGGAAACTCCTACCTGGTACTGCGGGGTATCTGGTCGAATTTATAGGTCTTTTATAGCTCTATGAAGGGGGAGCTTTTCGCTCCACAATGCACTATATAAACATTCTGAAGAAAGCGGCCTATTCCCTCCATACTTTTCCTGAGGAAAAAAGGAGAAGGGGGGAAGCTCTGCCCTGCCTACTATCCCGCTTCGAAGACCATAGGCTACGGAGACTGGACACATCCTCCTCGTCTCTAGGCTTTTCCTCAATCATTGCCCAAGAAGAAAAAGGCAGGGGGAGTGATTGAGGAACGGCGAGATTCTAAGTTCCTACTCCATCATCTTGAAGATATTTATGCGCCACCCGCGCCTACCACTACCCGTCTCCTCACCTACCCATTTACTCCGGGGAAAGGAAAAAGATGGTTTGGAAGGGGGCCCTTCTCCGGCCGATCCAGAGCCTGCTCGAGGAAAGAGGAAAAGCACCGATCGAGAGCATCACAGGAGCGCAACCGAGTATGCATCGGCGAAACCCTCAGACCTCCATGGGTCGTGAAGGATTCGTCGACCAGCACACGGGGAAAGGTAAAGGAAAAAAGGTCGTCCGACCAGGCCGATTTGGAGACGACGCGGCACAATGACCATTCTCTACTTTTCTTTTAGAAAGGGAAGGGAGAGGGGGAAGGGAGAAACTGCTACCATCACCACTAGACCGCGCTCCGCGAGACACGACAGTTCTTCTAATCTTACGAAGAGAGGAAAGGGGGGGGGGGGGAAAGGAAAGCACTATCTAAATCACGATCAACCACAATCAGGCCTGAAAAATTAGTCCTTCTGCATTAAACCGCCCGAGAAAAGAGGGGAAAAAAAAAGGGAGAGTAAAAGCCGCCGCCGCTGCCATCGTTTCAACCACGCGTGGGGAAAAGCATCAGCGAAAGGGGAAAAAGGCACCGCCGACCATCTCGTATTGAGAAAAAAAGAAGAAGGGGAGGAAAGGAAGTCATGGTCTCGGCCATATCACCATCCCACCATGGCCTTCGATCGCCCAGAAAGAACCATCAGTCTTTTCATTACTACTAAGAATCTACTACACAAGAACGAAAAAATGAGGGGGGGAGGGAGAAAGGGGGGGGAAAAGGGGGGGAAGAAAAAGTACAGTATTAGCAGTTTTCCCAACCTATTGCGTCGCTTCTATGGAGGGAAGGCCCCGAGCGGATCTTTTTCCATTACTCCCATTGGGGGAAGGAAGGGGGAAAGGGAGGTAGGGCGCCCTATCAACCTTTTATCACTTCGCGCATGGCAAATCCGATCCATCAAAATAATCAATGACTTCTATTAGAAGGGGAGGGGGAGGTCCCACCGACTAGGGTTCCAAGAACATCCCTCTCCCTTCTTCTCTTCTATCTAAGAACGAAAAGAAAGGGGGAAGGGTAAAGGACAAGACACTATTTAGGCTAAGGTCATTGTATTTTCAGAAGCCCCCATTTGGACTACTACGTCAGGAAGGGAAAAAAGAGGTATGCAAGCAGGCATAACCGAGAAGATGCCGATGAAGCCGTCTCATTATAATTGACGTCTGAAATAATTTGGGGAAGGAAGGGAGGTTGTTTTTAAAGGAAATATACTGACTTTCTCCTTTCGATACGCACAAGGGCTAAGGTCGAGTAAAGTGTTGCTTTCGCGGCTCCACCTTACAGGGGAGAGAAAAAAAGAGAAAGCTCTTCCACTCCTTCACCTCCGAAGGAGAACTAACCCTTCGACTTAAGGAGGAGGAAAAGAGGAAGGCTCTCGATTTATATGATGCCTGAAACAGGTGGAAAAAATTGGTCTCCTTCTCGAGAAGAAGAAAGGGTTTTTGTGTGGTTGTTTGGGGGGGGGGGGGTTTTTTTTTTTTTGTGGGGGTGTTTGTAATATTCTCCTGACCGTTACTGACGTTTGTATTTGGACAGTCTATTCTCCGGTTCCCTCCTCATGGAGGAGGAAAAGGGGGGTTTGTTTTTTTATGAAAGTGGACGACGGACGATAATATTGAAAATATCTGTGGGGCGCACTGATTTCTATTACTAGGAAAAGAGGGAAGGGTGTTTGTTAATAGAAGAGGGCAGTATTTTATCTTTTCCGTTCTCAGTTTCGAGGAAGGCGACGGGAGTCTATTATACTTATCAGCAGAAGGAAAAGGGGGAGAAGGGCCGCCGCCTCTCAGGCGGTCGCGAGGTAGGTCAGCACGGTTGGTGTGATGGCGAATTTTCACAACCATCGAGAAAAGGGGGAGGGGGGGAGGAAGAGAAAGGGGGGGAAAAAGGAGGGCGTAAGAACTGATAATTTACCTGAGAAGGATCTCCGAGCAGACAGACGCTACCAATCTTATCATTCTCGGCCGGAAGAAGAAAAAAGAAAGGGAAAGTGTGCAGAAGAACGTATATATTGACTTTCCCGTATTCGCCATGAGGCAGAGAGGAAATCGAACGCCAGTTCCTTGGTCACCTCCTGCCTGTTGGGGGGGGAAGGGGGAAAAAAAAAAAGGGGAATGTCCATCGGCTTGCATGCTCGGAAGGGATTTCATCAGCCGGCGAGGGGGAGAAAACCCGTCAGCGGATCGTGAGTTGCTTGCCGTATCATAAAGGGAAGGGGGTGAAGGGAGTCCGACATAGTCTTTCTTAGACCCCGACGACAGGCGCCGCGCGACGGCCCTCCATTAATCTCTATCCCGCAAGGGGGAGGGAGGAAGGGGGAAGAAGGGCCTTATCGTGTTGAAGATCGCCATCCATGACGACCGGTCGCCCCGAGCGAATGCACTCCCCCAATTGACTGTCTGAGCACAGTCCGCGCTCCTGAAGGAGGGGGGAGGAAAGGGGAAGAAGAGGGGGGGGGGGGAAATAAATAGAAGTGATATAATTAGCGTCATATTCCTTCATCGCTTGCAAGGAGCGCGGCCTTTTCTCTATGACGGTTTTTGTGTGTTTTTTTGGGGGGGTTTTTTTTGGGGGTGGGGTTTGTTTTTTTTTTGGGTTTTTTTTTTTTTTTTTTTTTTTGTTTTTGCTGTTTTGGTTTTGTTGTATGTTTTTTTTTTTTTTTTTTTTTGTTTTTTTGTTTTTATGTGTGGGGGTTTGGGTTGGGAGTGAAGGCTTCTCCTTTTTGGGGGTCCGCTCGGTTTGTTTCTTCCTTTCCTTCTGAGCTCACTCAAGAGCCGGTGTCCGCTGAATGTCCCCGGATGCTCGAAGGCGAAGGGGAGGTTTGTGGAAATGTAGATGATGGGTTTCCTGGAGGTGCGGTGAGGCGCGGCGGGCCTTTCCGTCGGTTCTCCGAAAATAGAAGGGGAGAGGAAGGGGGAGCCATCTTCGTGCTCGTCAGCAAACTCAGGAGAAATTTAGGCTTGTGACGTCGGGGCTTTTTTCGGCCACCGGGAAGGAAATCCCTTCCGCTCATGCAAGCCGACTGATTGGTCTTCGTAGAATATGGTCTATTCAAAACATTCTTCGGTGGAAGGGGGGGAAAAGAGACAGGAGCTTTCGAATCGAATTCCATCTCTAGTGCTGTGGATGGAGGCTTGTTTCTACGGAGAAGAGGGGGGGGGAAAAGGGGCTGCCCTCCGAGAGAGGAGCAGCTTTGTCGTCTTCGTGCTGAGCGGAGACGATCGTGTCACTTCTCCGTTCTAAGGAAAAAAGGAAAGGGGAGGGTGTTCTGGCGTCGCACCATTGCCACCGTTTCGGTTTGATGTGCGATGGTTTTTCACTCGCCATCAACAACGTGCTGACCAAAAGAAAGGGGTGGTTTTGGGAATTAGATGGGGGGAGGCATTCTACAAGGGCTTGCTGTGCTGTACAGTATCATCGGTAATTCCGTCGGCATCGTCCGCAATGTCAGAAGGCAAGAGGAGGAGGGGGGGGGGGGAGACGTTCGTGCGGTCGGTCGATGGGAAGAGTCAATCGACATCATGTTGAGGTTCCGTCGTGTAGAGAGGGGGGAGGGGAGGGGGAGGTGGAAAAAGGAAGGGCCGGTAGTGTCTCGATGTCAGTAACGGTCCGGCCGCCATCAGGGGGGAGGAGGGAGAGAAAAAGGGAGGGGGGATCATCTCCGCCTGCGCAGCGTTGCGATGCGTGTCTTTGAGGTTTTTTTGTAGGGTGTTAGCGGTGGGACAGCGCCGGTTCGCTCCTTCCTTCCGTGTAGGGAAGGGGACGTTTTTCCTCCTGTCTGAGGAGAGGGAAGAATTGAGTAGGGTGGGCTCTTGTCTGCCTTAAAGCAGTGGGCGGCGCCGTCGTCTACAGCTCCCTTGGAGGGAATAATCGTTCCGTGCAGGTGAAGTTTCGTCCCCAACGTTTCTTTTAAGGAGGAAGAAAGGTTTATAGGGAAAAGAGGGAGCGTCGCGTGATATGCCTGTCTGCGCTTTGAGAACGAGGAAAAGTGACCTGACCCTGAAGAAAAGGAGGATTTGAGGCTGACAAGCTCCAATTGGAAACTTCGCCTACCAGGAGAGGGGGGGGGATTAAAAAGGGGGGGGAACGCTTCGTCTTCGATCGTGACAGAGTCCTTGGAGAGGGGGGGGGAGGGGGGGAGGGTGGTCCTCTCCTCTGCTGGAAGACTTTCTCATCTCCTTCCTGGATGAGGGGGAGGAGCCCTTCTCTACTTTATTCCCCTGTGTGAATCTTTGCGACGAAGAGCAAGGTTTCTAACGAGAAATCGCACGTTCACTGGAGGAAGGAAGAGGGGGCTCGGGGCCTTGCCCTTTAAACGAGTCGAATCCCAGACTGCAATACGGGGTGGGAAAAGAAAGGTAGGAAAAGAATTTTCAGCAATCACGTTTTCCGAACCGGAAAAAGGGAGAATCGATGGTCGTCTGTGTCGAGGGAGGAAGGAGGGGGCTTGGGCTGGGCGATCGAGACTGGTGGGGGGAGGGGTGCTCTGCCGAGCCCTGAAGGGGAGGAATCGCCGGATGGTCGGGTGGTCCTGACTCGCTGTCTCTGAGGGGGGAACTGGTTCTTGTCTCTTCTTTGGAGAAAAAATGGGGGGGGGGGGAATTGGTCCTCTTCTTCGCCTTTTTATCTCGCCGGGCCTTTCCGTATCATCTGGGGGAGAGAGGGTTTTCCTTATGGCATTATATGGTGGAAAATTTTTTGTTTTTCTGCTGCTTTCCTGGTGGGGGCTCGTTAGTGTGTGGGGCTTGGCTTCGCTCGTGAGGGGATGTTTGTGATGGTATTCTTTCCAGGCGTGTTCTCATTTCGTACGATTCGTCTCTCGAGGAAAAAAAAGAGACCTCCTGTTTCTTTGAAAGAGTCGGTATTTGGCTTGCGGTCTTCGTTGTGGCTGGGAGAAATAGGAAGATTGTTTATATGTGTGTCTGGGTCGAGGTTGTGGCGGAGATCACGCCCATTCTATCTGGGAAGGGGCTCCAATCTATGACTTGGGAGGAAAAAGAAGTGTTTCTTTACGGGTTTTAGTGGAGAACTCCGTGAACGTATTGGGGTGTTTCTGACGAATCCTTCACGACCCATGGCGGGGTGTATTTGGGGGGGGAATGTAGGGCATGACTACTTGTGTTGGGGGGATAAGGGACTGATGCTCTCGAGAGGTGATAAGGGAAGAGATTCTTCTCTTTAACTGTTCCTTGGAAGGCTACGGTTTCCACATGCGGTTAGGAGGGGAAAGGGGGGGGTGGGGAGGGCTCCTAGCTCTCTCCATCTCCACTGAGGATCACACCCCCTCCACATAAAGAAGTGGGAATATGCATCTCGCGCTGTGCCTTCATTCCTGCTGAACGCGTGTTCTTCTCTGCGGAAGGGGTGATTGTTGGGCAGGATTCTTGCGTCCCTTGTTTGTGCGTGACTTGGTGCTTCGGGCAGGGGGTATAATGGGATAGGGGTTTTCGTAATCCTGTATCGTAGGCAGGTGAAGAAGGGGGGGATTTTACTTTTCTGTTTGAGGTTTCATCCGGAGGGGGGGATTAAATTGATAGGTTTTGTCCGGGTTCGATTCTATCTGTTGGCCTTGTTTGTTCCCCCGCGAACAAAGAAAGGAGGGGAAGAGGGGGGGGGGAGTCTCTCTTATTTATCTCCTAAAAAAAATACTCCTTACCATGGACAGCGTTGTAGGGAAAATTAACAAGGATTATGGTAGCTGTAGTATCTCATTTGATTGAGGAGGAAAAGAAAGGAGGGATGGGGTTGCCCCTCTTTCTACTCCTCTCTCCCTAGAATCCGATTTTCTCTATTTATGGGAAAGGGGGGAAGGCAGGTCATCAACGCTAGGTCACCAGAGAAAGGGGAGAGAAACAACTTTGAATTATTATTAAAATCATAGAAATTCGAGGGGGTGCCGAAACGCTGTTCTTAATTCTCCTAAATCAATATATCACACTACGGGAGAGAGAGGGGGAGAGAATGATGGGGTAAAATAATAAAAAGTAGAAGGGTCGTCCCTGAATTGCTCTCTCAGCAATCCAATGATAGAACACTCCAGCTCAGAAAGAAGACTTGTACTCATGTGACTAAACTCGACCTGGGACGGAGGGGGGGGAGAAGGGGGAGGGGGGAGGCGGGCGTCTCCACAGATTCATCTATATACATCGTGACTACTCTTGTGAGGGTCCTGAGTTGCCCTCCAGAAGGGGAAAAGGGGTGGGGTGTTATCGCAAGCCCTTTTCAGAGAGTAAATGAAGAAGATCCCTTCTTCGTACTACAAAGATAGGAGACGGCCAACATCACTCCTCTTCCTAGGCCTGGGGAAAAAAGGAAAGTAAGGGAGATTAAATCTTCCTCATTATTAGTGCCCCGGAGGAAAGATGCGACAGTTCCTATCTCATCATATTTGAAGAGAGGGGAAGGGGAATGGAAGAAATGTCCATACTAACCTCCTTTTTCCGAGCCGGAGAAGTAAGCGCCTCTCTATTAATCAAAGAAAAGAAAAGAAAGAGAGGGAAAGGGTTAGTCAAACCCTATTTCTGACTTCGCCCCGAAAAACCAGCTTATTGGTCTTTCATTCTTACATGCGAAAGGGTGGGTTTTGATAAATGATGTTGCTTATCTCACTTCCATCCCCCTTCCTTCCGACTAGGCGATTGGGAGACGACGGCCATGACCATGGCTCTACTTGGCGTTTACTTCCGAAAAAAGAGGAGTGTGGATAGGAGAGATAGGGCTATCCATCTTCCCACTACTACCGAGGACTTCTAGACTAGTATCTAAGAACATGTCTGCTAATCTTTACTAATATCTCCAGTGAAGGGAAGGAGAGTGTCAGGATATGGTAAAATACTACCTATCATTCCTCCTTAAACATTCTATGGCTGTCCAAGGAAAAAAGTTTCCTCTTCGCCCCGAGATTCTCCTTCAAAGGAAAAGAGGGAGAAGGAAACAACTCTTGTTCATCATCATCTCCATTACCTGAACGCTAGAAAAGAAAGTCATTACCTCCCTAAGGAGAGGGGGAGAGGAAAAGGCAGCTTCCATCCCACCATTCTTCTATCCCTAAAATTTCCCCCTGCATTCTTTTTTCAATTACTACTAATAAGAGAAGAAGAAAGGGAGGGGGGGAGGGGATGAAATTTAAGTATATCTTTACTAATTAATGCGGAGGAGCAGTTGGGCCACCCGTATTGAGTCTGGGACTTCGAGGTAGGTCACTTCCCCTATACGTATCTGTTCCATGACGCCCATGTGAAAAGGGGAGAGGGAAGGGGAAAAGGGATAACGTCTCTCATTTCTTCAATTCCTATCCATAATAATCAATTACTCGATGAGCACGAAACAGCAGTCGGGAGGCCACCGAAAAGATGGTAAGTTCCCCTGACCATCCCTCTCCCGTCGTCGCGGCGATCGAAGACGAAGAGGGAAGGGGGGAAGGGGGAAGGGGGGGGGAAGGGGGGGAGATTGCCATCATCCCCCATTGGACGACTATCCTGCCTTTTCACTCTCGAGTTCGTCAGCTCAAAGGCTATCCCGCGAAGCTGAGATGAAGCCGCGGCAGTAGAGGTACGGAATGACCTTTTGTGCTAACTTCAGGAAGGGGAAGAAAAGGAAAAAGGGGGGGAGAGAAAGGCGCCCTCC
>Ga0179593_1287821_pt1 | contig 11442 bp, 18 predicted proteins | sample CZODoug2_1_08_16_FD_185931 | JGI IMG/M metagenome (GOLD analysis project Ga0179593, IMG submission 185931) | Vadose zone soil fungal communities from Angelo Coast Range Reserve, California, USA - CZODoug2_1_08_16fungal (PacBio error correction) | ecosystem: Environmental > Terrestrial > Soil >...
AGGGGGGGTTTCGCAAGGAGAGAGGTGACGGTCGAATCAGCAAGACGCTATAGAAAGAAGGGTGACGGAGGGGGGATGGTGGAAATAGCACCCCGTAGGCGGGAAGGGGGGGGGGGAAAGGCATGCTAAATCAGCGCTATTAGGAGGAAGTCAGGGAAATAGAAAGAATCTTTGAAGAGGAAAAAAAAAACGCAAAGGGGGAGAACAAGTGAAATCTAAGAAAGAACTGTCAAAAAAGAAGGGGGCGGCAAGTATATAGGAATCAGCAAAATGGTCTTAGCATACTGGGGAAAGGTAGGAAGGCTGGGAGGAAGGCGCGCCCGGCACTCAGCGGGAAACGAGCATGCACGGAGGGGGGGCGGCGGGGTTTCTCAGGGAAAAGAAAAAAAAAAAAAAGTACGGACGCCACATGAAAAGAACGGGACCGAGTAGAAACAGTGATGAAACAAGTTCAATTCTTCCAGGTCTGTGCAAGGGGGGACATGGGCATGAACGGGGGTGGGATGCAAAAAGGAGGGGGGGGACGTAATTGGAAAAAAGAAGGGGGGCAGTGTGTACCTTCAGGCGACATTGCCGATTGGTCAGAAAGAATAACAAGAAGGGAATGAGGTCAAGAAGTGCCTCCAAGTGATACAGACCTGGAAAAAAAATGAAAGAGTTACAGGGCAGTGTAACAATGAATTTGGAGACGGGGTTACTTTGGAAGGAAAGGGTCTGTATCAAACAGTGAGATCCCGTGATCGATTGAGGGGGTAAGCGCCGACCAAAAAATAGGGTCGCTGTGTCAAACAAAGCACAGTATTTTGACGGAGGGGAAAGGTGGGACAGCTCCCCCAATAAGAGGAGGAAGAAGGGCCAAGGTTATTTTTTTTTTTTGAAAAAAAAAAATTATTGGGGTGAAGAGGGAAGACTGACCGCAAGATCAGGTGTACTCAATGGAACCAAAACTTGGTAAAAAATCATACACTGTTGTCGAAGGGAAACATTCCCGTTGGGGGGGGCGTCCAAAGGGGAATGGGAAAAGGAAAAAAGTTGAGAAGAGGACTAAATTTAATCCCTCTTGCTGGAGGACCCAGGAAGGGGGGGGACTGAATCCCTGCGACAGCATTAGAGGTGTGGACGTGGCAAAGAACAGCCGGCAAAAAAAAAAAAATCCAAACAACACCCCGGATTCGTCAAAGATGAAAAAGGGACTTCAGAGGGGAAAAAAAGAAGAACATGATACAAAGAGAACGCCTGGGGGAACGAAGGACCAATTGAGAAAGTCGAGGAAGGGAGTAAAAAAACGTTCCGGGGCCAAAAAGGAAGACAAAGAGGGGGAAAAAAGCGGCATACTGTTCCATGGGGGTGGAGCTTATGTGTTCGGAAGTTAACATGGTGAATCGGTCAAACCGGGGGATAGAAAAGGTGATTTAAAGCAGAAAAGGGTAATTCCAAGGGAGACGAGTGGGTGTACCTTAATTGTGTTTTGTTGGGAGGTAAAAGACAATCGGCCGCAAAAATTTGTGGAGTGGGGCTATGGAGCAGATGTGGGGGGACGCATCGAAAACTGGAGCATCCTACCGGGGGGAGGGGAGATGACCTTACGACGTTAAGGGAGGAATTATGGAAGGAAAGGGTACAATAAAAGTGCAGAGTAATATATTGCGGAAAGGGAAAACAATAATTCACTAGGGGAGGTTTGGGCTGGGCCAGGGAAATGACACCAGTTGGGCAAAAAAGCGAGCTAATCAACCCAAGGGCCCAGAATAGGACCTAAAGAAAGGGGTTCGAAGCGGGGGGGTGGGAGGGCTGGGTACGGTAAAAAGGGGATCACAAGGGGGAGAGTGTAAAGTTAAAATGCAAGAATCTGCAAAAAGTGACCCCTAACAAACATTCTGGAAACCTTAACTATGAAACTTCTGGGAACGATCGTTTAGAAAGGGGGGATGTAAGTACGAAAGCACGCATTCCAGCCAAAAAAAGTAACACAGCTAAAAAAAAACTCCCAAGATTGGGAAATATAAAACGTTTAGCATTGACCTGTCCAGACAGAAAAAAGAAAAGAGGGAGATCCCAAAATCTTTGCGAAGAAGCAAGCCCGCACCGTGGGATGCAGGGAAAGAAGCACAAAAAACTCGATTAACAGCTAACTGCAGTTGTGAATAGACACATTCTAGTATATCGAGAGAAAGAAGGAGACTGTTAGTGGCAGAAAGAAATGAAAGAAGAAGCAACGAAGGTCAAGTGGGGGGAACGAAGAGGGGGAATAAAGAAAAAAGAGCCCAAGTGCAAGAATCGGGGGCGGAATCAGGAGGGGAAAAAAGGGGGGCGGGTCGCCGTTTGGAAACGGAAGGGCAAAAAAAACCAAACAAAGGCAAAGTCCTTGCGCTGGAAGGGTATTCGCATACCGCGTGCAAGGGGGGGTTATAATGTTGAGTAAAAAGAAGAGAATGAGGGGGCAGGGTGGGAAAATGCTCGGACAGCAAGCCCCCTTGTTCGGGACCAAACGAGTAACGTTGAATCAGCAGGTGGGTGGGAAAACAAAGCAAGATGTGGTCAAAAAATGAAACCGGGAATGTATTCGTAGTGTTGACACATAAAGCACGGCACGGGGCAAAAAAGCTGAACGGAACAGGTTGGTTACAGGAAACGAATTGACTAACAAAAAAGGGAAGGCAAAGGAAAGGGTTATGTAATACAAAAAAAAAAGGTGGGGGGAAAGGGCAAGCAGGATAGGGGGAGAGACCATAAGTCGAACAAAAACATGCGCCGCAGGGCACTACAGGGAGATAAAAAAAGGACGACTGTACAAAGAGAGTTGCCACACAGGGGGGGTGTAGGGGAAGACCTAAAACGAAACGCGCGGGGAAGGGATTCCTGCCACAAGTTTCAGAAAGCGAACTCGTGCCATCAGTGGGTACAGAGAACGATCAACGAAATGAAGAAACATGGGAGCGAGTCAGGATTAGGGGGAAACCAACTAACTCCCAAAAATCGGTTGTTTAGAGGCAGGGAAAAAAATATGTAAAAAAAAAAGAGCCGGAGTTACAGAATGATGGAAGAGGGGAAAAGAGATTCCAGCAATTCCTTGGGGGATTAGTAAAAAGGGGAATGAAAGAGTGACGAGCAAAGGGATGTTTAAGGGTTGACACGGGGAAGGTTGACTAGGTTTTCGATTGTCGAACCGATGATCTCATCAATGTTCAATGTCCAAACAATATCAAGGGGAGGAAAAAAGATCAAACCAGCCCGGCGGAATTGTCCTTGAAAATCAGCAAGACCGCACGGTATCATGGTCGCGGGAGTTGGGTGGAAAGAAACAACTTCGAAATGCCGGCGGGGGACGCTAAGCAATTAGAGAAGGGCTTCTGAGCCCCCCAATGGGTTGTTTGAACCGAACATTAATTTTTAAAACAAATGGGGCAGGAACGCTCACGTTTCCAGACGACTGGAAAAAGTAAACGCGTTTCGGGAAAGCTGGGGGGGGGGGGAAAGACACTTGAAAACCCATGATGAGGAATGCCTATCCGATCAAACAGGGTGGTTGGAAAGGGCAAGTCAAAGGCAGTACAAACTTCCACCAACTGGAACGAAGGGTTAATCCTTAACAAATCTTGTCCCAGGAAAGAAGGAACCAAGGTACATCACAAGTACAACAGGGTTCCTCCACAAACTGAAAAAAGAGTTGAATCAAGCAGAGGGGGTGGAAAAGAAAAGGGAGGGGGTTAGGGAATTTGACACAGTGAGGGGAGTCAACTAGGCCGAATGGGCTCAATGGGCGTAAGAATGGGAAGGGGGTGGGATCACCATCCACAAAAAACACGGGAAAGTAAGAAATCTCACTTTCAAAAAAGTCTTTACCGGGGGAAAATGGAAAACAGACGAATAACGACAATGCTACAGGTGAGAGAAAAGGGAGGACTAAAGAGGGAACTGGAGCGGTACCCTCATTAAGCGGTTGGTTGGGGCTGGGGGGAGGGGGAAAAAAGGGCTTACGTAGGGCCTTTAAAAACTTGTTTTCTGACATCAAAGGAGGAAAAGGAGCCGTAGGAAGACTTAGGAAGGAAATCTCAAGAACCAACAAATGGGGGTGGGAATTAACAAACCGCAACAAGCAATGGTGAAAATATAATATTTAAGAAGGAGGTAAAAAAGCGGATTAATGTAGAGCAAATAAAGTTGATGGCCAAAAGGAAATCCAATAAGATTGCTTCACAAAAATGAAAATACGCAACAGGGCGGGGGAATAAGGGAGGGGTGGACCGAGACACGGCCCCACACACACCGAGGGGGAAGGAGTGGGGAAAGTGTGTCCTAAAAAAAAAACCTCAGAGAAAAATGATAGAATGTTGTCGACGCAGGACGTCAAGGGAAACAAGTTATGGAATACTGAGGGGAAAATGTCGAAAGGAAAATAGGAAACAGTGGTAAAAGTAAGAGAGATAGGCAAAAAATTTGAATCAACCACGCAAAGAACTCAAGGGGGAAAAAGGGAAACCATGCAACGTAGCGTCCGCGTCAAGTTACACTCTATCCAATAAGAGTCGGGCGGCGGGGAAAGTGACTGCCAGGGAGTGATCCGAAAAAAAAATAACACTGGAAAAAAGAAACTTCTGTCCCAAGCGAAAAACCAACAAACGGAAATTTGGTTGGGCGGATTGTTGCGGTGGTACCTTATGTCACGCGAAAACAGGGGGGGGGGTAGGTCAGGGGCCCAGGAAACGGAGGGAAAATCCGGGCAGAGGAAGACCAGGGAAACCGAGGATCTGCAGGTGAAGAGGGGAATTATTGACCACGCTCAAGGAAATGCAAAAGCAAAACGCAAAAAGGTGGCAAGGCGAACGTTTGGGGGAAGCAAAACTAAGGGGGGGTGAAGATTTCGAAAAGCAGGAACGTCGCGCAAAAGGGAGGGGGTTGGCGGTGAAGAAAAGATAGGGCCGGAGTAGTAGGGGCCGGGACTTTCAAAAGGGGGGTTGAACAACACAGGAGCCGTGGGGGGGGAAAAATAAGTCTGAGGAGGGGGGGAAATCGTGCGGGGGGGTCATCGAAGAAGGGGGAAAAACTGACCTCCGAAGGGTGTAGAACAGGGGGGAACGTTGGGGAGGAATAACCAGAAGAAGAAAGGCCACGGGTGGAAAAATAGGGGGCGAAAAAAAGGAAGTCGCACTGGGCAGGGACGAGGGGGGTAAGGGCACGTGGAAAAGCCAGGGGGGGGGAGGAAAGAACCATTGCAGGTTTGAATTGACCAACTTAAGAAAAAAGACAGAAACGCGGAGGCTAAGAACGCCCCAGGGAAAAAAGCCAAAAGGGGGAAAGACCGGTGGTGGTGGGCCAACAAAGTCAAGTAGTCCGCAACAGGCATAGCTTCTACCGAGCCCAGTAGGGCAGAAGGTTAATAATTAAAAGGGGGGGGGTCCCAAAATCGGAACTAAGACTAGGTATTCGTCAGAGAAAGGTTTCCTTGGCACATACAGCCAGTTTAGAATGTAGGGCGGTTGCGCGGGAAGAAAGATCGAAAGGGAGGATCACACGCCGTCGGGGGAACAAAAGAAAAGAAGGGGGACGGGCACCTTGCCAGACAAAGGGAGGCGATTTAAAAAATTCCCCGAATTGGGACGTTACAACGGAGGCGTGGCAGGAGGCACCTACTAGGTGGGGGGATGAAGCAATCGGTGGGAGAGAAGACCCGTTGGGGGGGGAAAAAAAGGGGGGAAAAACGGCAAAGACCCTAGGCAGCCTGTCGGGAAAGATAGGATTCACGAACGAGTAAGAGGTTGAATGCGTTGCGAAAAACATGTAAGGACCGGGGCACGATCATGCGTGGTTGAAAATCGCTAGAAGGTGGACATAAAAAACGAGAACAATACAAAAAAAGCGCAGACGTTTCGAAACGGTGGTCCGGGGGGGGGACAAAATAGAGGAAGTGGGCATACTGAAAAGAAGGGCCGACAGCCAAACGAACTAGAATTAGGGAAGGGGGGGACCCGGTGTGGTTAGAAAAAAGAGTCCTGAAGAGAACAGGAGTGTGAAAAGAGCCAGCGGAGAAAAAAACTTTAAAACAGGGCGAAGTGCCCGCCCAGAAAAGATGGGAAAAGTTCGGGAAGGGTCTGACCACGGCAGCGCGTCAGAGAGGACGGGACACGTTGGGGGGGGTACTGGGCTCCAACACGCAAAAAAATGAGGGAAAAGAGCTAACTGATGATTGTTCACAGGGGTGCCCTGGGGAAAAAGGAAACAGAAGAAAAAAAAGGGAAACATTCAAGGAAACACGTGAGGGAAACTCCATCTAAAGTACCGGTAGACCGGCCCCAGTAGACCGAGTTCATGAAAAAATCCACAGGGGAAAAAAACGAGGTGACATCCCCTTAAGCGAGGTTACCAAGAATTGGCCGAAAAAACAATAGAGGGGGGCGGGAGGACTTGAGAAAAGGATAGAGTTTTGAACGATGAAGACAAGTTCAGATATCTTCATAGGGGGGTTGGGGATTGACCTACTGTCGTGTGGTAACTGGCCGGTGTCAATCTTCCCCTGGACTGGGGCGAAGGATTGGAAAGACCCGAAACAGGTGTCTAAAGAGGGGGAAAAAAAGGGGGAAAGTGACCTCCCAGCGTCGGCAACGTCAATGGGGAAAGACATTCTTAAAGGAAAACTGTACGATGCCCTTCGAAAGTTTATAAGGGGTATAAGTTTCCACATGTAAAAAAGGAAGACGTGATTGCGCAGGGCAAAGAAGAAGCAAGTGGGGACCAGGAATAACCAACAAGGGGCCCAATTCTTCCAGAACAGGGAGCAAGAATATTTTTTGCGAAGGGTACAAATACTTTGAAAGGAAAAAGGGACAGAACAGAACAAGAAAAGGGGGAGTGACGGACAGGGAGCACTTTGGATCCGGGGATATGCCAAGTGATGAACAGACGGGGACCGTTGGCGAGAGGGGGGGATAAACCAAAGTTGGGTCAGGGGGTTTTAACAGAAAGAAAAACCTACGGGTATTACTTTTGGGGGGGGGGGGCAGTGAATGTAGGGGGACCGGAGTCAGTGGGTTGTTTTGGGATTTCGTCGAAGAAAGCTCAATCCCGCACGCAGGTGACAACCCTTCCGGGGGAAGTTCACAAAAAAAGATGGCTAAACTATGAAAATTCCAAATGCAAATGCTGAGGAAGACTTAAAACAAAGGTGGGTGGAAGCGAAAGGTGGAGCAAAAAACGGACGCCATTTTCAGGAAAAAGGTAGGACTTACTAGCAATACAAATAAAAATGGAAAATAAAAGCCTTCAAGTGGTTGATACGCTCCTGAGAAGGAAAAAGAAGAAGCAGGGAAAAAGCCGAAATGGGACTTTAAATAATACAACAAGAAAAGGCGGGAAAAAACAGTGCCAGGACTTCCGATCAAAAGTAAACGGCCAAAATTTAAAACGTAAGTGGTTTAATACTCTAGGGTCCACAACCTGGAGAGGAAGGGACAACGCTGCCGAGCTTTAGTCGAAAGTTTAAAAACACTAAAAAAGAAACCTATCGGGCGAATCAAGACTGGAGAAAAGAGGAGTAAATCGCAATGGCACGAAATCCCACTAAGGTTTGCTCTGGTTGAAAAAAAACAAAATCCAAGATCAGATCACTGATAAGAGAGTGGTCGGCATAGGAGAAGGACGCGGGAAGCAAGTTCCGGGAAGGAAAAAAAACAGGAAAGTCAGAGAAAAAAAACTTATGATGGAAAAGAGAGGATGGGAAACGACTACTTCGAAATCGGGCCCACCAAAGGGTATTCAGTGAGGAAATCGTTTGTGGGAGAGCACCCGGAGTGGGGGCTTCGAAGGGGCATTGGGAAGACGTGACTGCGAGGATAATTGACTTGAGGAAAGAAGCTCAGGGACAGCGCAAACTACCAAATGAGCTCAAGGCAGGAACCTGCAAAACACCACTAAGCAGAAAAAAAAGTTGCAGCAGTACGATTAGGGAAACGGGACAAGGGGGGGCAGTCCCTCAGATGTAAGAGCTAAGGAATCAGGAGACTCACCTCCACGCGACATGGGGGGGTGGCAGGAGTGGGGGGTCCGCGCCAGAAAGGAAGACGCCGCGAACAAGGGGCTAGTGACCTGAAAATAAAATGAGATGAACCTTACCTGACAAAAAGGTAATGAAAAGAGGGGTGGGAAAAGGACTGGGGGTGCAAGCAGGGGGGGCTTTGGCAAATGAAAGGAAGGGGGGGGTACCGGGCGAAAGTGTGATGCAAATTTCGTAAAAACGGCCAAAGGGGTCGGAAAATCTTTAAGAAAAAGGATGAAAGATACAGGCCCACCAAAGGGAAGACAGGGGGGCACGGAAAGGTTAACATTAAATCTGAAAAACTGGGGGGGGGTTTACGAAGTACACTTGAACGACGGTCAAGGGAAATCCAAGTGATTCAAGGAAAAAGTAAGGGCGGGTGGAAAAAACGGGGACGGCAAAAAAATGGTTGCACGCTGAAACTTGCAAACAGGCAAGTTGGACTTAACAAAAAAAGATGAACGACGAAAGGCACAAATCGAGGAAAAGAAGGCACCAATGGGATGGTTGGTGGGCCTGAGAAAAGCCCGAGGAAATGCAATCTCATTGAACTAAGGGGGGACAGCCTTTGAACCGCATAACTGTGTGGTTGTGGCTAAAAGTAAAATAGTCCGGGTGGTAAGAAAATTCCCTAGCTTGACAGGAAAATTTGAAAAGAGGTCTCTAAAGACCTCTGGGTTGGGTCTCAAGACAGCGTTGACCCGGGGAGAATGGGGAGGGGAATAACGCGCGCACCGGAGATGGGTTTTCCAGAAAAAGCCGGAGGGCAAAAAAAAAACCAAAGGTGAATCATCATGGACCTGTTCTTCCATAGTAACGCTAAAAAAAAAAACCACAACCCACCAAGGGGAAAGAAGACTCGCCATCGGCATTTGTTCTCATACAATGGAAGAAGGAAAAAAGATTACAGGGGGGAAAAGTGGGAACTGGAAGGGGGGGGAGGAATCAACATCACTGAGACGAGCGGGCCAATGTCTGGTTAGCTGGGAGGTTTTCAGAAGGGACAAGGGTGAACTTCCTGGGGTTCATGGGGCAAGACAGTAACGGAACAAGAAGAATAGGTCGAGGGGACTATTTTTATGGGTGGTGGCCAAAAACAATCTTCCAAAAACAGTTTTCTTGGGAGACAAGGCGCACCATGGGGGGGGGGGGGGACATGAGAAAAGCCACGGCCGAAATAGAGGACGTCTAGGAGTTACTACATACGGGCTCTCTTGGAGATGGAGGGGAGGAGGTACAAGAGCCTGCGAGTAAAAGGATTACATAAAAAAAAGAGGGACACATGCAAATAAGTACAGATTACGTGGCTGGCGGAAATTCTCGTGCCCCAGCGAAAAAAAAATACAGGGGGCCAAACAAACAGCAAACTGCTGTCAAAAAAAGAAAAAATTCAATTTTGGAGGAATTAACAGGGGCAAAAAGTGGCCAAAAGAACCATCTGTGGGACAAGGTTCTGAGGCGGAAAATAAAACGCGTATGAGGGGAAGGGGGGGATAGGTCAAATTAAAACGTCAAAAGGCCATGAACACCGGGAGGTTGAGACCAAACAAAGGCCAAAGAAAGGACCAAAACAAGATTGAGACACGCGGGCAGACAGCGGGCAACAGCCACACGAAAGGAGGGGACACAATAGGGCGAGTCGCTAAAGGTTGATCAAATGCACGAGGCAAACGAAAAAGCAGGAACACCGGACAAAAACTGAAGAAATTCGATTGGGTAGCCCGGCCTGAGAATCCTCACATGCGAAGAATTCAGAATGGAGGGAGTCTGAATGGTCCCCGGGAAATCAGAGGACGAATTGGGTCAAAGAGGGCATGACTCGAAAAATATCCCTTTTCAGGGCGTCAAAAACGAAGCGGGGGAAGAGGGATAAGCGAAGCGGCCCGTTTTCGGGGTCCAAAGGACATTCAGGGCAAAAATGGGCAGGAGGGACTTAGTCGCAGAACCACGAGGCACCCAGGAGGTAATTCACTGTCAAAGAACTCTTCGGCATGGGAAAAGACAAAGGCAGACCAGCCTAACGGAACCAGGTTTGTTACAAAAAAAGAAGGGAAAGCACCTTGAGGGATATTTTTTGTCCATCAGTAACAATGGGGAATCTGACGCCAGGAAGGGGCTTCCACAAGCCTTCACTGTGATCCAAAGCGCGGGACAAGGGGACAAAGGATGTCTAGTGAATCAAGGGCATTAAAACCTCAACAGAAAGGTGTAGAGGAAAATCCCAATTGGTGTGAAGGGGCAAACCCGGAGGGAAAGGGGGGAATCGAACGAAGTTCCCGGAAATCCACAAATGGGACGAGCACGGGGAAGCGAAACTTGGTTGAGCATACCTGAAGAGGGGAAAAAGCCAACAAAGCGACTTGGCAAAAAAAAGGGGTGTAGGGGGTGGGCAACTCCGAACCCGATTGGGAAATAATGGTCAACTCAAAGGCAAGTAAAAAAACGCAGCGAATTACGGACAATACTTAATAAAGTATCCAGAAAAAGAAAATGGTCAAGGTAAAAAAAAAAAACCATAGGAGGAGGGAGGGGGAATAAGGGGAAGAAAAGCTACTCAAAGAGAGGGGACAGATCTGAGAGAAAAGTCGGACGAATCTTAATGAAGGAACGCACCAAAGTCCAGCCATCGGAGGGGGGGGGGATCGCCTTGACGGAAAGGTAGAACGAAAGTTGAAGGGGGTTATTGGTGGAGTGGATCTCCATGGAATAACGATAGATCACCCTAAAGGTAACATGACAAAAAAAAAGGGGGATCAGTTAAAGACAACGAGAAACTCACTAACTGGAAAGTGATGAAATCATCATCGAAAGGGCAGTACATGGGGAAAAAAAAGCAGGTGGTTTAGACACACGGAGACGCATAAAAGCTGCGGGGGGGGGGAAAGCAAGGGGACTTACTGCGGTCGTGAAAAACAAAAAGGTTGGGTGAAAACATATGGAAAAGTTCAATGGGGGAGAAAGGGTAAAACGCTAGATTAGGGGAACAGGGGGGGGAAAAAATCATATCAGAACTTTTTTCGTTACGAAAAAACTGGGGAAAAAAAAGGACAGCGGGGGTCAAAGACGGGGGGGGGAAATATCAGCCCTAGGGGTGCGGTCAAACTTCTAGACGCCCGAACTACGAAAAACACAGGGTGGTAAAGGTAGGGAAAGAGAAAAAAAGGGGAGTCCTCCTGCCCATAGGAACAAAAAAGGTACGAGTGGAGCGTAACAAAACAAAAAAGCGGTCAATTACCACATTTGAAAAGAAAAACGTTAAAGCTTCAAAACGGTCGACGAAAAAAAAGAGAAAGAGGAAAGGGGAGTCAAGGAAAGCCCTTTGTCTGATGTAAAAAGGAAAGAAGGCGGGCCGTAGGGGAAACGGCAAAAATTTGCTCATGCGGGAAGCGAGGGTGAAAAGGGGGGAAAAACTA
>Ga0179593_1361619_pt1 | contig 11442 bp, 13 predicted proteins | sample CZODoug2_1_08_16_FD_185931 | JGI IMG/M metagenome (GOLD analysis project Ga0179593, IMG submission 185931) | Vadose zone soil fungal communities from Angelo Coast Range Reserve, California, USA - CZODoug2_1_08_16fungal (PacBio error correction) | ecosystem: Environmental > Terrestrial > Soil >...
GACACACCCGGCCCCGAAAATGAGACAAAGAAACCGAACCGTAAATAAAGGGTCCCAGTGTTCTTGTGTAAGGAGGGGAACAAGGAGGAAGTCCTTATCTGAAGACGAGTTAAGCCACAAACTAAAAAAAAAGGGAGGGGGGTTACGAGCTGGGGGAAAGGCGGGCTTCTCAGTAGAAAAACATTTACGCACTCCAGACACGAGGAAAATAATTCGATCCTGCGATGACGTCAGGGTCATAAAGGGTTCAGGATCAGGCGCAAAAGAACAAAAATTGTAAAACTTGTACACCCAGGGGTACTGGGAGAGACAAGTAAGTTCAAGGGTAAACTGATGGAAAAGCCAGAAACGGCTCAACAGATCTCACAAAGACAATGAGAATTGGAAAGGAAGGAAGAGAGTGCACCTGCAACAACGGGGATGAGATGAGGCCTTCGGCGGAGGAAAATGGGCTTGTGGGGGACACCATTGGGAAAACGGGGTCAAACGCAGGATTCTGACTAAGTGGGTTATGTCTGGGGAAGGCAAAAAGTATCCAAAGGGGAAAAAAAAGCACATCAAGGGTAAAGGGTGAGTTAGCGGACAGCATCCAGACGGACCAAAGGTGACGGTGGCAAAAGGCACGGCCGGGGAAGGACGAAAGGAAGGAGCCAATTCTGGCACGGCTTTGGTCAGTCTGTGACTTGGCTGGTCAATAAACTTGGGGACGTCGATTACCTGTGAAGCTCATGGAAAAAGAATGCAGGGTCCACTTTTTCAGGAGAGGGAACGTAGTAAAAATAGAGACGGGAAAAAAAGGTATAAAAAATAAAAAAATTGGTATTAAAATAAAGAAGTTTTGCGTGGGCTGGAAGAATCACAGGAGGGGAAAATGGGGGGACTCGACATCAAAACAATCAGATTAGGGGCGGTCCTGAAAAAAAGGTAGGAAAGGGATTCAATCCGGGGTGCGTAAAAAAAAAGAATAATTTAGGGGGGGGGGGGGACGCACCATGGGAAAGTCTCAAGGAGGGGGAAATCATTCTCGAAATGGCAAATGAACGTGGAAAATGAAGCTACCGATGTTTTTAGTATGGTGGTGGGCCAGGGGGGGGAGGGCCGAGAAAACCTACTGTAACTAGTCGCATGAACTAAGCAAAAAACGATACTAAGACGTGACTCGGGTCTAGGTCGTGGAACGGGTCGACATACCCATTAAACTACGGGGTGGAGGAGCACAATAGGGGTGGGGACGGTAAAAGGGGGGCCAGGTCAACAACTAATGAAACGAAAACTGGACCCACATAGGAACAAGGTGTCTGACCAAAGGGGGAGAGCCGACAATAGGAAGGGAGACAGGAATACGGACCCCACCATATTCACTGGGTACCTTAATATGAGGCGTTTCAGCGACTGGGGAAAAAAAAAAAAAAAACAATGGACAGGGGGCTGAAACACACTGGAGTAAAAATAAGGGAGCATCCCTCTGTAAAAAGGTGGGAAAGACACATTTTAGGAGGTGCACGGGGACGATGAGGAAAGTGTCCAATCCTATGTAGTAAAACGGAGGGAAAGCTAGGTGCAATAAAAGTACTGCAACAAATGTAAATGTGTACCTCCCAATGAGGAACAATCACACGTCCAACCCTGGTTAAACATAAATATTAATCAGGAGGGGGCACTATCTCTCACACAGAACTCAGGGCCGAAGTGGAGGGCGGGGGTTTTGGAACGGACCAGGTTCCGAGGGGAAAGGGAGGACAGGGAACTAGGTTCACTGGTTAGAAGAAACAACTGGGGCTGAAAAGACGGTTGTGGGTAAACGGATGTGGTTTCCGAAAAAAGGAGGAGGTGAAAGAAGGGTTTGGTGGTGAAAAGAAAGTGTTCGGCAGGAGGGGTGGTGTCGGAATTCAAAACTGGCTCGCACCATGGAGGAAAACAGGAAGGAGTCAATCAGAGGGATAAACAATAGAAAAGGGTGGACAAAGAAAAAAAACGCAGTTGGTGCAATCATGGTTTGGGGAACAAAGGCTGGGGTGGATAAAGACGGAAAGGGAAGGGGGGGGGTGGATAGGATTCGGAAGGAAACGGTACGGCCTAGGAAAAAAAGAAATGGTTGGGGGTCTTTCTTCAAGAGAAAAAAAGGAAGGAAAACAGGGGTAACATTTTGCACGGGGCCGTGATAATAATTCCTTGAGAATCGGGTGTTTAGTTTAAAAAAGGGCGTAGGAGATGTTATCGGTGCAAAAAAATAAAACCTTGGGAGGTTGATGGGTTGCCAGGATCCTGGCTGGGGGAAGTATAGACAAAAAATAAGAGGCTATAACAGACCCCAAACCACAACAGAGTCGGGAAGGGGGAAGCAGATCCACTCGTTGCAACAAGAAGAGTGTCAGCAATAAAATGGCAAAAAAAAAGGCAAAGACTGACCGCAGGACATAGGTACTTCTTGCTCACGTTTCTTTCGGGGCCATATAATTCCACAGATGCCTTTTCTGGTTACGATGAGGAAAGAGAAAACAGTAAAATCAAGCAAAAACTTCGCACGGCGAAAAGGTTGGGGCAGGAGGCTGCAGCTAAAAAAGTCCATATCAGGGAAGAAAAGAAGAAAAAGAATCCAGAAAAAAACGGCGGATGGGGTTTCCAGCCGGGGAAGTCAAATGACTTGTGGTGGAACGCGGGTCGTAATGTGGAAAAAAAGAAAAGTTTTTTGGGAAAACGGTGACCAAAGAAAAGGGATCTACCGGGAAAAACATAACGTGAGAGAACTCAGAAGACCTTCCAACGGAAAAGGAGAAAAAAAATAAGACGGGCCTTTAAAAAGGTGGGGGAAAGGCTCAGAGTGGCAAGGAAACATCGCAAAGTGTTGAGGAGACAAAGCGCCGCCGAAAGGGGGGGGTCCTTAAGAGAAGGTAGGGGGAAAAATGAGTAGATGAGGTTATGCCGGGAGGAACGAACGTAGGCGTCGTATGTCCATTGTAGGGAAAGTCGACAGGGTAGGGGTCCGGGAATTGAAATAACAAACAGGATTGGGAGACTAAAAAAGGCCATAGGGGAAAAAAAAAAGATCAGGTACAGGGTGACGGATTTTGGCACTTTTTGCGGATCACTCCAATAAACGTTTAGGAGGGGGAGGGATAGAGTTGAAAGGGGAAACTCAAAAAGGGGGGAGGGGGGGAACACATAGCGGAAACCCACGGATTAACACAAAAAAAGGTACAAGAAGGGACATATAAGGATTGGGGATTGACAGGCTTGGGGGAAGAGTTAGGGTGGGGAGCAGCTGCCAAACATGTAGCGTCGGAAAGGGGGGGTAACTAAGCAAATAAGAAATCGGAAAGGGGCCCCGGGACTAATAACTGTTAAAACGCAAAACAGAAAGAACTGAACAAAAAAAAATAGGGCTCGGGGACAAATACTAAAAAAGGCCGGCGGGAACAAATGAGAAATTATCGCTGTCCTTGACAAACGGGGGGGGGGGGGACAAACCAAGGATGGGAACAGGTCGAAAACGGGGGAAAAAGAATAAAAAGCAACAAACAAAAAGGGTCAAAGGCAGAAAAACTCTAGTTAGCAGGCAGTCTGGTCTGGCGAAAACGAAAGCTTGGGTCACAGAGAAAAAAAAAAGGGGGAGACAATAAATGCCAAATCTACTCACACGAACATCAGGGAATAAAATTTCCAACAAAAAAGGAGGAAAAGGAGAAGGGGGGGGGGTTTGTGTTAGAAGGTAGTGAAGGGAGAGGGGGATGACTCATAGCAAAAACTAACGTCGGGAAGATTTGAGGGGGCAAAAAACCTGTTCAATCGGGGGATGATCACAAACAACAAAAACTGAGGGTGGGGGGGGAGAAGAGGGGGGGAAAAACGCAGAAAAAGAGAGTGGGACAAGTTGGTGTTGGTAGAAGACGATGGGAGAGGCCAGGAGAAAAACTCCGATCAAAAAAAAAGGTATAATATGAAAAGAGTGGTTGCAGGAGTAAAATGACAACGGGGATTGAGGGTGAAGTTGGTCTGGTTAGGGTACAAAAAAACAACAGTCCGGCAAAACAGAGCAAAGGGAGGGAGAATAATCTCTTGGGGCAAGGACACAACTGAGGGGGGTTTGGGTAAAAGAAAAAACAGAAGAATTTGAAACTGGTCTCAAGGAGACTCAAGGGTGGGGGGGGTGCACTGGGGTTCAAACACAGAACAGATGGGGGGGATGCACCCAAGGGGACAGACCTATGGCCTCTTATTTGAAGATGTTCAATAGGAATTACTGCCTGATCAAAGGGAGACCCTGGGAAAAAAATAGGGGGTTGGGTTTGAGGAAGTATAACAATGAAAACTGACGCCAGAGGCTCAGCAGGGTAAGAGACATTAAAAAAAGAAAAACTAAGGGCCGAGGGCACAAAGGATACATGGGAATCCTCTTGGGACCAAAAAAAACACAAAAACTCATGAAGATGGAAAAGTGGGGGGGGGGGGGGGGGGGGCACACTGCCACTCCCACGAGTGGTCAAAAAATCTCCAATCACACGGGCGACAAAAACTCAAAAAAGGTCTGCTTGACAGGAGACCTCTAAAAGGTCCCCAAAACATCAACTTCAACATGGGGAACAGGTCTAAAAAATCAACTGGGGGGGGGGTCCGGAGGAACTGTTCCTGACTAGATGAAAAGAAAACTGAAAGAGAATGGTGTAACAATACTGAGAGCGTAGGAGAAAAGAAAAAAGAAAAAAAGAAAAAGAAAAAAAAAGGAAGAGAAATGGAAAAGGATCAACACGAAGAACTAGATAGTCGCTCTGTTGACAATACCCACCACCGTAGGATCCATTGATTAAAAAATACGGTTACAGAGCTGGAAAGATGTTATATTGGGAGGAAGATCCGGGAAAAACATTATCAAGCGGATAAAAACAAGATTAACGGGGGGTCCTCAAGGAATTGTAGACTCAAGGAAAAAAGTACGTTTACGGGGGAAATCAATGAAGAATCAAACTCAAAGGATACTTGAATTTAAGAAGGGGGGGCGTAATTCTCTGGAACCTCCGAAAGGAAAGATGTGGGAATACGTTACTGGGGAGACGGGACGGGGGGCCGCGGAAAAATAATTCTAGTGAAAAAAAAAGAAAAACAGATCGTTGAAGTTTGGGAAAAGTGGGATGGGGCCCGGGTATAAATCTTCTAGGTAAATGGGGAAAATTGGAATCAGAAGCGTTGGGCAAAAACCAGCGCAAAAAAGGATAAGACTGCCTGAAAAGGGGAGCACCAGCAAGTGGGTTGTTGAAAACTGGGGACAAATTCCCGAGGGAGTGGGCAGTGGCAGAAATGGAGGAGACGACGCGAGGAAAACAGGGGGGGGGGAAAAGAAAATAGAAACCTAGGAAACACTTTAGTCCAAACTAAACCGAGATCAAAGAATAAAAACCGCTCAAAAAAAATGTAAAAAAAAAGAAAGTGTAGGAAAACGGGTTAGCTTAAAAAAAATACCAAGACGTACCCGGAACAAGCCGTGGGACTTTCGTGGGAAGAAACGAACGGAAAAAATGTCAAACTAGAAACGTGGGGTTAGGTCCGAAAAACGTATGGGCAGCCCTCGAAAAAAAAGGAGCGGTCAGATCAATGAATTCAAACCTCAAAGTGTCCAAAAAACCATTCGGGGTCACACTGGGGAGTAGTGACGTTCGTTCAGTGATGTTCAAAATGAAGGTGAACCCTTGATAAAACTTACCTTCAACGGGGGGAAATTGACTGTGGGCGATGTGAGTGTAACCTGTTTCTCTCACTAAAACTTACAAAGTACACGCCTCCGAAATTAGGGGGAAAAAAAAATGCATTTACAATGATGGGCAACACGCAATGAGAAAAAGGGGGACTGATAAAAAAAAGAAAGCTCACAAACTAGGTACAAGAGCCCATTAGGGGGGAACCTGGACGGTTGCATGTCGTCAATTGCTAAGGGCCCCTCAATAGGGGGGGTTTGAAAAAAGAACACAGAAGAGAGAGGACAAGCGGGTCACATATGGGATGTGGGGTGGTGTTAGAAGGACTCGGCAAAAACGACAATTTCTGGGGAGATGGACGTGTTTAAACAAAAAATTTGTTCTGGGGATGGGAAAGCAGGGGGGAAGTTGGTTTGTGCTTTACAACAGCCACTAGGTGGCGAACTACCGGGGGACTGGGTTCAGTAAAATCTTCTGGTAGAAAATGACAAATAAAAATGGGGGGTGGAAGTACATTAAAAATCTCACAGGGAGGGGCACTGAATCGACCAATATGGATTCCCTAAACCTAGGGGCGGCCGGCCAAGGATATGAATAAAAAGGTTAAATGGGAGGACAGTCAAGGGGACAATAACGGTGGGTCCAAATGGGTATCTAAATCGGGCGGGAATGCCGAGGTGTTGTGACGGGGACGGGGAGGTGATCAAGGAGATTTGATTTTTTTGCCGTTGTTGCCTGAAAAACCGGGGGGTAAACGAGTCTTGGTTGGCCTTGCGAAATTAACCCGGGGGAATTGACCGGGTAGGAAAAATCCGGAGTGGGTCAAAAAAAAAAGTTTAACTTGGTCACTGACCAGAAATACAAACCCAGAAGAGACGTCCGTTGCAAACAGAGGGGGGTACTGGGGGCGCCTGAATGGAAAAAAAATGGTAGCAACTAAGAAGTCCCCCCCAAAAACTGCACAACAACTCACTTAAGCTTGGGTCCAACGTCAAAGGGGTGCTTACTCTAAGAAAAGTAATCAGGCAAGACTTAGGAAACCTGGCTAAACGCCATAGCATCAACATAAAGTGGTAAACAAATAACTGCCATGACCCGGTAGCCGGTCGACTTTTTTTGGACTTGTTGCCCATAAGGGATGTGATTAAGATCCATGGGTTGCATCTGTTTGATAAATTTCCTCAATCTCCTCCAGCCATAAATTTGACACGGGATAACGCTTTGAAGCCTTCTTCCGGGGGGTTACGGTTGTACCCTTTCAAACTACGGAGGGGGGCTTGCTGTTCTCTCGTCTCAAAGTTTCTCCCTATTCCGCACGTGACGTTATGAGACTTTACTTGGAGGAAACACTAATCCCCGACTGAACAATTAACAAAAAAACCCCCCAGGGGACAGGGGGGGGGAAAAAGTAGAAATACAGAGACTTCAAATCCAAAACCGTTTCTCATAGCAGTAACACATAAAATAAGGGGAGACCCGAAACAAAGAAAAAATTGAAGTGCGCCAAATCACTTGAGGGCAAAGTCCGGGGCTGCATCAAAAGGGGGGTCCAGCCGGTTTTGGGTGGGTGAGAGAGGTATAAAAGAAGACTAAAAAGAGGGGGGAGTCAAATTCTCAGATAAGAAGAAAAATGTTGAAGAAAGTGAAGAAGTAAGCAGGCATGGAATTGAAGCCCAAAAAACGACACAAGGGGGCCACCACCCGGCAGTTGAGACCTGCCCCGACTGTCTCGGGGACTCAACAATGGAATTCAAATAACCGCAAGTGCCCCGACGTGAAGGACTCACTTCAGGTAGGGTGAGTAGGAGGTAAAAGCAGCCGTGGGCGTGGGGGTGTCGAGTCAAACTCTTCCTTTGGTTTTCCAAAGTGAGAGAAAAACTGAAGAGGGGGAATGTTCAACGTCAAAAAAAGGGGGTCAGTGGATCCGAAGCGGTAGCGCGCAACTCACCGGGGAACAAGATGGAAGAAGATGAAGAACTCCTCACATTAATATACAAGTGGTCATCTAAAGTGTTTGGTTATTTCTTTGTGGGGGGGGGGGGTCTTTCCTCATTGACAAAAGAGGAAAGAAGACAGATCCCTGTCCATCGGACACCTAGTCCCAGGACAGTACTGGAAAGATCAGTCTAAAAAGAACCCCATCTCATGACTACCTTTCTTGTTCCCATGTCCTGTTGGGAAATGGAAAAACGCGAACAGAAGGGCAGTTTAATGAAAAAAAGGGGCGTTGAGGGGTGGGGGAAAAGGAATGGGGGCATATCTCCTCTCGCAAAAACCAAAAAAGGATGTCGAAAAGACCATAAACCCAAACCCCTAAAAACTAAAAAAAAAAGTTAGGGACAGAAAACAACGAAACTATGCAATAAACGGTCAAAGGGGTTCCTCATTTCAAGGAAAAGCGAAAACGGGAGCCACGATGGGGACAAAACGCTGGACTTGAATTTACGAGGGGGCTAAGGAGCGCTGTTTTCCTGGGGCTAGGAAGGAACGCGTAAGCCTCACAAACACTATTGACGAGTTGAGATCAGGCCAAATTCTGTAGGCGAGGGGCACAAACGGGAGGAACGCTGCGTCGCCCGGAAGTCAAAAAAAGTTCAAACAGGGACAGGGGGCAGCAGGGGGAAAAAAGGTCACGGGTGCTGCACGGGGGGGAACGGACATAACTCAAAAAAGGAAAAAACCTAAAGAGAAAAAAACCAAAGCTTGAGGCAAATCACAATCGGTCCTGGAGGGTAAGGGAATCGACGGAGGCCGACATCCCACGTGCCCGGGGGTCTTTCAGCGTGAATCGGTCGGTGCATGTCATGGTGCGTGGTAGCCAAAAGACTTGTCACTGGAATTGAAAAAAACGTGGGACGGGGCACGGGGAGATGAGCATCCAGATAAAAAACAAACTAAAGGTAATGAAGAAAGGAAGGTAAAAAGAATGAAGGAGTCCATAGCCGGATTTAACAGGCGGGGGGGGGAAAATGGGACTAGAGACCGTTGACGAGGAGGACTTGTACTCATGAAAAAGACTTGGTTTCTGCGTACAAGCGGTATACAGAGAAGGGAAAGGGAGAAATATGGGAGTGAAAGAGTTGGGGGGGAGTGTAACGGGGCGGGAGAGGGAAACACATAAAAAGGGGATCGGGGATAAACCAAGGATGGATGGTCCCGTCTTCCAATGGGGGGGGGGGTGTCAATCCTTAAATAATAAAAAAAGCCTAGATGGAAAAGGGGGTGACGCCAGGGTCCAGGTCCACTACCGATGGCTCCATAGCTACCGACCAGTACGTGACCAGCCAGGTTTCGTTCGGGGTGGAAAGGAGTGCTCTCAAACTCTGGTACTCCCTTCTGTCCCGGTACCGCTCATCTGACGTCCGTGAAAAAGCTCTGGCCAACTGTGGTCGTTCTTCGAAAGACCCATTGGAACTCTGGATACGATGGTTTCTTACAACAGGTCCATTCAAAAACACAGAGGGTAGGGGTACCGGGCCCCCAAAGGGGAGCCTAAAGGGTGGTTCAGCCAGCGAAATCTGAAAAAAAAATCTTCAAAGGAAAAACGTATTCCAGTCACCCACACCAGCTCCGGCCTGTGAACAAAGGGATTAACAGAGAAATGGAAACTGAATTCCGACCCTGTAAGAACGGAAAACCACTGGACGGAAAAAGGGACGGTTCGCAGCACTCGAGGGAATCCCTTTCTAGTGAAAACGTACTCAGGTAGAATCAAGTCCCCTGGGAATAAGTAGTACAAAACCTAAGATAAGGCTGGTCACTCAGACCAACCGACAATGGGAACATCGAACGGACTAAATAAGTTGCCCCTGTTGACAAATCAGGCTTCGAAAAAAGACTCCCGATATGAAAAACCTCGTACCGATTTCGAACTGGGAATGTCGCGGAAAAAAGGTCCTTAGATGCCCTCAAAAAAAAGAACTGGTTAAAAGGGAGCCTCCAGACCTGGCGGAAAGCGGTGGTGAGTGCGGGGTTGTGAAAAAGGGCTGCGTGAATATGGGGGTTTGGGTTCAAAAAAAAATACAATTGAAGAAAAGGCGGGTTCAGCAGGGGGATCAAAACTCTAACATGAACGTCACGAAATGGCCGAAACAACGGACCTAAAAGGGGGAAGGGGTCACCTCCCGAAGAAAAACAAGGGGTGGTGGGAAATAGTGGGGAAAAAAAGACGGGGGGCCGGATTGGAGACCTAGTTCCGTACGAACTTAAACCATTGTAACACGTTTCGTGAAAAAGACGACGAAAGAGACTTGTTGCGAGGGGCAGATAGCCCGTGGGGGTAAATCTGGGTGTGGGGGGGGGGGAAAAAGGGGCCCGAGGAAACGTGCTGTATAAATGAAAAATCAGTCTTGGGAAGCCAGAAAGCCAGGGAATGCCGTCGGAGCTTAAGGGGTATCACCAAAGGGAACATCCGACCGATAGCAGAGTGGAAACTCACAAACAACAACGAGGAAGGGGGAAATCGAACGAAGGACAGCTAATCCACATTTTTGAAGTGCTGGCAATCTCGGGCGAAACGGGGCCTTGTTTGGTTGGCTTGGTGTTGAACGGGGTACGTTCGAAATAAAAAAACAAGAGAAATGGGAAGCCGACCGACCCTTCACTATCGGAAGTTGTCGTCGTAAGAAAAATGTCCTAACAAAAAAATTCCCCGTAGAGACAAGTTCACGAGATAAGAAGACGGTCAACCGTCTGTTTGACAGGGCGCATTCCAGAATAAATTTGGGAAAAAAACTGGTATGGGAAAAAAGGGTGGGGGAAAAGACCCCACGGGTCGAGGTCACGGGACCTTTAGGGGTGAAAAAAAACCGAACCTCCGAAAACCCCTCCTTCCCATCTGAGGACTCGGAGTCCTGACCCAGGCCGCTCGGCCGGAACCGCGAGTTGGGGACGAAAAAAAAAAAAACTGAAAACGCCAAAGTACTTTCCGTCGATGATAGTTTCGGAGGATTCTAATCTTCAGGGAAGCGGGCCGCAACATTGGAGTAATAAATTTACGCCTGATTGCCTCCGTACCAAAGAAGCCGAAACAAAGAGGTGTCAAAAAAAATAAATGGAACGTGCTCTGGAAAAAAATTGAATCGGGAACGAGAAAAGAAGTTGGTTTGTCCTTGAGGTAATCGACGGGTACTAGGGGGGGACAGGGTCACACAGAAAAAGGACATGAACTTTTCCTCAGAAAAAACCGATCCCTTTTCGAATGCCAGTCGCAAACTTAGGGAGGAAGCAAAGTGGGGAAAGGAGTTTTTTGGGAGCAATATATCCCGCCAGACGGACATAAAAACTACAAAATTGGGGCGGAGGAAAACCGGTTGCTGTCCGTCAAAAAAAAACCAGAAAAAAAACCTCAAATCAAAAAAAAAAAAAAACGTCGGACACAAATAAGAGCCTCGGAGAAAAAAAGAGAGAAGATGACCCTGTCTGTACACTTCCACACACCAAACTGGCCAGGCTCAGGGAGGGAACGGCCAATCTAGCCGGACACGGGAAGGAAAAAGTTGTCAAAACGGGAAACACAGAGAATGAAGCCGTCGAAGGTGGCATGAGGGGCTGCCGAAGGGGGGCACTGTATCAACCAAAACTACTTAAAAAACTTAAAGGTGGGCACAAAATCCGCACAAGCTCTCAGGTCCAATGCAGCAATGAGGCGGTAGGGGTGTAAAGCACCAAATGGGGGAAAAGCGTTGTAAGCAGGGCTTTGAGGCCCAAAAGCAAGAACAACTAGGGGGTAAAGGCAAAAAAGTTCAAACAATAA
>Ga0179593_1415618_pt1 | contig 11442 bp, 13 predicted proteins | sample CZODoug2_1_08_16_FD_185931 | JGI IMG/M metagenome (GOLD analysis project Ga0179593, IMG submission 185931) | Vadose zone soil fungal communities from Angelo Coast Range Reserve, California, USA - CZODoug2_1_08_16fungal (PacBio error correction) | ecosystem: Environmental > Terrestrial > Soil >...
GGAAAACTTGGGAGAAATGGGGAGTAGAGCTTCCGATTTAGAGGCGAAAGGTCTGAGGAAGCGCTGAGTAACGCCACCGGAAACGCTGAATACCACCCCGATTCTAAGTAAGACCCTGATAAGGCCGCGGTGATCGCCGTAGCCCAACCAGAACGGAGGCTCTCACCGGAACGCGAAAGAAAAGACGTTAGTAGCGAAGACGGGACCGACATGCGGCTGCCTCTCTCGGTAAATGGCATCGCCCCGATAAAAACATTATGAAGCATATCGAGGAGACGCGAAGTCCTGGAAAGCTTATTTCACGCAGATAAATCAAAGGCTTGGAGGAAAGAAAGCAAGATAACTTTTTCGACTTCTATCCCCGAGGAGATAATCGAGTCGTACCGGAAGGTAAAGAGCTCTTCTGCCTACCCTAATCGGCGACGCCGTGTCGTCAGTCATTCTGCTCAACAAAAGTGGCGAAAAAAGGAAACCACGGCGGGCAAGATGGCCATAACTCGCGTAGGTGGAAAAAAAGGACCACCGGTCTCGGCACACCGCCGGGGCGCAGACTTAAATAGATGGAAGGACTAGGGGCGGACTAGGAAAAACAGCTCGGGAACTGGAAACTGTGTGGATAAAGTTTACATTTGAAAACGGGGGCTGGAGGTCAGAAAGAGAGACGCTCTGCACGACGGGTCTCGAACCGAAGCCAGCGAGCTCGTCAAAAAAGCGGGAGAAAGAACTAGAAGGTGAAGACAACCCCAAATCATCGCGATTATTTCTCGAAATGCATCCCAGAGGTTTCAGGGTCAGACAGGGTAACACGACATCAGAAAGAAAAGGGCGGGCGAGACACAAACCTTTAGAAACCCCCCAGACGCGCCCGCCGCGGAAGCTGGGGTGGGAGCGCAAGTTTGTGTGCTTCCCGGCAGTACTTCTGCTTTCCGATCTTGGCCGGCGGCCTGGGCAAAGATCACCGCGGACACCCTCCTACTCGCCTCTTTCGGCCGGCAGCAAAACCTTTAAAAGACGGGGAGTGGGCGGGAAACCGCGGGCACGGTCGCGGATAAGCTCCCCTCGCCTCCGGGGCCTCAAAAAACCATTGCGATGACGAATTGTACCCGGGCCTCAGCAGGAGAGGCGAACGTCGGGAACCCTACCTGCAGTCATGCCTTCTGGGGTCTCCTTCAGAGGAAAGATGGGTGGGTCGCCTTGCTTTACCTGGTCGAAAGCAGCAATCGGATCAAGAGCAAACTCGACAAGGGATCAGGGTTGAAAATACATATTCTCTGTCGTCCAAATATCTTAAGCGCCGCCGAGGGGGAGAGCCAGTGATCGCGACCCGACCCGAAGGATCGGCTGTCAGCTCTCGCAAAAGTCAGAAAGCAGGAGAGGGTCTTCTTGAAGCCTTTAATAGGAGGCGAAGAATCCAAATAGAGAGGAAAACCGCGACGGGACAAGGGGAGGGTTGGGATGCGGCATCGGGACTCCTCATCCATGACGTAGCTTCCGCGTGAACAGAGCCGAACAGGCGGGCCCAAACAAAGACAGAGGGGGACTGAAACAACCAAGACCCAAGAAGACAACCCATCGTGGGTTTCTGAACGCTATAGGGAGGTGAGCTGGAAAAGGGCCGAGGTTCGATCCTCGGAAAATGAGTTCAGCCTGTGCCAGAGGCTGAGAATGCGATGCAGACGCAAACGTTGTCAGACTTGCGGGGGGATCGATGTCGGGGATTGATCTCGGAGAGGGGAAAAAGTGGCCGAGGCGAAAACTACCGGGAGTTTCATGGCAAGAGGGGCGAACAAGGCGGTTGAGAAAACCGAGGGCCTCAAAAAAAGAGGGAAGCTACAAAGACAAAACAAGCCGACAGGAAGATCGCTACACGGAGTATGAATGAAAATATATGCTTTTCTCCTCTTAAGCGTGGGGGGGTCTGGGGGTAGGGGCAAGGGTGGAGAAAGGTTTCTCTTGGACGCAAGCTTGGCAGGAAACTGCACACAGAAGGTCTTCTTCAAGGAGGAAAAGGGGGGCGAGACGGAAAGGAACAGAAACTTATCTACACATGAATTTAGTACTTCCCAAGTTTGAAAATAAGACCGAAGTCTCAAGGAGGGGGAAGCGTCGTGGCTGCCGATTCGCCTCAGGGCGAACCGCGGCCGCGCCTCACACCGAAAGAAGGGACCGAAAACACAAGGGTTTCAAGAGGTTATTTGGTGTGCATTCCCCAAGGGGGATGGCGTGGCAAAAGGCGCGCGGCGCTGGAACGAAGTCATGGTCTTAGTAACAGACCCGCATATAGGGGGACAACGCAGCACCAGCAAAAGGGGAAGGGGTCGGCCGAGGTCAGATTTCGAGGAACAGCCTCAAGGAAAAAAACTCCGAAAAGAATAAAATGGGGGGGATAGAGGTGCGGCGAAAGAGATCGTAGGTGCTCCGTTCGCAGTATCAGCGTGGCAAACGGTCGGATGGACGAGATAAAGGAAAGTACGAGCGCGTTTGTAGATCCCCGGGCTAGTGGAGTTATGAAAAAATCCTATTTACTGCGACCTGAATCCGCAACCTCTCTTAGTATACGCGGCATGGAAAAAAACGCAGGCATGGGAAAAGAAGTTCAAGCGCGCTGGAATTAAGCTGCGTACGAAAGGCATCTCCAATTTTTGGGGGATGGAGAGCGGCGCCAGGCGGAATATGCAAACATGGCACCTGGCGGGATAGGGATCCAAAGAGACGGGGGTTTGCTTAAGGCCAGAAAGGGCCGCTCGGAGTGGCCTGTGGCCTGTCCCTACTTTGAGCGGGGACAAGGCACCGTCCGCCACTAGAGACCTTCAGCCTCCTGCAGCAGGAAAAAGAAAAAAACCACTTGCACCTCAATTCACCGCTCGGCAGGAGATAGGGGTCACGGTGGCTGCAGAAAGGTTTAACTATAGTCCTGGAAAAAAACATTGGGAGAGGGGGGAGGTGGCCATGAAACATCATCCTCGTACGGTCTGCATTTGACTCTAAGAAAATGTACCATCTATTCTTGGGGGGGGAGGCAAAAAACAGATTGAGCTCATAGGACATGTGCTGTAGAAGAGATAGTGGAGAGTCGGCTTCGGGAAAAGAGTTCCGGAGGCCAGGAGAAGCCGGAAGGAGAAACAAACGGTCCAAGACCCGACTCAACCCGTTTACGAAAGACCGATACGGGGGGAGTAAGTAATATTTTCCTTCTTCCAAAGGTGCGCAAGATGGGCCGCAAAATCGGGGGTGACCGAGTTTCAAACGGGGTTGTACACGTCGAGGAGGGCCCAGACCAACGAGTGAGGGTTTCACGGCACGTTGTTGTTACGAGACGAAACATGGCTGCCGAACAGGTCCGGCATGCAGGAATCGGACTGCGTTGGGGAAGAGGGAGGGCTGGAGAGGAGCAAGGGAGAATATCCTGCAACCGCGGGGGGGCGATGCCTTGATGAGTTCACGAATTTGAGGGGAAGGGGGAAATCCTCCTCTCAAGCGAGAGGTCCTCGGATACCGGGGGGAGACAATCATTCGGAGAATGGTCTATTCCTAGGAGAGGGGGGGAGAAAACCCGGCTTTTCGGCGAGAATATGCCAGGCTTTTCGGTCCGCGGGGACAAGGTGAAGAGAAAAGGATTGAGGGGTGATGTGGGCTACGGAGTAAAGACATCTTCATATTTTTTCAATTGAAGAAGTATAGCGGGAGACGTACGGTGATTACCGCGGGAGGGTAAGCTCGACACAATCGCAAACTCCATTACTACTCCACGCCAACCAAGGGGGAAAGAAAGAGCAACAAAAAACAGCTCCTTGACACTTGGGAAATTTGGTACTGGGGAGGGACCTTCGAGATTTCGCGGGGCGAGACGGAAAGAAGCTCTGGCTACCACTTCACGCAGCCCGATTAAGCCTTGAAAGTGATAGACGCTGGGGGATGCGCCGTGAACAAAAAAAACCTCAACGTCCACGATTTCTGACAGGGACGCGGAAATAAACGGAAAATAAAATGATTATCGCATGCGAACCGGGGGAAGCCGGGCGGGAAGGAAGCTCGAATTGCTTACGCGCACATGATTGGAGCGATGGACGCAAATTTTCCTTATCAGGAGTTCACTCTCGGACCGCAACGATCGCGACTCATCAAAGGCCTCATCTTTTGCATACTTCTTTCTAATAGGATCAAGAACTATCCAAGGAAGTAGATGCAGGACCTGCGCGAAAGATCGGCTCAAAAATTCATCCTTCGCTTGGGAAAACGGAACGGAGCGGCCTTGTAGGGGCATTCCCGATAGTCAGGTGCAAACCGACAAACGTTAACTCGTCAACAACACGGGTTCGAGGACCATACGGCGAGAGAGACACTTAGGAAAGCAAGACTTAGGGCCGAGGCAAAAGTGTGGGGCGCCCGGTTAGTGGACCGGTGGCGGGAGGGAAACGCCTACGACGCTCTCTACCGCGAAGCCGGGCCTACGGACAAGGATCGCCAGCGAAAATCGTCTAAAGCCCATTACAAATTTAACAAGGCGGGGGGAATAAAAACAAAGCATTTGGTTGATTCGCGGAAAAAGAAGAACCGAGATTAAATGTTCATACGTTTCCAAAGAGCAATGACGGTGCTTCACGACTCTCGTGACCACACAAACGGTTAGTAGGAATACCCGAGGAAAACGAAGCTCCCGCGGAGATTTGTGATTTGCGCACGGTTTGGGAGGTTCTTAAACGCCGGCGCTGGTACCTTCAATATTGGCCGGCGAAATGGGGGGAAAAAGAAATAGTAAAAGAAAGACCTCATCCACGAAACTCTGCCGGTCGGCAGGAAGAAAAACGTACGTTGAGGTGCGTCAACCGCAATTTGAACGGGCGCGGGCGGGGGGGTAAATATCGCACCCTCATACCTGAGGAAAAGACACACAAGTACTATGACGAATGCTCCCGGAAAAGCAAGAACGCGATGATTCTTGAAAACCTATAGGCATTCGGAATGCCGTTCTACCTTCATCAGAGCGGGGTGGGGGAGACTTGGGTGAATTTTAAAAAGACAAACCATCGTGATTGGAAGATCAAAACTCGCAAAGGTATCAGGTGAATACAAAGCTCGTCGGGGCCGCAAATATCGGGTGGCCGAAGAAAAGAGGGGCATCGCCGGAGGGGAGACCCGAAACAAACAGAAGAGCAGCTTTACTGCCACCAGAACGAAGAAGAGCTTCTGGGCAAGGATGGAAGGGGGGGATGACTCAGAGAGATGAGACCGCCGAGCCGAGCGTGAACACAGGTGTGGGATGGAGGGGGGAAAGAGAGCCGGAAGGTCCTCAACGCAAATGACGGATCTAAGCGTGACCCGCGCTAACGACGGGAAACGATCACCCATTACTTCACACCACTACCCGCATGACGGAAAACAGAGGGGGGGTCACAAAAAGGGTGGGGCCGCTATCGGAGTGATATGTATCTTACGATGGGTAAAGAGCCAAGTCGAAATGAGTGACTCAGAAACGGCGAATGAAAGCGAAAGGTCCTGCTCTCAACGTTTCAAGAACTTTCAGTTGAAGGGGAGGGATCAGCTTCAGGGGGCGGAAAGGGAGATACTGAGGAACCTTGCAACGCATTGGGGCATTCTTGTGAACGGGTTCAGGACAAAAGCTTCCCGTCCAGGAGGAACCAGACCTCCACTAACAACTATGGATCGCCACGACCCCACCCCTATAAGGGAAGGGACGGAACAGATAGACAGAAAAAACAACGGGAGAGATTGACCTCGCATTTTGGGGTACGGTCGAGACATAGGTTCTGGAGCCATCGGGGTCTAAAGCCTTGGGAAAGGGAAATTGCACATTAACTGGAAAAAACCGGCGGCTCCAAAAGTTCTCGAATCAAGGAAGAACTGGGCAAAAGCGGATCTAACGACCATTGCAAGAATGGGGGGACAAGGGACGAGCAGGCAGTAAACGCTCGGCCTCGTGAGAAAAAAACGCCTTTCCGAAGAGGGATCGAACCTCGCCGTCCCAGCGCAAGAAAGTGAAACTCAACACACGATGGGGGGGTTTGTACCCTATTCTTTGAGGGGGTGGGGTCAACAGGGCGTGGCCCGCGGGGAGCGCGCACTCTGGACTATACAGTCAGGATGAACGGGGGGAACCGCAGGGATATCTTACGCCGCAACAAACTCCGCTGTGCACTCTCGCAGGGAGAGCAGGGGGAAAAAAAAACGGAGGCCCCGCTTAAAGCCTTAAAGCAAGACGTAGGTTCGTAGGAGTGGCAGAGAGGCGAAAGAAATTATAGTTCACAGGGGGGAAGTTGCAAGGGTCGCAGGGCATCTCCTGCGATGCCCTCTTCTCTGCGCTGGAAGGGGACGGCACCGAAAAAATTTTAAACGATAAGGAGTTTGATAAAAGACGAGGTTCAAAAGGCGAAGAAACGGAAACTCAGGCGAAAAACATGCTCGTAAGGAAGAAAAAAGAATTACTCAGGCCGGAGGAGGGAAAAAAAAAACCGACGTTGTCAAGAGCGCCGGCTCTTAGATCGCCATGTGGGATGGAGTCAAGCAAAAGGCGCGGGGCGGGACCCACCTCCAACGGAACGCGGGAATCCGCACCTCCAATAAAGACGCTTTTCTGCTTCAACCAAAGAATCGAGAAAAGGGGAGGTAGTGGGGACTTTGCAACAAGGAATGTATCTGGGGAAAGAGAATAACAAGATACCGGCAGCCAGCCGGCGGGAAGCAACCACTTGCAAACCTTCAATGCTCCCCCATTCTCCCTCTATTATTCTTCAGGGGGGGGGGACAAGCCGGGTTCTCCGATGTGTGGAACGGGAGAGCCCGACCGTTCCAAGGGCGCTGGTTGAAAAAGGATTAAAAATTCTGCGGTCCCATGCCTGAAAAAGATAACAAGGAGTGGTGAACCAGGACCTCGCGCGGACTTGGAGTAAAAAAAAAGTCGCGGCTATCGTCGGGAAGAAAGGATGCGAGATAAGCAAAAAAGGAGGGGAAGAAATCCATCACCTTGGCAACGCAGGGGAAAAAGTTGAACGAGGCCCGGCGGGTCTTCAGCATCTCTTAATCCAGAGGTAGCCGAAAGGATGGAGCAACACCTTAAAGTTCCGAGGGACCTGTTGTGGGGGAGGTTTTGACCATGCCGCAGGAGGGAATGCCGAAATCGTGGCTTTTGACAGGAAAGGTTGAGAAAAGAAAAACGAAGACCGTAATGGCGCTGGATCCGGGATTGGGGAGAGGAAGGCAGGAGCCTCAATTCCGGGTGATCTCCGCTTGATCTCGAGGGGATAAAGAGAAGAGAGTCATGAACGGGGGGGGCGGCGCCTAAAGGGCGAAGAAGTTTGAGGTGTCGAGCTTGTACCGCTTTTCAACACGGGGGCCAGCGCGAGGAAGTCGGAAGACTATAACCGAAAAGAAATCACGATTCTCTATCTGAGTAAGACAGGCGGCGGTTGGAAGAGAGGGAAAAGATATTGGCCTAGGTGGAAAAGTCGGCCGCGGGGTCGAAAAAAAGGATAATATCTTTTTGGGTGGGTTGGGAAAACGAAAAACAATCGCTGCAGGCCTTCAATCATATCGGGACTCGAGTGACAGTTGGTAAGGAAAGAATCTCGGGAGGGAGAGCCTTAGGCGTACAGAACTCGATGCGCCAGTACGCCACGCCGTCACCAAGTTTTATCATAGAAACAAAACAAAGATAGGAGGAAGGGGAGGGGGGGTATTGGAAAAAAGGGGGTTACCAGGGCGTGGGATGCGGAGCTCGACGATGTAACGGTGCATGGAGAAAGTAACCGAGCTTAAAGGCGACAGAAAACGGGGGGAAAAACGATCAAAACTAAGTCGAATTCAATTAAAAGAGCTATGGTCTCGAATCCCCGAAAAAAAAAGAAAAAGAGCCAAGGTTGAAAGGAGACCATGGAACCTGAAGCCTTCAAAATCCAATCTACCGCCGACGGGCGGACAGAGAGGGGGGCGATCCGAGAGGTCCGATCTGACTCGGGAGACCGGATCAGAGGTTACGCGAAAGCAACGGGGCTTCGCCCTCACAGAACTTCGAGGCGGGGTTTGAGAAGTCTGGAAAAGTCAGAGACAGAGGGGAGAGGCCTTAGGACTATCTCCTGCTTGAAGCGTACAGAAGAGGCGCAGCGTCTGGCTATTCGACCACAATGCAAAAAAAGGGCCAAGGCGGACAGACAAGGTCCCTCTCGAGTTCCCAACGGGAAACACTGAAAAAATTAAACCGCCGGTTGAGACCATCTTTAGAAGGTCGAAGGATCGAATGGGACTATTGGTGGGTGGGCGCAGTGGAGGGGTACCTTTGGCTGGAGGAGAATAGGGCTCAGTCACAGGCGAAGCTACCGAAGAAGACAGGATGACCAGAGCGACTCGGAGAAGAAGGAAAAGCTGCGGAAGGACCGAGTTAAAACGAAACCCCAAGCATAGCTGGGGGAGAGTTCTCGGAAAAAGGACGACACGAGTGCGGGTTGAGTCCACAATCTAAAAGGACGGTCAGGCTCGACTCGCGTTCCAAAACCCGCGGGAGGGACCCGGATACCCACAAAGGCGCCAAAGGGAGAAAACATGAGGTGACATTGTTCTTACAGAAGCGTGCGGCGGTATCAGTCATGGTCCGGCGCCGCACAGAGAACCGGGAGGGAAGGAAACACCACTAAGCGCGTCGGTCGGGAAGAAAAAATAGGGGGGAGTGGCGAACATCAAGGCAAATACGAGGTCGGGGAAAATAAAAACCACCGGGCCGCCATCAAACATTTGTCGAGGGAGGATGATCGGCGCGAATGCGCGCGATTAACTTTCCCTATCGGCAATCAGGGGCATGCTCAAGCGAATAGAGTGGGGGGTCCCTGAGCGGTGAAAGGACTTCAGAGGACAAAGTCGGAGAGTACAAAAAAGCGCCAGTATCGTTAAATCGCTTGAGGCCGTCCAAATAGGAGGGACACACAGAAAAACGAGGGCAGACCGGGAGCGGCTAAAAAAGGAAACCGGAAACCCTATACTTCCTTTAGCTCTCTCAAAACAAGATGACGCACAGAAAAGTAGGTAAAGGTGAACTGAGCGCGGAGGGAAATGATGATCGCCCTCGGGGAGACTGCGGGCTGTTCTTTTCTTGTACAGAAGGAACGGGGGGGAGGGGGGACTCAGCCAATGAGCGTAGCGGCCAGCGTGCAAGCTTCAAGCTGGCCACTCAAAAAGGGGGAACTGCCCAAGACCGCATGAGGACAAAAAATCAAGGGTGGGGGGTTCGGCGCTATAGGCGGTTACTCATTTAAAACCTGAGGTGGAGGGAATAAAGCTGATGCGTCCAACCACTACGATTCCGGGAAGACGGGAAGAGCGAGCTCTTCAAAAGTTGGAAGAAACCGTGCAATGGTGGAGTATAAAGTGCAAAGGGCTTCCTATCGAATCTAAACAGGGGCAGGGCAAAAGGAAGGGTCGTGAAGTTTCATGCAAAACAGCAGCGTTAATCCCCCATTACTAAAGAAACCGATGGCCTCAGAAAAAGACAACCCTAAGAAGGGATAACATATCCTCCTGTAAAAAAAACAAAAAAAGGGGAGGACAAAGAAGAGAATGAGCCTACTTCTTCGTTTGGTAGGGTTTGCACCAGCTTTGAACAGAGGGGGGGGGAGAACGCCTTGGACTTTACCACGGACATGAAAAACTTTCAATACAAGGGAAGGAAATGCGCCAGAGCTAGAGATCAGGAAGTCAAAAAGCTGATCTACACATTAAAAAAATTGCACTGAACAAAGTTTGACGAAAAGAGGGGCATTCACCGAATCTGGCAGTGGCTGAGAACCGCAGTTCGACGTCGGGCTGGAACTCTTCCTGACAATAAAAAGGGACGAGAAGCCGAAACAAACCAATGTTTTTTCCCTAGGGATCATGGTGTGTGCTACAAGGGAGAGTGGGAATCTTGCTCTCTGATACTCCGCGATACAGGCATGGCTGAGAAAAAGACCCGTCAGGTAGCTGAACCAAAAAAACAGTGGGGGGGAAGACTCGCCGAGGGGACTATAAAAAAATGCGAGGGAATCGCCTCCGCTGAAAAAAGCCGGCCCAAAATATGATTGAGGGATCTCGAGGCGAAAAGACGTCATAGGTCGGGTTGATAGATGCACGATAGTCCGGCGAGTAAAATCGGAGGACCCTGGAGTATTGTACCAACGACGAGCCGTGAATACCGTGGGGCAGGGGGATGCGTCCGGGGGGAGGAGAAACAGAAAGATAAAGGCCTACACCGCTCGATGAATTATACTCCTTCGGATTCGTGCCTATGGAAAAAAGGAAAAGTGCAAGACTCAAGGACAGTTATGTAAGAAGTAGGCTCGCCAGGGTTTTATTTCGTCTTGGGACGCATGTGTCTCATAGTCAACAAAAGCCGCGACGGGCCCGTCGGTACAGAAATAACAAGAAAAAGGTGGCTGAGAAAAGGCCGCGCAGGAAGTTGCTAGGGGTGTGCATTTCCAGAGGTTTCGGGGGGGAAGCGGAAGCAGAAAGTCCAGAAACACCAAAGGCGCACTCCAAATATCATCAAAGATCGGCGCGTCGGGAAAAAAGTGACATCGAACTAGTGTGGTAAGAAATTCGCGCCCATAAGGAATTTGTCGTGTAGGACCGGGCGCACCTCGTCTTTCCCGGAGGGAAGGAAAAAATACCGGAAGGAGGGGGGTTGGGCAACAAGAGAGGGGCCTCGACCTCTTGGGTTCCTTATACTGGCGATAACAGAAGGAGCTGGAAACTCGCGCTGCAGGGCAGGAAGCGCGCGAGGATTAAAAGCTACCGGGGATCACGAAAGGATCAACACGGTTGGACGATGCCCCGAGGCTTGGGCTTCAGCATAGCTTTCGGCAATCGTCACAGGGTGCTCAACAACAAAAATAGGGGGTGCCGATTTCAAACTTTTTGGTCTGGGGAAGAAGAGAACATGCCATACCGGCCGGCGTGGCGTTTCAGGGGGGGGGGCGACGTTGGAGAAGATAAAATACACACCGCTTGCGCCGGAGCTTGTCCCGACAGCGCAGCGACTGGAAGGTAAATAGACGCGAGTGATCTTCTCAGAGTAGAAGAGAGAGGTAAAAAAAACAGCGGTCGCGCCTTGGGATTGGGGAGCCGTTGCGTGTCGAAGCGTGGGGTAAAGGCCGGGCAATTAGTCGGAGAATCGAGCGAGGCGGCATGCATGATCTTCTGGCACCTTCGATCCTGCGTCTTGGGAGGGTGGCGAAATAATGGCCTCTGGGGCAGTCGCCGAGGGAAAGGTAGAAAAGGGCGGGGGGGGGTGTTCGGGGGACTACTGGGGAGAATCCAGAGGAGGGGAAAAAAGCCAGGCGTAAAAGACGAAGTCGGCTCTGTCTCCTTGTGAGGAAGAAAAAGGCGTCAGATCAGAAAAGGAAACAACAAATCGGGAGAAGCTCCAGGACTAACACCGAAAAAACGACAAAACATTGTCCA
>Ga0179593_1335343_pt1 | contig 11441 bp, 13 predicted proteins | sample CZODoug2_1_08_16_FD_185931 | JGI IMG/M metagenome (GOLD analysis project Ga0179593, IMG submission 185931) | Vadose zone soil fungal communities from Angelo Coast Range Reserve, California, USA - CZODoug2_1_08_16fungal (PacBio error correction) | ecosystem: Environmental > Terrestrial > Soil >...
CAGGATTCTCCTTTCCTAGCAGCCGGAGCAGGGGTGACCAAAAATCTAAGTAAACTCGACCGGGAGTCAGTGCTCGACAAACGGGGCCTGCGCGGGCGGAGAAAAACGGGGGGGTGACGGCACGTCGCGGCGAATTCCCCTGTTTCTCGAAAAGAAACGAACCCACCTTAGGAGGGGCAAAATGGGTGGACGTTTGGGCTCGAAAGGGGGGGCTTATTACGAGGGGGGGGCGCCGGCAGGGACGACGCAACGAAAGGAAGGGGGGGGGAAGACAAAGATTGCCTGAAAAGGAACCTGGGCCAAAAAGAAGGAAGAAGACTCGGCTTCAGGAAAAAAAGAACGGGGGCTGACGGTACGGGCAAAGTTCATTCGGTATCGGGCGGCTGGGAATCTGAGTGGGGGTTTTGCTTAACGATTCGCCGAAGAGAAAAGAATCTCGTCGGCGGGAGGCCCAAACCGGGGAGGAATGGGAAAAATAGAGGAGAAATTAAGAAATAGTAGAAAAGGTAAGACTAAGATAAACAAAAACCGCCGAACTCCTTAAGCGATCAAAAGAAGAAGGCAGACTGTCCGTCAAAAAGGAGCGCTGACAAGTTCCGGGTCTTAGGCTCCTTTGGCAGGTGATGGTTTCGCATTTCTTAGAAAAAAAGGGACTAAGAAAGTACGCCCGTGAACGAACAAGGGGAACCGCGAAGGAAGGTAGGATGAGAGTGAGGAGGGGGAAATGGGAGAGGGGAGGACCAAGGAGCACAACCGAAAAGAGTGCAGAGAATATAGGACGGGAATGGTCGTCGAACATCTCTGGTTTGGACCCTACCTTGAGGGAAGTTCTCAGGAGAAGGAAGAAGGGGGGTCTCGATAGCCCCATGTGTGTGGCGGAACTAGAAAGGAGGAAGGGACACCATTGCCGGATACGAGTGGGCCTTTTCAGGGGGGGGTGAGTCGAGCTCGCTGGCCCTCACTTCTTTCGCGGGGACGCCCTGTGGATGGACTGGCGCATGAGTGGCCAAATAAACGAAGTGAGAGTCCCGTCCGGAAGGGCGATCAGGGGGGGGCACGGATCGCCGGAACAGAGGTTTTGGCTCGAACCGCGACTAAAAAAAAAAAAAAAAAAAAAAAGCAAAAAAACCCAAAGGCAAAAAAATGGCGCTCGGGCGTGAGAGGAGGACAACTCCACCTTTAACTCACGCACAGAGCGAACCTGAAAAAGGAATTCCTCTAAATAGGATTTGAACGAGACTCAAGAAAACGGAGTCAAGAAACGTCAATGTCCCGGGGGGGTTTTTTTGGTCCTACACAGGATACTAAAAAACAAGGGGGAAATCTCTCTGTGAGCCGAAGGACGGGAAGACCCGGGGCGACAAGAAAGGCTTTTGGAGACTATCAGGGACAGTCGACTCGGGGGGGCTGGGGGGGAAGGAGAAATGTTAAAAAAGAAAACACAAAGGAAAAGAGGGGGAAACTAGTACGAACGCCCGACAGGTTTCCTGGGGAATGGGACGGCGGGAAAAATCCCAACTAGGATCGACTCTAAAAAAACGGCGGATGGGTAAAAAAAAATAATAGAGATCGCAGTGGAAGGGTGCCAAGTACAATGTCCAAAAAAGAAGGGCGGGTATAGTGGCTTCCAGTCTAGTTCAAAAGGTGAGGGGACGTGTTTGTTGAGGTGACTTACGACGGCGCCGACGCTAAGAAAAGGAGAGGGGGAAAGAAACGGTCAGGGGGGAAGAGTATAGCTACATGTTGGGCGGGGAGGCGGGTAAACCGCCGATTCAAGTGTTTTAAAAAAACGTCTTGGGGGTGGTCCGGCCACGGCACTTACGTTATTGCAGTCATGTTTGTTAGTTCCCCGATCAGACGGCCCAGGAAAGCTTAATCGCTCGTTTGGCGGCAGGAACCGTGGTGCAATAAAAAGACTCCACTCCACAGAAGAAAAAAAGAAAAAGACGGCGTAGCCACATGGGACGTGGCGAAGACGAGAAAGTACAAGTATCACTGAAAGTTGGGGTAAAATTACGCACAGACGGCGTTGGGACAAATATTCTACCAGTGGAGAAGAAAACAATAAGGTCATGTAAAGCCGGGCGGTGCACACATCTATATCCAAAGATCCCCAACGAGAAAGGGATCAAGCAGTCAATGGGCTTAGGGCACGTGGTATGGACCCTTGGCGAAAGAGCAGAATACAACAGTTTATTACTGGAACGTAGCCAGGTAACCCAAAACCAACCAAGATGTGCATCGAACAGATAAAGATTTCTGTCGTAAGACCTTTGGGGACGGTGTGCTCGCGTGGGGGAGCGAAAAAGACGGAAGAAACGGCAGCCACGAAAGCGCAACCGAAGCACCCCAAAGGAATCTGGGACGGGTCCCAGTACTTCGTGCCCTGACTAATTCAAAGGACACTGAAAGGGAGAAAAACCATCAGCCAAGGGAAAGTCGAGGGAAACAAACAAACTTACAGCGGCGACGGAAAGGGGATAGAAAAAAGAAAGGGGGTACGGGGAGGAAAGGGAAAACGCGGGAGGGGTGAGCGACCAAGAAAGGCTACCAGTATAAGAAAAATTGAGGAAAAAGCGCCGCGCAGGTAGGCATGGATAGGAGAGAGAGTAAAAAGCGCCGAGAGATCAGAGCATTAAAAAAAAAGTCAGCTCTGAGGGGAAACTGAAACCCACTCCAGATGAAGCATCAACGCTTCCGAGTCCTTCGGGGGAAACAGGAAGAGATAAACAAATGAGGAAAAAACAGCGGTTAGGAAGGATCACAACTTCAGGCTGCACGGGGATAAAAAAATGGGGAAACGACCTGTCTGAAATCATACTGTTGAGTCGTCTAGCCAGACAGATTAGAAGAAAGAAGGGACGGGGAAGCCAAACCGAAACAAAAAAGGAGTAACCCGAAATAACGCGGGGGTGGGAAGTAACCTCGACCGGGGGGAATCTTTAAAAAGAGGAAAAAAAGGGGGAACGGGGAAGAATTCGGTTCTCCCACGCAGCGAGATGAAAAAATACCCGGGACTCCCGGTTCAAAGTGTGAAAAGGGGGGAAGAAAAAATCATCCACTTATCAAGGAATGAGAACAGAACGGAGAGAAGATCTTATTAAGGCGCGGACTACGGAACTCTTGAAGAGGGGGGGCAAGAAAGGGGCAAATTTTGTGTGACCGGATGGGACAGAAAAGGAGGATAGCGTCCGAAAAAAAACGGGTACCTGTGGGACCATGCAAACGCAAGAAGAAAAAATCTACTCCAGGGGTGAGAGCTGTGACAAAAGAAGTTTTGATCGAGACCGAAAAGGTGATTGCAGATCGCACGGGCCAGCACGCCACGTTGACATGGACTACCTCGTTGGCGATTGGGGGGGGGAAGGGGAAGAATTTGCGACCATGGGCTGAAACTCGAGTACATGATGAGGACGACCTACCGGAGGATGCGGAACTTTTTCTAATAGGGATGAACAATCTGGGTTCCAGGGGAATAATTGGATAATATCCCTCATCAGCCTCTAGAAAATCTTCGAAACCAAAATTCTTAGGGGTTCAGCTGGTCGTGGGAGCAAAAAAAAAGGATTCAAACTCGCCGGAGGGGGGACTTTATTGACAGCAGAGAAAACCCAAGGACCTCGTCAGGGGACCAATAAGCACAAATTGTAGTAGAAGCACGAGCCCTTAAATCAGAGTGAAGACTCCCGGGCCGCCATCTTGGTTCAAACTGAGGACGTCGGGGTGGGAATTTCCCATTTTGAATTATATAACGTGCAGGTTTGGCATCCTATAACCCGGTCGGGTTAAACTCAAAGAAGCAACACTAGGATTTCAAGAACCCACACAGATCGACAAAGCGGCATCGCCTCGCCAGATTTGCGTTCCGTTCTGGAGAAACGGAAATCCGGAGGGGGGCACGAAATCTAAGGAATTTGGTCCGTGACTCAAAAACACGAAAGAATAACTGAAAGTCATTTCAGCACCTAAATAAAATTAAGTTAGGTTCTTCAAACGTCCCTCTTGCCGCAAAATGCCAGAGGGGGGTAACTGTTTGCGCCCAAAAAGAGGCCAGATTCGTCAAAAAAGTGCGGAAAAGTGAGTCTTTCGGAAAATGTCACCGCCACCAAACCTAAGAGAAAAAAAACCAAAACGGAGGAGGAGTTAAAAGCTACTCTATTGGGGTGCGAGGGACCAGGTTGCCAGAACGAAATGAATAATGGAAGGGACATTTCCTAGTTTGTCTACGCAGCCAATGAGTTACGGGTTGGAGGACCGAGGGCCCGTTTGGGAAGAAAAAAACGGATTTGCTTAAAGGGGAATCGCGAGGGGCATTTCATTGTGACGTAAAACTTACGACATTCGGTAATATTTAGCATCTGTAGCAGGGGGAGAACGAACATAACTAAAATCGAGGCGATGGCTGTCAATGCATCTTGTGGGGGTTAAGTTAAAAAATGAGCCTTTATCCGAAGAGAGGGTACCCTAGCCTGTTTCTGGGGAGGAAAGAACGTTATGGAAATGCAACGGCAAAAATGAAGGCGCGTCCTTGTTTGCCATATTTAAGGGGAAAAAGGGCGAGGACGGAGAGCGACCTCGGGAGGCGAAGAGAGGGGGGGGTGGATTCCCGGGATGGGGTTGTGCGTCTTGTGTAAAGAAAGGGAAACCCGCGGAACACAGGTGGCATAATAGAAAGCGAACACCCGAAGGTGGTTTAGAATCGGCTCGGAGGGTGAAGGGCGGTGAAGGAGAAACAAGTGTTGGACGCCCTGGACAGGGGCTCTGGGGGAAAGACCGGGAATCCACCTCCTAATGTCCCTTTATTTCCTAGAACTTTTCACAGCAGAGGTTTCAGCCGAGGAGAACTGCAATGCAAAAGCCAACGAGCTTCAAGGGGGAAGGGGGGCGAGTAGGAATCTGCAGCACCGGATATCGGAAAACTTATTGGAAAAAGAGTCTCATAGGAAGAGGAGGTGCAGTATTGGGGGGTACCCAAACGGTCTTTGAGAGGGAGTGCCTAAAGGTATGGAATTTGCGGTCACAAACCTGTCGTCGGCAAATCAATTAGGGAGAGAGTTAAGAGTGCGGCCGAGCCCTGATGCTAGGGAAGCGACGGATCGGATGCAGGAGACGATAGAAGGAAAAGAGCACCGTGAGACGGCGCTACCTGTTTCCGGCGAGGGGACTGAATGTACCAATCAGACAAGCGGAGAGTGGGCTTCGGAGACTTCTCCAGATCAAAAGGGGGGAAAGGAGACTACAACCCCGTATTCAAGCCCGGGGTGTTAAAGTTTTGTCAGAAAAAAGGGGATTCTGGTTTAATACGGTCGCGCGGCTCGACGAAACTACATGAAGGAAGAAAATTTAAAGTAAAGGAAAACTGATTTGATAGAAGAGATGACCGAACGAAGGTCTCGGGGGGGGATCGGTCTTGAGGGACAGGAAGGACGGAAGCGGTCGCTCAGATGAGTGGGGGTTAGCTTCGAGACGGGATGAGCAGGGCAGAAAAAAGCTTACGTGAATGCTCTTGCCGGCGCGAGCCGCGGAGGCGACCGAGGGACCCAAGAGGTATCAACTTAGAGGTCAGAGAGCGAATAATTCACAAAACCCAAGAAATCGAGAGTTAAGTGATACCTCGGGAGCGCAGAAAAAAATACACCTTCGAGGGATGCCTTTCCTATTGGGATCGAATGGTCTCGGGGGGTTCAGGCCACACCAAGGGGGTGCGGCGTGCTCATCAGGAATTGCACGTTCATACTAAGGGAAGGGGGACCAGGACAGGAAAAGGGTGCTTCTGTGGAAGACAGTTCGGGCTACCATGTAACTAGGGGGAGGGGGGAGGGAGGAAAAAAGCGCACTAAAAAAAAAGGCTCCGAGATAGCGTCATCGGGGCAGAGAGCGAACCTATAATTTTTGTGTAAACCTTACCTGCTTACGGGACTCGTGGAAACGACCAGGGGGATGAGCGCGTTACCCATGGGTGTGTGAGGAAAGACGTCAAGTACAACCCTTGCCGGCGGTATCGCTTTTTCATGTGTCAAGGGGGGATATCGGAGTCGCAGACCCGCCGGCGGCTGGCGCAATGGAGACCTGGCGCCCGGAAAAATAAAACCTAAGCCTTTCTTCGGGGGGGGGGAAGGGAAAAATTTCCGAACTGAATGCAGGATCGAAGAAAACGGGGGCGCTACCGCGATAGGATGCCCCGATCAGGGGGGGTATTCTCGGGGGGCACCCGCACACGGTAAAAACCGCAACACGATACTAGTAAAAATGAGACAAAATGCTGAAGGGAGTGAGTACTCAACCAGGATGCAAAGGCCGAAAATTGACCGCTGTCCTTACAAAAGTACTAAAACACCTTGATCCGCCGGTACAGTCCGGATGAGGATCGACTCGCCCAACCCGGCGTTTCAGTCCCGCAAAGGTTTCACGTAGGCGTCGGAGGGAAAAGCACGCAGAACAACACGCCCGCACAAAGAATCCTAAATCAGGGAAGGCAAAGAAGAAAAAGAATTGATGGGGAGAGAGGGGGAAAAGGGAAAACACCCACTGCGATAGTCGCTCACAAAAAAAAAAGGGGAGTTGGAACGGGGAGCATGGGATTTTGCCAAGCGGGACGCATTTCCACCAGGAATTCGGTAAATGCGACAGGAGTATGGGAAGGAGTCTGGGGCGTGCTGGTGGTTTTCTTGTGATTATGGAATATCGGCGCCGACAGGGACGAATGCTCAAGAAACAAAGGTGGGCGCTAGAAAGCTTCACCACCGGTACCGCGAGACAGAGGTTGGGGTTAAAAAACGTACTGTGTAGGACAGCGGCAATTGACGTGAGCCATGTGGGGGAGTTCAACTCCGAAAGAAGGAAGATCCGGGCAGAATTCATATGAAGGGAGGAGGGTTTCATTGCCGGTTTTCAAAAGGGGGAGGATACGACAAGTCGGGGGGAACCTAAGACGCTGTAGCGAAAAAAACCTGTTCCTTTCAGAACAGAAAGGGAAAGGATCGGAACTGTGCAACCGCAAAAGAAGCAACACGGGAGGCAAAGAACGCCATTGTTCCGAAGGGCCCAGCGACAGAAGGCTGGGATCCGGGAGGAAGATCCGATCTACAAAGAAAAGCCAAACGAGGAGCCAATAAGAAATGTGGGGGGGAGGGCTAAGACGTAAAAAATCAAAGGGACCCAGGGGGATAACGCGCACAACGACGCGCGGTTAGAATTATCGAGAAAGGAACCAGGGGGAACCTGGGGGGGGAAAAAAACCAGGAGGGGAGCGCGACCAGATAGACGATATGCTGAATCAGCCTTTTGAAATGGGGAGTCGGAATCTAAAAAACGGGAAAAGGGGAAATCCCGTAACTGCGTCACCGAATACCAGGTCAGAGCGGTCCACTCAATTGGAACTCAAAAAAAAGTCTCGTTAGAAGGATGGCCCGGCCAAAGTCAAAAAAAAGAAACATTCTCAAAACAACTCCATCGAAAGGCAGCGAGCGGTGTGCGGTAGAGGAAGATGCTGAGGGGGAAGGAAGCGTCGGCGGTTTTGTTGGTGGATGACACTGAGAGGGAAACTTTGGAAAAAGAAGAAGGGATTAATGCTCCTAAACTCAAGTTCAACAAAGAAGCAGTCACTCGGGCAAGCCGCCGCCAGGGACCTATAAGGACTCTCAGAAAGGGAAAATCAAACCACCACTCATATGAGAAGCAAAGCTGCCCTCCGACTGATAAGGGGGACAGCCAAGAAAATAAAGGACCACCTCTCTTGAGAGCAGAAGGAACTCATCGAACTGAAGGCGGCACGGGAGAGGCAAATAAAGGCGGGATCATGAATTTCTGTATGGCGGTCATAGCGACGGAGAAAAACGATCCCTCAGATACATTTCAAAAAAAGGAAACACCAGGGCTAAGGAAGTCAGGTTGGGGGGAGGGCCGCGACCGGTGATCTGGAGGTCAGAGTGGCGGAAAGTCAAAAAACTAGGGGCAAGCCGCACAAGGACACAGGGCAACGGTACAAAGCGGCACGTAGATCGCCGGAAAAAAGGCATCACACTGCTCCTGGAAAAGAAAAGCATCAGGGCCGACGCTCGAATTGTCCCGCTCACGAAAGCTCTTGGAAAGAGGAAAATTGTGAGATGGAGAAAAAGGCTCTTCAAGCGCAATCGTCAAGAAAAACGGCCGTGAAGGGGGGGGAAAAAGACTAGAGAACGTCGGCATGGAGCGCTTTCAACCATAATGTGAGGAAGAAAATCGACAAAGGAGGAAGAGGTCTAACACTCGGAAAAATTTACAGGGACCCGTTTCGGCTTTTGAATTGAAATGTGAGAAGCGCGAAAAACAATCGTGGACCACTGATGCTAAGATAAAGCGGCAGGTCTGAGGAGGGACTTGAGAAAAAGTAGACACGACCTGAAGGGGACATCGTGAGTCAAAACACTTGGTGCCCGAAAAGCATCAAAAAACGCGAGCAAAAAGTGAGAAAAAACAACTATCTGGGTCGCGGGGGGGATTACTGGGTGGCGCCCAAAAAGGTAGAATCTAAGTTGGACTTTATTAAAAAAAAAAAGAGAAAACCACATAAAAGTCAAAATAAAAAGGGAGGCTCGCTCTCACGATACCCCTGAATCGGGCAAGCGGGACATCTGGGAAGCCCTAAAATGAAAGGGTCAAAAATGAGAAGGAGTGTGGAATTCAAAAACGGTGTGAGTAGGTACGTAAAGGAGGTGGGGAGCCAAACTCTGGGTAAACTCAGATCAAGAGGCGAAACCACAGAAAAAAAAAAAAAAAGAAAAAAGGGAGAATCGTCTCGCCAAGATTTCTTGATTGGGCAGGGTATCGGCTCAAGATCCAAGTGGTTCCCGAATGGTGGGGGGAGGGAGACAAAAAAAAAGCGGAGTCCTCTCAGCCGCAAGCGTGTATGTTCGTCAAAAGGGGCCCCCGCGGGAAGCAACCGGGCAAGGGAATGGGGGCTGTGGCACAAGGGGACCAGAGCTTTCCAGTCCGGTAAGGAAAAAGGGAGTCAGTGGTCCCCTCGTGACCAATCTCCTCTCAAAAGAGAGGGGGGGAGGGGGGGCAGAGGGACATTTGCCACAGAAAGGTAAACGGGGGGGGGAAGCATGGACTTGGCGAATCTTGCAGATTGGCGAAACAGAGAAAGTAGAAAGTTGGGCCCAGTGCCGTGTTTGGAATAAGCTGGGCATGGGGGGTTCGTAAGGTTACTCGGTCGGTCTGGCTTTGGGGGTAAAAGGGGAACCAATCGGGAGTATTTTTGGGAAACTGTAGAGACATGGAGAAGACAGAAAAAAATTGGGGGGAGAGCATAGAGGACCCCATCTCGCGTTTGGGGGTTCGTTGAAACGGACCGGGAGGGGAAGAGGGAACCCAAAGGGGGGAGCAGGAAAAAAAAACGTTAGAAAATGGGCTGACAACATGAAAGTCAACAGTCACTCGTCCTTTTGGGGCCCAGACGATTGAAAAGACTTGAAATTAAAAAGGCGGTCTGTGATAGCGAGTGGCGGTATTAGGGCTCCGGATGTGGGGGAGGATGAGGGGTAAAAGGGAAAGGCAAAAGGCGTGGAAAGGGTGGCGAACCAGTACACACCCAGATACAAAAACTAAGGAATTGGGGTAACATCGTCTCGCGTTGATTGGGCTCCCGACCAAGTGATGGTAAAAAAAGGAGGGGGGGGGGAAAAACGGCGCGGGGACAGAGACCACCGGGCCGAATGCGAAACGTTGGGGTGAAGCAGCCGGCAATAAGAGTTTGCACGAGGAAAAAAGTGCAAGGACAAGCCAAAGAGTCGTCCTGTAAAGTGGCGGGTGGTCTTCAAGGGCAAAGGGGATAGTGCTTCTCGACAAGTGGAAAGCTGCGCAAATGAGACAAAAAGAGGGGGGGGAGTTATTAGGGGGATTTCCGTCCGGGTGTAGAAGATGACGATCATCCTTTAGGAATCGTTCAAAAAAAAAAGTTAGACCGGGAAAAGTGCCGTATGGCGAAGGAAAGAGACCTTCTACCCTTACTAAAGTTCAGGCCGATGGGATGCGTTTCAGGCATAGACGTGCAACGCGCACCGGGAGTCCGGCTCTATGTGCATAGAGGGATGGGCTGATATAAACCGGGATGATTGTGGGTTCATAACAGGGGAAAAAGAAAAGATTCCAGTCGAGAGCCGCCCTACACTGCGTATCGGTGAAGACAATTTTTTGGTTCGGGGGAAAGAAAGGTAGCGTGAGATCGTCGCCGCGGCGCGACACGCACATGGAACTTAGGAAAAAGGCCTTGGGGCCTCCCCCGTGACCGCCTGAAAGTGGGAGAGACTCTGCACGCAACGAAAGGGGCTAATGTAAAAGCGGGACGGGCCACGATCAGGCTGAAGCGGTTGCACTTAGAAGGGAAGTTGGGTTGACGTCGATATATCGGGAAGGCTCGCATCAGCGCGGTCGGGCCGGCGAGGCCGCGCGAGCCGCGAAGTGCCAAAAGGAAAGAGGAAAGAGTGTAAAATCTCTAGAAGGGGGACGCGTGACAAAGATTCAACACAACCTCCTAGAAACCTGCTCCCGGAAAAAATCACTAGGGATCTCATAAGGCAAACGTCTCCGCTGACGGGAAAGAATTGTGGGAAGGGGACGAATGGGATCCTTGGCGGTGATGTTTAGCCGTGAGGCATCCTTCTCAAAGAGAATAAAAAAGCTACGGGGAAGTACTGGAACCGAAGGGAAGGGGGGGTGCTAGGGGTGGGGGAGGAGGGCTTGGACGTGTGCAAGGGGGGGTCGCTGCACTAGGCAACACCGCAACCAGGTGAAGAACAGGCTGGGGGCTATCGCGCTTCTCTGTTGGTGACACTTACCTGGTTAATGTAGTAGGTCCCCTACAGGGGGGGGAGGCGAGAGGGGGGTAAAGGGGAGGGGCTCGGAAGGCACAACAAATTGACGGGAACTGGGGCTGTGGAATTTGGTGGTTATCAAAGCGATCGGGTCTACACCCCAAGGGAGAGTCTGCCCAGGAATGGGAAATTCGAGGAGTTGAAAGAAAACAGCCTGGAGTAGGGTAAGGAAAATTAAGAAAGAAGAACGTGCTCGATGAGGAAAGGAAGCGGGGGGTAAAGAGAAACCGCCTCTTGGGGGCGATCGTTAGTAGGAAGACACAAGGAAGGGGGGCCTGACCCACAAGCTTCCTGAAGATGAATGCGCCATAACGGGAGGTGAGGGGGAGTAAAAGAAAAAAGAGGAGCAAAACGTCAATTGAAGGGATGTCCTTACACAGCGCCCCCAGAAGGGGGAAGACACGGCGAGCCGAATAAGTTATTGAGCTAAAAAAAAGAAAAGATTTGGCAATGCGCATCATGTTCCATAGAGCTAAATTCGGACTGGGGGGCGCAAAGGGGGGAAGAAGAAAAGCATGAAGAGATCCTGGAAGGCACCACGAACATACTTCGGGGGAAAAAGGGGAAAGAGGAAATCAAAAAACTAAG
>Ga0179593_1370108_pt1 | contig 11441 bp, 10 predicted proteins | sample CZODoug2_1_08_16_FD_185931 | JGI IMG/M metagenome (GOLD analysis project Ga0179593, IMG submission 185931) | Vadose zone soil fungal communities from Angelo Coast Range Reserve, California, USA - CZODoug2_1_08_16fungal (PacBio error correction) | ecosystem: Environmental > Terrestrial > Soil >...
GGAACAGAAGAAGACGGGAGCAATCCGATACTAACTGGAGGGCAAAAGAGAAAAAGAGCACTACGGTTCAGACTTGGGTTAATAACATTTGAGCAAAATAGGATAAAACCGCTTAGGAGAGCAACGCCGGAAGTGTCGCGCAACCCAGGGGCGGCATTTTTTACAACGATATTTGGGAGGCTCTGAGCTAATGGCCCGCTTCCGGGGTACTCAAGGGACCAAGATAGAAGACAATGGGGTAACAGCGGGTCATCATCCGACACGCGACGCTACACAACATCAGATCTAGGCCGAATAGAGTAGCATGAACTGAGGGAGTAAGAATGAAAGAGAGGGGGGGGCGTTGGGGGGGGGGGGTACTGGGGGGTGGGCAAAGGTCTATAGGAGGTCCGCTACAAGCAGTTCTACAATCTGCACACTACGGGCAACCGGTTACCACACTGCCAACGATCACCCACGGGTACGCTTTGAAGATTGAATAGAGCAATTAAAAAGAAAACGATAACCCGAAGGACGTGGGCGCAAAAAGACGTAAGTCAGTCGAAGGGGTCAAGAGGAAAGGGTTGGGAGAGGGGGGGTGAATTTCCGGTAAACTGCCGGGAACTCGTATAGGACGCATTGTTCTGGAAGGGAGAAGAAATCGAAAATCGCCGAGAAACGCTCGAAGCCCTGGGAACTTGACCAAGATAAAAAAAGGACGCAAGAGAGATGTACGAACAGAGTAAGTGGGGTAAATCCCGATACATTCCTCGACAAGGCTAAGCATTTAAAAATTGGGGCAATAGAGGAGTTCTGGGGAAACATACGAAATGATGTGTAAAAAGCACCAGTGGGCGGGGACTGGACCATGTCTCTTCCAAATCACTACCATAACGAGCAATCCAAGAAGGTGTGAAGAAATAGATCGCAAAAGTGAAGAGGCAAGACAGACAGCACCTTTTGACTGTCTGCCGATCATCCCTAGAAAAAGCACCAAAGCACGCATCCAGTCTGATAGTAGGGAAAGAAAAGGGGGCGCACCGTTTTTTGTTCAATTACACCTCAATCAGGTTCACACGAGACGTGAAATCTTCACTGATCGTCCTCTAACCAAGAAGAAAGGGTAACAATTGAAAGGGGTGGAAAGCTGTCGGAGAGCTTATTTCGTGCCTGTGCAGCCGGAAAGAAAAAGCATGAATCCGTGTGAAGGGGTTCGTTGATCCTGGGAGCAAACGCACTATAAAAGCTTCGGATGCGAAGGGGGGTCGTGAAAGGGGGGAGGGAATTTCAAACGGGTCCGAACAGGGTTCGCTGAGATTAAACATCTCAGTCGATAAAATAGAAATGATGAAGGAAAAAATGACGACGGGGAGTTAAGGGAAGTGTCCGTTAGGGGGCGGCGGTGGGGTTCGATGAGGTGCAGCTGGAGGAGAGATTCATCGGGAGGGGGGAAGGACAACTGCAGCCCCTTCGCTGTCGAATTAAACTCGAGGGGCTCAAAGGGGGGATCTGAAGGCGCCCTAACACGGAGAGCCGACGCGCTGGTAGGGCCGCAAGCGCGGGGATTAGATATGCCGTGGGGAAATATTTATGGACGTGATTCAAGGATGGTCCAATAGCTGAGTTTGCTACTCTGGTCTGATAACTATCTTGCAAGAAGACGAGCGTCTCATTGGCCCGCAGAGATAAAGGACCTGGAACCAGGGAGTAGAAGGAACGCACGAATTCTCACGGCCTGGGTTGAAAAGTGAGGGTCAATTGGGCCACGGCGCGGATCTGACTCTCGATGGAGATGGAGCACTCTACAACTTCTGGGGGAGGAAATCACACGCCACTTGAGAAACAGGGAAAACAAGGATTCAACGATGGATAGGGAACAGCCAACGCGAGTCCCTTAGGTAAGGGGAAAGTGAGCCGACCTCTAGAGGTGTTGCGGCTGGCGTTTTCCAGATTAGTAAAGAAGGAAGGGGAGGGGGAGAGTAGATCTGAAAAAAAAAAAAAGGAGGGGATTATAAAAGAAAAGAGAAAGAAAAGTCCCTTCAGAGTTACTAAATCGGTGGACAAAAAAAAAGGCGTCGCTCACAAACTCGGCTCTGCGATCAAACGAGAAGTAATTCTGAAAAAAACGTGTGAGGGGAAAATAGGAAGGGGGGTTAAAAGGCCTCTGGACAAGGTGTGTCGGCAAAGCACGCTGACTGTCAGCAAACCGTTGTGTAGAGCTCCAGAAGACATTCGAGCATAAGAAAATGAAAGAGAGGAGAAAAGGAGGTCACTAGGTGAAATCCTATTGACAAGGAATTGGATCATAGTGAATCAGGTCGCGGATTAGACCGGTCGGAAAGGGAGAATTGGGCCGGGGGGGAACATTCGTTACTAAACTGTAAAATAATAAAAAGCGTCCCATGTAATCCCACATGGTCGGGCATTCCGACGCTGCACTGATTTCAAAAGCCGGAAAGAGGGTGCAACAACAGAAGAAAGAGTCATCAGAGCTCTCGGAAGAAAGACCCACGCGCTCGTAATCCGAGGGGGGTTGCTAAGAGAGAGGAATCAGAATCGCTTTGGGAACTTCAGACGCTCGAAAAAGGTAGCAGGGGGCGCAAGGCGAAAAAGAAAATGCAACGCACAGCGCAACTCGAAACAGGACAGACAGAGGGAAATCCCCTTCAAAAAAGACAAAGTGTCCGGAATATAAAACATCGATGAAACGTCTAAGGAGAGTATAAAAAATCTGCAAATACAAATGTGCAGTAAACCAAGGGCATCAGGCAAAGACAGAAACAACCATCGCCGCAAAGAAGCTGAGTGCTGAAACCAGCGAGAAAAAAAAAAACAGAATGGAGGGATGGTCGCGGGCAGGGGAAAGGGCAAGAGCAAATAATCCCAAGAAACAAGGAAAAGATCAGGGTAAACAGGGACGGGTGTGGTCTAGGACAGTGACTCCGATGGAAAAAGGAGGAGGTTGACAAAGAAAAGTAATGTAAATCTTTTTCATGGGGGGGGAACCACCCTTGCTCAGAGGTACAGGCAGAGCGTCAGAACTGGGATGCAAGGTTGGTGAGCTAAAGACAGCGATATAAGAGGCAGACAGCACATTTGCGAAAGGACGGGTAATCCTAGGGTCACTACGGAAATCCGTAGCTCAAACCGTTGGGGAAAAGGCGTGAGGCATTCAACAACTGGGGGACGGAATGAGACTCAATTTGTAAGGCGGTCCCCCTTGGCCGTTTGGGAACGAAAATGGAAGTTGATGGCTACATAGAATGATAGGCCAAAGTTGGCGTATATTGCGTACGTTGCGAGATCTGTATATCCGGTACTCTACGGACAAAATTCTCCCCAGGGGTTTTGGGGAACAAAGGGTGAGAGATGGGAGGAATGGGGGATCTTAAGCGGCAAAAGTTCCTCCCAGGGTGAGGGGGACTATGCGTCGCTCGGGCAGGATTGCAACCAGGAGTCCGGAAGCCAACCAGCAAGTACAGCTCTCTTTTCGTCCAGTGTCGACGGAACAGCGCAAAAACCCAGCGTGGAGGGGACGACAAAGAGAAAAATAAAGGCCCAACTGGACCGTTATCACGTTCCATTTTGTATTCCTGATCGATTCGGTGCTCAGGTAGAAGTCGGAAAGAGGGAAAGTTTCCGGCCGACGGGGTTGGGACTCTCGTATGTGAAGGGATCATCATTGGAAAGAGCAGTAAGACACATATCGACCTGAGTAACAAACCGCCGTTCCAAACCGGCATCTGCGGTGAAACTCGGGCTCGCAGCGACCGGGGACGTCGGGAAAATCTCGGAGGGTCTGTGAGTAGGGGAGGTTGGTCTCGGGAATACAGCTAGGTCAACTCAGGGAGACGATATTATTGTGATGGGTCTCCACAAGGAAAAGGGCTCGGGTCAGACGACCAAACGAAGTTTTCAAACCAAAGCAAGAAAAAAGAAAAACCGCACAAAGTGTTCGTCCATATGACGGTTCATGTCAATGAAAAGGGGGACCTAAAAGAACCACATGATCTCGGAGTGACTATTTTGAATGCAAAGAGACCAGTATAGCCCAGCACAAAAAAAGTCTTCTGTGGGGGCGGAGGACTGAAGAAACAGCAAAACAACAAAAACGTCGGGAGGATTCAATATAGAGAGGGCGCCAAATAAGCTGCTGGTTACCGTGGAAGGGAGAAACCTGAAGCGCCATTCCAAAATCATAAACAGACTAAAGAACAAGGGGAGTTCGGAAGGTGCGTTAAAGGGACAGAACACCGAGTATGGCGAACCGCCGGGTGCAGCAAAAAAAACAAAAAAAAGACGGGCTCACTGTTTGCCAAGGGGTTAGTACAGGAGGATTAACGTGTGGAAGCGGAAAAACTCCACCCTGGAAAAAGAAGGATCTCCCAGTGTGAAACGCGGGGTGCGACATAAGCCGCAACCGAAACTCAAAGCATTTGCTATACGCGGGGAGGGGGGGAGGATAGCCATAGGATCTGCACTCAAGAAACGGTGACGCGAACAAAATAATTAGCAGAAAATTGCGATTACATGAAACGGACAACTGGACACAAAAAGGGTGCAAAGTAGAAAGTTCCCCATCAACGATGGCGTGTGCGCAAAGAGAAGGAATCACAAACGAAGCAGAGGGCTAAAGGTGTGCGGACTGCTTAACGGTTACTAACCGTCACTCGGGGGTGACGCGCTGGAAACCTTCACAAGGTAAGAAAGGCCCAATGAAAATTTTGGGGGCTGAGGCATCCTAAGGGCACTCGACGAAAGCGCCGAGCCTGGGGAACAGTGAACAACAGCCACACATGAGCAATCACGAAGGGGATCACACCGTAAGAAGTGGGGGGGAGATGACAGTGATACAGAAGAAGACAAAAACGGGGGGCGAGGGGGAAAGGGGCGGCAATCGAAGAAGTCGAAAAAGCCTTGAGTGCCCACAGGAACAAGGGGGGGGGAGGAGAAACCAATTTCGATTACAGCCAGGAACATAACGCAGCAGCAAACGGTAACCCATAGGTCTACCGGTGTAAAAAACGAAGAACTTGCAGGTCACTAATAAAGAAGAAATACAAGAGAGCCCAAAGGAAATCCAGGATGAAATCTGCGTAAAAAATTGAAAACAACGAGAAGATTTTGGGGAAGAAAGGGACAGAAAATATCGTACAGCTTAAAAAGGAATTTGAAAAAGAGGGAAGTTGGGGGACAGTTTAGGCATGGGGAGTATAGGCTCCAGGTCATCGTAAACAGAACATACGTTGTGATGGGGAGGAGCCTAGAGGGGGAAACTAAAATAAGTTCGAGGACTGAAAGGAACTAACTTGACCTGTAAGATGTCAACTTGGGGTTGAAGAACATGTGTGATAGGAAATAAAAGAAAAGAGGGTCCTGAATCGGAAAATGACGAATTACGACTGGCGTGGTGCGGATTGCCCGTAATCAAAATGGGGAGTATAAACTGGCGCTGGACGTGAGATGGGAGGGAGTAGTCGCTCAAGCTACCCTTAAAAGCGGCTAAATTCAAAAAAGAGGCTGCTAGCGCCGAGAAAGCATCGTAGGGATCCAGAGGAGGCCAGGGTGTAGGGGCTCGCATAGAGAAGTATAAACGATGGGGCAAAAAAGGGATTTCAGTACGTTAAAAATAATCTAAGAGGAAGTGTCGCAGAGGGGGGTAACTAGAGAACTATACTTTCAAAAAAAAATTGAAGCATTGGAAATTCCAACTCAAGACAGGGCGAGCCAGGTCTACGAACTGCCTAGCACAGATGCTACACGGGATGGAAAGGATGATGTCGGAAGGCCGAGGGACGGGTGGAGGCTGCGATTGTAAAAAAGGCGTATGGGCTCGAACAAGCCAAGAACCACGCGGGCGGGGCGAACAACGGCAGGGCCTTACAGACAATGATAATTGAACAGAAATCAGACTTCGAAGGAAAATGTCAAGAAAAAGGAGGGGGGGTTGGGGGTTTAAATAGGAGGAGGGTAAGTTAGGAAAATCTACGGTAGTTAGAAAAGAATCAACAACAACAACGGAGAAAGTAATACCGACCTCGAGGGAAGAAATCGGGACAACGAAAAAAAAACAACAAAGAGACGGCTCATGGAAAGGAGAAGATAAAGGTTTTCGGGTAAGAAAGAATTGGAAGGTCCTCTTGCGTTAAAAACCGCGATGGACGCATCAACCTGTTGTAGAAACCATCTCAACATCGGCATCAAAAGATCAGCGGCGGCGGAAACAAAAGGAACCGCTGGGAACCAAGCCGGGGGAAAACTATTGGAGAGGAGGAGGAGGACTAATGTTAGGCACACGGGTCAAGATTGACTGAATGCTGACGCGGTCGGAAAGCGCTTCTCCAAGGGAAATATCGGGAAGGACGCGCGCGCAACATGCGGAAAAAAAGTAAGAAAAGAGGCGCAACCAAAAGCAAGAGGAAAGAAATACGGAGGATTCTCGCTCAAACCTACCAGAGAGAGGAAACCTTAACGATTGGGGGCGCAAAAGGGTGAACTATCTGGGGGGTGAGAGGAGACTAAAAGAAAGTGAAATTTATCACATTGTGGGTCAGTCCGCGACAAGAAATGCACAGCCAGCTCAACTAAAGACGAAAGGAAGGCATCCCAAGAAACAGAGAGAGGAAAAGGTCTGGGGGGGAGCACTAGAGGAGTTTCCCGGAGAAATCTACAAATGTTCGGACAAAAAATTGGCATCCCTTGCAAGGCCATTCACAACTAACTCAGCCTAGAGGGAGGGAGAACTCGAGGAACGAAAAACAAGGTTGAGAGGGAGCTGGAAGTGAGGACAACTTATACTCGAATCCCAAAGCGCAAAGTCCTCGGGAGATTGGGGAGACATGGGAAAAAGGGGGGGGATGGCAAATAGGTTAAAATCAGGAGTATTTTTTTAAGAAACCGGGGGAACTTTATGCAGACGGGTAAAAATGATGAATGGGTGGCGTGAGGGGAATAGGGGGGACTCTCAGGGATCAGGGAATCGGAAACAGGAGTCCGATGGGTGAAACGGAACTTGAACTGGCTGCGACAGTGGAGGGAGCGAAAAAGTGTGCATAGACAAATGGAATGTTTAACAGCCAGGGGATGTGAAGGGCTGGGGTAACGGCATAGGCTATTAAAAGGGAACTGGTTTCGCCGGGCTATGATCTGTATAAGGACGAAGACCACTTCAGCCAAGGGGGGGAAGGGGGATCTACGGTGAGGGGGAACGTTGGGGGGATATTTTTTGAAAGGGCACGAGGCTTATCTGAAAGGGATATCGACCGATAGAGCATTCAAAAAACACGAGAAGAGAGTCTTTCAGCACCATTTTAAATATAAACAGACTCAAACCCTCGGGTGATTCGAAAGACGAGTCAAGTAACAAACTTCCTGAGCAAACATAGACGGGTGTGAACTTCCTTCAAAATGGCGCGTAAAAGGTGCGTGACGGGAAGGGAAAACGTGACGGTCCTGTGTCAGGGGAATCCGGGCAAAAAGAGAGGGGGGAAGTAGGCCTTAAGAGTCAAACGAATCGGCGGGAAGGGCTTTCTTCAGGCCGCCGAACGGCGAAAAAGCTCTGAGGCGGGAGGAAGCGGGCCTCAGGTCAAAGGTGAAAAAAAAAAGGTGCTAGGAGAGGGAGGTTGTAAAGGGCGTAATGACGGAAGCCAAGGTAGCTCCGGTCCGCAACTAGGTCACCACGATGAGAAGTAGCGAAAAATGCGGGGGAGAAGAAATGAAGGGGGGGGGAAGGGCCCGAAGCCATGTTCACCACCGTGATTAGGGATCGGCTTTAGGTTGATGGAAATGCGGCTTCCAGGTAGAAGGAACGTAAACAGCAGCGGTCGTGGAGAAAGAAATCAATAGAGCACAAAAAAAAAGTACTATGAGGGAAAGAATAGGCCGCCAAAATCAGAAAAAATCTGTTTACCGGGCATGCGAAAAAATGACTGCAAAAAATTCCACCATATAAACGAGAATAACTCACTGTTGGGAAAGTACAGGGGGGGGGGGGGGAGTAATTTAAAACAAGGGAAATGTGGAACCCGGGTGCTCTACTGTCTAGGTGCCAAATAGTGGAAGGGAAACGGGGACTAATGGCCGCTGAAGATGGAACAAATACTAATCGAGACAGTGGAAACGGATCTACCGCCCCGGACCGAAAAAGAAAGGGTGTCTCCGCGGCGACGCGAGCCCCGGGAACCAGATGCCGGTGACAAGGACGAAAATAAGGGAGAAGAGAGATCTCATTACTTAGACCCCATGACACAGAACGTCAAACTCTCCTTCCGAGACGCGGACGCTGTACGCGATGAGCAGAAGGAACCAAGAAGCGGTCAGACGGGTGGACTGAAGTCAGATGGGTCAGAACCTCACATTTGGTAGAGAGAATTGAAATCACACCCGAACTGAGAGCAATGGGGTGTCTGGAGTCTAAAAAAAAAGTCGGAAGTCAAACTATAATCGAGAACTATCAAGGGAAAAGGAAACACAATCTCACAACGGGGTAAAAAAGACAATCTCTCCTCAACTAGGCGAAGTGTCGGGCGGATCAGAGCCAAGGGGGCAAAAGAAATCAGGGAAAAGGGGTTTTGGGGGATCCGAATCTGCTCGACATAAAGTCGGGTACCAAGGAAAAAAAGTTCTTTGGGTAAGGGAGCTGACCTCAAACCCCACGGACGGAGGCTAAAAAAATACTTTCACACATAGGTCTACCTGACGCGGACGGCCGGAGCATGTGCTGCGAACCGTAAAAAAAACAAGCACAAAAGACAGACAGCTTACCTCTTCGAAATGATCACAGGGGGGAACAATGACACTGATCAAAACGTTTGAACGAGACGTGGAAAAAAGGAATCGTCCTAAAGAAAAATCCGACTTGGGACCAGACTGGAATTGGCTGGGGGTATTAGTTCTAGGAGGCCGGCTAACACAGAACGACTAAGTGGTGGGCATTGCTGGGTACCGGGGGAACCCATTCAGAGGAAGGAAGTTTCTTAAAGTCAGGAAGATGGTCCAAGGGGGTCAGACCATTTGTCCTGTACCGTACATCTAAACCTATAAGCGGCCATCGAAATGCATGAAGATGAAAAGGTGGCGTGGTGCAGGGAAACCTTCCGGAAAAAGTGCGATTGGAGGAGGGGGGACGGGAGAGTTTGCCTTTGGATGACCGACCTGAGACACTTATTGCGTAAAGAAAACAGGCGATGATGCCGATCAGGGGGAACGGAACCTACAGCGGACGCCGAAGCGGCTTTGGGGCGGGCAGGCGCAACGCGATTAGCTATTAGTTAGAACGATTTAATGAATTAAACGTCACGCGCTCGAATTGCTACGCATTGGTACCTGAAGAAGAAAAAACAGCCTTCCGCATTGGAAAAGGCAAAAAAAAAATGTCACGGGACAGGTCGGAAAAGACAACACTATGACTCAATGCATTGTGAACAAGCGAGGTGGTCGGAAGAAGAATGAATTTTATTGCTAAAGGTCGCGAATGGGAGAGAGACACGGGAGCCCACCTAGGGTTGCGAACACGGCAAGAATTAAAAATTATTGGGGAAAGACAAAGCTCAGACCGTCACGAATGAAAGGGGAAAAAGAAACCGCCGATAGTTGGGGGAGAGCTGCGTTTGGGGAAGAGGTAGTAAATCAAAAGGTATCTAAAACTCTAACAAAAACAAAAGGAAAGAAAAAGGAGATTACTCCCTCGATTTAGAAAAAAGCCAGCACGCTAAAAAAACTCGCTCTGAATGCTGCATGGAAGGAGAGAGAGCAGGGTTGCAATAGCCGGGTTAAGGCTCTGCCGTGGTTCGAAAACCGCGAAAAACAGGGGTTGGGGGCTTGCCCATCGCGAAAAAGACTAGGGAGAAAAGAGCCGAGGGCAGGCTACACCCTTCCGATGGACGCAACGGTGAGCATAGGTGCGAGGAGGCAGGCGTGACTACAAGTTTAAAAGCCCTGTAGCGAGCCACGGCAATGGCAGAAGAGGGTGACAGGAATCGTTCTCATTTCACCAAGGGAGGCTCAATGCCGAGCGGGAGGGGCACGGGATGGCAGTCCGGATATCGGCTCAACAAGCCTAGCAGAGCGTATTCAGAGAGCAACCACGACCACCCCTGGAAGAGGAGAGAAGCGTTGGTCTCCTACTTCAGAGAGGCAGACTCTGTTTTAACTGTCGACTCAAAAGCGACGGGCGGGCGGACCGCGACAGAAAGAGGAAAACCAGCGCCAGAAAGAAAGCAAGCCGAATTCATCCCCTGAACAAACACGGAGTAAGCTTCAACAAGGTAGGGATTTAAGAGGGGGGGGGTCACGTCAGCGACAAGGCGGGTAACCAGGCATCCTTTCCAAAAATGGGCAATGAGCCTCAAAGGAAGGAACCTAGAGACCTAACGGAAAAAAACGAGACAGAGGGAGGGCTGGCAAGGGCTCACTGGCTCTCTCACAGCCAAGCAAAAGCAAGTCCAGTGGAAGGTGACAAAAGGGGCTAGGACTCTAGTTTCCGATGGCAAAAACCGCTATCAAAATCGGGTCGTTGTAAAGTGAAACGCGTTCTAAGGTAGGCATTCAGACTTATCAAGGGGGGTCCGGGGGGGGGGGATGATCGAAAGAACTAAATTCCATAACGGAGACACTATTGTTACAAGGAGTGGGAGGGGGAGGGAAACAGGTGTAACTGTATGGAGCGTACATTGTTCATCGCCCAAGTGCCTGGGGCACGCCAAAGGGATGGGGAAGTGGAGGGGGGGGAAAAGAGTCGGGAATTTCCCAAAATTGAACAGAAAGGCCGACGGGTGCGTATGATCTTAATACGGTATCAACACACTTCGCCCGTTGAAAAGGGAGAGTAAAGGTGTTGACTGTGGAACTTAAGGGCAAATTAGAGCAAAGATGAGCTTCTAAGGGGAAAAAGGAGGGGAATGAATCAAAAAAAGAGAGGATAGTATGCAGTTTAGACCAATGGAGGGAAAACATCGCGAAAAAAACCCTCAGTGATGGGGAAAACAGAGACGCCCAACGTCCTTTGAAGCAACAGGAGGACATGTTGGGGGGTTTTCTTCCTGGAGGATGGCCTCGACAGCGTCAGCTGGAGAGGGGGGGTTTCGTGCAGCACGTGAGGCGTGTGGGCGGGAAGAAATAAGGTAGCGCGCCGCCTTTCTGAAGGAAGGACTGGCTGAAGACTCTTTCCGAGCGGGACTGAAGAGGAGACCAAAATCAGAGTTCTGTCGCGGCCAAGGCTCGTCGACAGCGGGTGGAAAAAGAGATAGTATTTTGTCCATTGCAGTCTAAGGAATCTCAAGTGAAGAGAAGGGGCCCGCCAGAGTTTTCAAACATGAAGAGGAGCAGTTCACAGGGGAAGCGTACCAAATGCCGGGTTCTGTCAATTCAGCCGATACAAAAAACCAGAGATCTGGAATCTGGTGAGTACATGTAAGAAAAAGGGTGAAACGACCAGGGGAAAAAGGCGTGACTTTGGAGAACAT
>Ga0179593_1671674_pt1 | contig 11441 bp, 9 predicted proteins | sample CZODoug2_1_08_16_FD_185931 | JGI IMG/M metagenome (GOLD analysis project Ga0179593, IMG submission 185931) | Vadose zone soil fungal communities from Angelo Coast Range Reserve, California, USA - CZODoug2_1_08_16fungal (PacBio error correction) | ecosystem: Environmental > Terrestrial > Soil >...
CACTATGGAGGGGGCATGTGAGCGTCGGAACCGGTCAAAAAAGGCAATAAAAGAAGGCTGGCGCCTGGGACTGGAGAGAAAAACCGTGGGGGTCACTTACCGGAAACAAGAAATGGGGGAAGGGGGAATCAGGGCATTGCCAAAAACCGGGGGAAAAATCTGAGGAGGGAGGCCGAAATGCTTGAAAGGACGAAGTGTTCATCGTAGGTGTGCTGACGGGGTAAAGGGGGCCAAAAGTAGTGAGAGGGGGAAGATCGCGCGCCTCAACAGCGGACTTCAAGATGTGCGAGAAGGCCAGAAAGACCCACGTCCGCGGGACCTTGGGGCCGAAAAAACGAAAACTCCCTTCCCAACCCTAACCATAACCGAACAGTGCGGGGGCGCACAGGACTGTACTGTCGTGTATCAAAAGGAAAATAGGTCGGCGAAAAATCGGAAAAAAGGGAGCTACGTGGTCCCTCTATAACCAGGATCAAGAAGTCAGGCCGTAACGGATCGTCAGTGGGTACAAAAGGGCAAGAAGAAGAGCTCGGGGGATGGGGAACAATTACCAAGGAAGGAGTCCACGTCGGCAAGACGTGAGGGGGAGAAGCGCCACAAAAGGATCCTAAAGTCAGGTAATTGGACAAAAAGGTCAGGGGGGGGGTCGGCAGAAGCTCTGTAGGAACCAGGAAACCTCACTACGCCTAAGAAATCGCAGAAGGAATGAGGCATAATTGCAAGATGTCTTCAAAAGTAGGGAGCTTGAGACTTCGAAACCCGCCCGGCTGCGAAGGGGTTACCCTAAAGGCACGCTCGTCAAAAAGGGTGCGAGCCAGAAAAATCGACAATAGAGGATGCAAAAACAGGGTGTCGTCGCGGGCCGGACGTCTCCTCAAACAAAAAAAGGTCGAGAGAATGCGACAGTTATAAATAACTGCGGCGAGATCCATAGAATTTCACCAAAAATCAAGAAGTAGCGTCAGTGGGGAAAACCTCATGGGGGACAATCGGGTGGTGAAGAGCGAAAGCGAAAAGCCAACATCCCGGAAGTTCAGGAGGCAGCGTCCCATCTCGACGATTACTCAGGGGGGGAGGGCAAGAGACCTGGCGTGTGTTGAGGCTTCAGGGAGGTAGGAAAAAGCGGGACCGAGAGCCAAACGAGAAAAAGCACCACAAAAACCGCCCTTAAGAATGGGCATCCTCCCGTCAGGAAGGGGGCGGCCGCCTACCTGAAAAATGGCCGGAAAAGAACATCGGGGGAATAACCTCGCAGAAAGATAACCGAGATTAAACAATTATCGATCACGCGTCTCGTGAGGGGGGGGTCCGACGAGCTAAATTAAACTACTTTCTGGGTCCTACAGAATAGAAAGAATCAATATAGTATACCTTATATGATATAATAGTATTGATGAAGCTTATTCCACAAAAAAAAAAGCAGGGAAACCTAACTGACGAAATTCGATTACAGGAATGAACATCTCAAAAGAGATCGAAAATTGGCGGCGCATATTTCGTGAAAACTTTATTAGGGTGACCACATAGAGGGGAAGGGGGAGGGGGGAGGGTACTTATTGCGACCCCATAGGGGAGGCCGGTCGAGGAGCATGAAAACATGGGTGGATATGGGGGAGGTCAGTCGAGGTGCTGAAGGGGTTAACGAGTGGAAAAAAGAAATGTTATCCCATAACCTCCATGGTCAAACTGAATTGGTAGGCGTTTGGTCTAGGCTTTGGAAGAGTCCTCGAAGTCAGGAGGTTGTTGGGGACTGGCGAATCGCAGAGAGAGAACACCCTCTCCCGATAGGGCCAGGGGTGACTATCAGACTGCAGGGCCTGGGAACTTCAGGGTCTGAGAGAGCAGAGCGAGTATGCTTTAGAAACAAGATACGAGCTCCGCAAGAGAGAGGTTGTGGGGCCGAGGAAAAATAAAAACGACAAAATTTGTCGTTCGCCCGTATTGTGCGCTGGGGAGTGGCAGCGTTGGTGAATCTGGGGAAAAAAGCGGGAACGGAAAAAAAGGGGTGCAAAAGGAAGCTCAAGGGAGTTTGACGATTAACAGTCGACGGGAGAGCAGCAGGCGTCCGCCCTTCTAGACTATAGGAGAGGTAAAGAACGTGTTGGCCGAAGGATCTCGACCCTGCCTCCTGGTGACACTGCGGGACGGAAGGAAACTCAAAAGGGGAGGTGACTTCGAAAAGTATTGCCGCGTCGAAGTTGCACAGTTACGGCCGGGAAGGAAAAAAAAGAGGCGTCGTAAAATTCTCGATACCGGTCGAGGTCCATGGTGAGGCGACCATCTCGACCGTATCTCTCGAAACGGTGTTCAGGGTCCGCGTTACATAGACTAAGGCTACAGACAGGGCGCAGGGCATTCCCATGGTGGGCCCGACGTGCCTTTTTTCTGTTTAAAAAAGAGTTTGGGGGAAGGAGTAGGGAGGGGAAAAAATCACCGAGGCACCGCTTTACTTTGGGGTCTGAGGTCAACTGGCGCTGGAGAACTAGCTGAGTAATGAAGCTTGGAGGGAGAAGACAAGAAAGGACGGGCATTCCGAATTTCCGAGCTCGGCCTCAGCGAAGAGACCAATGCCGAGTATTCACCAAGAAGGATCGTAAAAGGCAAGAAAGAGAAAATCCGGGATCAGATTTTCTTCACGGGCCTTGGCCTGCCCTCACAGGAGGTCGCAAGAAGGCTCCTTAAAAAAATACTGCTTGCTCCCGGAGAGGGAGGCGCCCTTTAAACGAAAATGCGCCATCCTGCTAAAATCCTTTGTTAGTAGACCTGGAAGAGAAAGACGGGGGGGGGACAGCGTTTTGAAGAACGCCTGAGCGGTCGGAAAGTGAAAAAGACTGCAAAAAAATGCAAAACGATCAAAAATCCCTGGACGAGCCGAAAAAGGGCCGACGCCTTAATGGTTCTTTGCAGAAGGACGATCATGAGGCGATAGAAATCCTGCGAGACAAACCGAAAGGAGGTGATATTAGCACGACCGCCGCGCCGGCATGAAAGTTCGCCAAAGGCATCAAAATGAGCAAGTCTCGAAACTAGGAAGAACAGCCGTTCAAAAAAAGGTGAATGCGCGGCGAGACGCCGCATCGGAAAGGTCTCTTGGAGCGCTGGGGGGTGATAACTGCTCCTTGGCCAAGGCCTTAGTATCCCGGGTCCCGCAGGACCCTACAGGAAGAGGATTGGAATCTCAGTCGGCACGCTTTAGGCTTGCGAAAATGTCCTCCTGGGGGGGGGAGGGGGGGGTGCGATGCCGGACCGCATTCGCGGACGCCGGGGAAGACAAAAGTTTGGGGCAGCCTTTTTCCGGCTCTTGGGAAATATCGAGAGAAAAACAAAAGGGGGGAAAAAAAGAATCTTGCCCCAGAGCCGAAAAATGGACATCCTGGATTGCAAAAGTGGCTATACCGGATCCGGGAATGAAATGCCAGGGGGAACAAGGCCCAAAGAATCCGCATGAAGACCAGCACGATGAAAGAGGGAGACAAAGTGCCTCCGGGAGGGAGCGCAGGTTGGGGGGGATGGGAGGGGGGGGGGACTTGCCCTCATGAATTTGCCAAGTTAGCCGGGGACAAAACGAGAGAGCCGCAAGAAATCTTCCGGGAAGGGGTCTTCCTCTCATCTTCTCGGGCTTTGATTGGCCAAGCGGCGGGGGTTCTTCACGGTAGAACGAAAAGGGGGCACGGGCCTTCCATAGCTGGCGATGCAGGCCCCATCGAGGCCGAATATTCCGGGCGGGGTCTAAGACCTTCTATGGCGTCGGGGCGGACAAGGATGGCGAGAGGTCTTGGCCCTCGAGGCTTGCAGCCGAAAAGAGGGAAAGAGGCGAGGGCCGTCGCCAGAATGGTTTCGGGGAGCTGGAGGAGGGGGGGCGGGGGAGGTTCCACCGGAGGGGCCTTAACCAAAACACAACAACGATGTTTGCATGGGACCCGGGGAGAAGAAAAAAGGAGTTCGCAACGTCTGGGCAGCCTGGTCAGGTTCCAACAAAGGTTGTTCACACCGCCGAATGCAAAATAAAGAGGGCCTAGCCTGGGATTGCAGGGGCAGGCCAAGCCAAGTGAAAATCGAGCCATATTGAGCCTAGAAAAAAAGAGGAAATGAGGGGGTCATCATCGCATGGGTGTCTGGCGGCTGGGCGCCGGACTCGGGCCGGGAAGGAAGCGGGAGTCCGTCGCCGCAATCCCGATGTCCGCTTGACGAGATTCTCTAACTTCCATCGGCCAAAGGTCATCTATTTGGGGCGGGAAGAAAAAGAAAAGGAAATAAAGCAAACGGCAGAACCACTTCCATCTAAGAGGGGAGGCTGGCAGTTCCTTACGTAGAATGTAGTAAGGGAAGGAGGAAGTCCGCGCCCTCGAAAACAAGCGGGAGAGAGGGGGCTTATCGATCCCGTCTTCTAAAAAAGAGCACAAAACATACTCCTCTAACTACTCGATCGCACAAGAAAAAAGACCCTCTCACTCCTAACTCTGGAGGAAATTCAAGACAACAAGTCCCGGCTGAAAATAAGGAAGCTCCAAAACTATCCATTCCATTTGGGAGACCAAGGCCTCTATCTTCGAGGGTGTAGAGAAATGAAAGATTCTATCACCCTTTCTCCTGAAAGAATCAGCCAGACCTATCATGGGCGTCCAAGAAAGCCGGTGGCAGCTTCTTCCAGTCGGGGGAAAGTTTCCTGGAAATGTTCGCCAAAAAAAAATCTAGCATCAGGGCAAACGCGGGGCATAACAGGTTTACCTGTTCAGGGACAAAAAGATAATGTGCGCAGGAAAAACGATAGGCTATCCACCGGGTGGTAGGAGATTAAAAGACCTCCAAGCCGAGAGAGGGAGTAGCTAGATGTTGCTCCTTGTCTAAAAAGGGAGGGGTCTCTCAATCATTCCCCCAGGGACGACATTCTATGGTCATTTGCCTTAAGAAAAATAGGAACATAGAGGGGAAGGGGTTGGGGAACGAACTTGGGACGATCGCAAACTCCAAAATCTTAATTTAACCGAAAACATCACTTCAACAATCCGAGAGAAGTAAGAAAAAGGGGCAATGGCTTTTGGGGGTATTGAGCCTAGGCGGCAGTATCACGAACCGAATAAGTTACGATAGGCACCAAATGATGCCGCCGCAGCCCATGGAGCCAATGAAGACTACCGGGATGTCCAGCGGCACACCCGAGAAGTTGGAAAGAAGAAAGGGTAACAACTAGCTTACCAGAACAAAGACGGAACGCGTTCTGGGCTGGCCAGTCCTTTGCAAGCTAGACCCGGGGGTGGGAATTCCTAACTAAGCGCAATAATTCTTAGATCAACCCCACAACTTATTATTATTAATATGGATGGGTGGGTACTCAGTGACTTCCCTACAGATTGGCCTGTCCCAAGGGCCTGAAGGACATATGGTAAACGGCCGGGATCGGGAGAGAGATGGAAGGGGAACATAAGGCAGTTTCTGCTAGGCCTGGCGAGTTAAAAAAAAATACTGGTGAAGCTTATGGTTGACAGAAAGGACCACAAACGGCGCCCAGGGGAGTCCCGGAGGCGGCCATGCTGTGACGCTCGAAGGTCTTCTGCTGGTACGACAGAAGAACCTCTTATTCAGCCTCAAAACCTACAGGGGAGATGGAGTTGAGCGGTCGGCTGTCCTCTGGAGAACAGCACATTGACGATGGTCTGGGAGATAGGGAGTAGCGGACCAAAACCGGTGGTCCATGGTGTTAAGGCCCCCGCTCGAATTGGAAAGATTCCTTTTGGAACTTCGGAAAGGGGGTGAGAAAGCGGAGTTTTCTTATAGTACTTCGGACAAGTAAGCCTCGACGGGCGGGGTTGGATGGATTAAGCCTCTAAGGACCAGGGTGGGGGGCGCTCCCAGATCAAGGTTGAAGGTAGACATGGCGGGGGATACGGGAAAATGCCTGGCATTCTGGGGAATAAGGATGATAGAGGGAACGAGGAAGCCGACGACTGGGGAAGAAGATTCAAAGGGGACGTGCCGCCGAGGATGAGAGAGCTGCTAGTAGAAAGGGGGAGAGACGGAGCGACCCCTTCGAAGGGGAATCGCCAAAGGGACCGGGGGGGGGGCTTCAAAGCGGATGCGGAGGAGAAGTGACGAACGGATACGCCGGAGAAAAAGGGGTGTGGGGTGCAGGGGACGGGTCCGCCCGCCGAGCTCTGGAAGGCGCGGTCAGAAAAAGGCTACGCGTCATACGGCCGAGATAATCCTCAGGGATCGCGGCCGGGGGCGAGACGCCGGTTCGAGAAAAGCGGAGACATAAAAACGCAACTACAGCGCCTACTTCAGTGCCGGAAGCCGCCTGCTGTTCTGGTTGTGTGTTACTGGCTGAGGGGGTGGTAAACCAAATCCCGCTCACCCCGGGAAGTGTGGTCTTATGGGAAGGGGAGCGGATCGAAAGGGATAGTCCTCTGGAAGGCAATGTCTGAAAAAAACGCGTATCCAGCTTAAAGTCCAAAGGAAAGAGCTCTTCATCCATCACGCCAGAACGAGAAGAAGAATATGAGGTACCACTACCAGGTTGTCTCCCGGTTCCCCTCCACCTTCAGCAAGGAGGGGGGCTAAGTTGAGGCACACTGGGGAAGGGGTAAAAAGGAACAATCCCAGGTCGCCCTCTAAAGGCGGGCGCGGAAGGGTCGGGAGGAAAACAAACGGGAGGGGGCGCGCCCTAAGGGAAAAACCGGCTAACGGGAAATTTTGTTGCAAAAAAAGAGAATCCCCCCCGAAAAATGGGTGCCAGCGTTTGTACTAAGTGCCTGAAGCTGGGCAGGCCAGGGCCCGCGCCTTGAAGAAGCCAGCAAGCGACAGGTCGAGCCTCTAACAGACTCAAGATGTGTCTTCTTTCAGTCCGGATGGGGGAAAAGAAAAGACGCCGATAGAACTTCGATATCAGAGGGAAAAGGCAGTAAGTATAGTTTAGCAAAAAAAAAAAAAGACATCATGGAGGGAAAAGCATGCCGGCGCAACCGAAGACCGGGGGAAAACGTACAGTCGCAGCATCCTCGGAGTGAAGAAAGGGCCAGACACACGCACGCGTTCATAGCTCAGGGGAGCAAAAAATCGTCGTCCGACGGTCGGGAGGCTAAAAATGCGGGTGGTGATCCTTCTCATGGTCCAGACCGGAGAACCCGGCAACCAACGAAAAAGCGAGGCTCCCTTGATAAAGACGGCGCGGCGTCAGCGGGGGGGAAGAATGAGATTTCCTCAGTTGTCAGGTGAATTGCGGGAAGCGCATGCGGCCTAAACGGGCAAAAGGGACCTTTTTCCGGACTTGGGGGCAAGATAGCTCGGAACAAAACAAACAGGGAAGAGAGAGAGTCCCCATAATTAAAAGGGGGGGGGAGAAGGGCAACACACGGGAAAAGACGCGAAGGATTTAAGAATCTTAAAGAGAAAACGTGGAGAAAGATCGCATGATCAATGCACGATAAAAGGGGGAAAGGAACAAAGGCCCTCTGAGGTCTCTTTCAGTGGCTTTGTAACCGGGTAAGGAGACTCCAGAAGGGGGAAGGGGCCAAGAAAGACCGCCACTAAAATCAGAAGAACGAATTCACTAGGCTTCCTCTTACGAACCGCGAAAGGAAAAAAGTCTGGGGTGCACGGCGCGGTGTAGCAAAAAGAGGGACAAGCGCTTCCCCCGAGAAGGTTATTCCGGGGAATCATATATCAGGGCGAGATGCGGGGGCTCCTAAAGCGACATGGACGGTGGTTCTTATCAGCATGATGGGAGGAAGCGGGGGGAACGAGGCCGATGCAATCATAAATCATTGAGGTTTGCGAGTCGATCCGGCGCTCCAAAAGGGTTTGAGGAGGATTTCACATTAAAGGGAAACTAAGTCAACTGGGTGCAAAGGGGAATGTCAACAAAGGGACACACACGATGGAGGGCAATGTTCAGCGGGCGGCGAGGCCCACAAGGGAGTCTCAAGGCTAATGGTCTGGGTTGTGAAGAAAAGTAAAGCAGCAGTTTTCCCACCGACAGAGAAAGTCCTCAATTTAAACAAGGTCTCCTCAAGGGGGGGGGGGATTCCTTCGTGAAAGAAAATTCTCCCAGTAAATTTAAAGGTTAAACATGGTGTCTACCGAGACTTAATGGGGGCATCAAGGTTGTTGCTGGTTGATGGATTCCGAAATCTGAACGGAGGTCGCGTGATCGAGAAGGCGTCCTCCTCAATAAAAAAAAGAGGAAGGCCCGCAGATGGAGCACTGTTTGTCCATGCCATGACCAAACAAACAGAGCTAGGGGATGGGGGAGTTTCCGAAACCCAAAAGACAAGTCCCAACCAAAACCATAAAGCAGAGGCGGATGTTCATGACGGCCCAGAGAAGGGGGGTCGTGGCTGCATATGAGGAGGGCGGCCCACTGGCACACCTGGAATCGCCATACTTTTCTAAAAAAGAAGGATCCCGTATGTTCCTCAGAACAAAGGGGGAAGCGAGATAAAGTGATACTACGCAAAGTGACTAAGTGCGTTTCCTGGAATTCTCAACTGCAAGGAAAGGGCGGCAAATCCTTCGAAGAGGCCACGACAAAAAAGAGGGAGGGATAAAAAGCGGACCGGCCTGGGAGGACAGTAGGCGAAGGGGGTAGCGAAGAAACTGCGATAACATTCATCGCCGCGGCGCCCTCGGAGGACCTAAGGGAGGCCCACAGCTTCTTCAGACTTGTGTCCTGAGGGAAGCAGCGGCAATCTGAAAAGACAATGGTCACCAGCCTGGGCCGGGAAATGGACGTCATTTCAATCCTGAACCAAACTCAATGGGAAAGCATCAACGCTAAGAGCGGGAGAGAAAACGGGGGGGACGTAATTAAGGACCTTAAGGATAAGGAAAGAAATCTATTCTTCTTTTCTTGGAGAAAGTCGATCTACTACAATACGCTGCCAGGAGGATGGGAAAGGATCGAGATAATGTCAATACTCAGTCAAATCTGGTATGGGGGGATAACGGCCCAAGGGGGCGTCAGGGGGGGTTTCTCTATTTGACTAACGCCAACGAGACATGAGTCTGTGTTACCGAGACGAGAACATGACGGTGATTGTCAACCAACCCTTTCGAAACATGGAGTGTGGGGGGGGGGGCGCAAAAACGGAAAACCTCTCTTGTCCGTGTTATTTCACGACGACCTGAAAGAAGCACCCCCCCAAACACAAGCAACTCCATGGAGCAGTAAAAGTCCTCCGCCCAGCTAGGATCCCACTACAGAGGAAACTAACTTTAGGTCAAAAAGTGCCCCGCGGCACAGCTATGTTGGGAAGACCTAAACATTTCCTAGGGGCGAAAGACCATTCTCTAAATCAAGGGCTCTGGTTGCGGAACTTTTCGCTCGCAGAACTACGGGTTTGGGCTGAAGGAAACCGAAAAGATCGAACGAAGGCGGAATCTCTCTCAGATCTCCCCCCACAAACAAAAGGATGCTGGAGAGGAGAAGGCTCTCTCTCTTTCCTCTCGCATGATCGGGAAAAAGTTGTTAGGGCTGACAGAAGAGGGTATGCGCGGAAAAGCAGTCCCCCTCAAGAGCGCCAAAGCCCAGCGAGAAGAGATGGTCTGAAAAAAAAAGGGGCGTTCCTTAGGGATTTTATTACAAAAGATTTTTAAGCTCTTGCCAGAATCGAGGAGCCAGAGTGTATTCCTGCTTCGGAAGGGCTCATGGCAGGTTCCTCGCGTGGGAAAGGGGGCCGGGGGAAGGAAAAGGGATCTGTCCCGCAACGTGAATAAGCCCACCTCGAATTGTCGAAATTAGAAAACTGTATCTATGAGGAGGCCTGCCGCCTAGGAAAGTTGGATTATTTTGCTCTGGATACTTCAAAAAAGTAGGACACTGCCTATTTTCCATATTGTTCCGCAAATCCTAGCTTGCCGGTTGGGCAATGCTCTTGATTTGACTCAAGAGCAGCAGGCGATATAGTATATGCGGAGGAAACGAAGGCCGCCTAGCTTTTGCGAGACGTACAGCCCAAGGATACGACAAAAGTGCCAGAGTTGGATCGTTTTGGTCTTTACATGCTTTGGTTGACGAGGCGGGAACAGGGAGTTCATTCCAAGTATCATTGTTACCATTATGGCTCTATTGTGAGGGAAGTCACCTAACATTTGAAGAGCAATGGCAGGCCGGCCAGGTCTTTCTTTCTAGAGAAAGCGAAATAGATAGCAGATTCTTCTTCTGGGGGGGCACCTTCGAGAAAAAATGTCGAACTGAATTCTGGTCCGCGGAGAAGGCCGCAGGCGGGGAAGAGCGAATTTGGTCCCTAAAAGGGGAAAAAAAAAAAAAAAAAAAGGGGGGTTGACTGGAGAAGTTCACGAGATCTCTGATTCTTTAGGGGTCGGGGGAAACTTCTGTATCTCCGCTAGGCTCTAAGAATGAAGCTTCCTCCTCACTTGAGAGCGGGGGGCCGCCCCGTTCTGACTATCAGTTGAGGCAAGCGTACGTCCTCATGGAGGAACCAGCGCGCAAATGTCACATGCCGACGGGGAAAGATGAGTTAAGGGGTAGGGGTGGGTGACGGCGGGATTTGGGGGGGGTGGTTCGGCCGCACATAAAAAGAGAAGTTCGGCGGGGGGGGTACAGGTCTAGTTAAGTAGCAGCTACGGCATGAAGTCCACTTTATGGATGACGGGCTCTCGAGAGCCGATACTAGAGAGTTCCGTGCCGCTGCCGCAATCAAGAAGAACCGAACTTAAAAAATCCTTCTTTCGGTCAAAAAAGGGTGCAAACCTTCAGCGAAAGTAAATACTCAGAAGTTTTCCTTCTGGACTTCCTTGGGAAGTCCCCTGAAAGAACTCGGGGCGGAAATGCGGCCTTGCTCTTCAATGCCGGGGCGGGAACAACGGCTGCTCAGGGTAACCGAAAAACAAGTCCGTAATTGTTTCCTCAGACCTTGTCCGAAACAGGCAACATCGGGGTTGACTCCTTCTTGTTTGAAAGCCTCGGGGCAGGTAAAGCCCTCCTGTGCACTATGAGGAAAAAATCACCACGTTTGCTCGCAATGAGAGCAGAGACTACGGAGGGTCGAATTGCAGAAAAGATATCTTTGGGAGACCCTCAGAGAAAGGCATCCTAAAGGACACCGGAAAAGAAACAGGGAAGGTTGGGTACCACGCTCGAGGCACATCATGAAGGCGCACCAAGCATCAAAAAAAAGGTGGAAGAAAACAGGGCCCGGGCAATCCAGAGGCGGGAAGAGAAAGGCGCATTGCCAAAACGCCCTCGTGCAGTCTCAGGAAAGGGCAAAAAGGCCGTCTTGGCAGTCTCTTTCTGGGTTTTTGCCAAGGCACTTTAAGTCCTTCGGCCAGCAGACCGAACGCCCTTGAGAATTCTAAGAGCTTCATCGGATTGCTACAGCGGGGAAAAGGTTGGCCCTTGTTATGGGGGAAAGTAGACCGCGGAGAGGGAAACGTAAGGAAAAAAAAGTGTGATCGGATGCTTTTCCGGGTCGAAGTGGTGCAAG
>Ga0179593_1704413_pt1 | contig 11441 bp, 14 predicted proteins | sample CZODoug2_1_08_16_FD_185931 | JGI IMG/M metagenome (GOLD analysis project Ga0179593, IMG submission 185931) | Vadose zone soil fungal communities from Angelo Coast Range Reserve, California, USA - CZODoug2_1_08_16fungal (PacBio error correction) | ecosystem: Environmental > Terrestrial > Soil >...
CAGTGGCCAAAGGAGGAGGGGAACCGTCAATGGACGGAAAAGGGGCTTGGCTCTCCAAGTTTGGTGGGAAATTGCTGCCGGGGGGGTCTGCGTAAGGTCGCTTTTACAAAGAGACTTCCATACTGAGGCGATGGACACGAGTGGGGGTGGAAAGTCGTTCGGTTAAGGAAGGGGGGGAACGTTGCAGAGGGAGGAAAGGGGGAGGTGGGGGGTGCACGCATGGAAACCCGAGGGTAAGTGAAAGGAATGCGCCTTGAAGAAGGGGTTCAACGCCGAAAAGCGGTTCCCTGGTCCACACATCCCCCGACGTGAAAACGAAAGCCTGAACGATCAGGATGACAGAGGGGGGGGAATTCAGGGGAAGATTGCGGTAAGTCAAGCGCAAGACATTTCATCAGGGAAGTCAATCTTAGGAAAATATCGGAGACGGTTCCAACATCGTGGGGGTGGCTATACACAGCTTGAAAAAAGGAAAAAAAGGAGACACCTCTTATGGTGAGGGAGGGAAAGAGCACCAGGACTACTAGCTCTGCACGACGCGCAGGTGCGGGATCGACAAGTATTCTTGATCCAAGAAGTATCGGAAGAGGAGAAAAAAGGACTGATTGTCTGAGGGGGGGGGGAAAAACCCCGAGACATTCATGAAGGGGGGATTTGATACCTTTGAACTATCCTGGTATTGGGGCTATTTAACAAGAGCAGTGCGACAAAAGGCGGACAGACCCTAGAGAAGGGGGGAGTGGTGAAAACAAAAGTAGAAGAATAAGGAGGTTGGACGAACAAGGGGCGACACTGCGGAAAAATTGGCAAACAAAAGTGTGCTTTTACTATCCCATACACGAACCACTGGCAATAGGGGGGAGGAACAGAGCACCTAATCAAGGTCGGCAAATTTAGATCAGCGGCGACCGTTGGAAGTGCGAGTTCCCATAAGGAACGTACAGTCCGGGTCGGGATGGGAAACTTATTACTCGCAGCCCACGAGTTCCCATGGCCTGACGAGGAGAAGTTGCTTTCTAGGGAGTCCTTAAAATTCAACAAGGGGGGACAACTTCTCGGCAGGGGGGACGAGAATTACAACTGAGAGGGAAAACTATCGCCCCCTTCCAAGAAGGTTCCCCATCGCGGAAGCTAGCAATTTCCCTGGAATTATCGGCCCATTTTCTGGGAAAGTTGACAAAGAAAAAGAAGAGAAAGCATGATGGAAGGGAGGGGGGGGCCAGTGCGGTAACAGCAAAAGAAGTACCGTTTCTCTCAAGAGCACCAAAGTTCTGCCCAAAAGCCCAGAGACAGTCCAAGCAGCAGAGTCCCTGGACGCCGGTGATGAGGCGGATTGCACTAGAAGCTGTCAGGATTCTTATCCCGACATGCCTTGCCGTCGTTAAGGGATTCCGCCACTAGTTCGAGCAAACAAAGGAAATTCAAGAAGATGAGACCAGCGCTGGAAGTTTCGACCTAAACAGCCACTCCTGCGTTTTGAATACCAGAGGGGGGGGGAAAAACCAGAAGCAGGCTGGGACCCATTCGGTGAGGAACAACTACATTCTTTTGGGGTGAAACAAGCCAACAAAGAAAACAGTGACCACACGGAAATAAGTATAATCCCCTCATTACATCGTTGGGGCCTCTGGAAATCAAAAACAAAGTGGAGTATTGAAAAAGGGGTCTCACCATAAAAGACAATCCTTTAAGACTCTTCGTTAATGGGAGGAGGATATTCAAAGTTTGCACCGCCTGATCGGAAGGATCTGTATGCTCGCAGACGGAAAAAGAAAACTGTCATGAAAAAGATGATCAACCTCGAGCCCATCTACCGCCGCAAAGCAACCGTCCGACTATATTGAGATCGGCAGTACTCGAAACCCCTGACAACGATTGCAAGAGAGAAGGGAGATTTCGTCCGAATTTATCCGCCCGGTTGCTAGTAAGTGCCAATAACCAAATGACATCAGGAGAAAAAAAGAACACAGCGCCAAGGTAAAGGTCTAAAACTGAAAGATTGCCGAAAACACGCGTCCCATCTTCTGCCGAAAAAGAACCCGATCCTTCGGTGAAATAGCGCCCACCATTGGTGGGGGAAGGGGGAGGATCGGTGACTGGGGAAAAAAAACCAGACAGGCGAGTGGAATGGCTCGCTCCCAAAAAAAAAGTCACGCGCCACAAAATCAGGGGGAAGATCTCATACCACAAAAAAGGCATCTGTGTGAGGGAATGGCCGATGCTGGACACCATCATCGGCGGCGGCGTATGGTTTGTGGAACCTACCGACAACGGCACACGCATCTATGAGGGAAGAGGGGGGGGGTTGGAAAAATAGGAGATGCCCCCTCCGAGGCTAAACGTGTACTAGCAACTTCGCGAAAAGGCTACTACATCTCTAAATCTGCCCGACGCGGGAAAAAACACTGTAGAATCTTTGCCGAAACCTTTATCATCCAAAGAAAGCCGTGCCGATAGTCAAGGGGAGGCCACTTCGCTGCACGCCGGGGGAACAATACCAGCGACTCACGAGGTAGTGAGGTACTGACCAAATGCCGCGGATCCATGAAAAAGAAAAGATCACTTGGGGGTGAGGAAAGAGCGTTAAAGGGGAAAACGAGGAAAATATACGGCTTTAGGGTCAAGCCTAGTCACCGCCGTATTTTGTCTTGCCTGTTCCCGGGTGAGGCACAAGAGTTCCCTGCTTGAATAAGCAAAACACAGACAAACACAAACCACCGTTCCATGAAGTTGGCGAGGTCTTTACTTCCACACGACAAGGGGGAAGAGAAAACTCGAATCGGAAAAGATCATACTGCTCTCGAACGGGCGAGAAGCCATACGCACGAAGAACGGTTAAAGTCTTCTTCAATCGATTACTCCCTAATACACCAGGAATTTGGAAAATAAGAAGAGGAAGCTCTTTGTCAAAACTCTAATCGAAGGGCTGTTTTCATCCAGAAGGACGATTTGGATCCCCGGCTTTTTTGAGAAGAAACAGGCAAGAGACTCATCAACAACAAAAGGGAGCGGACAGATCGATGGACGGTTCTGTCCAAAAGACAGATCACCCTGTAAGTTACACATCATGGCCTATCTCTGCAGGGAATTCTACCAAAAAGAGCTTCTCATTAGGGCTTCCAGGAGAAAAAGCCGGCCACCATAACCTTCATATGAATACAAACTTCCCTCCGCGGTTTCAGCCTGTCCCGCACTAGGATCAGAGGGTGTAAGGAGGGGAGGAGGAAGGCGGGTGGAAGTGATCACACTTCATGCAACGGGGTTCAGTTAATCGCCCTGACTCCTTGTGAAACGAACCCCGGAAACCCAAAATCCAATCATCCCCGCCAATGACCTGCGGGACCGACTACCGGAGGGGCAGGGGCTGAAAACCAAAAAGGCAATGGCCGCCCAATTAGGGAGCTTTTCCGGCTTGGAGGGATCGCTGCCATGGTAGTAAAAGACGCAGCTGCCTTCGCGTAGGTTCGCAGAGGGAAAAAAAAGAATCCACTGGGGGGGAAAACCTTACCTCATCACAACTCGGCGATCTAAAAGGGGTCTCGTGGCCAGATCTACCTCTTTGAGGTCGGGTTCCCGCGGTAGGGGTTCGTAGCCGAGTTTGATGGGTGGCATCGTACGCCACCTGCCCGAAAAATTCAGATTAATAGCAGACCAGACGCTAAAAAAAAAAGGAGGAAAGAGATAGATGTGAAGAGGACGCCAACCGAAAGAGGCCAGGTCCTCCAGCATGCCGTTGTCTGCGATGCACATAAGCGATAGTTCGCCGTGCATAGGAGTGGGAGTCGAGCCAGCGTCAAAGAGATCCTATTACTGGGGAGAAGGGGAAAAACACATGAAAAAGGGACAGTGATGGGCAACAGATTCCACCACGAGCTGGAAGGACTATTTCGAGGGCAGTCCGGCCGCTGGGCTCGCCGACAACCCGTCAGAAGGCTGGGACGCGGAGGCGGGGTTCAGGATTTGTCACTGAACTCAAAGAGGAAAACACTGCTAGGGAAAAATCCTGACTAAACATCGTTGCGCCTTTTAGAGTAAGAAGAGCCGCCTCAGGAAAGATCCATCGTGCGTTTGGAGGCGGCGGAGCATTGCGCGAGGGGGGAATTCCGTAAGAATAGGCAGGATGCAGGGAGAACCGGTGGCGCAAGAGGTGCAATGAATCGCATGGGGGAAACGCATTAATGTTGTTCAGCTAAGCGTCGATCGAGCGTGTGCTCCATCAAAAGGTTAAAGCAGAAAAATACAAGGACGGCCGCCGGGAAAGCTCCGAATGGACGGGGTCACCAAAACCACCATTAAGGAGTTGACGTCATAACCGAGGAAGGAAGCTGTCATTCTGGCCAAACGCTGAACCAGGAGGTTTTTCCTTTCGCGGGGTATCCGCGCGGGGATCACTAAAGCTTGGAAAGTCCATTGCTCCGATGCGACCCCTTACCGACCCCCAGCAGGGGGGCGAGTGAGAAAATGAACAGAGAGAGTGAAGCCGGGGACACGCCCGACATTGAGGAGACATGACTGCCCTAAGGGAACGCGTTGGGACCATCGATGGGAAGTTGGAGGGGCGTGGGGGCGAAACCACTACGGGGTGCGCCGTCCTTTCGACAAACGGCAAATACGTCCTGAGGGCTGCCCGGCAAGCTCTGGAACCGCCAGCCAAGACGGCAGTGAATGAGAGGCAAACAGCGAGGGGGAAAACCAAGAAAAGGAAGCGGGCAGAACGGGAAAACGAATGCATAGGAAGAGAATTTTTGCATCAGGAAATGTCCGGGCCGGGAGGGAGACCGCATCGCCAGGAGGCCAGGGACGCCGTGGCTGGGAAACGTAATCCAGACCAAAGAAAACCCGGAAGGTGGAAAAAAGGAACCCTGTCGAGAACCGGATGCATGAACCGGGCGACCGGCCCTAGGAAGTTCCAAACCGCGGCTACGGTAAAAAAGCGGCGCACCCATAAGGATCAGTCCACAGCCACGCTGGGGAAATAAGCAAAATCCACACGGTCATCAGTCGGGGAAGCCACCCCGCACCTCTACAGACACGGTGGATGAACCCCGAATATAAGCGGTCCGATCAGACAGGGTCTCACAGATACAATCAAAAAGGAAAAAAAAAGGACATCGGTGGGAAAGAAAAGCGCGTCCCACGCGGAGTTTCACATCACAACCATTTTGCCGCTCGCTTCGAGGAGGAAAATACAGAACTGCCAAAGGGGCAAAACATCGCGTACAGCAAGCGGTGTGGCACGGGTATGGTGCGACCGAAGTGTAACCACAAGAACAAGCTTGACAGTCAGAGAGAAAAGCTGTGTGGACCACCCCAACGCGGACAGACAGCCGATCTCGGACGATGACCATCTAGACACAGGACAGAAGGTCAGACGATATTCAAAAAAGGGCTCAGAAACGAAAAGATCCCTCGTCTCCAGAATGGAACTGCGCCTCAGAAGAACAGGGGACATCACGGGCAAGGCCCCCGAAGAGGGTATGGAAACCGGAAGAGGGGAACTTCCTCGCGATATCGAAGCAGGGGGGGGGGTCCAGCGCGTGCACAAGGGGGCCGCATGGCAACCGAGACTGGCCGCTTAACCGGGAGCACATCCCACCACGAGTTCCAGCTAAAAAGAAGGGTAAGCAAGCTCTTGGGGGAAAAAAGAAGCCTTACACCAAATTTGGGACTCGTCAACAAGGTCAAAATGAAATGGAGGCACAAGGACCGAAGCTCGTCCCCGTCCCAGACACTGGGACGATGGTCAACAGGAGATCTCTCGAAAACAACGGAGGTGAGGAACACTCATAAGACCTGTTGACCCATCATGGGACAACGTCAAGGGGAAAGGAATGGCGCTGAGAAAAAAAAAAAAAGGGGAAAATACCGGACAGTGTAAAAGGGAGTATTTTGTCTGTGAAGGGTTACCAGCGGACTTACACCAAGGGAGATGGTAAACCGCGTGTGTGCGAAGCATCGGGCGCTTACGGCCAGTGGTGGCACCTTTGACATGGCTACGAAGGGGGTTTGCCAAACAGGACCAATCCGCTGCTGCGAATTATCTCGGAAGCACGCGGTGAAGGACAACATTCGGCTCTGGCCTGCACGATTTACCAACACAAGAGTTGGCGAAGAGAGCATAACGACTCTGAGGAAGGGAACATATCGAGCGGAGGAAGGGGAAATTTCAGGGGGAGAAAAACTCCGATCCCGGATGGACGCGGCATCGTCAGGAAAGGCTTCTTGGGGCCAGGTTTGGCTGTTGAGAGCTATTTCCCTGAAAGAAAATCGAAAATACAGGAAGAAAAGGGTTGTGTGATGGGACACCGGAAAAGTGGACCTCCGGAAAAAGACCGCATAACGATTCAGTTAGGTATACCTATTATCAGGAGGAAGGGGAAAAAATGGCTGTGGACAGTGGTGAAAAAAACAGAAAGGGGGGACCCCGGATCCTGCGCAGGGGGGAATTTGCTCCACCGATAGGGGGTTTGACAGGTCGATTTGTACATAGGCGACCTTCGGAAAAGAAAAGCGATACAGGAGGGGGGGGGGGGAAAGTGGAGAAGAAAGGTGGCGGGCGGGAACGGACTAAGGCAGGAAACGAGTCCAGTCCCTGCATCGGGGGGGGGAGGAGGCCCAGAAAAAGCCCACAGGACAGGGAAGGAAAGATGAGACCGAAGCAAACGTCTGTTGGAAAAGTGACGAAAAAGGGCCGTCGAAGGAGGGGTAAGAGCCAGGAGTCCGAGTCCCCAGCCACGGGGACTTTGGACGCGAAAACGGCACCCCGAATCCCCCCCCCCCCAAAAACACCCCCCACTCTTGCCGAGGAGATTATGGAGACGCCGAAAAAGACGGGAAAAAGAAGACACCCTTTCCAACCAAAAAGGGGAATTCGATACACAACTTCCTCTCGGTGCCCGCACACGGCGGAGAAACGGACTGCCTTTCGTCATGGGCTGGCTTGTTCCAGAAACCAGGAAAATTTAATTATGGGCCAGTGAGGAAGGTCACTAATACTGAGCAAAAAGGAAATCTTTCCTAACCACCCGAGAACCAACTGAGGCCAATTCCCATCGAGAAAAACCAGCCAACTCCTAGGCGGAAGGGCATAAAATCTATTGAGGGGGGAGACTGCCTGCACAATAACGATTACGCTGTATATGAGGCGTATCAGAAATCTTGGAAGAGGAGAAAAATAGTGTTCTATCAAGGGACCCTTCAACGGTTATCTACCCTGCTTCCAAACCGTCGAACATAAACACCAAGACGGCAGTGTTGTGTACCTTAGAGGTGGGGCCAAGAATGACAGAAGGGCAAGGAACGAAGGGAAAAAACTTCACTTTGGGGTCGGTGCCGGGAACTTCCGGAGACAAAAAGAACCCCATGCGGACAGCGTGGGAGGCACGCTTATCGAAAAGTAAGTGGGGCGGATAAAAGAGTCGCCTAGGGCGGCACACAGCCAAAAACGAAGCTGAGGGGATAGGACAGTTTCAAAGGACTTCGCGCCATCAATCTACCCGGAACGACCGTAACGATGAAAGGTCACCTTCACATCAGGGACCTCGAACATCGCCAATGGATACGAAGTAGCTATTCCTGTAGAAGAGGAGCTTATCGAACAAAAAAAGCAGCAACTGATTGCCATCAACGCACAAGGTTTTCCGGAGTTCTCATGCGTCAAGGAAGTGTGAAAAAAACCATAGGAACGGCAAAACCAGTCGACGGTTTTCAGAGGGCGACTCTTCAGGAACGAGTCTTGACGAACAACTACAACCGTAGAGCATCAGGACTTGGAAAGAAAGCAAATTCCACAGGACCCTCCCTTGTGTCACTTCTGGGTTATGGTTTTTTTCAGAAAAGCAACCGTAGGGTAAAGTAACTGAGGGGGGAAAGGGGCGCAACTACCAAGTCAGGAGGAAAGCCACATCGCTAGAGGTCCTGGAGAAACAAGGAATGTCCTAGCATCAGGCGTCCGTGAGGAGGTGGGGGTTTCTTGTACCGACGAAGGGCAAACGCTATCGAGAATTCCGAATCTTGGTTGGGAGAGGTCGAGAGGAGAGCTACGACGGAGGGATGCGCCGACAGTACGTCTTCAAACAAGCACCTACTACCATGACACTCTCACAAAAAAAAAGGACACCTGGAGAACCCACAGTATCCTACTCTGGGAGGGAGAAACTATTATCCGGGACCGTTACAGCAGCAGAGTTCTGTTAAAAGCAGTTATCCGGGGGGAAAGGGAAAGATAACGACGAGAAGGATGGGGGGACTGGGAATTACTACCATCACAGCTATCCGAGCCGGACAAAAACTCGCAAGGGGGGGGGGTCGGTCACATGGCTTATGACAATCACCTAGGGTAATAGTAATCTCTGAGACCGGGGGGGGCAGCCTGACATGAACGATGGAGTTAATGTACCGGGGGGTCGGGAATACTTGTTCCGCATTAAGACGAACGACGTCTAAAGGAGTTCGAAGAGCGATTAAGTTTTGACACCAGGCAGCCAGACTCGAAACGCTGATCAAACGGGAGGGAACCCGGAAACCTGCAAAAAAGCATTACCTCATCTAGCAGTAAGGAGCGGGAGGAGGAATGAGTGAAAAGAAGACCTCTGGAGAAAATAAGAGTCTCGAAATGACCTTCTGTTCGGACACAAACGAAGAGTGACTGCGGGTTTGGAAGAAAACGTGGCAATATCGAGTAAACAAAAAAAAAGGAGAATGAGGAGGAGAGATATGGGGGCGGACCCCAAAAAAGAGAGAAACATCGCGAACCAGGGTCATATTTGTCACAAGACCGCCTGCATCAAGGCGAACATTATGTCCTTCAGGAACGATGCCGCCTAAAAAGCGCCCAAAGAACAAGAAAAAGGGAGGAAAATTCAGCCCGAAGGGTACGAGTTCAGAACGCCCAGAATCAAGGATGAGGGGGACCACTTCGGGTGCGAAATTTCCTCTCTCGAACAAACACGTCATGACTTCGTGCTCTTAGGGGCGGAACTTCCGTGTGCCACGAAACCCCTTCAAGCTCCACAAATCACAGTGAATGTCAGGAGAAACGAGTCCACTGTATAAGAGAGGAACTGCGAGAGCCAGGAAAAAAAATACAGATTGAGCTAAAGGGAACTTGCACGAGAGGGGCGGCATTGCCAGTAAGAAACCACTTGAAATCTGTATCGTTCTCAGCAGTACCACCCGGAGACTGATAAAAACACTAACCTGGTCGGAGGGGAGGGGAATTGGATAAAATCTAAAAAGGCCAGAATCGACCGCGCCTGCGTCGCTTCCCGGTAAAGAGATGCTACTGTCATTGGACAGATTTGCTCGGAACACACGCGGAGCCAGAGCCGAGGCATATCCTAGAGCTCTCCACCACATCTGCATCTAGATGCGTAAAAAGTTCGTCGCTCGGTAACGAAAAAGAAAGGAAGCCGCCGATGACCACGCGCCAAGACACATCTGAAGAAGGACGGTGGTCGAGGGAACAAGATGAGAGCGATGTCGCGAAGGAACGGAGTGTGGAAGCGGAAAGGAAAGCTTCAAAAGAACCTGGGGTTTCTCAATATCCATGAACCCAGAACAGGGGAGATGACATGGACCACCGAAGGTCGTCTTTTCGGCCAAGAGGGACGAGGTCGGGGAAGGCATCCGGCCGCGGAAGCAGGCGAAAAAACCCTTCGAATTGGGGGCGGAGGTCGTGTCTGGGGACAGGAGGGGACTCAAAAAAGGGACCTGAAATCGTCAAAAAGTGCCGCGTAGGCAATCGAAAGCCGGGTTGAGTAAGATGCCGCCTCATACGCCTCCAAGAGGCGTGAGCTGCGAAGGCGCGGGAGGGGAGGAGGAGGTGAAGGTACCTTATCGGGGACTGCGCGGGGAACGAGAAATGGTGCACTTGGAATCGCCAAGGAAAACCCCGGAAGGATTGGATGGGCACATTCGCTCGGTGTTCAAAGAAAACGTGCGGCAGATAGCGCCAGCCCACGACTGTCCGCAAGGGGGGCTCCGAATGGAAGATCACCAAAGAAAAACAAATTAGGACCGATACCGATTGCTAGACCCAGCCACCGCTGTCCATTCAATCCAACGCTGCGGTAAGCACGGCAAGTGGCATTGGTGAGTGACAGGGATCCTCCAGCGGGAGTAAGTCACTGCTTGGGGACACTTGGAACAGAGGCTAAATTGACGGCGACAAAAAACAGGCTTGTAGGGCCAAAGCCAAGCGACCAGCTGGGAAATGAGAGGGGGAAAAAGCCGAGAATGTAAATGGCCCGCCAAAAAGACTCCAGAGGCACGATGGCTCTCGATTAGGACCTTTGGCAGTCAGGTAGTAAAGGAAGAGAGAGAATAGCAGACAAAGGGATTGTCAGATTCGACAATCACGCAAAAGAAACGTCCCTAGCGGACTGCCGGCGAGTGATAGGGAAAAAAGTCCCCGACAGGAAGGGGACCGGAAAGCCATGATCGCAGGAGCGTATGGGGAAAACGTGCAGACACCGACCAGTTCAAGGGGTTGGAAATGAAAGTTGCCACGGCGGTGAATGGAACGCTGGCCGGAGCACTTCGGGGGAATCGACCAGTCATCAAGAACGGGGACTCAGGGGGGAAGAATACATAAGGAGAAAAGACGACAAAGTGAGGAAGGGGGGGAACTCTCGGCATGAAAACAGACGGCACGATCGTCAATTCCCAACCCGAGGGCTTCGGTAAACCAATACCAGAGTCGCCCAAGACGGTCGCTGAATGGGCACTCAGGAAAGTCCAAGAGGAATCGGTAAGACTAAAGGTCACTTTCATCAAAGGAGTTCCGCCGCAAGTTCAGGCCACGGGGAACCCCATCCTATCGCGTAGGGAGCGAAGGTCTCAATAAGAATGTACAAGGACACTCAAACCCTGTGGATGGAGGAGGTCCACCCCGCAAGAGAAAAATAGAAACTGAAGTCAAAGCCACCAAGGGGCTATACTATAACTCGTTATACAGAGGAAATAATCGTGCACACTTCTCTTCGGGAAGGTTGGGGGAAAGAAATTGACGAAGAAGGACCCATAAAAAATGTTGGAAGGGAAAGCTGTGGGGAAACCGCTGGCCCATAAGCCTATATCCGCGAACGATGCAGCATCCCATTCCAGGGAGGACAGCCGAGTTCACTCCGAAAACGTCAACCCTTAAAAAAACGTACAAAGAAGGATCTTAGATAGCACGCGAAATCCGTGCAGGCCCAAAGGTCGTTGAAAGGGAGTAAATTCCCGCGATCTTCCAGCAGCGGTGTGCCCGCGCGTTAACCTCGCAGCAAGGAAAAAAACTTTCCGTACCCGCCAAAGGCCCAGCAGGGCTCCAATATCCGTCTTTGGGAACAGCGACCTTACAGACCCAAATCAAAAAAAGTTCACAAACTGCACTGAGGTGGTCCCAGCCGCCAGAAGCGACGGAGAAACAGGACGGGCACAACTATTTCACATAGAGA
>Ga0179593_1264500_pt1 | contig 11440 bp, 9 predicted proteins | sample CZODoug2_1_08_16_FD_185931 | JGI IMG/M metagenome (GOLD analysis project Ga0179593, IMG submission 185931) | Vadose zone soil fungal communities from Angelo Coast Range Reserve, California, USA - CZODoug2_1_08_16fungal (PacBio error correction) | ecosystem: Environmental > Terrestrial > Soil >...
GAAAAAGAATCCGAGGCTCGAGCAAACGCCATCGGACGCTGGAGGGTGGGATGTTCAAGAGAAGGTTTCTGCCGAGTACCGGCCGTCTACTATCAGAAAAGGATGCAGAGGTAAGGAAGCTAAGGCGGAAGCGAAAATAGGGAAAAAGGGGGGAATGAGTCTTCTGGTTGCTGTCTGGGGAAACTCACCAACACTCGCGGGCCTAGCTACGGGGGAGAGGAAAGCGAAAACACAGGGGACAGGCTAGGTGAAAAAAACCACCTCACGGGACCTGGGGGTTTCTATCCCTCTATTTGAAGGCCAGTTGAATCAAGAGAAAACAGATGATTGAAAGTTCAGGAAGGGGGGGAGGGGTGGGGGGAAACGCTCGTAGGGGGTCGGGAATGGCCAAAACCGGGGGGGGGGGGGGGCCATCCACAACACGCGTCCAAAGGCGGAGAAGGCCGGCGTGGACGGGAAGGAGGCAAAAGATGCGCAAAAGATTGAGTCCAATCTGGAATCGGATCCGCTGGCTCTCCTTTCGGGGGCATAGGGGTAATCCTCGACATGTCATATCGGGGAACATGGTGGAAACGGCGGTGTGGTGAAGCATGAAAAAAAAAGAAAAAAAATTCGGGGAAAAGCCGGGCGGTCTTTCGGGGTCCCACTCGCAAAGACAAACAACCGCGAAGAACCAAAAAGGTGAGGGAAAAAACCTTGGGAAACCTAAAATCCAACAATCCTGCCCAAACCAACTTTGCACTTTGGGAAGGGGGGGGGACGTAAGGGGGGGGTAAAAAAAAGGTTAAGGAGGGGGGAGAAGTTCAACCCAAAAATCGCTCCCACAAGGGAAAAGAAGATTGTGAATCAATGGGTCTGGCATGGGTGATGAAGGAGGAATGCTGGGGCTGGTGAGCAGTCCAAAGCAAGGAACTGGGGGAAAATTGAAACTCCAAATAAAGGGATGGAAACGTCACGTGTAGCGGACATCCTCAGCGAGGGGATGCCGGGAAGGAAGCGCAATACTTCTCGGCCTTAGGTGAGTATGAATTAACCACAGTTGTTCCCCGTTCTCTTTCAGAGACGAAGGTTCACGGCAGACGTCATGGACAGATGACATATTTTAACTAGGCGCTTGGGTTCTGTCTGTCCTCACAAACTAAAAACTCACCATAAAAAAAGGCAACTACTGGGTGGAAGGCCCAAGGCTTCAAGAGGCGACCTTGAATAACTTCGCAACTTTCTCTTACGAGAAGATCCTACGGGAACGAAAGATAAGGAACGAGAAGGGAGAGTGGCGATGCTTACATGATCCTGGGGTGACCGGGGGCCTTTTCTGAGAGCATGTTTCGTGGGGGAAGAAATAGGACATCAGAGGGGGGGAAAAACCCGGGATCTGGGAAAAAAAAAAAAACAATCCTGGGGAGAGGAGGATTTTTTGATGTGGCGGACCTATTTTGAGGGCCCAATCCGCCAAGCGGGCAAGAGGACCGGTTGCCGGTTCCAGGTGGAAGGCCTGATTGGGGGAAAGCCAGCGTCGGAAGACGGTCCTGGCTTCGGATTGGGGACTGGGGGGGATGGGTCGGGAACAAAAGAGAAGGGAGGAAGACCAGTGTCAAGGCCTCGTAGCCGCTACACCGGGAGGTTAGGGAAGAGACATCGCCTTCGTCTACTGGGATGTAGGCTGGCAGCGAACCAGCGGGGAGTGGCGTTTGTGACTTGAGCTTCGGCGCGAAGGCGAACTGCCACATCTTCAGGTTAACGGGTTGTTAAAGAGGAGCGAGCGGATCTGTTCGGGAGTGAGTCGGCAACAGCGAATAAATGGGGGGGGAAGTTTAAACGTTCTGCTTGGCACCACTGCCCGATAGAGATCTTAGCGGAAGGCAGTTAACGGGAAAAAGGGGGATCAAGACCGGTCGGAGGAACGGGCGCGCATACATCGCCCGCCCTCGGAACGCTTCGCATAGGGCAGAAAGCTAACCGAAGGGGGAGTTTCGTCTCGAGGATACAAAAAACTAGCGGGCGGAAATCCTTTTGACAGGTTGCCTTGTCTCGGATTGACTGGGTCTCAGGGATGAAATTGGAAAGGACGATTGAGTATTCCCCCCAAAGGCCGCGTAATAAAACAGCCCGCTCTAGAGGAGGCTCAAGAAAATCGTCCGGGAGAAAAAGTCATATGAGAGGTGGGCCGGACGCTGGAGATCGAAGTCTCAGGAACTGAAGCTCTAGCTTTTAGAACCTTCTGAACGGCTGTCGATAGGTCGACACCCGTCTGCGCTCAAGCGCGAGGCTAAAACTCGTTCAAAAAACGGGAGGGAGAAATTCAAGATGAAAACAAACTAGCGCTGGAGAACCACACCTTCGATGCCTTCGCATCCGGCCGAGATCGGACGCATCTAGTGAAAGAATGAAATTTACTGACTGTCACCATAAATCTGACCGGTCGAAAGCCGGAGAACCCTTCGGGAGAACGACGCGCCCCTCAAGGCACACTCGTTCCAATGGCCTTCAAACTCCAAAAAACATGGCCTCACAGGGCAGCCTGCTCTACCTACACCGTCATTACTGACTCCGAAAATCCTCGGATCAGGGGCATTGTTTCGTAAGCTCGGCCGAAAAAGAGCCCCGGCGGCTTTAGAACCCGCTAAAAGAAAATAAGAAAACTTCTAGCGTCGGCGTGGGAAAACTCTCCTTTTCTGAGGAGAGCGATGCCAGCAAAAGAGCCAGCTGCTGACACGGGGTGAAAGGTCACCTCCTCGAAAAGCGTGCCTCTTAATCTGAAGGAAAGGGGAACTTACCAATGAGGTCGACCACCGACCACGCTGAAATGCAACTCAACGTTATTTGGACACCATTCAGCAAAAGTCCCTAAAATAGTCCTCCTGGAGACCAACTACAAATGTGCAAGGGAGCACTACCAAAAAAAAGAAGAACGAATTTTCTCGCAAGAGAACCAATCAAGCGAATGACAGGAGCGGAAAGTAAAGGAAGCTCTTCCCGGAAAAGGTTTGCGAAACGTTTAGCAAAAGGGGGGGGGGGGGGGGGGGTTGGTTTGCACCTCCCCATAAAACAAAGCTCTTCTCTAGCAGCACCCGGCAAAAACCGCTGAATCTTGCAGCGTGCTAACGCCTTCCCTAAGCAACCCCTAAAGCCTGGTACCCATTAAAGTTCCCCTAAAACCTTAAGGATGCAAGCCAATCTGAACAAACTCACCATCCGATAAAGAAGCCATTAGGTTCTTGCTCTACCATATCCAGGGCTTGTTTCGGGGTACCGGGGACTTATCACCAAAGAACCCCGGGGGACGATCACGCCCCAACAACACTTTCACACCAGAAATCAGAGCTCGCCCCCTAAGCCAAAAGAAAAAGGCTGTCGGTATCGGGGTCATATTTACTTCTGGAGGTGTCTCAACCTTTCGCCGAAGTTCATGTGGTGAAGGGTTGCGGAAAAAAAGTCTGGCTTGTGCTTAAGGGAAATTGGAGTCAAACTCAGAGGTTGGGGAGTGAGTTAGGGTGAGGGTTGTGAGGAAACCCTCTGCCCGCTTTGAAAATATGGGGAGCCTGACGGGGGACGTGAACAAGGGCGGTCTTACCTCAGACCAATCGGGGGGGAAGACAGACGGAAGGAAGCAATTTGAGCTTTAGCGGATTAATCTCTCTTCTGAGGGTCAGCTGACAACAAGAAAAAGTAGGCGAACCTTCGCACTGTATAGTGCGGGGACCATCGATCAGCATGGGGAAATGCCTGAACTTACACAACAGCAATCGACCTAAAAAAAACCCCAACGCTCGGGTATTAAGGCTTCGTTTTCGAACACGGGTGTTTTGACCTGGTGAAATTTCCGGCCAAAACCAGCCTTAACTGAGGTTACCCCGAAAAAACCCACATACTTGGTCGTCGGCTTTTGGGACGAATCTGAGGGAAGGGTCGGGTGCAGGCCTTCTTTTTTGACTAAAAGGTCTGGGGCGTAGCGTGTGAGGTCGGATGCCGCTCTTAGAGAGGATGACAATTCGACACCACACAGAGTACACCTGTTAAAGTCTCAGAGCGAATGAAAAAAAGGCCAAGTCAAGAAAATGGATCAAAAAATACGGTCGATGCGCAACGAAGGGAGGAAGGTGATCATGTTGCCTAAGACAAGTCACAAAAAAATTAGAAACTTTCCTCTACGGGGACTAAAAAAACCAACCTGGGGGAGCTTCTTTTGGAGAAAGATTCGAAAAATCCTCTCGACCGCCAATGATTCCAGAACATCACAATCTGCTGTCGAGGAATGACTTCCCTAAGATACCTCTCGATACCAAACGTAGCGGGAGGGTTTATTGGGAAAAGAGCGGCGAGGTGGCTAAGACGAAATGGTGGGCCGAGTAGTGGGGGTTTGCTCGCTCGAAATATCACCGCGAAACCTTCCGGACAAACATCTTCAGGACGACTTCCGGCCTTAAATAACCACGGGTCGATAACTCGCGGTAATTGATAGAAGGACGGGCAGACGATGCCGTAACCCATAGCTGAAAATTGGCTCTTAATGCAGGAGGAGAATAAGTCTAATATCAAAAAACAACAAACTGGGAGGGGGAATGCCAATATATATAGCGACCGGAAAAGCGAAAGAAGCCGGCACGACGCCAAGGGAGTCCGCGATGGTGTGGATCCACCTGCTATCAAGAGGAGGGGGCGATCTACACACCTCTCGCTGATTCAGTAAGAGTGACTTCTTAAAAAAGAGATGGAAGGACAGGTCGTATGCTGAGGGGGAGATCTAGCAACGCACCGCTTGGAGAACCGGGGAAAGAAGAAGCTAACACGCCTGGAAGAAAACCATAGGGAACCCAATCGCGGACCTTGTAAATGAGGGTAGAGGAAGCAAACTGGCAGTGGAAAAGATAGGTCAATCATTACTGTACAAGGCTGTGGGTCCTCTCATGGAAGTTAGTAAACCACCAGAAGCAACCCTTGGGAGACAGCCCTCTTCAGCAGGGAAGTGAGCAGCCTCGTGAATCGATGAGGGGAACAAATCAGGGGGACGCAAACTAAAATCGCCCTTCTCTCCCAGGTCTGAACCGGTACTCAGGAAGAGGGGGAAAAAGGTGGGAAGCTTCGGTGTGAAGGAGCAGGGAAGCGCATCTCTTTCTGGGCCTCACCGGAGGACCAAAGGAGGGACTCACCATAAAGTTTATGAAAACCCAGAAAGAACAACTGAAAAAACGGAGAAACCTAAACTTCCCAACTCACTTGTTTAAGGGGGCCTTGTGTGTAGAGAGGGGGTAACCGGATTTAAGGTGAGGGGGCAGAAAGGTTCCCAGAAAAAAAACATCGGCGGCGCAAAAAAGAAGACGTTTATCAAAATGAGGGTTCGAAAGGCCGTTGGGATGTGGTTTGCGAAGGGCCAATGCAATGACCATGCAGGGTATAGAGGGGAAACTGTCCATTAAAGGGAATGCGGGAGACGTCATGGGAAAGAATGCCAATCGGAGGGGAGAGCGAAAACCGGAAAGAATCGTAGGAAAAAGAACACCCAACGTGTCCGGAGCGGTCAGTCCTGCACGGGGGGGCACGGACGACCGGAAGGCCGCGAAGACTAGATATACAAAGAGGCTGGTTTCGTCCTTTCGGGGAAAAAAACTCTCACAACCACGAAATATGCAAAAAATACGCAAGGGGCCCTGACTTAAATGGGACCTAAGCCCAAGGGAGTCTGAGATCCCAAGCACAGCGGGAGCAACGAATGATATCGGGAAAAAAAAGGAGACCGAACGATAAATAATCGAAGAGGGAGAGGGTGGGAGGAAGGAACCTTATCGGGTGACCCGTGGTAGGGGTTGGGGGGGTCGTGAATCGACATCATCTGTACTGGGAAAAAGAGAAAATAATCTAAAAAATCACTGTAGAGGTTTAGGAGACAGACAAAAGAATTGCCGGCTAGGGGTCAGGTTTCGCGGGTTAACATCCGAAAAGGAGGGAAATTGTTCCTTTTGACGTGAGCAGAGGGCCATGTATACTTCTTAAGGAGGGCCGGTGGGAGAGGGAGGGGGTTGGAGTGCAAAATAAAATGGGGAAGGGTGGACCCCATCTCACATACGAACCAGGGGGGAAAGGTCGGTAAGGACGGAGAACAAAGGGACTTGCATTGGGGAATGGGGAGTCTATTGTTGTCATTCTTCACTAGAGGAAAGGATAGGGTCTTGATGCGGATTCTCAACGGAGAAAGACCATCGGGATGGGTTAACTTTTTGGTATCCAGAAAGGAGCTAAGGAGGTTGAGGGGGGTAGTCGGGAAACACGTCAAGTTTGTTTCGGGGGGGGAGGGAATTCTGAATTTGTTGGGGGTCGAAAGAAGGGGGGAGAAAAAAGAGACACGGATGAAGATGTCGAGCGGACCCAACCAGGGGGGGAAGGGACAATTCGAAAGAAAAAAAAGCACTATATCAAAAAAATCAAATAGGACTCTCGAAACTCTCCAGATTGCTCTACCGAAAAAAAGAAAAGTCCGTCATCTCCTGAAACATAACGAGGAGGGAGGTGGAGGGGGGAAGGGGTGGTTTTCATTTAAGGCCTGTCGGGAAGCCTGGGAAGGAGAATTTCGCCGCATGCACGGGGGAGGAATCCTGCTTCAGCGGGGAGTTGGAAAAACGTCGGCGAGGGAAGAGGCATAAATTCCGGAGGGTCGGGGGGCCGTCATATCGAGTCAAGCGGCGTACGAAGGGCGATCGAACAAAAGATGATTCGGGGGCACGTGATATCTATAGAGTCTCTGAATCGGGGGGTCAGGTTGAGGGGGGGACTTTCGTAAGAACCCCTGATCCACTCTTGCCATAGAGAACAAACAAAAAGGGAGGGGCGGAAGAAACCATCTATATAAATGCTCTGCTGCTTTATGGTTATGGTTTCTTCACTCTTCAAAAAATTTTCGTAAGGATAGAGAAGGAATGTCATTACGCAAGGAGAGGTTTGACATCTAGTCTTATCTGCTCAGAGGAGAAAGGGGGGTCGAACTGAGCGAGAGAAGGAGGACAAGGAAAAAAGATCCTCAAGGCAAAAAGGCATGGAGATTTGTTCTGGGAACGGACGGGTGACAAGCGGTCATGATCAGAAGGGGAGGGGGGACTGACCTCTTCCTTAAGAAACGGAAAGAAAAAAAAAAAAGGAAGAAAGAGCATCTAGGTGATCAAGAGGAAAACGTAGACCCCAGGGCCGGCTAAAAAATAAGCTGAAATCTTTCTCTTTCTATAAAGTTGGGGGGGAAAGAACCGGCATGACGAAAAGCAGGAGTGGCTCCCACGGGGGGGTGAATTGTAATACTCCGCTACAGAAATTCATCTGCACATTGGGGGCTCTAATTAGTCAAAAAGGAAGACAACGCTCACCTCCAACCCGGGCGAAGCGGGGGGAAAACTAAAAGTGGAAGAACCATAATCCTAGAGGGATAAGCTGGGGAAAGAACACAAATGGTCACAGTGAAAGGGGAGGAAGTCCATCACACCAAATCTGTACAAAGAGGTCTCAAAAGCATCAGAAGGGGGGTCCAACGAAGGAGGAGGCTGAAATGAGGAGGAACGACCTGCTGGGGGTCAGGACTTCTAGAAAAGTGACCCTGGAGCACGGAAAAATGGGGGGGTCCAAACAATCTGCAAAATCTGAAAAAAAAATCAAGGAAGAGAAAAAAAAAAAAAAAAAAAAAGAAAAAAAAAAACAAAAAGACCGGGCTTCACCGTCACAAAAAAAAAAGAAGACTTGACTACTCTCAAAATCGGTCACTCATAGAGAGGGGAAGGGGGGTGGACATTGTCATCTTACCAAAAAGAAAAAAAGAGAGAGATTTCCAAAGGAGGGTGTCTAGACCAGTACACCGTAGTCGTCCTCACTCCCCAGCTAAAAAACGGATTCGTCAACGGCAAAAACCAAGGTAAAAAAAGGAAGCAGAAGAAAGAGGCCAAATATCCTCGGAGAGAGGCAGTATCGGTTGCGGGGGGAAAAGAATTGGCGCTCCAAATACCGTTGAACCAGTTCTTTTCAGGGAGAAAGTCTTATTGAATCCGGGGGGGCTTGAAAAAAGTAAGGGGTATCAGGGGGGGGAGTAGGGGGGGAGTGAGTTAGGGGGGGAGTGGAGTACTGGGGTTTGAGACATAAAAACCCGCTCCCAGTTAAATAAGGGGGGAAGGAAGGGGGAGAAGGAAACCCTTGCGTAGGCCCGCTCCAAGAAACGGGGCGAAAAGCACCGATCGGGGGGGGGGGAAGAAGTTGCGAGTCTGCCGCTCTCCAAATCAGGGCTTGAAAAACTACACGAATCGACAGAAAAAGGAAGGGAAGGGTAAGGGCCATCGTATAAAAGAAGGGACGAGCACCAAAAAACATAAGGGGGGAAATCAAATCCCAGACTGTTGGGGGGGCAAAAAAAAAAAATAGCTTCTTTTTGAGGGGGGGAAAGAGGGGGGATGGGTGAACGGTACGCCCTCAGCAAAGGAACGGTTGAAAAAAAGGAGGAAAAAACCATAAGATTCATTGCCCAGTCGGTGAAATCTTAGGGGTCGGTGTGAATTGCCGGGTTCTAAGGGAGGGGGGGCGGGATTTCTATTTATCGAAAACGGAGGGGGGGGGGAAGATGAGGACTTCTCCTGGGGGTAATCATGAAGGAAAAAAAAAGCAGACGCAAGGGTACCGATCTCAAGAGAAGGATTCCACCGCAGATCAAAGACGGAGCCCAGGCGATAGGGAATATAAAAGGGAAGAAAAATGCGCCGTGATAAATTTTCGGATTGAAGGGTGGGTTCCCAGATGAGGGGGATAAACGTCGTAGCGGAGACCAATGAGGAGGAGGTGTTGAGAAAAAATGACTTCCACCAATGACGAATTCGCATCATGCACACCAAGATTCCCGCCATCAATGGGGAAGAGAGTAAATAACTCCCAAGAAGGGGGAAGCTACATACATCCAGCCGGAGCGGGGGCTCTGAGGGAAGAGACGAAGAGGTTGGTTTCGCTTAGGGAGAACGCCCAGGATACATCGTCCTCGGGATTGCAAGGGTAAGGAGAGGCAACCCGCGATTCGCGCCGTCCTCAACATCGGGTGAAGGAACTGCGTCACGCCTGAATCACAGCTTGGGAATCGGAGAAGGAAGAAGTACAAAGTGGAGAAAACGGGCGCACCGGAGATGCGATAACAAAAGAAAAAATTGCGGGCCTAACAGTCCAGGGAGCGAAAAGAAACCAACACTATTGTAGGTGAAGGAGAATCATCTTCACTAGCCGAAAGGCTTAAGGGGGGAGAGAAGATCCTGGGGGGATCCGCTTCGAAAAAAGTTGAACGGATATGTCTATATGAGGAAAAAGAGGAGGGGGGACTATTCCGCTGAAGTAATCGAAGGAAGTTAGAAACGGCTTCGTTTCGAGAGAGAAGGCAACCAGAAAAAAAGATCTGAAGTGATTTCTCTTTAGAGAGCGACTAAAAACAGAGGAAGAGACGTCAAGATGCAAAAATCGACCTTGATTCTTTCGATCTCTATTACGGCCAGTTCTCCATAGACGCCAGGAGGAAAAAAGGGGAGGGGAGGACGAATCTTGGGGGGGGCCGCGCATCGGGAGGGGGTCGAGGTCACGCCACTAAGGGAAATCCTGGGTTGAACCTAATCTGACCGAAACCAGGCAACGTTGTCCCTTAAAAAAAGGAACACGGGGGCAAAGAGTTTGCAAAAAGAGAAGGAATCGCCTGACGACTCCATGAGGTGGGAGGAATTTAACCAGTAAGACATGGGTACATTGTTTAACCGCAGGGAAAGGGGAAAACATAGCTCGGCGGGTACCGAGAAAAAAGAGGACATCAAAAAGCGACCTCACCCATACCGGGATGAAACTAAAAAGGGAAGACCTGCAAAACCCAGGGGAAAAAAAAAAACCTGGTCACTTTGGATTGGGATTTGTTAAGAAAGGGAGCTTTTGGCGAAATTACAATCAAAGGGAGGCGAAAAAAAAAAAAACGAAGCCGATTGTTGGGGTCAAGAAAAAATGGGGTTAGAGGGGGGGGTTGGGGATGTTTAAGGTATGGGGAGGAGGGGCGTTTCAGGAAAGGAAAAGCCATGCAGGAGTCTATGGAAAAACTGTCCAGGAAAGGGTTCGACGAAGTGAGAAAGCAGCGCTCATCGGGTCACGGCGCAGGCGGGGGGAAAAAAAAGGACCGGGGCTTCCGGCGGGAAAAAGGGGTTGGGGAAGGGTTAAAGGCAGTACGAATTGGGTACGAAGACAGGCAACATATTTGTAAGGGGTAGAGAGAGGGGGGCGTCAAAGGGAGGGACTCACACTCTCAAACACTAAAACGAAAAAAAAAAAAACTACATAACTTCCTGGCCGACTAAGGGGGCAAGAAAAATCCAGCTTAATAGAGGAAAAGTGAAAATGCAAATACTGCGACGGTCTGGAAATAGTCCGGGAATCAATTAAGTAACTCACGCGGATACGAGCGCCCGCGGGTCTAGGGGGAAGTGCAGACTGAATGGTTGTTTGGGAATTTGAAGCAAAGCTGACTGTGTAAGAGTATATTAGTACAAGAAAGGAGGGGGAGAGAGACCGAGGAAGAGAGAGACTGGTGATGTTTCGTCAGCTTTACTGGAAGCCGTCACCCCTGAGGGGCACGGGAGGGGCGCGTGAAGCCTTTGTGCCTGCAGTACTTCTGGAAAGGCACGGGTTTAAGACTTTCTGACGGTGAGTGGGGAGAAGAGGAAGAGGGGAAGGTTGGCATTGACGGGAAAACAGAGAAAGGTCAGAAAGTTTGAACAGCGCTTTAAAAATCTGACCATCGGGAAAGAAAGTTTAAAGTCCTTCTCAGTGGCGGAATGGAAGAGAAAGACCAAGTGGTCTATCTTATCACAGTTGTCTTGGGGAGGAGGGGAGAAAAACTGATAACTGATGTAAAGGGGTAACCAGATCTGAGGGGGGTTTGATCTTGCGGAGGCACACCAGCGTCAGAAAGTTTGGAAAGTTGGACGAGATCGGGGGAGGGACGGGGGTGGATCGGGAACCCACCCTTTAAGATGAATCGGAGAGGCTGAGGGGAAGGAAACCACGGGGGGGGGGACAGAGGGGGATGGGGGTTAATTCTCTCTCGAAAAAAAAGATAGCAACTTCGCTAAAAAAGACTCGGAGGAAAGGGTTTCGTCCCGGAAAAGCGGTGAGAGGTAAGTCAATCGGCTGATCACAGAAAAAGGGAAAGGGGGGGCGTGCCAGGCACATCACGGAATGTCCGGACGAGGACTGTCGCTGAATTGGCATTCAAGCCAGGAGGAATTTGCAGTCACGGCTAATCCGCAGAGAGGGGAAGATGAGGGGCGCGGAGGCTCATGGAAGAGACATCAGGGCTAAAGGGGGGTTTAGACCGGGCGGCAACCAAGCGGGGGAACTCGTTCAGATAGGAAGGGAAAAAAAAAAAAAATCAATTATCTAGCCGGAGAAGAAAAGGGAGACTGAA
>Ga0179593_1425266_pt1 | contig 11440 bp, 7 predicted proteins | sample CZODoug2_1_08_16_FD_185931 | JGI IMG/M metagenome (GOLD analysis project Ga0179593, IMG submission 185931) | Vadose zone soil fungal communities from Angelo Coast Range Reserve, California, USA - CZODoug2_1_08_16fungal (PacBio error correction) | ecosystem: Environmental > Terrestrial > Soil >...
ATAGAGTTCAAGCAGGGATCAAGGGGCTAAATTCTGAGGTATTTAAGACCGGAACGGAATGTAAGCAAACCAGTGGGGCGGGGGGGATATTTGGGTGCCTTACAGTGATCAGAAAGGCCGAACAACTAGTGCGGACAGGAACTAACTAAGCATAAGGATGTAAGGCGCTCGTTGGGGGGGCAGGAAAACAAAAAAAACTATTTGAGGGTGAGAAAACTTAAACCAGGGAGCCCAGAGGGAAAAGGGGTTTGGTGTCAGAGGTGCTAGAAAAGACCTGAAAGGCGCGCGATGGCCTAAGGGGGCATGGGGGGTTCGACGTAGGTGGTGGGGGGGGATTTGATCAAAGGGATCTCTAACAAAAGTGGGGGCAAAATAGGAATTCACAACAAAAGGTGGTGAAATGGGTTTGTAACCATAAAACGCAGGGAATTTCGGAATGAGTTGCTGGGCTTTTTCCATAAAGGGAGGACCCGGCGCATCAGAAAAGGAGTCGAGCTATTTTGCCTTATGGAACCTCCCGGGACGCACATTGCATTGATTGTACAGGATAGTCAAGATAAGAAAGACGTTTTTTGTCACGCACTGGTCAAGTGTGAAGTAAAGGGCGGGGGAAATGTGTGATTACTGGGGGGGGGGGGAAAAAAGGGAAACTCATTTGGCTCGAACCAAAAAGAAAAACAACACGATTCGCAGAGGTTGGAGGTGGGTAATGCGTTACGGGGGTTTCCCAGGGATGTTGAGCCATTCTCGGACATCTAAAGTGAAGGTTTCGGCGGAATGAAGGGGCAAAGAGAAGACACTGGCGTGAAAAGAAATCTGGTTAATCCCATCTCGACGACACGGACCCGCCCGGGAGGTTTTCGGCTAAGGGGTCCTCATGGCTATGCCTCTCTTCGGGGGACGACACAGAAGGATTTCACGTATGGACCAGGCGGTGGGTTTAGCAAAAAGGAACCATAAATAGAATGATACAAAGAAAAAGGGGGGGCCCAAGGAAAAAAAGAAAAGCGGGAAGGGGGGACTGGTGGAAAGGGGGATGGGGAAAAAGTACAAAAATGCGGGAAGGACATCACAGGGGGGGGGTGGGGCCGGTATTGCCAGAAGAGCCTCACTGGGCCCCAGTCAAAAAGAATCCCAGGTGTGACTACATCCTTTGTTATGAAAGCAAATAGGGAAGCACTAAAGTTGGTGAAAGGGGGGAGTGGCGAGTGGGGTCGTAAAAAAAAGGGGAAAAAAACTCGGAGGCACGGAACTGAAATCGGGGTCTGAGCTTTCAATCAAAAGCAGAAAAATGAAAATCGGGCGTCGATGAGGCCTGAGTCCAGAGGAACGGGGGGGGGTACCAGGGGGGGGGAAGGGTTGGGACGGCAAGCACGTTTCCTCATCACACCCACTTTTTCGAAGTGTAGAAAGGGGAAGTAGGCTCGATTGCCAAACACAAGGGGGGAATGAATAGGGGATAGATCGGGAGGGACGTGGGGGGGAAAACGGCAGGTTTATCACGAACCAATTTCTTCCGAGGTAGGCAAAAGGGTCGGGGGATTCAATGGATGGGAAACAAAGCGGGAAACGGAAGAGGGGGGACTTAGCCCGGGGAGTGACTGAGTTACGGACACGACCTAGGGTTTTGTGGGAATGGGGGGGTTGACAAGGAGCGGGGGTTTGGAGCAGTCTTTTCAGCCCCGGGGACAGTTGTGCTACTGTCCCTTACGCAACTTTGTTCAGCATGGCTGGCGACTGGGGGCGCACGGAAAAGGTTGGGGATTTCTCACGCGGATAAAAAGAGTCAATCATTGCTGCAAAAGTCCTTTTTGGGGAAAACGGGGGGGGCACATGGACGAACTGACTAATAGAACAGGGACTATGTATGTAATTTCAGGAACCGAAAGACCTGGGTGGAACACCTCTTATACTGGGAAGGGAAAAGGAAATACAGTGGGTACTTGAAGTCAGAGAAAAACAAGAAAGAAAACAAACTATGAGAGGGGGAGTAAAAATTAATATCGTCAAAGGAACTGCACATTAACGTTTAGACCCATAAGAGCGGGTCCAAGTTTAGGAGTTGGGAAGAACAGGAAGAAAATAGTCCCATAGAGAAAAGGTCAAACACGGTCCATGGGACTTGGTCAAAAACAGCTGTTCCGACATTTGAGAGGAAAAGATCCGCAGTGGACCTTACAAAAATTACAGGCATACGAGGGGAAGCTGAGCAACTGAAAGGAAAAGGGGGAAATACGTCCGTTCAAATTCACTGGGGTACAAGCCGAATCCATACAACGGCAGAGTTGAAACAAACACCAGGAATTGGACCAAGAAAAATACTAGGTCCGGGGGCAAACTTGAAATAGCAAAGGGATGACATGAATACACACATCAGAGGAAGTGTCGCGTGAAAAAACCAACTGAATCCGAAACGAACATGGACCCTACGGGAGAGGGTACTTAAAAACTTCGAAGGTAAGCGTGTTGCCAAAAGAAATGAGAATCTCACCGTAAAGAAGGGTTGGGGGGAATATCGAGGCAAAGAACTGCCGAAAAAAAAAAAGGAGAAAAAACAAAAGGGTCATTCCTAAAAAGAAAGTGGGGGAAAAAAAAAAAAGGGGGGGGAAAAACTTACCAAAAAACGGGGGTCTTCACGGTTTAAAGGACAGCCGCTCCCTATCATCAATGGGGGGCCAGTCAGAAAAAAGGGTGGATCAGCCGCGGGATTCCTTTGGAAGCCCAAAGAAGAAGGGTGGGGGGGGGGGCGGTAGAAAACACAGAACGCAAATTTACAAAAGATGGTGTTTCAGGGAAAGCTCTCATGAAAAGCACTAGAGAGACCAAAAAAAAAAAAGTGGATCAAGGGGGGACAGGGAGACATTGATTGGGATTTCTGAATCCGGAATCACCCTTGGTTTTCGGCACCTAAAGGAAAGGGGGGTGAATGTTCAAAAAAAAGTCCAACCCTTTTCAAACGGCACACAGACCCCCCAAGCGTTGGCATAGCAAAAGGACACAACCAGTCATTTTATAGGGAGGGGTTTCATTTGGTAATAATACCCAACAGAAAAACCCCAAAACGAAGAGCGTGGAAAGACTGCGTGCCCAAAGACGCATATAGCTTCACAAAGGGAAAAAGGACAAACTTGCTAAAAAAAAGAAATGGGTACCTGCCATTGGGTCTTGGTACTGAGGAATAGCAACGAATGGGCGAGAGGGACGAGAAGCAACTCAAAACAATCCAAGGAAAAACCGACGCGTTAAAGAAACCAAACCGAAGGCACAGGATCGGTTTGTGGGTGGTTTGGCCCGAGGGAACTGGAACCGCAAAAACATTCCTCTGAATTCGTTGAAAAGGACCAACTCTGGCAATATCGGAGGAAGGTCAAACAAGTCAAGATAAAAACGGGGAGGGGGGGGGGTTCATACTGACCACCCTAGGGGAAGCAACTGGTTTGCACGCGGGAAACAAGGAAGGGGTATCCAAAGCCACACAAAACGAAGGAAAGGGTAGGCATTCTGTGTAGTCCCAGGGAAGACGCTGTAGTGGCCCACTATTTCTTCGGAAACTTAAAACAGGATGTAGAGAGAGAGGGGACACATATAACGAATCACCCCACGACTCCTAGAAACAAAAGGGAATTTTTCAATCTCACCCGGGCCTGAAGTCAGGATTGATAAGAAAAACCTTACCCCACAGGCCGACGTTTGGCTCGTAGGCCATTACTGTCGAGAAACAGGAAAAAATCTGGGGGAAACTGGGGCCAACACACACCATTACATCTTCTGCTAAGCGGCTAAACTCCGAAGGGGGAGAAAATTGATGATCGGACCACCAACTAGGTAGCAACAATAACCACTTGGGATCATCCGCCTTTAAAGCTATGAAAAACTGTAGCCCCCATCGGGGGTATTAGGAAAAAGGAACTAGTATCTCCTGTCTCAACAAAACACCCCCTAAGGGATCTGAAAAAGAAAAAATATTGGGAGGGGGGGCAACAAGGAACCGAATGGGGAGTAAATGCTCTATTTTGACAACTGGACAGCGATTATCCCCAAGTGCCTTTTTGAGAAGTAATATATTTTGGGGGGGCGCTTCCTCCTTTGATTTCAAAAAGCTAAAAGTGGGCTTAAACGTCGAGACGAAACACAGAATTGGTAGGGGATAGGACCGGCTCGTGTTTTTCATTTAAAAAGAAAGTTGTCGGTGACCATGAAGGAAACAGCACCCGGACCGGGGAGGGGGGTGTCAGATGGAATCAGAGAAAGGAAAGGCTTGGGTCAATAAAATAGCATGTTCCTCGTTCTGTCGTGGGTGGTAGGGAAAGGGTTTGGAGATAGGGGCTTCTGGGAGGAAAAAAAAAATAAGTCGTCAGTTAAAAAGAGTGGTCAATTTTGAATAAAGAACTCTAGATGGGGGAGGGGGGGGGCTGGGCTTTGGCAGGGCCCATTGAAGGAAGAAAGCAAGCAAAGGGAGAAAGACGATTTTACCAGTAGAACCCTTCTTTAAATGGTTGCAATGGGATGGGTGTGGAATTTATCGATTAGAAGAAAAAAAAAATCAGAGTAGCCCACGCTTGCTTGGATCAAGTGTCCGGGGGGGGGAAAAAAAAAGATCGAAGGAATGGGGGAGATTTGAACGGGGGGAAGTTAACCCTTTGGTCGGACCAAATCAAATTCTCAGTTAGGGAAAAGGAGAGAATCGCGGTAACCAGGTGTTGGGGTTCAGGGAGGGGAGAACGGGGGGGGAAAGCGTTTGAAGGTGTGGTCGTTGGACTCAAGAAGAAAAAAAAGAACCAATGGCCAGGTACCCAGTCATTGAGTCGGTCGTTAAAATATGTGGGGGCACTAATGTTACCTCAAAAAATTGTTGGGCGAGAGAAAGATCAAAGTGGGGCGCCAAAGAAAAGTTTCAAAACACACGTCCTGGGTTGGGACCAGGGGGGAAGAATCCAGGAAGAGTTGCTAAAACCAGCTGGCTAGGCCAAAACCCTGAATTGCCCCATCAACGGTGGGGAAAAAAGGGTGTGGAACATGACAAAAGGGGGGTTAATGCAAAATTCACTTGACGCAACGGGGGGGAATAAGGATTCAATCAAATCATAACATCACGTGAAAAAAAAGCCATTTACCTTAGAAAGGGGGTGAGAAAGATCTCGGGGTTAGGTGAAACATTATCTATGCAACGATTTGTACTTTGAGGGGACAAATGGGGGGGGGGGGGGGATCTAATAATATCTACATCGTCCCTCGGGAAAGGGGGGCGGAAACAATCGCGGCTGAGCAAAATACTGGAAAAATAGAAAGAAAAAACATTCAGAAATGGGAGCCGGAACCGTAAGTAAATAGTACGACGTTGGAAAGGCAATCTCATCCCAGCGGAGCAAAGGCTTTGTCAGGAAATGGCGGGTTCCCGATATGCCAAAACCAGAAGTGATAGGGGAGATGGCATGAAAAGGTAAAAAATTGATCGGTACTACGATAAAAAATGGAGCCGCGTAAGGGGGCAATCGTGTCGGATTCTTGGAGTAAAAAAAAAACTCTATGGTGATTGGTAGGGGGGGAGAAGTTCAGTACAAAAAAAAAAAAAAAACCGGAAGGGGGGGGGGGGTGTTGATAGAATTTTAACTGGGGGTTTCCCACAAGGTGTTGTTAAAAAGAAAAGTGGATTTGGATCGGGGGAGCAACCCGCACGGGGGGGGGGGGGGGTAAAAAATTTTTCTGCCCTACTTGTAAAATAGACCTCCTATGCCGCGTGGGGGAGAAAATGTATGGGGGGTAGCAGTGCTCAACTGCGGGATCGTCAAAAAATTTTGAAGGGCCAAGGAACTTTTGAAAAGGGCCAGACTACTGACTTCGGGGGAAGGGTAATGAGAAGGACCGACGAAAACCAGGGACGATACTAAGGTGGGCGGGGGAAAGCGTACTGAATTATTTGGCATAGAAGTGACAAAACTCAACACACAACAATGTGCTAGAGGGAAGAGGGAAAAAGGGAAAAAAGTATCAACGAAAAATGAGTGGGACGTTAAACGGCCAGTTATAGCCTGGGGCCATTTGGTAGGCGGAAGAATATAGGCACCGACTTCAAAACGTCATGGGCTATTTTCAAAAAAGAAGTTGTAAAAGAAAAAAACGTAGGGACTAGATTCACGAGAGCACGAGAAAAAAAATTAATGAGCCAATACGATTCGGCAGAGGTAATTTAAAAAAGGGGGTTTATATCAAAACCGGAAAGGGCCGAAAAAAAAATGCAAATACGCAGGTGATTGTAACACAAAATGTTGGGGACCCACAATCTGTCGTTTGAATGAATCCGCCATTTAAACATGCCTCTTAATCACCCCGCCAGTAAAAACGGGGGGGGAAAGTGAAAATCCCAAGATGGAGAAGGAACCGAATGCCTACGAATCCCAGGGGTTGTGGTCAAGCGGAAGACCAGTTCCAGAAAACGTGACAAACTTACCAGATTAATCGTCACCCTATGAAGGGGGGTTGGCCATATGAGCAAACGAATCCCGGGTCGAAAGAATGCGACAGAATGGAGGGGAAACAGTTGGATGCGAGGACCAAAGTTACTATCAAACTGGTACGTAGAAAGAAAATCCAAAAAGTGCCGGGGATGGTAAGGGATTTTTCGTAGAAGCAGCCCGCGATGATTTCCCACGGGTTGACAAATAGGTATACAACAGCCACGCAATTTGAAAACAAGGGAGGCCTGGGACGCTCCCATTTTCGACAGAAAGAGAGCCTACCCAAAGGGGGGGATTCCTGGTTTACAGGGAGAGGGATTGGGGAAAAAAGTTCAAAAATGACTTGAATCCGGAAACCAGTTGCGCCAAACTTCCAGTGAGGGGCCAGGTGTTGTCATTGGTTCAACACCCCCCGGAAGCCCATTTGCAACGGACAGAGGGGGGGGGGGAAGCAGTCCCACTGGGTTATTCAAGTAGTATTGGAGGGAAGTTTGAATAAAAAACACAGACCGCGGGGCAATAAACAGGACTTTTAATCGTGCGTTCCAAGCAGGACGGGAGAGCAAAATTAGAAAAAAATTACACCAGACGGCGAGAAGAAAAGAGTAACATGGGGGGGCAACGGTATCAACATAGAAAACAAATTTAATGGAGACTTGGGGCCCAAAAAAGGGACAACAAGACCAGGAAACCCGTTAGCGTATGAAAAAATGCCTTTGCGAACCTTTTTATGGGGGGGGGGTGCGGAAATGTCAAAACCCCGCCAAGGGTAAACTTCAGAAAAAAAGACTGAACATGACACGTGGACAACCAAGGACAAGAGGGGGTATAGATGAATGCAAACAAAGTTTTACCGCGGGGCAAAGAAAAATGTCAAGTCTCTACTCGTGGTTGAAACAAGGGCGTGACAAAAGGCAAAACGCAATATCATAAGGAAGTTCGTTATTCACCGGTGAACAAAAAGGGGTGGGGTACGAGCTTGACACACCTAAATACTCCTAACGACACAGGGGATAAAGAAAACACAACGACGAAGGGGAGCAGTCTATGTTGTGCCAGCATCATACAGTGGGCGGTATGCAACACAAAAACCAGACCATTTGCCTCGGTTTCTGCAATCTTAAGGGAAAAAGTACGGGGGTTTTGAAAAAAAAAAAAATCCCCAAAGCAAGGGTCACTACATCTTCTGGCTTCTCAAGAGAACGGAACTGGGGAGGGTGTCAGTGAAATTGAGAAATATAAGGCCCCACCAAGACTTAATCAAAAAAAAACCCACCGGGTAGACCTTTCCAAGAAATTATAAAATGGAAAAGAAACCCAGGAAAAACGGGATATGATTGAAAGTACTAGATTATAGAAACAGGGAAAAAAGCGCCTCTCTAGTTATTTGCCCATCACTCGCTCAAAAAAAGAAAAAAAAATAACGGGATTTCAGGGAAAGCCAACGTGCGTGGGATGTAGGGGGGGGATGCGCTTTTCAAGAAATCGCCCACAGATCGTCCAAGTTGGGGGGAAAAAAAAGCCAGAGATGTAGAAAAGATTTGGGGCAGGGAAAGAGTTCGGTTGACAGTAAAGAAGGGTCAAGAAACTATCCCGATACTTGGGGTTGTTAAAGAAAAGGAAAGGGTATAAGCAACCAATGAATGCACTATGGATAAAAAAGAGCATGGTTTTCTCGAGTGGGGGGGGTTTGGGGATCATTGTACTTCGTGTGGCGATCCCTGCGGTCAAAACGAAGGGGAAAAAGTAATAGAACGGCAAGCCTGGACAGTGTAGGAAATGGGGAATACAGCAGAACGCAGGTGAGATGGTTGCTTTGCGGGGTGGGGTTGGAGGGGGGTTGTCATCCAGTTTCATGGTTGACCAACACTCAAAAGGGAAAAGGAAGCTTGTCAACATGAAACCCCGGGTGAAGGGGGCTTGGATGTTGGGGATTATCAGAATCGTAAATCAAAACGCTTCCTACTGAGGGGTGGAACAAAGTTGGTCATGGGGTGAAGTCTCATATGTGAAGTTTGACTTGTATTTAAAAAGGGAAAGGTCAAAATCGACCAAATAAAAAACCCCCGCGCCAGAGCAGGGGGTGTTCGTGCCGTACAGTGTTTTCCAAGGGGGGGGGTTGAATCATCGAAGGGGGACATCCTCGCTTTACATTCGGGGGGGTGCTATAGGACTCCAAAACAGGAGTAAAGACATGGCAAAACAGGGGGTTACCTGGGTAGGCAGGGGAGCTTAAAAATTTTTTGTCCAGCTTGTTGAAAAGGGAAGGGAAAGCCTCAAAAGCTTCGTGGGGTGAGCAAAAGCAAAGATTAAACAGAGGTAGGGAACCCGGGAGGGTGGACTTTTGTGCTCAAAGAAATACCATGAAGAGGAAGATAAACAGCCGGTGGGGACTGATTCAAAAAAAACGCCCGTTGAAAACAAGAAACTTTGGGAAGGGGGGGGAGGGGACACAGGGATTTGCGAATTTCAAGGCGAAGGGGAAAAACAGGGTGAAGTCATATCAATCATACTTTTCTGCGCAACAGGTCACCAAATTAAACCTTTTTTGAAGGGCACTAAATGACCTTGTTTTGAAAGGGTTCTATGAAGGAAAATGGTGTATATGGGATGTTGTGGGCTTAAAAAAGAAAAACCAACCCAATTAGGGGCGGAAATCCCTCGACGGGAGGGGGATGGACCAGAAACGAAAATCCCATGAAAAGAGCGCATAAAGGCAGTGACCATTATGCAGAAGAACCATATTAGACTGGGACAGGGAAAGACAAACGGACATACCAATGTTCCGCCATGCTTTCGACACGGGAGGGCGTGCTCGATATGACCGGTGATTACAACCCTGATTGGAAAGATATGTTGGAGATGAAAGGGAAATATTCATTTAACTTTGGGGGAAATCGACGGGGCTTTGGGAAAACGAAACTACCGTATTTGACCGAGTAGGGCATGTCTTCGGATGGAAAGAAATTGGGAGAAAAAAAAAGCGAAATTACTTACCCGAACGAGGGTTGATTGGGGCAGGGACCCTTGCAGATAGGTAAACAAGTCAATATTGTGGGGTTTGGTGTGAAAAAAAAACAAAGACCCTTGGGTGTGTGTACCCATTAGGTGGCATATGGTTCTGACCAGGGGAACTTTTTTGAGAATGTCCCAGTAAAAACCGAAAAAAGGGGGGGGGGGCTACTTCCCGCGATCGTATGGGGGGGCAGGGGAAAAGGTGGAGTGAACTCAAAACTATGATAATCTTAACCAATAACAAAGGAAACTGGGGGAAAAAAAAAAAATGGCACGGGGTTTGTTTGAAAGTCAGTCAATGCCTACGTGAGGGGGTATGCACCTAAATGGGTCCATTTGCTTAAAAATAAAAAAAGGGAAAAAACCTGATACGGGCAAAGGGAAAAAAAAAATCTCTCTGTGTACGGGTTGCCGAGAACTCTCAACAAACACCACAATTAGTCTGAGGAAACGAGGGGTCGGAAACGTACACCAAAATGAAAGAAAACGATTTAATGCCAGTAATGGAAAAGCCGTTTCACCAAAGGGTTGAGGAAAGAACTAACAGCCAGATACATGAACAAAAAAAACCGAAATGAAGTTAGCAATTTTACAAGAAACTTTGACCAAACAAGTCTTGGATACGTATCACGGCACTCTACAAAACTAGGTCGCATACGGATTCACGATCGGGGGCGGGAAGTAGGGGAAAAGAAATTTATACAAAAAAAACGTAAATTGCAAGGGGCAAGGACCGATGCCTGAAAAAAGGGGATGAACCAACACCGTAGTGGGAAAAAGAAATTAGTCTTCCTGAAATCCAATTGCAATGCAAATTTAAATCACACTCTTGAGAATTTTCGGAAATAAAAAGAGGAAAAGACAAACCGAAAGGACACCGAAGAGGGGGGGAAAAAGGCCGCGTGCAACACTCAACGCACTCGGAATTTTCAACTGCCAGAAAAAGGGAAAACCTATACAATATGGGGGTTTGTCCAGAATCGAGAGACAATCTCAAAGGAACGAAAGATACAGGGAAATGGGGAAAGCCTGCCGGTGACAACAAGGGACCCACAATTTAATATAAAAAAAAAACACACGGTAAAACGTGCGGAGTAAAAGAAGCAAACAAAGGTCCATCGAAAGTTTGGGGGAGGTTGAAGCTTCCAGAAAGAAACAACGTGATTTCCGCCAGACGATGTGGGGGACGTTAGATCAACCAACATCCACTCAAGAAGGTTACAAGGGTTCTGCGCAGGGGTGTCACCAGAGGAAACTCACAGGGGGGGGAGGCCGGTTGACCTTTAGAACATAGGGGGGCTTCTTAATGCGGTAGAAAACAAAGGTGTGGGCAGTCCAGAAGGTGCTTAAAAAAGGTTTCAGTTCAGCCCAATCAAGGAAAGACCACCGCAAAAAAAAAAAAAAAAAAAAGAAAAAAAAATTAAGGAAGGCTTGGTTTGAATCAGCAAAGACACCCTTTTATTCATAGGATGTGGTCTTTTAAGAAACCAAACCAAACTACCAAAGTTCCATAAGCTGAAAGAGGTCCACCACGAAGAGATATCTCACAAGGGGAGAACAAATGGAGGCCAAAGGCCGAAGAATAAGTGACTGAAAGGGACTTTAGCGGGAAAAAAAATTACACCGAAAGGAATTCCTAGAGGGGAAAAAGAATTCCCAACATCGAAAACCTTAAGTAATAGCTGAAAGAACGGAACGTTTTTTTGATGTGGGGGGGCGGGGGAAAGAAAAGACTTGGTCCATCACAAGAAACGGGGGGGTCAAACTTCAACGACCAACGAGAAAAGATTATCAACGTACCCTTTTGAACCATCAGGAGGCAAACGAGGGAGAGAAGAATTATGTTCCCACAATCACCAATTACAGGCGGGGGGGTTCACGAAAAGGGGACCATCGCTCGCTGATTTATTGCTAGGGGGGGCAATGGAACGGGCAGAAAAAAAAAGCAACGAAACCCATAAGAAATAGAT
>Ga0179593_1435102_pt1 | contig 11440 bp, 10 predicted proteins | sample CZODoug2_1_08_16_FD_185931 | JGI IMG/M metagenome (GOLD analysis project Ga0179593, IMG submission 185931) | Vadose zone soil fungal communities from Angelo Coast Range Reserve, California, USA - CZODoug2_1_08_16fungal (PacBio error correction) | ecosystem: Environmental > Terrestrial > Soil >...
AACTAGGGGGGATTAAAGTTGAAAGCCGAGAGAGCGACGATGCCAAGGCGTGATTCGCGAAAGGAAAATAGGAGATCGAAGGAGTCTCGAGACCTTGGGGAAGGTGGGTGACAAGGATCAAAAGTACAATAACCCAAGGGACGAAGTCTGTCAAAGCCGTCGTCGGAGGAACACGGGAATAGAAGCACAGTGCTCAGGGGAAGGAGAAAGAGCGGCGCTGAGGACGAACAAAGAAATCGCATGAGGAGTTCACGAACAAGACCGGGCCCAGGCGGACTGTCCAGACCAACTCAAACTCAAAGTAGCGGAAAAAGGGTGCCCGAAGGGTCCGGGGAGCTTCGTGAAGAAGAAATGCTCCAGGCTAAAGCTGGGAGCTTCAGAAAAAAACAATAGAGGGGACATCGGGGGGGGAAAAAACTGGAAAAGCAAGGGACGACTGGGCTTTTGAATAAAGAAATGAAATCGAAAAGCACAGGAAATATTACGTCCCGGAGGGCGAACTAGAGATCAAAGGAAACGCCGTGGAAGAAGGAAAAAAAACTCGCCAGAAAACAAGGACGGGGCCAGTAAGTAGCTCACAGTAAACTTGAGGGGCCAAATATGAACTATCGGAGGGACATTCCTTCATGCCCTGTGGATGGAGAAGTGGGAAAGTGGACGTCCCTCCCCAACGAACGCGAGCACACAAGACACCGCATGTCTCTCGAGGAGGCGAAAAAAGTTGGAACTCACCCCAGAAGGGCACGATGATAAAAAAGAAGCAAACGGGAAAAAAAAACAAGTGGGGGAATCAGTCGAAACGTGGAGACGGACGGGGGAAAAAAGGGGACCGGAGAAGGCGGGGGCCAAAGAGCCGTAGAAAATCAAAAGGATAAATTGCATTGCAAAAAGGGTCGGTAACGACTCAGGGGGAAAATGACGCCAACGGGGGAGCCCAACATAGAGAAACTAAAGGAGACGAATGTGGAAGTGAACATACCGTCAAATAAGGGGCGCCCTACAACCATAGGCCTCGCCTAAACACTATTAAGGCAACTACATAAGCACGGTCTTTTAATAGCGAACGGATGCGAGTCAAAAGGCGCCTTCGGGGAGAGAAAATCGTACGGATCGAGTCCTGAAATCCTATTATCAGAAAGGTCCGTAAAAATAAGAGGGAAGAAAAAAGTCCCGTCAAGCTAAAAAGTGGCAGGCGTGATGAGTCGAGAAAACGATCTGAGTCGCCAGATAAGTGAAGACGGGGTCTGACAACCGATTTAATGCGAGAAAAAAAAAAAATTTACAAGAAAATGCTTCTGAAGGCAAGACCCGAACGTGACCAGGGGCGAAGACCTGCGTCATCAAGACGACAACGAAGTAAACAGGAAGCAAATTAAAAGCGAACAGGAAAAAATGACAGGCGCCCGGAGTAAAAAAAAAGATCTGGCCAAGGATCCTAAACTGGGAGGTGGCCCCAAACCCGAGATCCTACATCAGAGAGAAGAGGAAAAGGAAAAGCATGGTCGCCGGCGCTCAGATCTCATGGTTGAAGGGAGTGTCTACGTGGCCCGCTGCGTTGAGTGGAAAAACCGACCACTCGAAAAAAATTACTCAAAAGAAAAGAGTTTTTCTTGCAACCCAACACAAAAAAATGCACTTCGCAAAACAAGACAAGTAACGAACTGCAAGAAAACACGGATCAGAGGGAGGGGTGCGGAGACGGGAACGGCCGACCTCACCAACCAAGTTCCCCGAAGAAGAAGACTATTTTCGCCTGTTGCGCAGGAAAAGGGATCTTGAAAAGACGTTCACAAAGCATTGTGAAACGTCGGTGTCACTAAGAACAGTCTCCTAGCTAAAGGGGGACCATAGGTGCAAAAGGTGGTCGTCGAGGCCGCGTTCCAAAAGACATTTGAATAGTCAGCTCCGCTCCGGCCAAAACATGGAAACTGCGGATGTTTCAGCCGGGGCCGAAGGAGGGTAAAAAAGCTCGCGCGAGTATTACGGACGTGGAGACCTACCCCAATCTTGGGAGCGCTTCATCACTCTGCAAACGGGAAAGGTCGGAAATTACTCTCCAAAAAGAGAGGAGGGTTGATGCAGTGTCAATGCCTCTAAGGCGACGAGACCACTAAGGAGGAAGCATCGGATGACGACTTATATGTTTGGAAAAAACAGGGGGACTTTCGCGCATGCGATGGCACAGGACCCTTCGGTTCGCCGCCGCAGATGAAACTAAAAAAAGCAAAGATCATATGCCGGCTGTCGACGCTAGGGGAATGGTGACATCAAAGCATGCGGAAGGAACACGAGACAATCTCGATAAAGGACCGCACTGCACATAAAAGGTCAGCATCGAAGACCGTACACCTGCTCACTACAAATAAAGCCGCAGAAGAGGGGAAATAATCTTCGAAAAAACTGGGGGGGACGAAAGGTGCCGGAGCGCTTCAAGTCCCGTTCCAGAGGAGGCATACCAACACCCGTAAGGAAAAAGATACGCGAGGACGAGCGGAAGCGGTTAAGTACATGCCAAAAAAACCTATAAAGGAGGTGGATATCATTGGTATCTGACTATAAAGGCGCGGATACTCTATCTTAGACGACAACAATGCATAACAGCGTGGTCCAAAACCTCAAGCGACGCGGGTGGTCCCAAACCATCGGGCACCTACTGGGAAAAAGAGGTGGAACAAAAAAAGAAATGACAGGGTACTAAGGTGACGAGACACCGCAAAACATCGCCGCGCGATCGACGGCCCAGTGGCAATTCACTTGAATAAGCGCCCCGTCGTCCTCTCAACAAAACTCCGAAAACGTGTAGCCGCACCCTCCTCGCGGGAAACTTCCTACTTCGAACGGTCGAAAAAAAACAGGGGGGGGGGAAAAAAAAAACACGCCAATCGACCGGTGTGGGTTGGCAAACCGTCTATCTGACCCTCCAAAGAATCAAAAAGTCTAACTTTGAACAAGGAAACCAGCAGACGACCGGAATACAAAATGGGGAAGGGCCGGGAGGTCGTAGTACCAAGTCGAAATCTGCCGTCCGGGGGAACCACGAAAGTTCTCCGTCAACTAGAGCACAACGGGAGTAAGAACCAACTTCCGTAAAAAAAAAAGCAGGAATCCGAGCGCGACTCAGAACGAGACCGTGAGGAAATGATATATTCCGCTGGATCACCCAAAACCTTGTCAAAAGAAAAAACGTGAACCTAAATCAAACTTCCCTTTAGCTCATTCCCGCGACGCCCGGTCAAGATCTAAACAAGGGGAAAAAAGAGGATAAGAAAAGCCGAAAAAACAACGCAAAACACCAGTATATCAGAAAAAATCCCCGCTGAGAGGGAAGGCAAGGGAATGAAGAAAATCGGTCCCAACCAACGATCCTCAGGGGAAAACAACAGCCCGAAAGCAGGGCGTCCGATAAACGAAAAAGAAATTGACCAAAGTCAATGAAAGCCGCCAACGGAGGCAGAGTAATAAGCGTGGTGTCGGGACCCACTGCGGTATTAATGCAAATTAGAATCCGAAAGGATGTCGGCTATCCCACAGCGTCCGCAAAAGCATAAAGAGGGGGTTCAAAATACTTCTTCAAACGTGGAAGCAGGGTCGGAACAAGAAAAAAGATTTCCGTTAAGAGAGGGAACCAATCCAAAACCATCGTTCAGAACGGAGGGAATAATCAAACGTGGGGACAGACAGTGAGACGAAAAGTATTGAACCACGACTTCGGCTAAAGAGCGGCGTGAACACCTTCTCCGCGCGACCATCGAGAAGCATCCAAACCGGGGATGCAAACTCCTGGAGAAGAAAGGGGAGGGGACGAAAAAACCTCGCAACGGGATCATAAATTAAGAATCAAAAGACACCAGCTAATCAGAATAAAGCTTTACCAGGTGGAGAGCCACGGACCTACCCCCGACGAAAATCTTCAATACTCCTCTCTGAAAAAACTTCCTCATGATCCCCTTGGCGTCCTAAGAGGGAGAGTGAGTGACGGGAAGACGCCACCTCATGTCGTTAGCAACAACTCGTCGAGCGAAAATAAGGCCTCCACTAACTATGAGGAAAGAAAGTTAAAGGGATCAGAAAACGAAAAAACTGGAGAGAAGAGAGGAAGCCGTCGAAAAGGACCGAAAAACCCCCTGAAAGGGTATTTGTGGTTTCTCGGCGGCGTTGGGCAGAAAGGCCCACGAGGCGAGGGGACTAGACATAGCTGAGATAGCCGTCGTCGGCCTCAAAACGAGATCGACGAATCATCCCACCTTAAACAGCGAACAGTGGCCGAAAAATCCGATGGCCGAAAAGAAAACCGTACTTCGGTAGGGCTTCACGGGGAATACATCCAAAAATAACATCAAAAACACCTTCTAAGGACGCAGGGGAAAGGGGCATCAAACTTCATTCGAAATCCCATCATACCAATGGACGGAATCGGATCAAAAATCGGGGTGCGCAAACGAATGACCAATGTGGAAACATAAAAACCTCAAAACAAACACCAGGAAGGAAGAGGGAGATTCGCGGAGCGGATTCCGTGGGAACTACGATCAGCAGAAAAAAGATTCCCCGATTATTAGGCGCCGAGGGCCGCCTCGCCAACTCGGAACTCGGTGGTGCCTGCAAAAAAAGCTTCTCAGTAACTCGAAGCTGGACGGTGAGGACGGGAGAAAAAAGTTAAATCGGAAAAAAAGGGCACTGGAATAAGCGTCTAAACGAGAGGAAGAGAAACGAACAAGACACAACGAGGGAAGGAAGTTGCCCTAAGGACCGGTCCCGCGGCCTTCCAACAGCATAAGAAAAAAAGAACACGTGGTTGGCAAAACGCCGAGGAAGTCTACGAGCTTCCGAAAACTTCACGTAGGAACACAAGAAGGGAGATAATAGACTAAATGGCAGTTTTGACGCCATAATTCGAATCAAGAAAAGCCGTTAACTTACCTAAAGCGCGCAAACAAGATAACCGAAAGGGACCGGGCATCAGTCATTCGGCAAAAAACAAAAAACATAAGGAGGTAAGGATGCATCAAACATGAAAGTCGGGTAAGATGAGCGACGCCGGGTTAGGCGCCCTGTGCGGGAGATCAAAGGTTGAAGTGAAAAGGAACACCGGAAAAAGAGACGGTAAAAAGCGAGAAACACAAAAAGTTCCCGAAGGAACACAAAAAACGCGAGAGGTTGGACTCTATGCGAAGCGTCGAAGTTCGAGGCACCCAGACGAGGGAGGGACTAGAAACGTTCGCCCCCTCCAACGAGGGACTCAGATCAAGAGTTTTACTATGGGAGGATGGAGCCTGAATTGAGCAGAGGAAGAGGAACAGGAAGAACGACCTCGGAAAGGGGCTGTGAAGCATCGGCGGAGTAAAGAAAACAGTTTCTCAGGAGGAACAAACTAATGGGACTATCCACACATGGCCCTCGGAGAGCCGGGCCGCGTCGAACATCGACCGAAAAAAGGAAAAAAACTCTCTTCATCAAGAACAAATCCGCGGAGCGACGAAGAAGTCGAACGGGCAAGGGGTCTTAGAAGGAGGAACGCGCACTGGACAGGAGGCGCGACCAAACGGATCGAAGGGGCAATCAGGCAGATGCAAGGGCATCTTAAAAAAGCAAAAAATCCACAGGGCCCCATGAGAGTAAGATACCCTGGAAAGCGGCTGGCTGAGAGAAAAGAGAACTCCAAACAGGGACAGAAAAGGTAGGAGCGTGACCTAATCATGGGAAAAGATGGCCCTAGAAAGGACGCTGGCCGGTAAAGGGCGCAACCACAACGGGGCGCAAAAAGGGTACAGACGATCAATTAGGTCGACAAACAACGTCAGTCGAACGAAAAAACCTAAGGGGGGAACACTCTCCAAGGCAGGAGGGACTCTAGCAAAAAGGAAGAGGAGTGCGCAGCGAACGTAAGTGACGGAGAAAAAGGTGCGGGTGGTCCGGCCCCGGAAGCGAGGAGCAGAGAACGACCTCCAAGAAAGAAAAAAGGGGTCAAAACTTTCGATGAAAAGAGGGGGGAAAGGTCAGAAAAAAACGCAAGTGGAGGCAACAAAAGGCGAAACGAAGGGGAACAACAAAGAAAGACGGTGCTTCCAACTAACCCGCTTTTTACAGTTACTAAGACGGTAGAACAAGTAACTCTAGCTACCTGGGTGGCGTGCCTACAACGACTTACAGAGGGTCGCGGACAGGGGAAAGGCCCTCAAAAGGGGACAGCGTGCACGAGGGATAAATCTCGCCGCCAGTTTGCACAAAAACTATAAAAGCAGAGGAGCAAAGCACGGGAAAGAAACCAGTCTCAAAGTGTTTTAAAAGACGGTGCACTACAAGAGACCCGTCTAGGAAGCTTGAGGAGAACGAAAAAGATGTGCATAAATCTCGTCCTTTCGAAGATGCAAAACATCGAAAAATCTCCAAAGAAAGGTAATCAGCTCACAGAAAAAGGAAAAAAGCATTGGGACGGGTCCAGACTTCGTTGAAGAAAAAAAAGCCGCATCGACCTCCCCCAAGAGGGGAACTAGGGGCGTATTCGCAGGTCGGGTGTATAACCCGCAGGAAAAGCACGCTCTGAGGACTCAGAAATCGTTCGCTCCGACTTTGTCTAGAGAGAACAGAACCGGGCCGTCGGCGTCTTATAGCAGGTGTAAGGGATGCATCTTGTCAACGAGAAACGAGCACGGAGTAAGAGCAATATTTAGGCTCAAATTACTGGAAAGCGAGAACGACATTTACAGCATGATGGACAGAAAAAAGTACATCGGAAATCGCCTGAATAGAGCCTAACAAAAAACAACGATAGAAGAGTCAAAAGACGGCGAAAAGCTAAGTCACATCAAGGAGGGGAAAAGTCTGGTCTCTCCACAAGCTCTGAGAAGAGAAAAAGTCAAAGAAACAGGAAATCTCAAGTACAACGACACTGTCACAAGCACTACGCCGAAACGGGCGGGATCGAGCTCGACACCGCCGAGCCGAATAAAACTATCAGAGCACTTCCATAGACTGCCACACCAAAGGGCATCCAGAAAAAGGGAACTCCGATACGAGCAGGGGAAGCATGGCATGAAAAGGCGAGAACCAAAGGAACCGATGCAGTGTGGGAAGGCGAATGGAAAAAACGTTAAAGTAAGTCGTTGTAATCTTCAAGATTAGAAAGACGACCAGGAGTGAACAGTTGAACCGCTCCTCACAGGGAAACGAAGACCGGGTCCACGCTCAGGAGTGCCAGAAGCGAAAGTACGGGGTGATCAAAGAGTAGAGAGCTGCCCTGAGAAAATCTCAACGAGGAAGCAGGATCATAAGAAAAGGGCCACGATGGCACGTGAAGGAAGCGTCAGACCGGACGAAAAAAAGGAGATGATCCGCGTGTAGGCCGAAAACAGCGCGATTGCCGGGCCTCAAATTCGCGAAAAGTTCCCAGGGGGGAGGGTGGATCAAAAAACCGACAATGGTGGGGGGCCGAGCCAGGGAAAAAGGCCTCTCAACTCGAAAAAGGGACCTCGACGTACTTCAACACCCATTAAGAATCCCCCACGGAAAACATGCGGCAAAGGCGAGGTCGTCGTAGGAAGAACCTCGCCGTCACGGGACTGGACACAAGAACCGGCTCCGTCAGCAAAAGAATGAAAATAACACGACTCTGCAGAAGAAGCAGCGAAAGGCAGCGCTGTGGGAAAAAAACGAATCGCCAGACGGTTCGGCGACCGAGAGATCCAACGTAACGGGGAAGACCTGTCTGTGTGCGGGAACCTGACCAGCCTGGAAGCAAAAAAAAGGTCTCGAGCAATAAGCAAACTCGCGTCGAAAAGACCACAGGGTGAAAAGAAGGCTGAGAACGCCGCCGGGAAAAAGACAATCAAAGGCCAAAAATAGACCGCCCGGGGAGGGCACCGCGTCAGAAAAGTTGGGGGGGTCTACTATCAAGGGAAAGCTAACTTCAGATCTCCGAACTCGGATCACAAAACCGAACAGGAGGAGAAAGGGGCTGATCCTTTATCCGACTGGGCAACCAGAAGAAAAACGACTGGACGGGGAAGAGGCGCCTGCCGCAAGGGATGGGGAAACTATGAACATCGGGGCGGTTCTTGCTCCCTACGCAATCTTAAGGTCCGATGTAGAGCCCGACGAAGGGAGGATGTCATTCTCGGAAAAAAGGAAGTAGGCAGCAGGATCCAACAGGGCGTCTTTCAAACGAAAGCGGGAGAGGAAAACACGGGACACCGGCTGGCGGACGATACCGCGTAAGAAATGAAAATTATCTTGCCCCTCGAACGAAATTAACACTACAGTTCTCCAGGGAGAACCAAATGGGGGGGGGGGTCCGGGGGGAGGAAAAGGTACGCCATCACGTTCCCGAACGTCTTCCATAGGACAACCGGATTCAATAAACCTACGAATCATTAAACCGCTGTGTCTGCAGAAAGGCGCAGAACGAAGACGGGGCGGAAGAACACCTCGCAAAAAATATCAATGCGCATAAAAAGGGAGGAAAAAAATACTTCAGATTGACAAAACACTGCAGGGTGAGCGCAACGAAACGGGGAACGACTAAGAATCGGGCCGAAAAATCCCGCTGATGCCAAGTCAGAGAGAATTGGCGTCGACTAAAGAAGGAAGGGAGTTCATTAAAAGACGGCGAATAAGTAACGCCGTCGGAATACCTTATGTCAGTAATAAAGAGATACCCAAAGACGGGTTGCAGGGTCAAAAAGACGACTACCACTAGGAAAAATCTCGAGCCTAGTAAAACCGAAGAGGAGCAGGAACGAACAACCTCAGGAAGGAAGTTGTTGGAGCGCGTCTTGACAAAAGGCACCACGGGCGCATTGCCTCAACTCCAGAGGCCTTGCTCAAGTCAGCAGGTCGGGAAAAGCGCTCGAGAGGAACTAACTCGAGGAACGGATCGGGAAAGAAAACTCAAGGGTTAAGACTGATTAATCCGTGAGGTGCGCCGGATAGACCGGAAAAAAACGGAACTCTGAACAAGTCAATCAAAAACTGAAACAAACAAATAGGGGGGGACGACAATCATGAATTCTAAACGCAGTCGACCAGAGTGTTCTAGTCGGGCGCTCGAAACCAAAAAAAACGTGTTACGCCGAGAGAGACCTCAACACGAGGAGGGGAGGAAGAGGGAGGCGGCAACTGATGGTACACTGGGGATCTATTAGAGAGGAAGCCTATTGACAACAACTCTTCAAGGCATGCATCAGCGCAACCGGTGTGGAGGGAAAGGACGTGCTTCATCATACCTCGACGGAAGTGACGGGAAACGAAGGCAAAAACGACCTAGGCCAATGGAGGCAAAAAATCCTGGCTGGGAGAGATGCGAAAGAGCGCGTAACGACTAACTAAAAACAACTCGTGATCGATGAGTTTACACTCGCCAGACTTACGTGCCCTCGCAAATTCCACAGAAGAGCCACGTCGACTAAGGGGCCCGTGAAAAAAGGGACAGGTGATTCGGACGATGCTCAAAATCTGAAAAGGATGGGAAAAGGCTAGAAAGGCAAACACAAACGATGTATAAGAGTGCCTAGGAAGGCAGCTTAGAGCAAGGGGATAAGAAACACCGCAAAAGAAACGAAGACGGACACTTCAAAAAAAAAAGGCTGGACGCCAGACCCGACGAAAAGTTGGCAGAAAAGGGCGTCCGGCCCTAAAAAGCAGGGGGGCCGCGTATGCGCACACCAGTCAAACGTGCGTCCCGATGACGATAAGAAGACAATCGGCAAACTTTGCTATCCAAGGGGGGGGCGAGTTTTCCGTAAAGTAAAAGACGGACAAAAGGGAGAGAAGATCAAAAAAAAACTATATGAAAGGAACTTTCCGCATCAGTTTTGGCCAAAAAACCTGGCCGAGTTCTAAAGAGATCGAAAATTCGCCAAAACTTCAAACTGCCTAAAGAATCGAAGGAGGTTGCGAGGTGGGGGGGGTTGGGTAAGGGGTGGAAAGGGGGGGGTTGTTGGTTGGGGGTGGAAAATGGGGTTACCGAGCCGGTTCAACGTAATAAAGATCTCAGCGGAAACTCCATGCTTCCTGGGTATTGGCCAAGATCGCGCCACGAATGAATGGGAAACTGGACTAAACTGTCTAACCAGTACAATATAAGTCGTCTAAGAAGACCGGAAAGGAAGAGGAAGAAATCACCGAAGACGGGGACCAAGACACCAGAGGGAACAAGGAAAACGAAAGGATTCGAAACTAGGTCTAACGGAGTGCTCGCTCGAGGGCGCACTCCGACATTTAGGCTGCTAAAAAGGACAGAGACTGATAAAAGAGTAGAAAGGGGGGGCTGCTTCATAGTCACGACCACGTATTGCCTCCACTTCCGCAAAGGAAACAGTTGGCAGCGTGGGCTGAGGGCTTCAGACCGATGCCGCGTAAACAACGTACGAGGAAAGGGGGAAGAATACCAAGTTAGAGGGATGGCGCAGAGAAAAACCGGTACGTCGAGGAGTGGCAGGAATAAAAAATGAAACGTCCAAAAGGGGTTACTAGAGCCGCGAGAAAAAGTTCAAAGAAAACGTCGAAAACAAGAAGAGAGATGTAACAAACGCACTGCCTGGCTAAAAATGCGCGAGCGCACCAGCATGTAAAAGTCGAGAGCGATCTGTGCTGAAGAGGGGGCGTGGGAAGAAAGAAGGCGGACCGACATCGGTTTAACTCCAAGACCTCAGGAAATGCATCTCCCGTTTCAGAAAAGCAAAGGCCCGGGGCGAGCTAGGACGTCACTTCGAAAGACTCCCAAATGAGGAAGAAGCAGGGGTAGCAGAAGACGCCAAAAAAAGACGAGGCGTCGGTTTGGGAGGAACCAAAAACAACCAACCCCGACTTTGAATAACCGCCAAAATTGAGAGACAGGAACAGGAAGAAGCCCTGTTCGTGCGAAACAACCAACTGAAGAACGAGTGTTGTCAGAAAGCCAAACGTTTCCAACCCCCGTGGACCATCGTGCAACCTGGACCGTCTCGCAAGGAAAGAGGACGCCGTGGCTCAGGAAAAGGCACTCTCCCTCACTGTCCAGAAACCCGTAAAATGGGGAACACAGAGAAGAAGAACTGCGGGGAACCGGAGTAGCAGAGTGCGAGGGGGAACCGACTGTGACACCATCGGAAGTCAGAGATCCAGTAAGAAAAGACAAATTTCCAAATAAATCCAAACTCGCCTTAAGGCTCGGCAAATGGCTTCGGGTTAGAAGGGGGGACATAAGACCACTAATACCTCAGAGGAGGAGAGGGAAAGGTCGGTGGAAATGCCAGACCAAGGCTTGGCGGAGCTTATTGAAGGGAAAACAAAAACGTAAATAAAAAAAAAATCGGTGAGCCCCTAAAAGAGGCGTACGTGCGTGAGAAGGGGGCTGCAATCTGCGAAGACGAGAAAGGAACGGACGTTCGGGAAAGGAGGAGCGAGCGGGGAAACTGGACCGGAGGAGGGATGACGGAAAACAGTAAATTGAGAACCGGCCGGC
>Ga0179593_1436680_pt1 | contig 11440 bp, 10 predicted proteins | sample CZODoug2_1_08_16_FD_185931 | JGI IMG/M metagenome (GOLD analysis project Ga0179593, IMG submission 185931) | Vadose zone soil fungal communities from Angelo Coast Range Reserve, California, USA - CZODoug2_1_08_16fungal (PacBio error correction) | ecosystem: Environmental > Terrestrial > Soil >...
ACAGCGAGGTTGTTTAGAATGGTTACAAAATCCTGGATCGCCGAGCCTGCCAGACCCCGGAATCCTCCGGCAGGAGGCGCAATTCTCGGGGATTAAACGGTCAATACAATTAGATAGAGGCTCCGCAGGATGCAAGCTGCTCGTGCATTTACTAAAAATATGTTCTAGATGGGAGAAAAAATGAGATGAAACGGTAACTGGTCCCAGGGGGGGATGGCCTAGAGCCTCTCAAGGGGGGTTTGGGATGTGGACACGGAATTCAGAAGGTGACATCAGTGAAACGAGGGCGCCGAGCTCACTTCTAAGACGGAAAATGTCATGGGACAGCGGAAAAAGCAGTGTAGGCAGCACAAAAATGAAAAACGCAAGCAGCCCGCAGGTAGCGCCAATCCCAACACTGGGAGGGGTGTTGGAAAATACGGGGGCGATGAAGAGGAGGGGGGGGACTGTGTAGCTAAATAAAAAAGAAAAAAAAAAACCAGACTCGCGCAAAAACTATAAAAAAAAAAACCGCAGGGCTGAAGAAGGTCGATGAAACCCAAAAAAAGAAGATTCGACATCTGACTGCCTTGAGCAGGAGGGAGATGGGGTAGTAAAACGCTGGGGGACTGCCAAGGGGGAAAGGGGTAGACGCATAAGGGATCTGCACGGGGTCTGAATGATACAAGATTACGGTAGAACGTAAAGTGGAAACAGGCATAGTACAATGCTAAGAAGTAAAACTAACACCAATCAGCCTAAGATCAAAATCGGGACGACGGACAAAAAAAGCCTCGTATAAAGAGAGCCAAAATCGACAGCGAACTTGCTTTCATGCTAAAAAAAAAGCGGGGAAAGGTAACAACGGCGAAAAAAATGTTGAACAAACAGCGGATAACGTAAAGTACAGAAAAACGGAAAAAATAGTGAGAGCTTAAAAGGAAATTGGAGGAAGGAGACGAAAAAAGGGCGGGGATGGAAATGAGCGACGGACAGTGGGGATGCCAGGTTGTGGAAAAGGGGCTATACAAAGGCAGGGGGAAGGGTGAGGGGGCTGAGCGAAAGGGGATACGCTCTGGGTCTCTGGGGAAAGAGAAAGTGGGGCTCCGATATGGAACAGGGGATACCCCCTTAAAAAGAAACGAAGGCCGAAGACTCAAAGGAGGAAGTAAAAAATGTTCTGCAACAGTGTGACCGGGGCGCGAAGCGTGGGGGGGAGTGGACGTCTCCTAGGGGGGGGTGGGGGTAAAAAAAAACAAAAACAAAAGAAAAAAAAAAAAACAAGGGGGGGTCCGGCCGCGGTCCAATCACGTCAGGGGGTGCGTGTGGAGTTCTTCCACTTCTTCAAAACACACCCGTTCACCTGAGCCGAGCGAAAAGAATCGCAGAAATTGGGACTTTTGATCCCCCCTCATTTCAACAAAACCGCGACACCATAAACGCAGGCAGACCTTTAATCCGTGGATGAACAGACGACGAGTTGCTAGGGGCAACTGATAACTCGCAAGACATCAACAAAAAAAAAAAACCGACAGCCGCGATCGCGCGACATTGCACCAACAAGAAACTAACCAGGAAAACACACCAAAAAACAGGAGAGGGAGGAAGCAGAATAAAATCGGTGCGGCAAATGATAAGGAAAAGATGCCAAACAGAACGGGGGTGGTCGGCTCAACGAGTGTGCTGGTCGGGGGGGTCGTCAAGAGAAAGGACGCACAGACTGCGCAGAGGGGACTACGCAGAATAGGAAGGGGGGGGGCGCTACGGGAAAACGGGATAGCGAACGAGTGTCCATCAAAAAGAAGCTAATATGGGGGAGCAATATCCTCAGAGTCAGGAGACCTTCAAGACAGAGGACCAAAGGGGGCGAACAATCTTTGGAAATAAAAACCTATTTTGTACCAAGCTGCGTTCCCTGTTAGACTCCCTAAACATTCTTATTCTTTCCGTCGTGCGGTCGCAAGTTCGGCGTGGGAACCCTGCTTCGAGTAAGAGGGGGGGGGAAAGAAGTTGGCTTCTCTCATTGAGCTGGATAGTCACCCATCGGGGTGGGGGCACGGGCCGTTGGGACATTCCGACCCAGGATGCAGGATGTACTTGGTCGCAAACGAAACCAATAGCAAAGGTCGGTTGAGCAAGGGAGGGGCCAAACAGCACGCCTAAGAACGGCGATCGGCGGGAAACCAGTCATTTACAACCAAGTGGGGAACAAGTCGCCACCACATCTGCTTGACGCATAAGGGTCGCAAAGTTTACTGAAGGGAGAGAGAAAAGAAAAAAAATCGGTAGTCGTGACAGGATAAGGATACTGAGGCAGGGGAAAGCACGGAGTCGTCGGGGGTTCGGAACGTTACAACAAGAGGACCGAAAACGGGCGTCTCTGCACCAGGAGAGGGACGCGAGAATAATGCCGACAAAGAAGGGTTCATAGAGCCGTAGATGTCTCGGGGCAGGGCGTTCGACGAAAAGGGGGGAGGGGATGACCCAACGGGAAACGAAGCAAATATGTCATAAGAAGAGTAGCAAAATCGACAAAGAAAAGGGGAAGTGATTCGCAAGCAGGAGGGAGGGCAAGAAAAAAAGGCATCAAAAGACGAACGATTAGAGGAAAAAGAAAAACAGGTTGTTGGAAAAATGGTTATGTTGTCCGGACTAAAAAGTGGAGGAGACCCGTTCAAGTTGGCCGGAAGGCACGCGTAGAAAGGAAAAAAGGAAACGTTGATTTGTAGGAAGGCGAAAAGAGCAAAACAGCGCGGTGTTAAGAGACCTGGTCGGTACGAAAAAAAATACGATCCTGGTTTTCGAATCAACACGCCGGGGCAAGAAAGCTGGGGCTTAATCGATGACCAACGTAAAGCGCAAAAACTTGAACCGGTCAAATGGAGGATCACCGAGAGGAGCTTCAGGAGGCGAGGAAAATGTCAAGAGGCACGGACCCGGTCTAACGTCAAAAAAATCTCCACGCGAGTCTTTCCCAGCTGTGTTTAACAAGGGGAAAAAAGAAAAAAAAGGGGGCGGAACGTTATCTTCGCGGTTTTGAAAGTACGAAGCATGGCAGGCCCAAGCGAAACAGGAAGAGAACCTCAAACAACAAAAGTAGGGAGGGGGGGAAAGAGAATAATCGGGGTTACGGGCGAGGCGAAACAGGAAGTCAACCGCGACTACCTGAGGCCGGGGGAGCCGTGTCAAAGGGAAAAACCGAGGAGAGTCACGCGGGAGTGGAAAAAGAAAGGGGGCCGCATCTCGAGCGGAAGCAGAGCGCACGGGATTACTCAGCGGACGGTGGACCTATCACCATAAAAAAAAAATGGTCACCTGGGGGGAGTCCAAGTTGGACTCAAACGCGATACAGACCCGGGGAGGCACAGGAGCCTTAAACAAAATCGCTAAGAGGGGAAACTCACAATAGTAAACACGCGGGAGATGTCGTGAGTGCTCGTTATACATAACTATGCGGAACGGCGGCAACGAGCCGGACGGCACTGATGGGGGGCAGCAAAGCGACAAGAAAAAAAAGAGCAAGACATAGCCATGAAGGGAATCCGAGCTGGGTTGAATCAAGGAGGCAAAGACTGGGGCATCGCTGGCCTGCAAAAACTGGAAAAAGGCGGGCGACGTCGGCGACGCGGGGATGAAGCCTGAGTCGGGAGGCGGGGGGAGACATCCCTACCGGAGGGAATCGTCATCATCGTCTATCAACAGCGAAGGAAAGTTAACAAAAGAGAGGAAAAAAAACAGAAGTCCTCAAGGGGGAGCGTTGTGATCTGCAGGCCAAGCGGACGAGCTGTCGCGCGGGCAATGTCGAGGGAACGTAGATATTTGCAAGCCGAACGAATCCTGAGTGGCGCACTAGACCGTCAGGGCAACTCATGGCGGAAAGGGACAGGCCGATATCTTGGTCTTTTGCGGACAACACGGGTGTAGTGGATACTGAAAAACGGGCGTTCAGCCGATCGACAGAGAGAGGGGGGACGTGTCGCAGCTCTCACAGGCAAAGGGGCAGTGGCTGCATATCTGAGAGCAAGAAAGGATAGGGCTGCAGAATGTTCAGAAAAAAGACGAGGCAACTTCAATAGAACAGCGTACCGTGGCAGGCCCCAGAGGAAGTTTCTGGGAACAAGAGATAAGGGGAGAGACAAGAAGACGACGGCCAGTCCCTCTCGCCCTACATGGTTAGCGGCTCGAAATGGACTATCCACACGGGGGACAGGCGTTTGCCGATCATGAGGAGTCGTCCTGGAGGGATGAAGGTGCTCTCTGCGGACGAACGGACGCGCAAACGGACGAGTCACCCGTGATGAGAAAAGACGTGCGAGGTCAGTGGGGGGGGAAGAAGGAGGTTATCTGTGAACCTTAGCGCGACAAAACGAGGGGGCGTAGACGAAGCAAAGCGACAAACTCTATGGAGTGGAAGTGAGAGGTCGCACGACGGCACCAGCAAGGGAGGCCGTTTTGCAGCCAAGGGAAACGAAAGGGAGGGTGGTTTCATGCATTCTAGACCGGAGAATGGACTAAAAATTATAGAGCGTCAGGGCTGGGGAGCCTGATCAGGATCATGGGAAAGGGGAGGGATAATCACTTAATGCATGGGTTTCCCTGAGGATGGGAGAGGAGGGGGTATAAACTCGTAAAAGGAAAAAACAAAGTGGAAGGTGAAAATTGAGAATTGCTATCGAAGAAAGGGGGTTAATCAACAACGGAGAAATCCAAGAAAAGTCGACAACCAGTAAGCCCCGGAGAAAAGGTGATCGATTACCACCACCCACGAGGAAGACGGAAATACGGGACTAAAACTTTCAATAAAGGAAGGAGCGCGGGGGGGGAAGGGCAGGAGTTTCTGTTTCATGAACGACGACCGGGAAAAAGTTCATCTATCTGCGGGAATCGGGGGGTCAAATGCTTGAACCATGAAATGCAGCGAGTAGTCAACGCACCTCTAATTAAAAGGAAATGATCAGGACCGCGGTTGAAATTCGGTCATGCCCAACTCTCCCTATAGCAGTCGGCAGCCATCTTAACCTAATACCAAGTGAGCAACAAGGGACTAGGGGCAGCATGGGGATGACCGATCGGCTTCTGGAAGAAAATGCTGGATCGGAAGCTAATCGTGGGTCGGTAAACTGCGGCGAGGCTGCTGTTATAAGGGCGAATACTAAGCTAAGGTCGGCATACCATTAGTTGGAGGAGAGAAACCGTTATTGGTCGGTCGGGGCGATTTGAAGTGGAACGGAGGGCGACGGAAACCGTGAAGCAAAAACGAAGAAAGGAGGGGGGGGGGGGGGGCGAAGCTCCGGAAGCAAAGGGGCTGATAGAAGGGCTCGCAAAGTCCCAGAGAATTCAAAAATCGCCACCTGTTAAGAATCTAAACCGTGCGAGCTGTTCTGAGTAGGGTGCTGATTCCGAAGATCACTGTGCGCCTATACCGAGTTTCGGCGACGGAAATGGCTGCCGATTAAAGGAAAAATGACAGAACGGAAGCACGTGTGCAAGAAGCGATTGGCACAGGAATGCACCGGGTAAAACCACTTCGTTGCTCTGAAAAAAGAAGTAGATTGGGAAAGGACGCCAGAGCAGACCGCAACAAGTGGGAGGAAAGGAACCACGCCAGGCTAAGTAAGGAGGGGATATCCACATCAAGAAGCCAGCGAGTAGCAGAGTACGGGAATGAGGATGCCCTTCAGGCCCTGCAAGAATACGAGAAGGCAGAGGCTATGGAGCTTCGACTTGCATGCGACACTCAAAGGGCTAGACATAAAATAAAAACGGGAACGAGGTAGTCAAAGATGAGAAAGGAAAGGGGGAGGAGCCCCCTCCCAGGCAGGAAAAAGGGAATACCGTGTCTCCGGCAAGGGCAAACAATCGGGGGAGGACCGACGCTAGCCTTAGACTCGGGGGAGCGAACTGCCTCAGGCGCGCTCTTTATGTGGCTGTGGCCGTGTCAACGCTCACCTATCTGTTAGGACGTCGAGTGCCCGGGAGACAAATTCCTAGTGGGTCACGAGAGGGAGGGACGTTGTGGGGGGGCATCAATTGGAGGGAAGGTGTGGCCAATCAGAAGGACCCCTGCGGGACACTTCGAAAATAAGGGCACGTTGTCATCGCCGGAAAAAAAAAAAAGGGAGGTTGACACGTTAAGTAAAAAGCACCCCAGGCAACACAACGAAGCACAAGGGGGGGTGGTGATATGAGACAGGGGACAAAAGTGGAGGGGAAAAGGACATTACTGTTCTTCTCAAGGAGAGCTCAAAGTATTGCTGCTTGAAAGAACAATAGGCGAGCTCAACAAGAGGGGGGGTCGCAAAAACGGGGAGTCGGGGAGTCTGAATACGTTGTAAGGAAATAGAAAAGTAGAAAACAGCGTTTGGAAGAGACAATAGGTGGGGTCGAGGGTGGGGGGGGTAGAGAGCAGGGGGGCGGGGGGGGTATATTAGAAAGAAAATGGAAGTAGCAAACACATCAAACGCACAATCGAGAGAGAGCGACAGAAAAGCGCTTGAGGCACGAGGCCGATCAGGCAAGGCGGAAGATCTAGCACTGCTCAAGGTGGGGGGGAGGTGTCAAGCGCTTGCCGAAAACGGAATCGTGACGAGCTAACAAAAAACAGAGGTTCTGATGAAGGAGGGAAGTAGCTGGAAACTGCAGATCACTAGGCTATTGAGGTTGGTTGGGTGCGGGGCTGGGGGTCAGCACATGAACCGATCTCGACGAGAGGTAGGAAGGTAACTTCTAGGGCCAGGGGGAAAGGGGGGCACCTTCACCCCAGGAACCATCCACGCCGGTCCACGCGGACCAAAAAGACTTGGCCAGGTAAAGGGGGAGCAAAAAGTAAAGTGCAAGCTCCCCTTGGGGGGTGAGGGAATACAGGAGACAGGATTTTGGGGCGCAGATCGCTCGCACTTGGGTGGGGTACCGGATTCGGTGGGTCTTGGGCCGGCGGGAGGGGGGGAGGGGTCCTACCCCGTTCCTGTAAGAAGAAAGGGGCTAATTGCTGGTAACATTTTACCGAAATGTCTCCAACAAGCCAAAAACCCTCCAATCCCGTAAGGGAAAAAGGACGTAAGAATTATGTAGATCAGAGTCGTACACGGAGCCGACCAAGGGGACTTAAAGAGAAGGATCGCCCAGCTCCTGGGGCTACGCCTTGGGGGGAAGAACTATAGGGTACACTAACTAAAAAGGTTCCGGACCCAGAATAGGTGCAGTAGCATTACTGAAAAATTCAAAAAGTCTTTCATTCCCACCGAAAGGGTGAGAAAACGGTCAAGAGGTGGGTGGAGTAGTCGCGTAGAAGACAGACGGAACGGCAAGAATCTCACACTCACAGAGCACTGGACAAAAGCTGGCGGGGCGACACACGGTTCACGCCCTCAAGCAGGTCGGAATTGGGTAAGGCCGGGGCGTGGGATCTGCTGGAAGGACGTACCAAGCGCGACAGGGGGGTCACGGGGGGTAACCACCTACTTAAAGGGGAGGAAGAAGAAGAGACTCTCTCTGTGTCCAGGGGGGCTTACGCAGGTACTCATGAGGTATCGACTGGGGGGTGAGACTCCGGAAAAAAGGAATTGCATAATGGGGGTACATTTGCTCTATTGAGGCGTCATCTGATGTCCTCGGAAAATACGCGGGTGTAAAAAAGGCCGTACGGGCATGGCTGGCCAGTAAGGAGGTGGGGCTGAAAGAGTTGAATCAGATTAAGAGACTGAATCTCAGAGAGAAAACAGAATCCGTCACAGAGGGCTGGCAATCCGAAAGCGACGCTCACCAGGCTAAAGGCTTACAGAGCATGGAGAAAGAAAAAGGTGGGGAAGGAAACAAGAAGGATCTCCTAAGGCGGTCGCCTGTTGGCGCCAAGAGTCTCGTTGCGTCAAAACCAGGCATGGTAGGAGGGGAGCGGGAAATATGACTGACTTCATGTCCAGCCTCATTCGGGAGGCTAAGCTTGAGGGAAAAAGATCGGCAATCAGCACTCCGTCTAGGAAGGAGAGGGCAGTTATGGTCCACGAGGGGGAAAAACGTAGATTTACTTTAAAATTTCTACGATACATAAGAATTCTGATCAAAACACAAGAGCCCATTTTGTAAAAAAACACTCACGGAGCCGAAAGAAGAGCCGAATGTACTGGTCGCAGAACGCGGCGAAAAAAAGGGAGGCTGCCAGAAGTTATCTCAACCCGAGATCAAAAATGTAGGAAGGAGGGGGCGATCTTGTTGCTGGAAAACGGAAACAGAAAGTGCTGGGTTGGCCGACGGGGAGAGGGCAGAGAAATGGCGCAAAGGGTCTAGGTGCAAGTCTGACCCGGATCTCGAAGAAAATACGAATGCAGAGGGAGGAACGCCTGGTCATCCGAGATCAGCCGAGAATGGAAGCGGCACGCCAGTTCTTGGAATCGAGTGGAAACGGAACCATGGATCCAAGGGGAAACGAGGACTGTGGAGGAAGGACAAAGAGTACACTAGCATAAACAGAGGGAACTTGCTTCGCACTTGACTGGCAATCAGAGGCAAAAAAAAACGCAACAAGTTTTACTAAAGCACGCGCAGTAACACCGGGGGGAAGGGCCGACCTGAAAGGGAGAGGCGCGCGGGACGGGGACGGCAGATGGAAAAAGGAAAGGCCACCCGAAAAATGAGAGACGGTAGCAACATCAACAAGGCGGAGTTACAAAGAGAGGGGATAAAGCTGGTCGGTGGTGGGCCCATGGGGTTGAATGAGGGGGCAAACGTCATACCTTAGGAGGAAAGAAAAGGACAAAAAGTGAAACACAAGATGGTATTAAATCCCTTCGGGACGGGGGGGGGGTGAAGAGAATAATGGGCGAAAGCGTCAGACTAAACGCGCTGAAAGCACCAAAAATCGAACAAGAGTAGGTTGTTCCAAATCCGAGGGTAACGTGAGTAGTCCGTGAGTCAGTGCAAGCGAGTACAAAATGTGCATGACTGGAGGAAAAAATAAAGTAAAGATAGAGGGGGAAAAGCTACGATTCAAAGGAGATTATCCCTTTCATTGAGATAGGTGGGGGTAACAGCAAGAGTAAAGTTCAGAGGAAAGGGGACTTTCGAAAAAAGAAAGGAACGGACGGAAATTTATCACAGGCCTCAAAGAACGCACAAAAAAGACCGCAATGAAAGAAGCCGGTATCAGACGAAAACTAAAGAAGTCAAATAATTCGAGCACGCGGAAGTCGCAACAAGCCTCGTGCGCGGGTAGTAAACGCGACGAGGGGGGGAAAGGAACAAGGTCTCGTGCGAGGGGGATCAAAGGGGAAAATAGGATAGTCACATCGCCAGGACGACAATCGCTTCTGGAGGGGACAAAACTAGGGTCAGAGTAAAAGAACCCGTACATCCGCAGTAGCACAGTCGTGGGGCAGAGGGTCAGAAAGATCAAGCCGAAGGAGCTGGGGCAGCAACGGTGAAAGAAGGTCGCACTTTTCTGTACATCCGAAGTCGAACATGAACGGTGATGAGAGACAAGTAATGGACCAAAGAGGAAACCGTGCGCGATTATCAGGTGGGAGGGGGTGTCAGGAAAACTATACTTGGCGCATAGACTCTATGGCCGAGAGGACAGTGAACGGAGTGCTGACAGTGGCGAGAGCAAAGAGGAGTAAAACGAGGGAGGGCAGGTAAGCAGTGGGGAAATCGATTGAAGAAGCAATACTGGGGCATACACGAATGATGTAACCAAACGACGGCTGCCACAAATTCTTTAGGGAAGGGTTTGTGCCTTCTGATACATTGACCTGTAGGACCAACCTTCATAGGAGTATCGCATGGAAGCAGGCGCGAAAGAGGAAAAAAAGGAATCCTCAGCCCATGTTGCGAAACTTCGACTCATTTCATATGACAAACGACACGAGGGCACGCAGAACACTGAAGTAGTCAAGGGAAGTGCGGTACGCGGGGCGGAACGGCGAGAAAAAACTCGCAAAAGGAACGAAAGGTTGCGAAATTGCGTTTCGCAAAGAGCAGGGCGCAGAACCAGTGGCGCTAACTGGAGGCGCGGGGCAGAGCCTAGGCCGCTGGAAAGAGGGAACGGACTACACGGCTGAGAACCCTGGACGGAATGAAAACTGTATGGAACGGGCGCAAGCACCGAGGGACGTGTAGGGACGGAAATCCTACGGCGTTCTCGCTGCTGCGAAAAAGAGGGGGAGGGGCCTGCAGGGGATGGAGGCGATATGGGGATTGGAGCCAGGGGGGGGAGGAAGGGATAGGTGGGAGGGGATCATCCGAAAGGGGATTAACGGTCTTTGAGACGGGGTGTCTAGGAGGGAGAGGGAGGGGAACGGAGAGTAAATTAATCACACTTGGCACAGGATGAGACTTAGCCGGATCCTTAGGTTAATTAACCATCCGGGCGAAAATCCAATAAGGACGTAACAGGAGGGCAAAATGAAGAGAGGCGAATTACCAACCAACCAAGGAAAGCAACATGGGGAAAAAAAAAATAGCGTGTCAAATGGATCGGGGCGGGCTTGAGTGTTAAAGGGTGGGTGGGGGGGGGAATTCGGAAAGAGCCGGAACTTGGCAGGGAAGAGAGAGGCGAGCTTCCTCTGTGGGAAAAAAAGGAAGCAGAAACTTGCATCACAGAATCCTCAGGGACACACGAAGGATAAGAAAAGGAACGCTGAGACAGAGGGTTGCTGCGGAGGAACAAAATCTCACCGAATCTACAGGGAAAGGTCAAACCTTCCTACCGAATACAAATAATGCAGAAACGCGTGGATCGTGGACACAGGAGGACATCTGAGCAGCAGGCTAAGCCACGTCTGATCTGAAGAAGAAGAGGGTAAGTGGAATTAGGCTCAAAGTCTTTCTCCAGACCTTACGTAGAGGTTGAGAAGGGAGATCATGTAATGAAGGGAAGGGCAAAAGAGCTCCAAGCGTTCTAGGGAAGGTTCCTACGACCAAGGAGGGGACGCAGAGGCCGAGAAGAGGTCATGGTCACGCGCTATCAACTTCGGCTAGAGAAGAGGGAGGGGCAAGTACCCGAGGAGATTAATAGAAAACAGCAGAAAAGGGGAGACCAGGGTGAGAGGGCTAAAAAAGCGGCGAGGTTGGCGAGGAAGAGACATTAACGCCGAACACCGTTAGCTACTATGAAAAATGTGCAGTTCCAAGAAGAACTAAACAGTGTTAAAGCAAAGTTAGAATTGGGAACACACCCACACAAATTTGGTGCCAACACAAAAAAGAAAAAAAAAAAAAACTATACCCGTTATAGAACAAACTTCTAATTGGACTTGGAACGAAGATGACAGCCTGAAAAGATCTCCGATCAGGTGGAAAAAAAGAGGTAATATAACCAAAACATCTCCGACGGTTGAAGCCGGGAGTGACTCCACAGTCGCGAGCTCATGCTCAGGAAGGAGGGGGGACGGGGGGGCAAGGAACGGGAACGTACCTTCCTTTCTGTCAGAGCCAGAGAATATGGGGGGGGAGGGCCACCAGTGAAGAG
>Ga0179593_1706852_pt1 | contig 11440 bp, 13 predicted proteins | sample CZODoug2_1_08_16_FD_185931 | JGI IMG/M metagenome (GOLD analysis project Ga0179593, IMG submission 185931) | Vadose zone soil fungal communities from Angelo Coast Range Reserve, California, USA - CZODoug2_1_08_16fungal (PacBio error correction) | ecosystem: Environmental > Terrestrial > Soil >...
AAATGACCCCAAGGTCTACATGACATGCCGTACGGCAACATAAAAAAAATTAATAGGGCGCGGAGGGGATTGAGGATGAAACTGGGAAGGAGAAAAGAAGAAAGAAGACATGCACCGTTCTGAAGGTTGTGCGAACCCTCGTTCATTAGCGAGGGGGAATTTCAGGGGGAATCTCAACCTAAGCAGTATAGGAAATGGCGGGGGAAGCAATGAAAGGGTATGAAGCTCGTAGGCTACTAGTGAACTATGGCGTACTGAGAATCGATGGGGTAGACATGCGGCGACAACAGCAAGTTGCTGGGGATCAAGTGACTGGAGGGAGTTCAAGGCGGTGCCAATATAAAATCTCCATAAAAAAATACCGAATGACGGTCCGAGAGGACGAAAAAGGCGCTGGGGGGGATCGTAGATGAAAGCGGTATCAAGTCCAAAGGCGCACGGATGGGCTAATGAACTACATGAGGGTCGGGGGGCTATCTATAACTTAGTAAAAGGCGCGCGGGGACTCGATAATATGTTCGGGGATGAGGAAAAGCATCCCAAGTACTTTTAAAAGGGAAATGGCCGAGGCACGCTGGTGCAATAATATAAGAAATAAAGCGACGCAGTTGAAAAAGAGATAAAACGGGAGGGGGCCCGATCTGAATGGGTCGTCATGATTAACCGATCTACCTTATTGGCCCTCTTCGGGCCGACATAAGCCTAATAGTCCAAAACAAATTGGGGACTGCAAATCGGCGGCCACCGTTAAAGGTGGCGGTTTTCCAAAGAAAAAAAGACCGGATGGACGAGTAGCGATCGAGTACGCGGAAAATGCAAAGCTTCCAAAAGGATGGTCGAAAGTTAGAACAACGAAGGACCGTTCTTTCCATAAATGAGACAGTCTCTGATATTAGCGTCAATAGCTAAAAAAAGGATCCGAAGCTCGCGTAAACGTCAAAAGGCCAAGGCGGGGGGAAAAAAAGAAGACGCTTGAACGGTGGTCCTGCGAACTCAGACGCATGCAAGAAAAAAGGAGAAAGAAATTGCGACAAGAAAGAGGAACGATAGTGGAAGTCATTTATGAACCAAAAAAACATGAGACTCTACTACAAAGAGATAACGGATAGCAAAATGGAGAGACAGACAGATGATCGGGGAACACTCGAACCTGGGCGGTAAAATCCAGGGGCGGGTGGAAAAAGGGTAAAGTTAAGAGATGGCCAAGACGTTCAAGAGGAACTCATCCAACCTCGAATAGGTGAAAGCCGGGACAGGAAGAAGGGTCGTGAGTGGAAAAGATACTGCCACTGACAAATATGGGACAAAAAAATCTTTGGTAGGTGCGCTTATGGGTGGGTAGCAAAAAGAAAGCAAAGGCAGAGGCAGGCGAGGTCGGGCTGAGGAGAAAGAGAGGAAAAAAGGGAGCGCGAGGTGGAGGAAAACGCGAAAAAAACCCGGCATGGCAAAAGCTAAAGGAACAAGGGGGGGGAATTCGCAGAGAGACTTTGGGGCTAGGCTCGGGTCAGGCGGTACCGGAATAAGAAGTCGTACGCCAAAAAATAGGGGACAAGCAGATCGGGGCGACTTGATTAATCAGTGAAGAAAGAGGAAAAAAAGATCACAGGAGAACCTTGGGAGCCGGGGGAACAAAGCGGATCTATGGGAGAGCGTCTAATAATCAAGAGGCTGGGGGTTAGGGGGAGGATGTTTACCGGTTGGATCCATAGGAGGGGTCCAGATGGCATGAGCTCCGAAAATGGGGAGACCATGGTATGGAAAATGCCTTGGGTGCAATTGAAATAGGGGGGGAAGAATGCAATGGGAAAGAGGCCAGAGCCTGAAATGGGGGAGCAAGGGGGTGACGGATGGCCAGCATTGGGATGGGGAGAAAAAGGATGCGAGTCAAGGGTGGTCCAGAGGGCCGGTCAAAGTAGACAAGGACTAAGAACGACGAGATCAGGGCGGATCTCAGTCCAAAAGGGGGCTGCCTGGGAAGGAACCCTTCAGAAACGCCAAGAAAACTCATAAGGTATTGGCCTGAGGGGATTACGCAATCGAAAGTAATCAAGAAAAGGATACAGGGGGAGGGGGTCCGGGCAAAGCCGTCTATACTCTTTGAAGTTGCAAAAGGGGGAGAATGACAGAGGGATGTTGGGGAAAGGTTCTAGAGGAATGTTAGGGAAAGAACCAAGGGATGTCTCACACCGAATGGACAGAGAGGCCGGGAAGTGGGGAGAAAGAGATAACCGTGTCTAAAGACATAGATGAAAAGAGGGGAGAAAATAATTCAGGGAGATGGGAATAGAAGAAAGGATGAAAACCTCGTAAAAGAGGAGGGGCATCGGTGGAAAAGGCCTAAGGCAAAAGCGAGTGGGAAAAAAAACACAAAGGAACAGCAATCACAAAAACGTCCACAACGTCAGGAAAAACCCGCGGGCACGGGAGTAGGGACTAACCGCGGGAGGACGGGGGGCGCACTTCCCTTGGAGGCGGAACCCAAAAAAAAAAAAAGGTAGAACAGCGTGCGGGGTTCCGGACGTTATGGGGGGGAAGTAGAAAAGGTGGAACAGTAGACCGAAGGGACGGGGGGGCGAGAGGAAAAAGATAAAAGAGGGAGCGGCAGGGAGTGAAAAACTACGAAAAGGAGGGGACAAAAGTTCAAGTGTCTAGTGTGAGTTAGGGTAATGTACGAACAGAGGAGGGTCACAAACGACTTTAAAAGTGGGAACCGGGGCAGGAGGGTGGCCATAAAAAAAGAGGCAGGTTTGGTCAAGAGGGGAGGCCGCGCAAAGGGGGGCCCCCGCAATCCCGAAATGGGGGGGGGGAGGGATAACATGATTGACCGATATCAAGTCTAAAGCCAATCCGAGAAAACGGAAAAGCCGAACCTTCCCGTCATTCTGGGGACTGCCAGAAGATACTATGACGAGAATCCTCAAAGAAGAAAAAGAGGATGGCCCTCGAAAAGGGGGGGGTCCTCTCGGACTTACTCCTCTGAAAAGAAGTAGCTCCTGTGGAATAGAGGAAAGGGAGCGAAAGGGGAAGGGTCTGGAACTACCTAAGGAGCTACTTAATCTCTTATCAGCGAGGGAGGAACAGGGGGAATTTATTACACGGGGATTTGGAGTCATCTGGCGGTACTGGCGATAAAACATCGGGGGCAAGAAACAGACACCGAAGAAAACTTAACTTAAAGGAAGAGCAAAAGAATGGCTCTGAAGGGTGACGGGGTGGACAGAGGAAAAAAACTTCAAAAATTTGGCGATGGAGGGGCAAAAGAGGGGGAACATCTTCGCCAGGAAGGAAATCAAGCGCAAGGGCGCGGTGGTGACGAAAAACTTGGAGGAGTTGGGGCGGCGACAAAAGATCTCAAAACGTGCCATACGGAAAAAGGGTAAGAGGGGCAGAAAGCTATCATGGTAGGGAGTTCGGTCGGAGTAGAGAGTTGGGTTGGGAGATAAAAACGGTCAGCTAGTGGTAAGAAGGAAGGCCCTAAGACGCGTTAATAGAATTGGGGGGGAAGGTCCTGAAATGGGGAAAAAAGGTTTTCTCAGTACATCCAGAGACTAGTAACTCCAGGGAGAAGGAAGCGCTGGTCAAGAAGGTCACGCGGTAAGTCACGCAAGGAGGGGGGGGAACATCCGTTCAGGGGTACGCCGTGGGAGAGAGTAAAGTAAAGGTTTGTTGAAAGACAATAAAAAAAAGAGGGGCACGAAACCGGAAAGAGGGAAGGGGGGCGGGGGGGGGGACGGGCGGTCGAACGGCCAAAGGTCGCGAACAGATACATGAAGAAAGAAGTAGAGACAAGAAGATCCTCGGGGTCGGCGGGAAGCCTCAAACGACACGCTAGAGTGTGAAAAAATCGATTGGAAATTCGAGGGGGGGGACGGCGGGCGGCCAAGGTGATCAACGGGGATGGCCCCCGTAACGGTGGCTAAGGGCCTGTAGACAAGGGAGAACGGTTTAAAGTTGAAAAAACTCTTAGCAGGGCGCTAAATAAATATCGAAAGTCTTAATAGTCAATGGAATAAAACCGACGGACCCGCAAGGGAGAAAAAAGCACCAAGAAGCGGTGTTAAAAAGACTTGGAACTACCATCTTAAGATACGCCTCGAGGGGAGGGACCGATTCAATAAAATTAAGTATAGGAAAACTGCCTAGGAAGCAATTTAATGTCCACGGTGGGTGCACTTGATGGAAGGAGCCGGAAGAATACGGCTATCCGGTTACTGAAGGGGTCGGGGCGCCTGCGGCTACGGGGGGCGGCTAACTTCCCTGGGAGGTCTGGAAGGGTGAATGTCGTGGAGTGGTTTAGATTTACGATCTCTTGGCGGGTAAACAGGGCCGCGGTTAAAAACCCGAAAAGAGGGGAAGAAAAAGCCCGGAAATGTCTGGTCCATGTTAAACCCTTGCCAAGTGATTAAGCGACAGGGTAAGGACACCGCTCCTCGCACGATGAAGAGCCCAAAATTCAATGGGCTGGGAACCGAACGGAAGTGCTATCAGGGAAGGGGATATGATTGATCCACCTCAAAAGATAAAAAGATTCTGGAGAAAAATGAACCCGGATCAAACGAAAGGTACAATGGAGGTTGATATCCACAGGAGCGCAATGAGAGACTCATATAACCGCGGGAGGCAGAAATGAACTGGCCCTTTTCACTCACATGTGTCAAAAGGAGGAATGATGCCGGGGAACAAGAGACAGGTGGGTAAAATTCCGACAACAGTGCGGACCTAATGGAATTGTCGCAGGTTTAGCGAGGAGGTGGGATCAGAAGGTACGTCCCGGGTTCGAAAATCAAGGGTGTATACACGAGATTAGGGAAGAAAAGATTTAAGGAAAAATGAATATCCGCTGAAGCTAGAAGACTTGAAGAAGCAAGCGAAGGGGATGTATTGTTCGAAGAGCGGCAGTCTGAAATGAGGAACCGGAAAAACGTCCTAGGAAAAATAGATGTGTGTAAAAGGTGGGAAATCAGAAGTCACAAAACCTCTACATGGGTTTAAAATGAGAGTCTGTCTGCTCTCCAACTCCACAACCCTAATCCCGAAGCCCTTTCCGATATCTTCGTGCTAGACCGGCCCTCGCTCGGAAACTCAAAATGATGGAAATGGGTCATAAGAAGAATTCCATGACCAATCGACTTACAAGACATGGCCAAAATTATGTGGTGGGCTATTTTATAATTTATCGTAAATTGTCGATCGAGGAAAGCGAAGAAGTGTGTAGTATGAAAGGGGCACTGGATCTTCAAGCTTAGTCGCCGGGTGGCAGAAGCGTAAGAATGGAGACGTAGGAGAGCCATCGAGAAAGAAGCACTGGGCAAGGGGCAACGTACTCCCGGTCGAAAAAAGAAGTTAAACAAGATCCTTCAAAAGAGAGGGCCGCATAAGCTCATTAGAATCGGGAACCAAAAAAAAAATCTAATTACCGGACAGAAGAGGTTAGTCGTAGGAAACTAAGTGTCGCTACTGAAACGAGAAAATCATTGTGGGCTATCTAGAAGTCAAACTGCAGTCAGGACGAAGAAAAATCTGTAAAAGGTCCGCGTTAGGGCTCGGAAAGGGTTGCAAGACGGAAGCCATGCAGACCATCGGGAAAAAAAAGAACAAAAGTCGAAGCGGAGCTATGGCGGGGGGGGGATCCAAAAAAGCAAGGAAAAACGTCACGGGAGAACTTGCACTCAAAAAAAGTTATTTAATAGGATGAAGGGGGATGCGCTGTGCGAAAAGTGGAGTCATAAGGAGGCCAGAAAAAGAGGACGGCAGGCAAGTTGTCCAGGGATGACACTCCCAAATCGCACTTCATCGGGGAAGGGGAATAGGGGGCCCCCCTATGGGTCTTCAAGGCTGAAAAAGAAATACTGCCCGGGGAGGGCTTCCGGCTAGATCAAATGCTAAAGGAACTGGGAAAGACATAAGTCACCTCTCAAAGAAAAGATAGGACAAAAAAAAGAGTAATTACAAAATGCCCAAGGTTGATGCCGAGGCACAGGTACATAGGGCAGACACAAAGGAGGTATCCGGACAAGAAATAAGATTGGGGGCAACTAGAGACTGAAGCGTTGGGGTCACACCGGCCAGGCCCTAGCATCGGGCAGGGGGTGTAGAATCGGACTGGGGGATGTGCGTCGAGTCCCACCCTCCATTAGAAAAATTGGGCGGCTAACTCTAGGGGAAATAAAAGAGTCTACCAAGGCGTCCCTGAGGTATGGGAACTAAGAAGTACAAGCTACTCAAAGTCCACACCTGACAAGTATTAAAAGGAAACATTTAGAATGCGAGGCAAGAGTTAAGGCAGCTGCCGCGCACTCGGGAGGTGAAAAAGGCGCCCGGAAATCCGTCGCTGCTGAAAAGGAAGTAAATGAAAAGCCTATGGCAAGGGCAAACAGAACGGGGGGCGCGAGTCCAATTCAGGGCGTCTTGGAGGGTAGACTAGACAGGCTGCGGAAAAAATACTAAAGGTTCTGAATTGTGAAGTGGGATGGGGGGTGCAAGGGTGGGGGTCGAGTGGCCCGATTGAAGACTCTTTATGATATTGGATAAAAATGGTAGCCAGGGTGTGAATGGGTGTGATTCGAATAGCATAGTCCGGGGAATAAATGTGCCCATCTAAGGCAGCCTTTCTTGGAACTGACGGGAGACAGATACGTGTTGGGAGGGTACAAACCGGAATACACTCCCGAACCCGAAAATCTCTGGGAAAGTGTATAAGAAAAAGCACAATAAGCCGAAGTCTTGAATTCTGATCTAAAAACCTCGCTCACCTAAAAGAAAACGGGTTACTGCAAAAAAAAAACACAAAAAGTCGGGAGGTTAATTGGGGGGGACTGGAAATGCCCCAGTCTGAAACGTTCAATGGGCAGGTAAAAAGCGGTCATGGGAGAACTTGACCAAATTCATTGAGAGGGGGGGGGGGGCTAAATCGAAATTCTGCAGAGGCGCCATCGGCAAACGAAGAAGAGACGCCGGACGCTTCCGCCGATAGCCCTGTGAGCACCTGGAAGGAAAGATCACGAACAACAACGGGGAGGAGGAGGGCTGGGAAGCAAAAAGTGCTAGGGTGCACGTTCAGAAATCGCAGCTCGGTGGGCGATGCCAAAAAGGGAGAGAATGCAAAAAAAAAACATTCATCTAGTTCAAAGTAACAAGAACGTTCGTGGGCATCTAAACTGATAGGACGACCGAAAGGGCACGCGTCATGGGATCGGTTGAGGGGCTGAGGGGGTAGAGGGTTGGGTCAGGGAACCTGCAGCAAGTGCGTACGGAGAAAAGGAAAGGGGAACAGATACGGCAAAAGCGGACATGCGGAAACCAGTACACCTTAGGTTATGCGATGGGGGGGGGGGGGAAAAGAAGTTGAAGCAAAGTAGATGGCCGGTAAAAAATGTACAATTCCTGCCTCTCTTGAGGGAAAAAGGGTGAAAGATTATAGGGGGAATATATCCGCCCCTTAAAAGAATTGCCAATGGGAACTCAGAAAATGAAAAACTGAAGGGCAAATCGAAAAAAAAAGGGCTAACGCAGAACACCAACACCATGGTCCTTTCGGAACAAAGAGGAAAAAAGAGAGAAAAGAGAAAAAAGAAATTGGGCAGCCTCGCGCGAAATATAAAAGCCTATTAGGGAAAGAGAAGGTGCTTCTGGCACTGGTCAGGGGGAGAGAATTTAGCCTGAGGCAGCCTGGCTTGCAAGAAACTCAGGTACCTCCGGAAAAAGAAAAAAAAGGATGGAAAATGAAAATTGGTAAATGGAACGTAAAAAAAAAAAGTTAGCGGAGTGACAGGTTCAAAGCTGCTAGAGCCTCGCTCTGGGTGATGTAACGAGAACGCAAAAGTTAGGCAGAAATCTTGGCAGCTTTTGAGTACGGAGCGTATAAACAATCCAAAAAAGAAAAAGGGATACATAAATGGATGTGGGCTTTACCTGCAAAGATACGGAGCCCTCGAAAATACGCAACCAGTGCACCTCGACGCGCGACAGTGTCCGGGAGTTGGAAATAGCCAGGAGATCTGTTTTTTTAGAACAACGTCTGCTCGGGCGAAGAAGCAATTGGGGGGGAAGCGACCGAACACTCGCCTGTCCTGAATGGGGTCCCCTTAGAGACCAGGACCGGGAAAATCTCTAAATTGAAAATAATGAGTCATTTTGGAACGGTAGTCTGTGGGGGGGTCGCCGCTAATTAAAGCCTGGGAACGCCTTGGGCCCTAAGGCGGACTCTGAAAAAGGGGGGGTCCCGACAAGCAACTGGTCATTGGGAAGGGGGTACAAAAGGGCCGAGGACTTGTGAGCTGTAGGAAAGGTGCGTTCCGAAAGGGCAAGGAATAATCAAATGATGGGGGGTACGCACTGTCGGGAAGCTAGGAGAAGCCGAAGAGGAGCAGGCTTGTATTCCAAGCGTGGAAAGGAAAGGAAACGAGAGAAAAAGAGGCTCCATCTGCAGGTTCGCACAAGCGCCCACTCGAGAAAAGAGAGATGGGCCACAATATGGCTGAATTCGAGCGGGGGTTTCGCGATCAAATCGTTCACTTGGATCCAAAGAAAAAAGGTAGAGGTACGGGGGGGAGATCCTGGAAGACAACTTACAGAAGTGTAACAAGTGGCTACCTATAACAGTGGGGGAAGAGGATAGGAAAAGAAGAAAGACGGAGGAACCGCGCGGATTTGAACTAAAAAATCGAAAAAGCTCACGGAAAAACGACGATCAAGGATCAAGACAGAAACGGACAGTTAGACATCTAACCTGAAAATGCGGCAAAGAAAGACCAACCAGAATAGGCAAAACACCTCATGGACATAGTAAAAGTTGACCTGACTGCTCCAAGACAAAGGGTAGTATCGAACTCTCAAACGAAGGGGCGCCGCTTAAAAGAAATGGATTCTTGAGGGGTGGTCAGGAAGGGGCGGGGGGCGAGGGAGGAGCGCAGGGAAACACGGTCTAGGAAAGCCTATAAAGGGGGATAGCCACTCAGGTAAACGGTCTAGGGGGTGGAATCAAAATAGGAGAAGGAGTGACGGGGGGGAAGGGGGGAGTATTCAGTATAGTCTCCGAATAGCGAGCCCTGGGGCATGGCAAAAATTAAAGGAAAATTTAGATAGGAAAGGGGGAAGCTGGAGATCTAGCGTTATCGCCAAAGTCAAAAGACTGGGAGACATTATCCATGAGAAGCAACGGAAGGAAAGAGGGGAATCTCGGAAAGGACCTCATCGAATAAGAAACCAAAAAAAAGAAATCACTCTTCTATTGGGTCTAATACTGTAAAAGAAAGGTAAAATGAGGGCGGGGAAGGGCATCATAACAACAACGGGAGATACAAGATAATACATTACAATTTCCATTCAAAAAAGACCTCGAAGAAGAAGGAAGAGTGCAATTAGAGGTGTGACGATGTGGTAGGAGCCGAAACTAAAAGAAACTGCCGGGGAGGGCCAAAAAAATCAGGGAGGACCGAGAGAGTAGGAGACGAGAAAGGGAAAAAAGTCAGGAATGCTCACGCTGCTCGTCAGAAAACCGCGTTAAGGCTAGGGGATGGAAGGTTTCAATCTGCCTTACTCGATGCCAAAAAAGGAGATGGAAAACGGACTTCCAGAATCCCTGTGGGGGAACAGCGACAAAAAAAGTTCTTAGTCAAACTAAGGGAGGGCAAAAGAAAAGAGAAGTAAGGCGATCGCCCCCTACAGAAAACAAACTCGAAACAGTCATATAGGGGTCAAAAACTAAACGCCGAAGAGGTAGGTACATAGAGTTTGCTTTAGGCTACTGAAATTAGCAATGGAAAACGAAAGGAATAAAAAAACCATGAACTTGTTCGTGTGCCTTTTGGGGGGCGACGTCAAAAAAGGAAACGGTGGGCTCAAGCGAGAAAAAAAAAATCATATTTCTCGTCAGCCCTCTCGGAGGAGCCAGTTGCACAAATCTGGGGGTCAAACTACTACTTACCAAACGCCGTCTAAAAAAAAACGGGGGACAAAAAAAGGACAACGGTGCCACTAAAAAATTTCACGAAAAAAAAGAATCGAACTCAAGCTCGGATTTCAGAAACTGAAAAACCACCTAAAGCTTAAGGAACAGCTTTGGAGGATCAAAGAGCAAAGGGGGCCCGACGATGAGAATCGAAAGGTTCCGCCCAGTATCCAGGATTAAAAGGAAAAACATAAAAATTCCTAAAGAGAAGGCCGCGACGAGGAGAGGCGGCGGGTCTGAAAGTACAGCTTGAAGGAAAAGGGATCCAAGTCTCTGCCTCAAACACAAGAGAAAAGCATCGGCGAACTTCCAAACGATAGCGAAGCATCGATTCGCTGCCACTCCGGGAAGACGGCGGAAAAGGAGGAGCAGGAGAGGGAACTGACTCGCTGAGAACACACGGGCGCTTAAAATGTGGGAACTTAGAATGCTCCCTACTTCACTACTGAAAGCCGATAAGCCCAGACGCAAATATCAGAAAAATGGCTCGACAAAATATAAAAAAAGAGGGAAGTCGGAAGACTCTAGGAACTGGGGGGGCGCGGGTACGTTATGGTGTCCTGTGCGAAAAAAAAAATAATGAAAAAGAACACAATCAATGAAAAAAATGCAAGGGCGAAAGCCGTGCTTGCAACGAACGCCCGGGTCAGAACAGGGGGGGAAGATCGTCTTTGGTCGTCGCGCAAATAGCAAACGGCAGCGTCGCGGAAAACGAGTAAAATAATATCTATGGAAACAACTGAAGCGGGAAATGGGAGAAGAAATGGAAGCTAAAAGCAGTAGCCGCGAAAAAAAATGGGACATACCAAAAATGGTCCGTTAACCTTTCAAAACTAGGGAAGCTAAGGCTGCAGGAAAAACATCGACGAGCTAATGCAAAAGAATCGACATCTCTGAGTGGTCTGACACTGCGAAAGAGACGATAATGAGAAACTCGAGCAGCGGGCTGCCCAAGAACAAGGAGTAACTCACCGTTCGAATAGGGACGAACAAGGGTCTGGGGGGATGGTTCCTGGTTTAGCTTGTACGGTGTGGCAGGAAGTGCGCTGAGGATAAAAGCACATTGGAAAGGTGTGTGGAGTGCAGGAATCGTCCAGATAAAGCTTGAAAGGTGCCGCTCCACGGGAGGTGTCTACTGTCGGACTAATGCTAAACAGAAAATCGCAAAAATGGAAACCGTGGGGTCACAGAGTGGCTGGATGCAAAAAGGAAAAGGGAACCGAACTCGGGGGGGCCTCGGAAAAAAAATAAAGTTGAAGAGAAGGTCACCACTTAATTACAAACATCTGGGACCTTTGAAAAAGAGGCCAAGGGGCGAAGGAAGACAATAAAACTTGGTGCGGGACGGGGCAAACTACATCTGACGTTGGACGGGGACTTGGAATTGTAAATATGGGTTCGGTGTGTGGTGGAGGAAATAAGGTCCAAACGCGAGTCAACAAAAAGAAAGCATAAAAAAAGACAGGGCAACGAGGTGGGGAGGTCAGAAAC